>Ga0187892_10000024_pt1 | contig 306351 bp, 281 predicted proteins | sample MA1701073metaG_FD_139345 | JGI IMG/M metagenome (GOLD analysis project Ga0187892, IMG submission 139345) | Bio-ooze microbial communities from a basaltic lava cave in the Kipuka Kanohina Cave System on the Island of Hawaii, USA - MA170107-3 metaG ...
AAGGGAAGGTTAAGTCCGCTAGGGGATTCAGTGCAGGCGCGACCAGTGCAGGATGCGGATGTCGTCCGAATCCACGTCCAGCCCGCGCGCGAGAATGGCCGCCACGTCGTCGAGATCGTTGGCCGAACGCGGCACCCGGTTCAGCTCCACGACCCCGGTAAACTCGCTGACGTTCGCCGGCTGCTCGTTCATCAGGAAGTGCGTGTAGTACTTGACGCCCATGGGCCGGAAATCTAGTGGACAGGGCCGCGAGGGAACTGTGATCGGATACTCAAATCCCTTGTGCTTCAGGGATTTCCGGACATTTTCACGTCTCTTTGACGTGCCCTGGCAGGGCCCGTACGACGATTGACCACCGCAAGAGGCGGCCGCGGCGCAGGGCCGCAACGCAAGGAAGACCAGCGAAATGGGGCGTTACCGAGCGCCGGTAAAACCCGGCTCGAAGTACATCACGGCCGAAGGCGCGCAGCGCCTGAAGGCGGAGCTCGATCGCCTGTGGCGCGTCGAGCGCCCGCAGGTAACGCAGGCCGTGGCCGCCGCCGCAGCGCAGGGCGATCGCTCGGAGAACGCCGAATACACGTACGGCAAGAAGCAGCTGCGCGAGATCGATCGGCGGGTGCGCCACTTGCGCCAGCGTCTCGACGGCATCGTCGTCGTGGACTACCCACCCTCGGACCCCTCGCGCGTCTATTTCGGCGCCTGGGTCGAGTTGGAGGACGACGAAGGCCAGGAGAGGCGCGTGCGCATCGTCGGCCCCGACGAGATCGACGTCGCGAGCGACTACATCAGCATGGACTCCCCGCTCGGGCGCGCGCTCTTCGGCAAGCGCGTCGACGACGCCGTGCGCATCGAGGTCCCCGGCGGCGAGCGGGAATACGTGATCCTGGCGGTCCAGTACGCCGTTGGCCGAGAAAGCCAAGGGCCCCCTTGAAAGGACTCCGGGTGAAATCCGGTCCCCTCGTCATGAAAGCTTACATCCCCGCCCTCGCACGGATGCCGTTCGTCGCTCGGATGCCCGCCCTCCTCGTCCTGATCGCCCTCACGATCGCCATCGCTCCACGGGCGCACGCCGCGGACTCTAAGGTCCAACCGGCAAGGGCCCCACAGTTCACCGCGCGCGCGGCGAATGACTGGATCAACTCAGCACCGCGGACGATCGAGTCCTACAAGGGCAAGGTCCTGCTGATCGACGTGTGGACGTTCGAATGCTGGAACTGCTACCGCTCGTTCCCCTGGCTCAAGGACGTCGAAGCGCGCCTCGGCAAACGGGGACTGGCAGTGGTCGGCATTCACAGCCCGGAGTTCGATCGCGAACGCGACCGCCAGCGCGTCGCCGCGAAGACGCGCGAATTCGGCATCACGCACCCGGTGATGATCGACAACGACTTCGCGTACTGGAAGGCGCTCGACAACCAGTACTGGCCGGCCTTCTACGTGATCGACAGGCGCGGCACGATCCGCGGCCGCTTCGTCGGCGAAACGCACATCGGCGACCGCCGCGCGAAACAGATCGAATCCCTGATCGAAACCCTGCTCGCGGAAGCGCCCGACCCCGCCAACTGAATCAGGAATTCAGCGTCGTCGCGAGCTCCAGCCTCGCCGATCCGATCCGCGGCAGGCGAAGCGCGTCCGCCACCCGGCACAACCTGTCCGTGCAGGCGCGCCGAAGCGGGGACGCGCGAGAAAGGGTGCTGACCGTAGCTTCTAGACGCGGACGTTCTTGAACTGCCACGGATCGGACTTGTCGAGGTCCTCCGGAAACAGCCGGCCACGATCGAAGAGCGGATTCCAATCCGTGTACTCGCCGACCACGGGCCCCAGGTAGGGCATGCAGATCTCGAGGTTGCGCTTGTAATCCATCTCGTCGGGCTCGACCAGCCCGCGGCTCGGATTCTCGATGGCCCAGATCATCCCGGACAGGCACGCCACGGTGACCTGCAGGCTGGTCGCGTTGTTGTACGGCGCGAGCTTGCGCGCTTCGTCGATCGAGAGCTGCGAGCCGTACCAGTACGCGTTCTTCTTGTGGCCGGCGAGCAGCACGCCCAGCTCGTCGATGCCCTTGGGCAGGATGTCGTCCATCATGATCCGCTTGCGATCCTGCAGCCGCCAGTTGCGGCCCGCGAACTCGTGCGCCGACAGCACGGCGTTGTCGCACGGGTGATAGGCGTAGTGCACCGTGGGCCGATACGCCACGTTCATGCCGTCGCGCACGGTGAAGTAGTCCGCGATCGAGATCGACTCGCCGTGCGTGATCAGGAAGCCGTGGAAATGCTGCGCCTTCGGCGTCCAGGTGCGCACGCGCGTCGCCGCGCCCGGCTGATTCAGGTAGATGGCCGCCTGGCAGCCGAAGTCGTGGCGCGCGCCGTCGCGCGGAAAGTTGCGCTCGTGCGAGCCCCAGCCGAGCTCGGCCGGCTGCGAGCCCTCGCTCACGAAGCCGTCCACCGACCAGGTGTTGACGAACTCGTTGACCTCTTTCGGCCGGCTCGACACCTGCGTGTCGCGCTCGGCGATGTGAATCACGCTGACGTTGAGTTTCTGCGCCAGTCTGCCCCACTCCTCGCGGGTCGACGGATCGCCGGCTTCGAGCTTGCTGTCGCGCGCGATGTTGACCAGCGCCTGCTTGACGAAGTGCGACACGAGGCCGGGATTCGCACCGTGCGTGATCACCGCGGTCGGCGCGCGCTGATTGCCGCCGGTGCGCAGCTGCAACGCTTCCTCGCGCAGCGCGTAGTTCGAGCGCTTGGAGATCGGAATGGTCGGATCGGTGTAGCCGCCCGGCCACGGCTCGATGCAGGTGTCCAGGTACAGCGCGCCCTTTTCCCAGCACAGCTTGATGAGCGCGAGGCTCGAGACGTCGACCGAGACGTTGAGCAGGAAATCGCCGCGCCCGACGAGCGGATCGAGGATGCGCTTGTAGTTGTCGCGCGTCAGCGGCTGCTTGAGGAAGCGAATGCCATGCTTGGCGGCTTCCTCCTGACCGGCGTCGTCCGCAGTAATAATGGTGACGCGTTCCGGCTTCACGCCGCCGATGTGTCGCAGGATGAGCGGCAACACTCCCTGGCCGATACTGCCGAAGCCGATGAACACGATACGGCCGGGGAAATCGACGTGAATCTTGGTCGGGGTCATGACGTCTCGTCTTTCGACTTCGAGGGCCGCTGAGGTTACACAGACCGCTCAGGCCGCGCCACTGGCCACAAGGGTAGCTGCGAACCGGCGCGCGGCGGTTTACTTCGCGGGTTGCTGGCGCCAGTGCGGCGGGTACGTGCGCTCGTATCCGGGCAACGCTTCGACGCGCGCGAACCAGCGCGCGAGCGCCGGATAGTTGACGTCCAGCGGCAGGAAACGCGAACCCAGGTCCGCTGCCTCTTCGCGTTTCAGCGCCCGCAGCAGCAACTGGATTCCGGGGAACACGACGAAGTCCACGGCCGAGACCTGCTCGCCGACGATCCAGTCGCACTGACTCAGGCGTGCCTCGATGACACGCGCTTCGCTGGCGATGCGATGCACGGTTGCCGTCATTTCGTCCATGCGTCGCACGAGCGAGCCTGCGAACACTGCCCGCGACACGGTGCCGATCAGCGGTTCGGCATTCGCCTGGTACTCGCAGATCACGCGCATGATCGTGCCGGCCTCTTCGGGGTTGCGTCCGAAGAGCGGCCGCTCGGGGTACTTCTCGTCCAGATAATAGAGAATGGCCAGCGACTCGAAGATGACATAGTCACCGTCCCTGAGGACCGGCAGGAGACCGCGCGGATTGAGCTTGAGCATCTGCGGCGACTTGTGCTCCTGCTTCGAAAATTCCAGCAGGTGCGATTCGTACGGCAGGCGCTTGTGCTCGAGCGCGAGCATCACTCGCCACGAATACGGACTGCCGCTGCCCCAGTAGAGCTCGAGTGCCATGCGGGTGAATTGTAAGGCGCGCGGCGCATAATCGCCCATGCGGGACGGTCGGAGGCTGAGCATGACGACGTACGCGACCCTTATTCAGGCGCGCGAGCTCGCGCCGCACCTCGGCGACGCGCGCTGGGTGGTCATCGACTGCCGGTTCGATCTTGCCGATACAGGCGCTGGCCGCCGGGCATGGCAGGCCGCACACATCCCGGGCGCACGCTACGCCCACCTGGACGAAGACCTCTCCTCTGCGGTTCGCGGCGATAGCGGCCGGCATCCGCTGCCGAACCCCGTGGCGCTGGCAGCACGCCTGGGCCAGTGGGGTATCGGCAACCAAGGCGGTGACGACGCGCAGGTCGTCGCGTACGACGCCGGCAACAGTGCTTACGCTTCGCGGCTGTGGTGGCTGCTGCGCTGGCTCGGTCACACCGACGTCGCCGTCCTCGACGGCGGCTTTGCCGCCTGGCAACGCGCCGGCCTCCCGGTCGATTCTCAGACTCCGGCCCTCACGCCGCGCCGTTTCGTGCCGCACGTAGATGACACCCGATGGCTGTCGACAGCGGCTGTGGCGAGCTCGGTCGCGCGCGACCCGCTGGCCGGGCCGCCCCCTGCGATCACGTTGGTCGATGCGCGCGGCGCGGATCGCTTCGAAGGCCGCAACGAAACGCTCGATCCCGTCGCCGGCCGCATTCCCGGCGCACGCAACCATCCGTTCGCGGGAAATCTGGATGCCGACGGTCGATTCCTGCCGGCCGCCGAATTGCGGCAGCGCTGGGGACGCACGCTCGGGGACACGCCGGCCAGCCAGGTGGTCAGCATGTGCGGCTCCGGCGTCACCGCGTGTCAGAACCTGCTGGCGCTCGAGACCGCCGGACTGAGCGGCGCGCGCCTCTATGCGGGGTCGTGGAGCGAATGGATCCGCGACCCTTCCCGACCCGTGGCCACCGGCCCCGGCTGAAGAGTTGCCGAAGCAGCGCGCGTGCGCGTCTTTCCAATTTACTTCTCGAACCGTTTTGATATCGTGCGCGCAACTTTTTCCGGGGGTCCGGCGCCGACGTGGAAAGCACTGCCAAGAAGCTGATTCCGGGCCAGTCATGGAAGGTCGAGGATTCCGCTGACCTGTACCAGGTGCAGGCGTGGGGCAAGGGATACTTCGGCATCAACGCCGGCGGCAACGTGGTCGTGCGTCCGGACGCGAGCCCGGAGCACGAGATCGACCTGTTCGAGGTCGTCGAGGGACTCAAGGACCGCGACCTGAGCGCGCCGCTCGTGGTGCGCTTCTCCGGCATCCTCGCGCACCGCCTGCGCCACCTGCACGACGCCTTCGCCAGCGCGATCGCGGAAAACGACTACAAGAACCGCTACACGGCGGTGTTCCCGATCAAGGTGAACCAGCAGCGCCTGGTGGTCGAAGAGGTCTACCGCTACGGCGCGGAGTTCGGCTTCGGCCTGGAGGTCGGCTCCAAGCCCGAGCTGCTCGCGGTGATGGCGCTCACCGAGGCGGACGCCACGCGCCTCATTATCTGCAACGGTTTCAAGGACGACAGCTACATCGAAGCGGTCATCCTCGCCACCAAGCTCGGGCGCTCGATCATCCCGGTGGTGGAGAATTTCTCCGAGCTGCAGCTCATCCTCAAGCACGCGGAGCGCTACAACGTGCGCCCGCGCATCGGCGTGCGCGTCAAGCTGGCGAGCGAAGGCGCGGGGCGCTGGCGCGATTCGGCCGGCGAGAAATCCAAGTTCGGCCTGTTCATCACCGAAATCCTCGAGATGTTCGAGGTGCTCAAGCAGCGCAACATGCTCGACTGCCTGCAGCTCGTCCACTGCCACCCGGGCAGCCAGCTGCAGGACATCCGTCGCATCAAGGACGCGATCACCGAGCTGGCGCACGTGTACGCCGAGCTCAAGCTGATGGGCGCGGGCCTGCAGTACATCGACGTGGGCGGCGGCCTCGGCGTCGACTACGACGGCAGCAATACGAACTACGAATCCTCGGTGAACTACTCGCTCAACGAGTACGCGAACGACGTGGTGTACCGCATCGCGAGTGTCTGCAACACACGCGAGATCCCGCACCCGCTGATCATCAGCGAATCGGGGCGCGCGATCGCCGCGCACCACAGCGTCCTGGTGTTCAACGCGCTCGGCTCCTCGGCGCTCGACAAGTTCCGCGTCGCCGGCAACGTCGAGCAGGACTACAACGGCAACGACGAGCTGCCGCAGCCGGTGCAGGACCTGTTCGAGGCGTATCGCACGGTGAGCGAACGCCGCCTGGTGGAGTGCTATCACGACGCGCTGCAGGCGCGCGAGCAGGCGCTGCAGATGTTCAATCTCGGCTACCTGAGCCTGGAATTCCGCGGCCTGGCCGAGCGCCTGTACTGGGCGACGTGCGCGCGCGTGCGCGACTACTGCCGCAAGCTGGAGAAGTCGCCGGAAGAGCTCGAAGGCCTGGAATCGATCCTCAGCGACACCTATTTCTGCAACTTCTCAGTGTTCCAGTCGCTGCCCGACAGCTGGGCGATCGGCCAGCTGTTCCCGATCATGCCGATCCACCGGCTGAACGAGCGGCCGACACGCAACGCCGTGCTCGCCGACATCACCTGCGATTCGGACGGCAAGATCGATCGCTTCGTGAGCCCGCGCGACGTGAAGCGCACCCTGGAGCTGCACGAGTTGCTGCCCGACCAGGACTACTACCTCGCGGCTTTCCTCGTGGGCGCCTACCAGGAAACGCTCGGGGACCTGCACAACCTGTTCGGCGACACGCACGTCGTGCACATCCGGCTGCACGACGAGGGCGGGTGGTGGATCGAGGAGATCGTGAAGGGCGACACGGCGAACCGGGTGCTCGAATACATGGAGTACGACGTCGCCGAGTTGCACCCCAAGCTGTCGCGCGATTGCGAGCGTGCCGTGCGCGAAGGGCGCATGACCGTCGCTGAGGCGCAGGCGCTCAAGCGCTTCTACGAGGGTGAGCTCAACGGCTACGCCTATCTCGAGCCGGACGGCTTCGCCTGAGCATTGGCTTCGCCTAAGCATTGGAAAGGGGCCTGACCCTTTCCGTCTCGAGGCACCCATGGACCTCAAAGCCCTCGCCGCCGTCTTCGGCACCGTCTTCCTGGCCGAGCTCGGCGACAAGACCCAGCTTGCCACCCTCCTGTTCGCGGCCCGCAATGGGGTACTCGCGGGTGGGTGGGTCTCGCAGTACGTGAACACGAAGGTGCTGGCGCGCATCGCGGGGGCGGGATTCATCCTCATCGGCGCCTGGACGCTCTGGAAGGCCTGACTCACCCCGCGCCCTGAGGGTCATCGTCGCCTGCAACGCATCCGGGCGGGGCCAGGCTGCTTTTGCGCTGCGAGAGACTGATTTTAAAGGGGTTCTGGCCACCCCTGTTGTTGCCATGAACAACTCTCTCACGTAAGCTCGCGCCCCGGTTCGTACCCTCATCATGATTTCAGCGGTCGATCGCGTGAGCTCTCTGTTCCCAGTCTTCTCGCCCTTCAGCCGTCTCCTACTTGATCTGAGAACGACCAAGGTCGCAGGCCTTAGGTCCGACGGAGTGTCTCTGACACTTCCGGCCTGACCTGCTTGGTGAAAACTGCGGTACGACGGGGACATTCGAAAACGACGAACTGAACCGAAGACCGCTTGCAGAAGTGAGACTTTGAATGACGACGATTTACGTGGGGAATCTGCCCTTTACCGCGACGGAAGACGAGGTTCGTCAACTGTTCGAACGCCACGGCAAGGTGGAATCGGTCAAGCTGATCAACGATCGCGAGACCGGCCGTCCTCGTGGCTTCGGATTCGTGGAGATGTCCTCGGGTGAAGCCCAGAACGCGATTCAGCAGACCAATGGCTACCAGATGGGTGGCCGTCCGCTGCGCGTCAACGAGGCCCAGGAGCGCCCTGCGCGCCCGAAGTTCGCGGGTGGCGGCGGTGGCAATCGTGGCGGTGGCGGCGGCGGTCGCTGGTAAGCGCCGCTCAAGCACCTTAGCTTCGAGCCTGAGAACCCCGCCTCGCGCGGGGTTCTTTTTTTGCAGCAGAACCGAGCCCCACGGCACCGCGCCACGCCGGCGTGGTCTCAAGGGCGCCAACAGCTGGAGGTTCCGACATGCGACTGGTTGCCATTCTGACGACGGCCCTGACCGTCCTCGCCTGCGCTCAGCCCGGCACCGCGCCCGCCGCGGACTCGACGGGTTCGGCGATCGATGCCGCGCTCGCGGGGCCGCACCGTTCCGACGCCAACAAGGCCCGCGACGTGTACCGGCACCCGAAGGAAACGCTGCAGTTCTTCGGCCTGCGCGACGACATGACCGTCGTCGAGATCTGGCCGGGTGGCGGCTGGTACACCGAGGTGCTCGCTCCGGTGCTCAAGGACAAGGGCACGCTCTATGCGGCTCACAACGTGGTGCCGGCGAGCGGTGAAATGCCGAACGCGCTGAAGAACTACCGCGCCAAGCTCGAAGGCAACCCCGAGCTGTACAGCAAGGTGAACGTCACCGCACTGGGGCCGGACACTTTCGAAATCGCGCCGCCGGGATCGGCGGACATGGTGCTGACGTTCCGCAACATCCACAACTGGATGGGGCGCGATTACGCGCCGAAGGTCTTCGAAGCTGCGTTCCGCGCGCTCAAGCCGGGCGGGACTCTCGGCGTCGAGGAGCATCGCGCCAACCCGGCGGTGCCGGCGGATCCGAAGGCCCCGAGCGGATACGTGAACGAGGACTACGCGATCAAGATGATCGAGGCGGCGGGCTTCAAGCTGGTCGCCAAGTCGGACATCAACAACAACCCGAAAGACACCAAGGACTACGAGAAGGGCGTGTGGACGCTGCCGCCGACCTTCCGCGCCGGCGACGTGGACCGCGAGAAGTACGCCGCGATCGGCGAGAGCGACCGCTTCACGCTGAAGTTCCAGAAGCCGAAGGGCTGAGCAAGCTTGCAGAAGGGCGGCGCGTCGGCTGCAACTCGTTCAAGTAAGGAGTCGCCAGCCCCAAAGGCGCATGCGTCGCTCGCGGGCGCCTGGGTCGGGAGGACCTGCTAGCGACGCAGCTCAGAATGGATTCAGCGACTTTTCCTTCGTGAAGTGGATGTAGCCGACGCTGGCGCCCTGGCGCCAGCCGACCCCGAAGCGCACAGGCGCGATGGTGGTGTCGCCGCTGCGCGCGTAATTGAGACCCACGCCACCGACGAAATAGAGGCTCCCCTCGACACCGGGGTAGCGCTGGAACAGCTTTTCGGGATCGTCGAGGTTGTAGATGAGGACCATGGTCTTCGCGGCGTTACCGCCGACGTCGAAGCCGATGGACGGCCCCTGCCAGTACACCTCGCGCGTCGCGCCGCTGCGCATCTGCAGCGTTCCCTTGCCATAGCGCACGCCGACGCCGATCGCGCCGCCGCCCTCTTCGCCCTTGATGTATCCCACGGGCTCGCCCTGCTCGCGAAACGCCTTGGCGATCACGTCGGCGATGCCCTCGGCGCCCTTGCCGAAGAATTCCTTCGTCTCCTTCACCACCTCCGCTTCCGTGTAGGTCTTGCCGGACTTCCTGGGGCCCGTCTTGTCGTCCGCGTGCGCCAGCGGCAGGAATAGCACGACCATCAGCAGTGCCATCAATCGAAAGATCGCGGGTCTGCGAAATACCATGGGACGTCTCCTGTGCGGCGACGGAATTGCAGGACGTGAAACTGCCGCGCGGCGGCTGAACGCGAGCTTAACACCGCGCGCGCAGTCCGGTGCCCGCGGCGCTGGGCTCGCCGAGCCGCCGCGCAATTATTACCAGAGCTCGCGCAGGCGCGCGGCTGCATCGACATTGCCGTGCGTGCCGGATCGCACCGCATCGCTGCGCGCTTCGGTCACGCCGGCGCGGCGCGTGAAGCTTTCGAGCACGCGATCCGTGAGAAAACGGCTGCGCGCGCCATAGACGTGTGCATCGCCGTGGCGGTGCTGCTGCGTGATGTGGAAACGCAGCGGACACAGCAACTCCAGATTCGCACGCGCGCGTGTGAAGGCGACGTAGAGCAGCCGTCGTTCCTCTTCAATCAGCTCCGGCCGCCCGCCCGAGAACTCGTTCGGGAAGCTGCCGTCGGTGACGTTGAGAACGAACACCGAGTCCCACTCCTGGCCCTTGGCGGAATGCACGGTCGAAAGAATCAGGTAGTCCTCGTCCATCAGCGGCGGTCCGACGTGGTCCCCCGCCGCGTTCGGCGGATCGAGCGCCAGCTCGGTGAGGAATCGCTCGCGCGACGGATACTGGACGGACAACTGCTCGAGCTGCTCGAGATCGCCGACGCGCACATACGCCGCCTCGTACAAGCGCTCGAGCAAAGGCTCGTACCACTCGCGCGCCGCGCGCACCTGGCCGGGCCAGGGCGTCTGCGGATCGGCGAGACGTGGCAGCAATCCGGAGAGCGCATTCCAGGGCTCGCCGGCGCCTGCCGGCGCATCGAATTGCGCGAGCGAGCGCAGGTCGTGACTCTGCGCCGCGAGGAAATCGAGGCAACGGCGCGCGATCGCCGGGCCCATGCCGCTCAGCAGCTGCAGCACGCGAAAGCCGGCGATGCCGTTGCGCGGATTGTCGGCCCAGCGCAGCACCGCGAGCAGGTCCTTCACGTGCGCGGCTTCGAGAAAGCGCAGGCCGCCGTACTTGACGAAGGGAATGTTGCGGCGGACCAGCTCGATTTCGAGGAGGTCGCTGTGGCTGGAGCTGCGAAACAGCACCGCCTGGCGCCGCAGCGCGACGCCCGCCTCGCGATTGTCGAGGATGCGCTGCGTGACGTACTCCGCCTGTTCGCGCAGGTCGGCCACGCTGACGAACTGAGGTTTCTCGCCACCGCCGCGCACCGAGCGCAGCACCTTGCGATGGTGCCGGCCGCCCTCCTCCATCAGCGCGTTCGCGGCATCGAGCACCGGCTGCGTCGATCGATAGTTCTGCTCGAGCGCAATCACATCCGCGGGGGGCGTGAACTGCTGCGGGAACGAGAGAATGTTCTCGACCGTCGCGGCGCGGAAAGAGTAGATCGCCTGCGCGTCGTCGCCCACCACCGTGACACCGCGGCCGTCGGGCTTGAGCCTGAGAAGGATGTCGGCCTGCAGCGTGTTCGTGTCCTGGTACTCGTCGACGAGTACGTGGTCGAACTGCGTACCCACGGCGCGTGCCAGGCTCTCCTCGCCCATGAGCACGTGCCAGTAGAGCAGCAGGTCGTCAAAGTCGAGGAGCTGGTGCGCCTGCTTGCGCACGGTGTACTCGCGAAACAGCGCGATCAGCTCGTCGTGCCACTCCAGGCACCACGGGAACTGCTGCTCGAGCGTCGCCGCGAGCGATCCCTGGGTGTTCATGCGGTGCGAATAGATGGCGAGACACGTGTCCTTGCGTGGGAAGCGCTTGTCCTTCGACGACAGCTCCTGCTCGTGCCGGACCACGTCGAGCAGGTCCGCCGAATCGCCGCGATCGAGGACGCTGAAGCCGGGGTCGAGGCCGAGGTTGCGCGCGAACAGGCGCAGCAGGCGGTTGCCGATGGAATGGAAGGTGCCGGCCCAGTGCAGGCGTCGACCGGCGGCGGAAACCGCGCGCTCGCGCAGCGCGGCGTCTGCGATGCTCTGCGCGCGACGCGTCATCTCCTGCGCGGCGCGGCGGGTGAACGTCAGGAGCAGGATACGATCCGGATCGACGCCCGACAGCAGTAACCAGGCGACGCGATGCGCGAGCGTGTTGGTCTTGCCGGTGCCGGCGCCCGCAACGATCAGCAGCGGTCTGGATTCCCAACCACCGTTGCCCCGGCGCGGCGACCCGTATTCGGCGGCCTGGCGTTGTGCCGCATTGAGTGAGTCGAACGTCCCCATAACTAAATTCGGTACCGGACTTTAGTTATTCACTATAGGTGGCGCCTGTACGTTTATCCAGTCGTGACGGGCCGGCCGGCACCCGGCAGGATGCGCTGCCCTTTTCCTCTCCATTCCCACGCGAGCCACGCACATTCGATGGAAACCATCACCCTCACCGGCATCCTGTTGCGCTTCCTGTTCGCGCTCGCCCTGGTGCTCGCAACTTTCAATCCCACCGGCTTTTCCTACGCTCACTGGCTCGCGAAGCACTTCCCGCAGGTCACGCCGCTGATCGCGCTCGCCGGCCTGGTGCTCGTAGCGGGCTGGGTGGTATTCGTCCGCGCAACGCTGCGTTCACTCGGGGCGGGCGGTCTGATCCTCGCCGCACTCGTCGCCGGCACGCTCATCTGGCTTTTCGTGTCGTGGGGCTGGATCGACCTGCGCAACGCGGGTGCGATGACCTGGGTTGGCCTCGTGATCACGTCGATCGTGCTCGCGATCGGCATGTCGTGGTCGCACGTGCGCCGGCGCCTGTCGGGCCAGGCAGACGTCGACGAAATCGAGAATCGCTAGAGCGCGCTAGAGCTTCACCATCACGTGCCGCGGCGCGGTGTAGTCCTCGAGCGCGTAGATCGACAGGTCCTTGCCGTAGCCCGAGCGCTTCATGCCGCCGTGCGGCATCTCGCTCACCAGCGCGAAGTGCGTGTTGATCCAGGTGCAGCCGTACTGCAGTCGCGCGGCAACCTGCATCGCCTTGCCGATGTCCTTCGTCCAAACCGATGAAGCCAGGCCGTACTCGGAGTCGTTCGCCCACGAGATCGCCTGCTCGACATCCTTGAAGCGCGTGACCGACACCACGGGGCCGAACACCTCGCGTGCCACGATCTCATCGCTCTGCTTCGCGCCCGCGACGACGGTTGGCTCGAAGAAGAACCCGCTGCCCGAGCGTTTCTTGCCGCCCGTGGTGATCTCGATGTGACGCTTGTCCGCGGCGCGCCGCACGAAGCCGGCGACGCGGGTGCGCTGCTGCGCGCTGATCAGCGGGCCCATTTCGACGCCCTCCTCCTCCTGCGTGCCCACCTTGATCGTGCTCACGGCATCCGTCAGATCCGCGACCAGGCGATCGTAGATCTTCGGTCCGGCGTAGAGACGACACGCAGCCGTGCAATCCTGCCCCGCGTTGTAGAAGCCGAACGTGCGCACCCCCGAGACGACGGACGCGAGGTCCGCGTCGTCGAACACGATCACCGGCGCCTTGCCGCCGAGCTCCAGGTGCGTGCGTTTGATGCCCTTGGCCGCGGCCTGCAGGATTTTCTCGCCTGTCGAGACATCGCCCGTGAGCGAGACCATGCGCACTCCGGCATGCGCGACCAGCGGTGCGCCGACGCTCTTGCCGCGCCCGGCGAGCACGTTCACCACACCGGAGGGGAAGAGCTCGGCCAGCACGCGCGCGAGCTGCAGCGTGGTCAACGGCGTTTGCTCGGAAGGCTTGATGACCACGGTGTTGCCGGCCGCGAGCGCGGGCGCCAGCTTCCAGGCCGCCATCATCAGCGGGTAGTTCCAGGGTGCGATGGATGCGACGACGCCGACCGGGTCGCGGCGGATGAGACTCGTGAAGCCAGGCAGGTACTCGCCGGAAATGGCGCCGGTGAGCGAGCGCACGGCACCGGCGAAAAAGCGATAGACGTCGGCGATCGCCGGGATCTCGTCGTTCAGCACCGCCGCCAGCGGCTTGCCGCAGTTCTGCGATTCCAGCCGCGCGAACTCCTGGGCATCGGACTCGATCCGATCGGCCACCTTCAACAGAAGCGCGGCGCGATCCTTCGGCACGGTGCGCGACCACGCCGGAAACGCCTCGCTTGCGGCACGCACGGCGGCGTCGATCTGCGCATCGGAGGGCTCAGCCACCTCCGCAAGCACGTTGCCGGTGGCCGGATCGAGGATCTCGAGCGCTTCGCCGCGCCCCGCGGTGAGCTTGCCGTTGATCAGGAGTCTGGTCTGCATGGACGCCTCGCTTGGCTTTTCGGTCGCGGCCTTCGGTCGTCTGGCTCTCGCTCGTCTCAGTCTTTCTGCTCTTTCGGCCGGGTCAGATGGTAGGCGAGCATTATCGGCACCAGCGTCACCGCCACCACCACGACGGCCACCACGTTGGTAATCGGGCGCTCGCGCGGCCGGAACAGCTCGTTGAAGAACCAGATCGGCAGCGTGCGCTCGTGGCCGGCGGTGAACAGCGTGACGATGATCTCGTCGAACGACAGCGCGAACGCCAGCATACCGCCGGCGAGCAGCGCCGTGGCGATCTGCGGCAGCAGGACGTGGCGGAACGTCTGCCAGCCGTCGGCGCCCAGGTCCATCGAAGCCTCGATCCAGCTCGCGGGCAAGCGGCGCAGACGCGCGATGACGTTGTTGTGCACGATCACGATGCAGAACGTCGCGTGTCCCATGACAATCGTCCAGAAGCCGGCGCCGAGGCCCGCGGTGCGTATCGCAGACAAGAGCGCGATGCCGGTGACGATGCCGGGCAGCGCGATCGGCAGCACGAACAGGAGCGTGATTGCTTCCTTGCCGCGAAAGCCGCTGCGCACCAGTGCGAACGCGGCGAGCGTCCCGAGGAAGAGCGCGATGAGCGTGGCGACCGCGGCCACCTGCAGCGAGAGGCCGAGCGCCGTCCAGATGTCATCGCGCGCAAACGCGGCCTCGAACCAACGCAGCGTCAGGCCGGGCGGCGGGAACTGGTAGGTGCGGTCCTCAGTGGTGAAAGCGTAGAGCACGATGATGAGCACCGGGAAATGCAGGAACGCGAGACCGGCGAAGGCCGCAAGCTTCTGTCCGAGCGGCGCGCGTTCAGAGGGCATCGAATGCTCCCGCGCGCTTCGCCAGCGCGAGATAAATCGCGATGAGCACGATGGGCACCACGGAGAAGGCAGCCGCGAGTGGGATGTTCCCTGCGGTGCCCTGCTGCTGAAAGACCATCATGCCGATGAAATAGCCGGGCGCGCCTACCACACTCGGGATGATGTAGTCGCCGAGCGTGAGAGAGAAGGTGAACACCGAGCCTGCCGCGAGTCCCGGCAGTGCGAGCGGAAGCACGACGCTGCGAAACGTCTGTCGCGGCCGCGCGCCCAGGTCGGCCGAAGCCTGCAACAGGTTCTGCGGCACACGCTCGAGCGCAGCGTGCAGCGGCAGGATCATGAAGGGCAGCCACATGTAGACGAAGACGATGAACATGCCGAGGTACGACGACGCGAGCGACGGGCCACCAATGACTGGCGTCGCGAGCGCCGCTTCGAGCACGCCGTCCAGTCCGAGCGTCGCAGCGAACCAGCTGGCGATGCCCTGCTTGGCCAGGATGAGGCGCCAGGCGTAGACCTTCACGAGATAACTGGTCCACATCGGCAGCATCACACCGACGTAGAAGAACGCGCGCATGCGCGGCGTGGCGTAGCGCGCCATGTAGTTCGCGATCGGGAACGCCACGAGCGCACAGGCGATCGTGACCGCCACCGCCATCGCGAGCGTTCGCAGGATGATGTCCACGTTCGCGGGATGGCGGAACAGCTGCTCGTAGGTCGCGAGCGTGAGCTTCGGCACCACCGTCGCGGTGAATTCGTCGATGGCGTAGAAACTCTGCATGAGCAACGTGAACAGCGAGCCGAGGTAGACCGTGCCGAGCCAGAGGAGTGGCGGCAGCAGGAGCAGGAAGAGGTAGAGCGTCGAGCGGCGATATAGAAGGGAAGAGACGCGCCGCAGCGGCGAATGACCGCCGGGACCGGACGCGGAACTCCGCCGCGGATTGCCGAACCCCATTTCACTTGCGAATGCTCCAGGCATGGCGATCCGCCCGCGCGCGCTCAGGCGTCGGCCAGCGGCACGAGGCTCTCGCGCGCCCAGAACGCGCGTACGCGCGCGCCGATCGCGAATTGCCGCTGTCCGCCAGCGGACTCCGGGCGCACGACGGCGAGCGCCTCACCGGCGTCCGTGCGTACCTGCCAACGGCTGCTGGCGCCGTGATAGAGGATGTCGACGATCGTCGCCTCGCAACCCATCGCGTCGGGTGGCATCGCCGCGCGCGACTCCGCGAGCGCGATAGCTTCAGCACGAACGGCGAACGCGCCTCGGGTGCCGACGACACGCCGCGCGAACTCGCCTTCGATCACGTTGGCGCTGCCGACGAAACGCGCAACGAATGCCGTGCGCGGACGCATGTACAAGATGCGGGGCGTATCGAGCTGCTCGATGCGCCCCGCGTTGAACACCGCAACCCGGTCGGCCATGCTGAGTGCCTCGCCCTGGTCGTGTGTCACGTAGACGAACGTGGTCCCGAGCCGCCGCTGCAGCGCCTTGAGCTCGGTCTGCATCTGCTCGCGCAATTTCAGGTCGAGCGCTCCCAGCGGTTCATCGAGCAACAGCACTCCGGGCCCATTGATCAATGCACGCGCGAGCGCGACGCGTTGCTTCTGTCCGCCCGAGAGCTGCGCCGGCGCGCGCCCGGACATCGCAGCGAGCTGCACCAGGTCGAGCATTTCGCGGGCGCGCCGCTCGCGCTCCTCCGCCGCCACGCCGCGCATGCGCGGACCATAGGCCACGTTCTCGAGCACGCTCATGTGCGGGAACAGGGCGTAGTCCTGAAATACGGTGTTGACGTTGCGCTCGTACGGCGGAACGCCTGAGACGTCGGCGCCCGCGATCTTCACCTGGCCCGCGTCCGGCCGCTCGAAACCCGCGATCAAGCGCAGGCAGGTGGTCTTGCCTGAGCCGGAAGGACCGAGCAGAGCGAAGAACTCGCCGGCGGCGACGTCGAAGCTGACGTCGTCCACCGCGGGCACGGCGCCGAAGCGCCGCGTGACGTTGCGGAACTGGACGGCGGCGCCCGCGAGGGGCGCCGCATCCGGCTTCATACGCGCTTCTGCCGCAAAGGGGAGTTCTGTCGCAATGGGGAGTTCTGCCGCGATGGGGAGTTCTGCCGCACGCCGACCCGTGTCAGCCGCGCGCTAGCGGCCACCCATCACGGCGACGTAGTCCGTCGCCCAGCGACTGTACGGCACGCACTGCCCCTGGCCGCACGTGGCCTCGGGCGTGCGCCAGAACCAGATCTTCTCGAAGTTCTCGAAACCGTTGGTCTTGCACCCGTCGGGGCCGAGCAGCGCGTTGTTCTGGCACGCCGCCGGCACCGAGGGATTCGAGCCGAACCACGCCGCGAGATCGCCCTGCAACTTCGGATTGAGCGACCATTCCATCCACTTGTACGCGCAGTTCGGGTGAGCGGCCTGGGCGTGCAGCATCGTCGTGTCGGCCCAGCCCGTCGCCCCTTCCGCGGGCACCGTGCCTTCAACCGGCTGCTTGTTGGCGCGCAGCGTGTTGACCTGGAACGGCCACGAGCTCGAAGCGACGATGCCCTCGGTGGTGAAGTCCTGCACCTGCACGTTCGCATCGTGCCAATAGCGATGGATCAACGGCTTCTGTGTGCGCAGCACTTCGAGCGCCGCCTGGTACTGATCCTCGTTGAGCTCGTACGGATTCTTGATGCCGAGGTCCGGCTTCTTCGCCATCAGGTACAGCGCCGCGTCGGCGATGTAGATCGCGCCGTCGTACGCCTGGATGCGACCTTTGTTCTGCTTGCCGTCCGGCAGTTTCGTGGCCTCGAAAATCACCGACCACGAGGTGGGCGCTGTCTTGAACACCTTGGTGTTGAATGCAAGAACGTTCGGGCCCCACTGGTACGGCACGCCATAGTGCTTGCCGTCGACGTAGTGCCAGGGCGCCTCCTGCAGTCGTGGATCGACTGTGGCGTAGCTCGGCACGCGCGCAACGTCGATCGGTTGCACCGTGTTGCCGCGGATCAGGCGCAGCGAGGCGTCGCCCGAGGCCGTGACGAGGTCGTATCCGCCCTGCGTCATCAGCGAGACCATCTCGTCCGAAGTGCCCGCGGTCTTGACGTTCACCTTGCATCCGGTGTCGGTCTCGAACTGCGTCACCCAGTCGTAGGCCTTGTCGGTGCCGCCGCGCTCGATGTAGCCGGGCCACGCAACGATATCGATTTGCCCTTCGAGAGCAGTGGAAGGCGCGGCAGCGGGCGTGGCCTCCTCGGGTTTCTTCTGGCACGCCGCCAGCGTGACAGTCAGTGCCGCGACGAACACGAGCGTCTGCTCAGGCGAAGACAGTAGCCGTCGCATATGCGTTCTCCCTGGTTGCCGTTGTTGCCACGGGCCCGTGTCGCCAGCCCGCGTGGTCGAGAGAAGGTGGCTATCGAGAGGGGGCTATCTTAGACCTGCCGTCCGCTCTCATCGAGTGCCGGGGTTCTGCGCGGATCCCGGGTGTTGCGAGGGTGCCGGGTGATTTGCAGACCCCAGGTCTTCGATGGCCTGAAATATCGTGTCGAGGCGGGCCGCGCCCGAAGCGGTCGAATCGAAGCGCACGGTCGGACAATCGAGCGGCAGGGCTTCGGTAAACCCTCGGCGCAGCAGGCCACGCAATTCGTGCAGGGTTTCGCCGTCCAGGTGTCCGGGATGTCGTGAGCGACGACGCACGCGCGCCTCTTGTCGCTCGATGAGCACCGCGCCGTTGCCACCGCACAGTACCTGCACGAGGCCCGCGCCGTGCGCATTGCGCACGCGTGCGAGATCCTCGGCGTGCTCCGGACGAAAGTTGCCTTCGATGATCGCGCTGCTGCCCGAGCCGATCGTGCGTTCCGCAAACGCCAGAAGCACGGCGCAGCTCGCGGTGCTGAGTCGCCGGGACCACTCCCGGTCGCCGGTGCCGAGCGTATCGAACAGCGCTTCCTTCACGACGTCTTTTGCCATCAACGGGAACCCGAAGCGCGCGGCAATCTTGCGCGCGAGGGTGCTCTTGCCACTGCACGGCAACCCCATGACGATCACGAGCTTCGCTTGCATGACGACAGTCTAGTTGCCACGATCGGGACCTGCCATGACCGTGAAATCCGTGCGCCCCGTTTTCCGCGGGCGCGTCATCGAAGTGAACGTCGAAACGGTGACGCTGCCGGACGGCGCGACCGTAGACCTCGAGATCATTCGCCATCCCGGTGGCGCGGCCGCGGCCGCGATCAACGAGCGCGGCGAGATCTGCCTGCTGCGTCAGTACCGTCACGCCATCGGGCGCTGGCTGTGGGAACTGCCGGCCGGAAAACTCGACGGTGGCGAGGACCCGCTCGAGTGCGCGCGTCGCGAGCTCGAGGAAGAAGCCGGCGTGACCGCTGCGCGCTGGGAACCGCTCGGCGGCGTGGTCAGCTCGCCGGGCGTCTTCACCGAGATCGTTCATCTATATATGGCCACGGGGCTGACTGCCGGCGAGGCGCGGCCCGAGACCGGTGAGGTGTTCGAGGTCGTCTGGTTGCCCCTGGCGGAAGCGGCCCGACGCGCCGCCGCCGGTGAGATCGACGATGGGAAGACGGTCGTCGGCATCTGGCGCGCGCAGGCGCATTTGGCCACCTGACGAAATGCCATCCAGGCCGCCCTCGCCCGCTGACGCGTCGACCTGACACTCCCTCGACCACACCTGATGTCCCCACCACCAGACGGACGCGGTGACTGCGACCCACGTCTCAGTTCCACCCGCCACACCGATTAAGTCAACGCGCGCGCGGCCGACAACGGGGAGGTGCGACCGGTGCATCCGTGAGCGAATCGTGAGTCGTAACACAACCGCGGCCCCGGCCCTCGCGTAACCTGCGCGACAAGGTTTTCGGGGGAAAACCGCGCAGGAAGCACGGCCGAAGAGACTGAACGTGAAGAGAATATTAGACGACGACCTGGAAGACTCCGACGACCGGCAACCGGTCGACAAGCGCTCGGGTCGCGTAACCTTCGACGATCGCGGCAACGCTGTCTGGGACACCGGGCGGCGCAACAGCGTGCGCGTGCATCCCGGCCTTTCGATCGCCGAGGAAGGCGACAGCCCGCTCGGCGAAATCCGCCACAACCGCTCCGGCGCGAAGAAGGGCTACGACCCGTACGAGAGCGGCCTGCTTGCCGGCGGGAAGAAGGACATCGGCCGCAAGCGCAAGGATCTCTCGAAGCTGTCGGAGTGGATCAAGCTCAAGAAGAACATGGACGGCAGCGAGAAGTAGCGGGTCCGCATCCACGTGCCCCCGCAGGAGCCATCAACTGAACGCTCCCGCCTCGATGTATCGGATCTTGGGCGCGTGCGTCAGGCGGTAGAACGCGCGCAGCACCCTCACGAGCGCCTCGCAGCGCAAGCGATTCCGCCCGAGGAAGCGCTGTTCTAACAGCGAACAAAAGCGCGCGGCGTAGCGGTTGGCCGACTCGTAGAGCTCCCGTTGAGCCAGCGCCAGCGACCCGTCGACGCTCGCCCGCTCGAACAATGTCTGGTGCAGCCGCACCGGGAAGCGCCCGGCGTGCTGCTGCCCCAATAGAAAGAGAGTCACCGCGTACTTGTCGACCTCGGCCTGCATCTCGAGCTCATGCAGCGCGACGGGCCGATCGTGCTCGGCGTTCCACGCCAGGTACTGAAAGTGACTCACGCCTTCGAGGGCGGTCCAGTAGTCGGCGAGATTCGCCTCGTCGAGGCGGCGCAGCGGATCGTGCTCGCGCAGTCGCTCGAGCACTTCACGCTCGACGAAGAGCGCGACGTCGACGGCATCGCCATCGCCGCTCTGTCGCACCAGCAACTGCTCGTCAGCCACACGTGCGGCGTGCGGCGCCGGCAGAGCGTGGCGATCGGTGACGAGGAAGTCGTGGACGTCGAGCGCGACTCTTGTGTCATAGAGTTTGTTCAGCAGGGCCTGTAGCTCGCGCAGCAGCATGTCAGCACTTCAGCGGCAGCATCTCAGTGCTTCAGGCAACATCTTCAGTGCTTGAAGTCGGCGCTCACTGCGACGGGCTGCACGCCGAGGCGGCGCAGGATGTCGAGCGCGCGGGCGCTGCCGGTTCTCGCCCACAGCTCGTAGAGACGCAGGATGTCGCTGTCGCTGTGCGTGTGCGCCATCTCGCTCACTTCGTTGAGCGCATCGACCAGGCGCTGGAATTTCGCCGCCAGCTCGCCGAACACGCCGGCGAGTGCACGGCCGCGCGGGCCGCTGAGGAGATCCGCGAGCGAGCCGTACGCGCGGCCGCCCATCGCGATGTGATAGTCGACGTCCACGAGCTTGCGCGCAAAGCTGCCGGAGAAGAATCCGGCCACGAACAGCGAGACGTCGCCGAGGCGCTGCAGGCCGCGATTGCGTTCCACCTGCGTGGGCGCGTCCAGCGCCTCCGAGAGCATCATCGCCAGTGGCTTGAGTCCGGCGCGTTCGGTTTCGCCCTCGTAGAGCGCTTCGCTGCGCGAGAAGAGCGTCAGGAGGTTGACCACATAGTGCTCGGTGTGGTCGTTGACTTCGAGCTTCTGGTGAGAGAACGCGCTGTGCAGCGATTCGCGGAAGAACTCCTGCAGGTTGCCGACCGCGATCACCTGTCCGGTCTCGCCGCCCGAGGATGGCTCGCCCGAAGACGCTTCGCCCTTCGCGAACGTGTCGCTGCCCGGAGAGTTGCCGGGGTGCCTGGTCTTGCCGGAATCCCTGCTGCTCATCGTCGCCTCGCTCGTGCGGCCCTCATGTCGTGAGTCGCGTGTCCTCCCCCGAAGGTTCTCTTTTCGCCCGAATCCCGCCCGAATCCCGCGGGCCGCTGACATCCTGTCGGCTGCCGCGCCCCGAAATTGACACCGTTCCCTGTTGCAGACTGTGATGCAGCACCAAAGATTCCCGACCACTTGCACGCGATTGGAAGCACATCACACGTCCGAACCCTGGCACTCGCTACGCCGGACTGCCAAGGAGTCAGGCATGCATCGGGCAATACCGGGCAGGCATCGGGCAATACCGGGCAGGCACTCGAAGGCATCGGACAAACCACCACGCGCGCGCGAGACAAGCGCCGATAGCGCCGGTCAGTTGCGAGCGCGCACGCTTCTGGTTTCTACTGAGCCGTGCACGATCCTTCCGGCAAAGGGCAACGCGGCGACGAGGCCACCCGCGGCATTTTCGACGCTGCCGCACAGCCAACCGGCTTCCTCGGTTTCTCCCGCTACCAGTGGCTCGTCATCGCCGCCGCCTGGCTCGGCTGGGGCTTCGATGTCTTCGACGCGCTGCTCTTCAACTTCGTCGCACCGAACTGCATCCCGACGTTGCTCGGCCTGACGCCGGGAACCCCCGAGGCGCGGGCGCCGACGGTGTTCTGGACGGGCGTGATGTCGTCGATGCTGCTGATCGGCTGGGCGATCGGCGGCGTGCTGTTCGGAATGCTCGCGGACCGCTGGGGACGACGCCGCGTGCTGCTGGCGACGATTCTCTTATATAGCGTCGGAACCGGGCTCTGCGCCCTCGCCGCCGACCTGTGGCAACTCATGATCTTCCGCGGGCTCGCGAGCCTCGGCATCGGTGGCGAGTGGGCGGTGGGCGCGGTGATGGTCGCCGAGGCCGTGCCCGAGTCGAAACGCGTCGCGGCCGGGGCGATCATGCAATCGGCGTCGCCAACGGGTCTCGTGCTCGCCACCTTCGTCAACTACATGGTGGCCGGCGTCTGGCTGGCGGACTCACCGACGACTTCGTGGCGCTTTGTCTTCCTGTGCGGCCTGATTCCAGCCGCCGTGGCCTTGTTCGTGCGGCTCTACCTGCACGAGTCGGAGCGCTTCACGGCGGCGAGCCAGAAGGCGCCGCCCGTGCCGTTGCGTGCCCTGCTCTCACCGGCGATACGTGCGCGCACCGCGAGTGGACTCGGAACTGCGGTGGCGGCGTTGCTCACGTGGTGGAGTTGCAACGCGTTCATGCCGATCCTCGCGACCGGCTTTGCGCAGGAGCACGCCGCCGCGCTCGGTCTCGACGCCGGCGGCACGCGAGCGCTGGCCGAGAGCTGGAAGGCGACGGCCGGGGTGTGGTTCAACGTCGGCGGTCTGCTGGGGACCTTCCTGGCGATCCCGCTCGCCTGGCGCTTCGGCCGGCGCACGATCTTCACGGTCTACTTCGCGTTGTCGCTCGTCTCCATCGTCACGGTATTCGGCGGGCCGCTCGAGCCTCTCGAGCGCCTGTACGGCTTCTTTTTCATCGGCTTCAGCGTATTCGGCATCTTCGGCACTTTCCCGTTCTACCTGCCCGAGCTGTTCCCGACGCGACTGCGCGCGACCGGTGCCGGGCTCTGTTACAACCTCGGCCGCATCATCGCTTCAGGCGGCACGTTCGTTGTCGGCATGGTCACGGCCCGCGCCGGCGGATCGGCCGGGGAGCTCGCGCAGACGCTGCTCTGGGTGGCCGTGATTCCGCTGCTCGGCCTGATTGGCGCCCGTTTCATCGTCGAAACTCGCGGCGCACGCCTGCCGGAGTAGTCAGCCCGCGAGGAGGAATTGCAATTCGCGACGCCCGGGAGCCCCGGGGGTTTCCACCAGCACGATTCGCGGCTACCGTGCCCCCATGCGCCACTCCTTATTCTCAATTACGCTCCTCGCCGTGCAGCTCAGCGCTTGCGGCTCGACGCCCGAAAGCCCCGCTTCCGCCGAGGACGCGCGCGGCGGCGGTGCGGCACGCGCTGACGGCGCTCGCGGCGCCGTGCCGATAGTCATTGCCCACCGCGGCGCGTCCGGATACCTGCCCGAGCACACGGCGGAAGCGAAAGTGCTGGCGCACGGCATGGGCGTGGACTTCATCGAGCAGGACGTGGTGCTCACGCGCGACGGCATGCCCATCGTCCTGCACGACGTCGAGATCGACACGGTCACGGACGTGGCGCAGCGCTTTCCCAACAGGCGCCGCGCGAACGGACGCTGGTACGCGATCGACTTCACGCTCGCCGAGATCGGAAGTCTCAACGTGCGCGAACGCATCGACCCGCGCACCGGCAATCGCGTGTTCCCGGACCGCTTCACGCCTGCCAACGTGCGCTTCGGTGTGCGTACGCTCGAGGAAGAGATCGCGCTCATCGCCGGACTGAACGTGACCACGCGCCGCACGACGGGCCTCTACACCGAGATCAAGGCGCCGGACTGGCATCGCGAGCAGGGCAGGGACGTGACGCGCGCCGTGCTGGACGTGCTCGAGCGCTACGAGCTGCGCAAGCGCACCGATCCGATCTGGCTGCAGTGCTTCGATCCGGGCGAGCTGCTGCGCATCCGTCAGGACCTGGGCTCTGACCTCAAGCTGGTGCAGCTCATCGGCGACAACAGCTGGGGCGATGCGAACGTGGACTTCGACAAGATGCGCACCGCCGCGGGCCTCGCCGAAGTCGCGAAATACGCGGACGGCGTCGGCGTCTGGATCCCGCACGTCGTGCAATGGCCGAATGCCGGTGCAAAACCGGCCTTGACGACGCTGGTGCGCGACGCGCATGCCGCTGGACTCAAGGTTCACGTCTATACGTTGCGACGCGATCAGCTGCCGCAGAACGCCCCGGATTTCGCGGCGGTTCACGCAGCGCTGCTGCAGGCGGGCGTCGACGGCGTGTTCAGCGATTTCCCGGACGAGAGCCGCGCACTGCTGAAGCCGCGTTAGAGAGCGGCCAGGCCTCTCGCCAGGTCTGCGCGCAGGTCTTCGACGTCCTCGAGACCGACCGACACCCGAATCAGGCCCGGCACGATGCCCGCGCGCGCCCGGTCCTCGGCGCTGATGCGCGCGTGCGTGGTCGTCGCCGGATGCGTGATCGTTGTCTTGGCATCGCCGAGATTCGCGGTGATCGACATCACGCGCGTGGCGTCGACGAAACGCCACGCGGCTGCCTGTCCCCCGCCCACTTCGAACGACACGATGCCGCCGAACGCCGACTGCTGTGCTCGCGCCAGCGCGTGCTGTGGATGAGAAGGCAGGCCGGCGTAATGAACCTTCTCGACGCCCGACTGGCGCTCGAGCCAGGTCGCGAGGTCGAGCGCCGCCACGGAGTGCGCCTGCATGCGCAGGCCCAGCGTTTCCAGGCCCTTGAGAAAAACCCAGGCGTTGAACGGGCTCATGCTCGGCCCCGCGCTGCGCAGGAAGCCGAACACGTCGCGGCCGACGCGCTCGCGATCGCCGACGACCGCACCGCCCACGCAGCGCCCCTGCCCGTCCAGGTACTTGGTGGCCGAGTGGATGACGAGATGCGCGCCGAGCGCGAGCGGGCGCTGCAGGGCCGGCGTGCAGAAGCAGTTGTCGACTGCGAGCAGCACGCCATGACGGTCGGCGATGCGCGCGATGGCGCGAATGTCCGCGATGCCGGCGAGAGGATTCGAGGGCGTTTCGACGAAGAGCAGCCGCGTACTCGGCCGCAGCGCGGCTTCCCAGCCGGACGGCGGATCGGGCGGCACGTAGGTGACCTCGACACCGAACTTGGTGAAATAGCGGTTGAGCAGCGTGATGGTCGAACCGAACACACTGTCCGAACAGAGCACGTGATCTCCGCTCTTCAGCAGCGTCATGCAGGTCGCCAGCACCGCGCCCATGCCGGAGGCCGTCGCCACGCACGCCTCGCCACCTTCGAGCGCCGCGAGGCGCTCCTCGAAGCAGCGTACCGTGGGGTTGGTGAAGCGCGAGTAGATGTTGCCCGGCTCCACCTCGGAGAAGCGGGCCGCCGCCTGCGCCGCGTTCTCGAACACGAAGCTCGAGGTAGTGAAGATGGGTTCCGCGTGCTCGCCCTCGGCGGTGCGCACCTGTCCCGAGCGCACGGCCAGAGTGGCCAGGCCCGGTTTCGCGCGCTTCGTGGGGTCGTCGCTTTGCGGCATGACGACGCATCATGCCAAAACGCGCGCGGACCGGGTGCACTACCGATTCGCCGACATCGCCGATTCGCCGGTTGAAATGCCGGTCAACATGCCGCCGTCGTTCTGCTAGCCTTTGCAGCCCGCCTGCGGTGCTCCATGCCACTCACGCTCATCATCGGCAACAAGAACTACTCCTCCTGGTCCCTGCGCCCCTGGCTGTTGATGAAACATGCCGGCCTGGGCTTCCGGGAGATCGTCATCCCGCTTTACGGCCCGGACAGCACGGCTGCGGTGCTGGAGTACAGCCCGACGGGCAAGGTACCGGCGCTCATCGACGGCGACCTGCACATGTGGGACTCGATGGCGGTCTGCGAGCACATCGCCGAGAAAACCGGTTTCGGCTGGCCGAAGCTGCCTGCGGCGCGCGCCCTGGCGCGCTCCGTGAGCGCGGAGATGCATTCGGGCTTCCAGACCCTGCGCGAGCAATGCCCGATGAACGTGCGCGGCCGCAAGCGCGTGGCACCCAACGCGGACCTCGCCCGCGACGTCGAACGCGTTTGCGCGATCTGGAGCGAGTGCCGGGAGCGGTACGGCGCGGCCGGACCGTGGCTGTTCGGCTCGTTCACGATCGCCGACGCGATGTACGCGCCGGTCGCCCTGCGTTTCAAGTCCTACAGCATCGACGTGCCACCAGTCCCGGCCGCCTACGTGGCCACAGTCGCCGGCGACCGTTACGTCGCCGAGTGGCGCCGCGCCGCGCAGGACGAGCCCTGGCGGGTCGAGGACACGGAAAAGGCCGGCATGCCGGTCTGATCGCCGCCCGACGGGCAAATTCTGCACTCTTGCAGCCGTCGTCTGCGGCGCGCACATTGACCCGCCATGAAATGGGCGTCGGCAATCTCCACGCAAACGCGCCTGCGCGCCGCGCTGGATGAGGTCGTCGAAGCCGTGACGCGCCAGCTCGACGGGCGTGCACCGGACCTCGTGGTCGCGTTCTTCACCCGCGAATTCGGCGCAGGCCATGAACGGCTCGCGGCGATCCTCAAGTCAGCCTGGCCGGACACCGTGCTGTTCGGTTGCAGTGCCAGTGGCGTGATCGGCGCGGGGCACGAAATCGAGGAACAGCCGGCGATCTCACTCACCGCGGCAGTGCTGCCGGGCGTCGCCCTCCGTACCGTGCACCTCGAATCGACCGAGCTGCCGCCGGTCTACGCCGAGCGATTTGCATGGGAGGCCGCGCTCGGCGTCAAGGCGGTCACGGACCCGCAGTTCATCGTCATCGGCGATCCGTTCAGTTTCGACGCCGAAGCGTTTCTGCGTGGACTGGATCGCGCCTTCCCCGACGCCGCCAAAGTCGGGGGCCTTGCGAGCGGCGCGGCGGAAGCCGGGGGCAATCTTCTGCTGCTCGGGGACAAGGCGTACCACACCGGCGCCGTCGTGCTCGGCCTGTGCGGCAACGTGCACATCGACACCGTGGTTGCCCAGGGCTGCCGGCCCATCGGCGATCCGCTGTTCGTCACCAGTTGCCATGGCAACCTCCTGCGCGAGCTCGACGGCCGCGTGCCGCGCGACGCCCTGGCGGACCTGTTCAAGAAACTCAATGCGCGCGATCGCGGGCTGCTGGAGCAGTCCTTGTTCATCGGCCTTGCGCTGCCCGGCGAGCGTTCCGACATCCAGGCGGGCGAGTTCCTGATCCGGAACGTCATCGGCATGGATGGCGAGAGCGGCGCGCTGTGGGTGGGGGCGGAGCTCGAGCCCAACAGCATCGTCCAGTTCCACCTGCGCGACGCGTTGTCCTCGGCAGAAGATCTCGAACGCGCTCTGTCGCAAGCCGGCACCCGCGCGCCTCGGCCGTCGGGCGCTCTCCTCTTCTCCTGTGTCGGGCGTGGCACGCGTCTCTACGGCAGCCCCGATCACGACAGCAACGCCTTGCGCCGGCACCTCGGGGAATTGCCGATCGGCGGCTTCTTCTGCGCGGGCGAAATCGGGCCAGTGCAGGGGATGAGCCAGGTGCACGGGTACACCAGTGCCGTGGCGATCATCACCCCGCAGGCGCAGAGGCCGCAGTAGGCAGTGGCCTCCCCACTGCGGTTAGAATTCGCTGACGTTTCTCATCTGAGCTGTCCACCCATGCAAAACCTTGCCCGCGGCCTGGCTGCGACACTTGCCTTGTCCATGCCCCTTTGCGTTGCTCTGCCGGCATCGGCGCAGGAGAGCAAGCCCTTCTCGATCGACGACCTGGTGCGTCTCTCGCGCGTGTCCGAAGCGGCACTGTCGCCGGATGGGCGGTACGTGCTGTACACGCAGCGCGATACCGACATGGACGCGAACAAGGGACGAACCGATCTTTGGCAGGTCGAGGTCGGCGCGGACGCGAAACCGCTGCGCCTGACGCAGAACGAGGCGAACGACACGAGCGGGCGCTGGTCGCCCGACGGCAAGCGCATCTACTTCCTGTCGACGCGCTCCGGTTCCTCGCAGGTGTGGCGTCTCGACCGTTCCGGCGGCGAGGCGATGCAGGTGACGCGCCTGCCCGTGGACGTGAACGCGTTCGACGTCGCGCCGCGCGGCGATCGGCTGCTGCTGAGCCTGGACGTCTACGCGGATTGCGCGGATCTCGATTGCACCGCCAAACGCGTCGCCGAGGACGAGAAGTCGAAGGCGTCCGGCATGGCGTTCGATCGCGTGTTCGTCCGGCACTGGGGCAGCTGGATGGACGGCCGCCAGGCAACGCTCTACGCCATCGGACTCGACGCGCAGGGCGCCGTGAGCGGCAATCCCGTGAGCCTGACCGGCAAGCTCGACGCCGACGTTCCCTCGCGCCCGTTCGGCGGCGCCGAGGAATTCACCTTCAGCCCTGACGGCACGAAAGTGGCGTTCGCCGCGCGGGTCAAGGGCAAGAGCGAGCCGTGGTCGACCAACTTCGACGTGTACGAAGTGCCGGTGGACGGCAGCACCGGGCCGCGCAACCTCACCGACGACAACGACGCGTGGGACACGCAGCCGGCATGGTCCCCCGACGGGCAGTGGCTCGCGTGGATCGCGATGAGTCGGCCGACCTACGAGGCGGATCGTTTCGAACTCAAGCTGCGCAACCTGAAGAGCGGCGAGACGCGCAGCGTGACGCGCGACTGGGATCATTCAATCGGGGCGTTCCAGTTCTCACACGATGGCCGGCGCGTGATCGCGGACGCCGACCGGCTCGGGCAGCACGCGCTGTTCGCCATCGACCTCAAGAGCGGCAAGGTGACGACGCTGGTCGAGCAGGGCCAGGTCACCGAGTTCGACGTCGGCGCGCAACGCATCGTGTATGCCCTCGCCTCGCTCGGCGGGCCTGTCGACCTCTACTCGATCGCCGGCAGCGGCGGGAAGAGCGCGCGCCTGACCCGCGTCAACGAAACGCTGCTGAGCCAGCGCCAGCTCGGCGCGTACGAGCAGTTCAGCTTTGCCGGCTGGAGCGGCGAGACGGTGCACGGCTACGTGATGAAGCCGGCACGCTTTGCCGAGGGCGAGAAATATCCGATCGCCATGATCGTGCATGGCGGGCCGCAGGTGAGCTTCGGCAATGCGTGGAGCTATCGCTGGAACCCGCAGGTGTACGCGGGCGCAGGCTACGGCGTGCTGTTCATCGACTTCCACGGCTCGCCGGGCTACGGGCAGGCGTTCACCGATTCGATCAACCAGGACTGGGGCGGCAAGCCGCTCGAGGACCTGAGGAAGGGTTTCGCGGCCGCCACGGCGAAGTTCCCGTGGCTCGACGGTGAGCGCGCCTGCGCGCTCGGCGCCTCGTACGGCGGGTTCATGATGAACTGGATCGCCGGCAACTGGAACGACGGCTTCCGCTGCCTGGTGAATCACGCCGGCATCTTCGATCAGCGCTCGATGGGTTACATGACCGAGGAGCTGTGGTTCACCGAGTGGGAATTCGGCGGGCCGGTTTACGACAAAGACGAGAACTACGAGAAGCACAACCCGCTCAACCACGTGAAGCAATGGCGCACGCCGATGCTCGTGACGGCGGGGCAGCTCGACTATCGCGTGCCCTACGCGCAGAGCATCGCGGCATTCAACGCCCTGCAGCGGCGTGGCATCGAGAGCCGGCTGGTCATGTATCCCGACGAGAACCACTGGATTCTGAAGCCGCAGAACAGCGTGCAGTGGCACACCGAGGTGCTCGGCTGGCTCGACGCGCATCTGCGCAAGTGAGTCCCCGGACCAGCCGAGAAGTCCGGTCGAGCTCGAGGGAACCACGGCGGCGCGCTCCCTGCCGAAACAGGGAGCGTGCACGGATGCCCAGGAGGACAACATGCCGGTTCCGTGGATTCAGATCGTCGCGCTCATGCCGACGATCCTCGATGTCTCGAAGGAGTTGCTGAAGCGTTCGCGACGCGCACCCGCCGCGGAATCGCCGGCGGCGCGACCGGCCCTCGCCGGCGACGGCGCCCTGGCCGCGCTCGAGGGACGCATCGCGGCGCTCGAGGAGAACGAGCGCCGCCAGGCGGAGCTGGTCAACAACATGGCCGATCAGCTCGCCAAGCTCACTGCCGCGGCGACGGTACTGCACAAGCAGGTGCGGCGGCTGCTCGTCGGTCAGGCCACCGCGATTGTCGTCGCGCTCATCGCCTTGCTGGTAGCGCTGCGCTAGCGGTATTTCAATCCCGTGCCGGTGTTGAACACCACCACGCTCTCACCGTCGCGCACGAAGCCTTCCGCCCGTAACTTGTCGAGCGATGCCCAGGCGGCGCCGCCCTCCGGGCAGACGTCGATGCCCGACATTGCAGCCAGCGCACTGGCACCACGCTGCGCCTCCTCGTCCGTGATCGTGACCGCCGTGCCGCGCGAATCGCGCAGTGCCTGCACGCAGATGAAACCGCCGATCGGCGACGGCACGCGCAGCCCGTAGGCGGTGGTTTTCGGATCGGGCCACGCTTCCGTGCGTTCCCTGCCCTCGTGAAACGCCTTGGCCACGGGCGCACAACCCGCGGACTGCACGGAAACGAAGCGCGGCTGGCGGCCAGGCCGGACCCAGCCGATGCGTTGCATCTCCTGGAACGCCTTCCACATGCCGACCAGACCCGTACCGCCGCCCGTGGGATACAAGACGACGTCCGGCACCTCGCCTTCCATCTGCTCGACCAGCTCGTACGCCATCGTCTTCTTGCCTTCGATGCGGTACGGCTCGCGCAGCGTGGAGATGTCCGCCGCGTCCTTCGGCCCCTGCTCGCGCAGAAACTTTCCGGCGTCCGCGATCGTGCCACGCACGCGATGGACGGTCGCGCCGTAGAGCGCGCACTCGTCGAAGAACGGCTTGGGCGTGTCGTCCGGCATCGCAACCGTCACCGGCAGGCCCGCGCGCGCACCGTACGCGGCGAGCGCGCCCGCTGCGTTGCCCGCGGAAGGTGCCGAGAGGCCGCGTGCCCCGAGATGCCTCGCCATCGAGACGGCGAGTGCCATGCCCCGCGCCTTGAACGAGCCGGTGGGGTTGCGCGCTTCGTCCTTCACCCACACGTTCGGCGCTACGCCGAGCAGCGGCGTAAAGCCTTCCGCAAGCGAGACGCCGTCGGCTTCCGCCAGCGGGAGAACCTCGCGGTAGCGCCAGAGCGTCGGCGAGCGCCGGGCGACATCGCGCAGCGCCACGCGCACCGACGACAGGTCGTAGTCGACGCGCAGCGGCATGCCGCAGGACGTGCAGACACCGAGCAGGGTACGTGGGTCGTGCGACTTGTCGCATGCGAAGCAACGAATGCCCGCGAGATGGGGCGAGAGGCGCAGGCTCATGCGGATACTCTACGGTATTCGCAGCTCCACGGCATCGATGACCCAGAGCGGATCGACGCCGCCGCTCGCGAAAGTCAGGCACAGGTCGTGCGTGCCCGTACGCGGCGCGAGTGGCGCGCGCAAGCGTGTGAGCCGCGGGTTCTGCAATGCGGACGTCAGCGGCAGGCTGGTGAGGAGCTCACCGTCGCAACGATCGAGGCGAATCTCGAGGGCTCCGTCCGGCATCGCGCGCGGGCGCTTCACGACGTTCTTTTCGTCCTTCCAGAGCTGGAAGTTGTACGGGATCTGTCCGACGATCACGTCGATGGCGGTGACGCCATCCAGCGGCGCCTGCTCGTAGATCCAGCACGGGTCCATGATGTCCACGAGGAACACGGGCCGCTCGTCTGCCGCGGGCGCGTCGTCCTCCAGATGCAGCGCGAGCTTGTTGCTGCACACGCGCAGCGCTTCGTCGCGCTTGCGTCGCGGGGCCTGCGTTGTAGAGACGGCGGCCTCTTGCGTGGCGCCGGCGACGCTCTGCACGAAGCTCGTGGCGGCTCGCCGCCGCGGAGTGAGCGCGCTGCCTGCGTAGCGAACTCCGTACGCCTCGTAGCGCGCGAGTTGCGGTCGCAGGCGGCGCAGGAAGTCCTCGAAGTTGCGTGCCCGCGGCAGCGACCAGGTCACCTCGGCCAGTGCGGCGATGCGCGGAAAGACCGCGTGCTCGACGCGCGCGGGCGTGCGCATGTGCTCGGTCCACACGTTCGCTTGTGCGCCCAGCACGCGACGGGCGTTCGCTGCCGGAATCTCCGGCGGCACCGGCTCGAACGCGTAGACGTCCGCCAGGGTCACGAGATTCGGCCGGCCCGGCGGTTCGTCCAGCGCATCGCTCTGCAGGTGATCGAAGTACAGCACCGGGTGCGGTGCCATCACCACGTCGTGGCCCTGGCGTGCGGCTTCGATTCCGCCGGCCGCGCCTCGCCAGGACATGACGGTTGCGTTGGGCGCGAGTCCGCCCTCGAGGATCTCGTCCCAACCGATGAGGCTGCGGCCCTTCGAGTCGAGGAACCTCTCGATGCGGCGGATGAAATAGCTCTGCAGCTTCAACTCCGACTCGACGCTCAGCTCGCGCATGCGCGCCTGCACGCGCGCGCTCGCTTCCCACCGGTCCTTCGCGGCCTCGTCGCCGCCGACGTGCACGTACCTGCCCGGAAACAGCTCGGTCACCTCGGCGAGCACGTCCTCGAGGAACGCGAACGTGCTTTCCTCGACGTTGAAGAGCTGCGTGTGGATTCCCCAGTCCGGGGAAACGGGCGGTGCCGAAGTGCCGGGCGCGAACGTTCCGTCCTCCCGCAACCCGTCGACGCCGAGCTGCGGATACGCCGCGATCGCCGCCTGAGCGTGCCCGGGCATCTCGATTTCCGGCACCACCGTGATGAACCGGTCCGCGGCATAACGAACGATGTCGCGCACTTCCTGCTGCGTGTAGAACCCGCCGATACGCACAGGTCGCCCTGTCTCGTCCGCGCCGGCCGCGCCGGCCGCGCCGGCCGCGCCGGCGGGCACGCGCCACGCGCCGACCTCAGTGAGCCGTGGGTACTTGCGAATCTGCAGCCGCCAACCCTGGTCGTCGGTGAGATGCCAGTGAAAGGTGTTGAGCTTGTGCAGCGCCATCTGGTCGAGGAGCTTGCGGATGAACTCGGGCGGCGCGTAGTGACGCGCCACGTCGAGCATCAGGCCGCGCCAGCGAAAGCGCGGGGCATCGACGATCTCGAGTGCGGGGAGCGGGATGAGCTGTGCCTTGCCCATCTCGGCGGTCAGAAGCTGCAGCAGGGTGACCGAGCCATAGAAGAGGCCGCGAGGGTGACGGGCGGAAACGACAACCCGCTGGGGGGATATCGCTAGCGAATAGTCTTCCCCGTCGGTGTCACCCTCGGCGGCCAGGAGCTGAAAGCGAATGCCGGCTGCTGCGGCCTCGCTCGAAGCTATGGGCTCTGCGAGCTGCAGGCCACGCAGCTCGGCAAGCCGGTTGACGAAGTGGCGGGCGATGCGCTTGGGCTCGCCACCTGCTGTGAATTCCACGAGCATTCCCTGCCGTACCGTGAACGCGCCGCTCTTCGTGGACAGCGCCGCCGGTGCGGGAACAAGGGCGGGCAACGAGGCGACTGCCTGGTCGCCGGTGTTCGTCGTCGCCGCAGCTACCCCGCCGGCGCTGAGACCGGCGAGCAGACCGGCAGGCACGAGGAACCTCAGGCGCAGAGGCATGAGCGACGAGTCCGGTGGCAGTGGACACGGATCACCCCGGGGGCCTAGTCGCGGCCTTCGAGGTACCAGCGCGCTGCGCCGAGCACACCGAGGTTGCCGTGCTCGATCAGCTTCACCGGCACTTGCTCGAGCAGAGTGCGCATCGCACCCTTGTCCGTGAAGCGCGACATGAAACTGCTGGCAAGCACGAAATCCTTGAGCCGCGGCAGGATGCCGCCGGCGACGTACACGCCGCCGTGGGCGCCGTAGAGCAGCACCAGGTCGCCCGCGACACTGCCGGTGATGCCACAAAAGAGCTCGAATGCTTCGCGCGCCGTGGGGTCGGAGCCTGCGACGGCGGCGGCGGTGACATCCTCGGGTGTGCATTGCTTCCGGACGGCGCCGCGCAGCGTCGCCAGCGCGGTATACAGGTTGAGAAGTCCTGGACCGGAAACCACGCGCTCGTTCGACACGTGATCGAAGCGCTTGCGCAGCAGCTGCAGGATCTCGATCTCCAGATCCGTCGTCGGAGAGAAAGCTGCCTGGCCGGCTTCAGTGGCCAGGACGCGATGCCCATCGCCGCCGTTCGCAAGCAGCACGGCTGCGCCGAGCCCGGTGCCGGGGCCGAGCAGAACCTGCGGACCCTGGGCGGCGAGCGGAGTCCCCGGGCTCAGCACGGTGATGTCGCGCGAATCGACATAAGGCGCGCCATAAGCGATTGCCGCGAAATCGTTGATGAGTGACACGTCGTCGAACTGTAGCTCCTGCTGCAGCTCGCCTGCCGCGACCGGCCAGGGAAGGTTGGCGTGAATGACGGTGCCGTTGACGGCGAAGCCCGCGCTGGCGATAGCGCAATGCCGGACCGGCACTCCGCCCAGGCCGGCGAGGAAGTCGCGAAAAATAGCGGCGAGACTCGGGTACTCTGTGCAGCGATAGGTCTTGAAGGGCATCAAGGCGATCGACGCCCCAGCGCCTTCGTCGCGCGAAACCAGCCCGAGTCTCGCGTAGGTCCCGCCGATGTCGGCCGCAATCAGCGGCAGACGCCGCGCAGCGTGTCGCTGCGAGCCGAGGCGGCTGACGACTTGGGCCACTATCAGATCACTCCATCGTTCGGTAGCGTCGCCAGGGAACGGTGCGGGGTCGGCAGGCGTGCGCAACGTCGATATCCTATGGCATTTGACAACGATATCAATGTATTTCTATGTCCCGGGACATTCCAGAAGTGATTATCCAGTATTTACTGTACATTCGGTGACTTACGTCATGGCACAGCGGTTTGGCCCTGAATGACAACGTTAGCGCTCAATGCCCGCGCATTTGACCTGCAGACACCCGGCCGCGGCCCGCGCGCCATGCGACCTCCAGGTCGCTGCCGCCCGGTACGCGCGAACTTCATGAACGTGTGACGTCGCGGAAGACGCCGGCCTGCCTGGCGTGCCGGCCGTAGAACAGCTCGAACAGCGGCGACGCCATGAGGGTCGTCACGATTGCCATCAGCACCAGCACCGAAACCAGCGCGGCTCGATGATACCGCGCTGCAGTCCGATGTTGATGAGGATGAGCTCCATGAGACCGCGGGCGTTCATCAGCGTGCCTGCGCTCATCGGGTCAACGATGTGAGGGGCGTGGCAGCGGTGCGCGGTTCGGCTTTGGACTCGAACCCATGGGCGTAGATCTGCCTGAGCAGGTCACGGTGCTTGGGGAGAGCCGCCACGGCGCGCTGCGAGGCCTGGCGTACCTGCTCAAACTGTGCGCGGGCAAAGTCGGCGCGCGGATAGTTGCCGCGTGCACGCGACAGATCGGTCTTGAATTCCATCCCGTACAACACGAATTGATAGTTGATCGGGGCAAACGTCTCGTAGTCCATGGTGAAATCGAAGCGGCCAGGCGACCGATGACGCCACATCTCGAGTTGCGCCAGGAGGCTGTCGGGTGCCGTGCGCGGATCGGCGTTGTCGCGCCAGAACTCAGTGTCCGTGCGCTGAGTGAGGTAGTAGTGCATCTTGACGAAATCGACGATTCGCTCGTAGCGGCGCGTCATGAGCATGCTGTAGCGATCGGCTGCCGGCTCGAGACTCCCGGCTCGCGGCAGAAAGGCCGCGATCATGTACGCGGCGGCCTCGATGAGCAGGATGCCGGTGGATTCGAGCGGCTCGAGGAAGCCCCCGGCGAGGCCGACGGCGACGCAGTTCTTCACCCAGTGGCGCTCCCGCCATCCGATGTTCAACTTGATGATGCGCGAGTTCAGCCCGCCTCCCGCGCCTCGGAGGTATTCGCGAAGTACACGCTCGGCGCGCGCGTCGTCCGTGTAGCGGCTCGAATAGACGTAGCCGGTGCCGCGCCGCGAATCCAGACCAATGTCCCAGGTCCAGCCAGCTTCGTGAGCGGTGGCGATGGTGTAGGGCGGGATCGAGTCCTCGTCCGTCTGATAGGGCACGTTCAACGCCACGGCGCGATCGACGAACAGCACGTGGTTCTTGTTCAGAAAGGGCACGCCGAGCGCCTGGCCGAGGAGCTGGCTGCGAAAACCTGTGCAGTCGACGTACAGCGCAGCAGTCAGCTCGCCATGCTCCGCTGACGTCACTGATTTGATCGCACCGTCTTCGGTCAGATTGATCGCAGTAACGTTGCCCAACAGGTGGCGCACGCCCAGCGATTTGCCGACGTCGCGCAGAAACGCGGCGAACCTGGCCGCATCGAGATGGAAGGCGTACTGCATCGGCCCGTGATAGGGGGCGTCGGTGATGCGTTTCGGCGCCAGGCCGGCATCGCATACCTTGCCTTGCAAGGTCGTGGCATCGACCAGGGAAACGCCCTCGCCCGCCTCGCCGAGCAACCAGTAAGGGAGCAGTTCGACGCCCTCTTCCTGGCGTGGCAGTGCGAATGGATGCAGGTAGTGACTGTGGCGTCCGTTCTGAGGCGCGCGAACCCAGTCGACGAAGCGGATGCCTTGCTTGAAAGCTCCCGAGCTCCCGCGCATGAACTCCGCTTCGCCCACGCCCATCGCAATGAGCGTCTTCAGAATGGTGGGGAATGTGCCCTCGCCGACGCCGACGATGCCGATCTCGCTCGACTCGATCAGGGTTATGCGCACGCCATCGGGCCGATTGGCGCCCAGTTGCTTGGCGAGGTAAGTGGCGGTGATCCAGCCGGCCGTGCCGCCTCCGACCACGAGAATTTCATCGATCGGGGTCAAGCTTGCTCTCCGCTGCGAGTTGGGTGCGAAAGAAAGCGTTGGCGGTGAGGCGACCGATCCGGGGGTCGTCACTGAAGTTGCAGGCCGCGCGGATGTCGCCGGCATGCAGCAACTGGCTGCGATAGACGATCACGCGGTCGAACTGCGCCGGAAAGACGGCTGTGGACTCGAAGCGCGCATCGCCGCGGTAGTAGTCCGGCGCCGGCGGGTTCGCCGCGATTTCCTGGTTCAACACCTCGAGATAGCGCGCGTGCCGCTCGACATTGATCGACTCGTAGCCTGTCGCGCAGTGGCGGTAGAACGCAGTGCCGCCAAGCTCCGGCGCGCACAGGTAGTGCAGGACCGCGAGCTGCGTCGGGTCAACGGTATCGAAATGCGGCAAGCGCTGCAGCACGCTGAGTTCATGCGGCTGCATCGTGACCATGGAGAACGAGCAGTCAGCTTTCAGGCCGCTCTCGAGCGGCAGGCCGAACACCTCGTGCATCACGCCCTTGACGCCGGCAAACAGCGCGAACATGTAGGGCTGTGGGACTGGCGCCCGGACACCCGGATAGAAGTTCGCTGCCGGAGCGACCCGACGAAAGCGTACTCGCTCCGACGCGAAGCTGACGACGGACCGTGGATCGTTGAGCACACCGTCGATCACCGCGACCGGGTGCCGCTCGCGCCCGATCGTCCGGATCTCGACGCGCGGTGCGGCATTGGGGCTGAAATCGTAGCTCATTGCGTGCGCTTTCCGCGCTGCAGACTGCGAATGCGCGACTTCGGGTCGCGCGTCTTCACCAATGATGAGCGTCATGGCTCGCGTCTAGAGCGCGGCAGGACTGCCCAGTCGTGAATGCAGCCTAGCAGATCCAAGCGCGGGGCACGGCTCGTGCACCGAGCTTGGCCGCCGGGCTGCAACGAGGCGCCGGGGTGACTACTGCGTGCGCTACGACTGGCCGGGAAAGGGGCCCCGCCGCGAGCGGCGGGGCCCGGTACCCGTCAGTTGAAGTTCATCCGCACACCGAAGTAGTAGGTGCGATCGTTGTCGTAGAACCGTGCCGGCCTCTCCTTCATGTTGTCTACGTACTGGAACAGCTCGTAGTCCGTGAGGTTGAGCAGGTCCGCGGTCAACTGGACATTGTCCATCACGTTGAAGCTGAAAGACGCATCCAGGCTCTTGATGTCGTCCGAATAGAGCTGACGACCGCGGTCCAGTCCGATGAAGAAGTCCGTACGCTGGTTGTACGAGAGGCGTCCGCCGAAACGGTCGTTCTCGTAGTAGACCGTCACGTTGCCCTGGTGCTCCGAATTGGCCGCGATCGGCGAGCCATCGTCGGCGCGAGCGTCGGAATACGTGTAGTTGAACAGCATTCCGAAGTCGCCCCAGATGGGCTGCTGATACGTCAGTTCGAGGCCCTGGTTGCGGCCGCCCGCGCCGTTCACCGGCCGATCGATGACGAAGACGCAATTGAAGAGCTGTGCGGTGCCAGTTGACTGGCAGTCGGCATCCGGGTCCGTCAGGCGGCCGTCGTTCGGGTCCGTGATGAAGACGGGCAAGCGTTCTTCTCCTGCACCAGTCGTGATGTAGGCCAGCAGATCCTTATAGTAGAACTGGAGCGACAGCAGCGAATCGGCCGCGAAGTACCACTCGGCGGTGACGTCGAACTGATTCGCGCGGTAAGGATCCAGGAGCGCGTTGCCGCCCGATCCCGTCAGGGTCAACGGCGTGGTGTTGGTGATGCTCGGCGACAAGAAGTTGTAGTCCGGCCGAGCCATCACGCGCGCCGCTGCGAACCGCATGAGGAGGTCGTCCGTCAGGTCGAAAGTGATGTTGAAGCTCGGCAGGATGTCCGAGTATTCATTCTCGACCACGACGGGCGCGATGCGTCCGAAGGGGTTGTTCTGACTGTTGGGCGTGCTATCGGGCACGCCGACTGCCCAGCCGATCGAGGTCTGGTCGGTCTTGACCGCCCTGACGCCGATGTTGCCGCGCCAGTCATCGCCGCCAAAGGTGGCCATCACGTAGCCGCCTATCGCCTCTTCCTGCACGGTAAAGCTGCCCAGCGGCTGGATGTGATACGTGAACCGCGTCGCCCATCCGCCATTGACCACCGCCGGATCGTTCGGGTCGTATTGAGTGAACGGCTGATCGTAGAACGACGCGATCAGGTCCGGATTCATCTGGCGGTAGTCGCGCAACACCCCCGAGCCGCCGATGTCGCTGAGGTAATCGCTCGGCGTATTGTCTGCCGCAACGTCGTCGAGTCCGCACGGGCCGCCGTTGCATGCCGTGGGGCCGAACAGCGTGCGTGTCTGGCCGGCCGTGTGCGTGATGATGCGTTCGTGGTCGGTGAACTTCAGACCGAACTTCAGTCCATTGAACGCTCCCGCATCGAGCTTCAGGTGCAGGTCCGTGTAGGCGTAGAACTCCTCGTCATCGCTGGCGATCTGGTCGTGCGAAGTCCAGCCCAGGATCGGAATCGAGTTGGGGTCCGTCTCGTCGATCGAGAAGTCGACGCGCGGCACGCTGCCGCCCGTGAAGTCCCAGCTGAACCCGGCGGGAGCGTTGACTTCCCAGAAGGGCTGAGCTTCGGTCTCGCCCACGGCGTCGGTGAAACCCACCTTGCCGTGCCACGACAGCGTGTCGGTGAACTGGTAGTCGACGTCGAGGTCGACCGAGCGCGCCTCGGTGCGGGCCTCGCGCACGATGCCGTCGTACACGACACCGTTGGCCGCTGTGTTGGCAAACGTACCGGCCGCCAGAGTGCCCCCAGGCGTCACGGTGGTGTTGGTCGGGGTCTCGCTCGCGCCGAACTTGTTGGTGATCCAGGCGAGGTAGTTCTGGTTGAAGTTGTCGGCCTCCATCTCCGTGTACAGGCCGGTGAGATTGATGTCGAGCTTGTCGGACGGTCGGAACTGCACGCCGAAGTTCGCCCCCTGGCGTATCCGCTCCTGCTCGAACAAAGCCGATCCGATCAGGTCGGGAACCGCTACCTGCTCCCCGCCGACGGTCCGATCCGACCAGTTCAACAATTCGACGCCGTCACGGCGGATGTTGCGCTCCTGGTAAAGGGCCGCCACCAGGACGCCGAAGGACTGCTCTTCGTTCTTCCAACTGAAGAGCGCCGAAGCCTGTGGATCGGTCTTGTCGGCGAGTGCCGTGTGCACGCCCTGCGTCGACACGGACAGCGTAAAGGGCGCCAGCTCCAGCGGATCACGCGTAATGACATTGATCGTGGCACCGATACCGCCCTCTTCCAGGTCTGCGCGCGAGCTCTTATAGACCTGCAGCTCGCCGACGATCTCCGATGGCAGCATCAGGTAGTTGAAGCTGCGCGTGGCCGCGAGCTGGTCGAGAATGAACCAGTCGCCGGTGGCGATTGAATGGCCGTTGAGCTGAGTGAGGTTCAGATTGGGAGCGGTGCCGCGGACGGCCACGCGCTCGCCCTCACCGTAGTCCTTCTGCAAGGCGACGCCGGTAAGGCGCTGCAACGACTCGGCGACGTTCTTGTCGGGAAACTTGCCGAGATCCTCCGCCGTGATCGCCTCTCCGACCAGGTCGGAGTTGCGCTTGGACTCGAGCGAGACGCGGAAAGCGGCACGAATGCCCTTGACGACCACTTCCTCGAGAACATCGTCCTGGCTGGAAGTGTCCTGTGCCATCGCCGGGCTCGCCAGCGACAGTCCGGCCAGCACGCTGGCCGAGCCGTAGAGGATCCTTCGCACCTCACGGGAGATCGACTTTCTGGAACTCATTAGCTTGCCCCCTTAAGTTTCGCTTCGAAGCTGTATTCGCGCGCGGGGATACGTGCCGTGAACGGGATGCACAGGCGAGCGCGCACCGGTGGCGTGCGGGACTGCACAGTCGGACATGGATTCGCGGATCGCGCCTGCCACCCTTCCCCCTGCGACTTTGCGCTCGGGTGCTATCGTATTGACTACGACAACGATGTCAAGAGCAGCGATGAATGCCGGCAGCTTCGATGTCCGCCTGGCGCAACGCCCTGCCTCACCGCTGATCGTCACGGGCTATCAAATGTCGATTTTTACTAAATAAATCAGACTATTATGGAATAACGCGATCCAAGGCTCGAATGACGCTCCACTGCGGCAGAGGTAATGACAACGTTGATAATGCTGGCGCATTCAACTCACAATACCGGCCGGCTGGCCCGTGATGCCCACTCCCGGCCCCGCCGTCGCCTCCAGTCAACGCAGTCATTCAAAGGAGCGGCCCGATGACCACCCCCGGCCAAAGCAGCACTGGACAGCTCGCGTCGATCGTCACGATCGGCGTGCTGTTCTTCATCTTTGGGTTCGTCACCTGGATCAACGGTCCGCTGATCACGTTCGTGAAGCTCGCCTTCGATCTCGACACGGACGCCAAGGCGTTCCTGGTTACGACGGCCTTCTACATGGCGTATTTTTTCTTCGCGCTGCCGGCCTCGTGGCTGCTCGAGCGCACCGGCATGAAGAAAGGCATGGCACTCGGCCTGGCCGTGATGGCGGTCGGCAGTTTCGTGTTCGGCACGTTCGCAACGCAGCGCAATTATCCGCTCGCGCTCGCGGGCCTGTTCATCATCGGTTCGGGCCTCTCGCTGCTGCAGACAGCTTCCAACCCGTACATCAGCATTCTCGGGCCGATCGAAAGCGCGGCGCGCCGCATCAGTTTCATGGGCATCTGCAACAAGGTGGCCGGAATCCTCAGCCCGATCGTGCTCGGCCTGTTCGTCCTGCAAGGCCTCGATCAGCTCGAGGGCCGCGTCGCAGCTGCCGGCGCGGGCCCGTTGCGGGAAGCGATCCTCAACGAGTTCGCTGCCAAGGTGTACGTGCCCTACATGGTCATGGCGGGCATGCTGCTGTTGCTGGGCGTGTGGATCGCGCGCTCGCGCTTGCCCGAGCTGCGGGCTGCGGACGTGAATCCGCAGCCCATCGGCGAGCACCCGCGCGATCAGCGCACCAGCGTGTTGCAGTTTCCACACCTGTTGCTCGGTGCGCTCTGCATATTCGTTTATGTCGGCGTCGAGGTGCTCGCGGGAGACGCGATCGGCACCTACGGCCGCAGCTTCGGCATTCCTGCCGACGAAGCCAAGTATTTCACGGCACTGACGCTCACCTGCATGCTGGTGGGCTACGTCATCGGCATCCTGACGATTCCGCGATGGGTGTCCCAGGAGCAGGCACTCGCCCTGTCGGCGATACTGGGCGTCGTTTTCGCGGCCGCAGCGTACGTGACCGAAGGCTACGTGTCGGTCGGATTCGTGGCGGCGCTCGGTCTCGCGAACGCGCTCATGTGGCCCGCGATCTTTCCTCTGGCGATCCGCAGTCTCGGGCGCTTCACGGAAAGAGGATCGGCCCTGCTCATCATGGGGATCGCTGGCGGCGCCATTCTGCCGAACCTGTTCGCCGCCGCGAAGGACAGCTACGACTTTCAGGCCGTGTTCCTGGCCATCACGCTGCCCAGCTATCTGTACATCCTCTACTACGCTCGGCGCGGCCATCGCGCCGGCATGCGTACACCCGCCTCGGAACGCTCCGCAGTCGACGCAGGGCCCGCCTGATCCGGAGCCGCGCCGGCGGCCACCGGCCGGAATGCGCCCAGAGGATTCCGGGTTCGCCCGGAACCTGATAAAACGCTAGGGGCGCGGTAGTCGCCAGAAGGGTGATGGTGCACAAAGCGACGATCAAAGACGTGGCGAAGCGCTCCCGGGTTTCGCTCAAGACCGTCTCGCGCGTGATCAACAACGAGCCGGCCGTCAGCGAGAAGACCCGCAAGCGCGTCCAGGACGCGATCGCCGAGCTCAACTATCACCCAGACATTTCGGCGCGCAACCTGCGCAGCGCCAAGTCCTACGCCATCGGCCTGGCGTATGACAATCCGAACCCGTACTACGTCATCGCCGTGCAGAGCGGCGTGCTGTCGGCATGCCGCGAAACTGGCATCGGCCTGCAGATTCATCCGTGCGACGCCGGCTCGCCCAGCATCGCGCAGGAGCTGCGCGATCTGGCACGGCGCGGACGCCTCGCCGGGATCATCCTGGCGCCGCCGATGTCCGAGCGCGTCGAGCTGATCGAATACCTCAAGCGCAACAACGTGAACTTCGTGCGGCTGATCTCGGCCGCCGAAGACCCGCGCGACGGCTTCCCGTGCGTGTTCGTCGACGATCGCGACGCCGCCTACGCGATCACCGAGCACCTGATCCAGCTCGGGCACCAGCGCATCGGTTTCCTGTGGGGCGGCACCGCGCATCTGTCCAGCTTCGAGCGTTTCAAGGGTTACGAGCTGGCGCTGCGCCACTACGGCATCGCACCCGACCAGAGTCTGGTGGTGCCGGGCGATTATTCCTTCGACGACGGCTTTCGCGGCGCGCGCCAGCTGTTGGCGCTCGAACGGCGTCCGACCGCGATCTTCGGTTCGAACGATGAGATCGCCGCTGGGGCGTTCGCGGCCGCCAAGTCAGTCAACCTCGACGTACCCAACGACCTGTCCATCGCGGGCTTCGAGGACAGTCCGTTCTCCAAGCAGTGCTGGCCAGCGCTGACGACGGCCAAGCAGGACACGGAGGAGATCGCCCGCTACGCGGCGATGCTCCTGATCTCGGATCTGAAGCCGAACACCGTCGCCACGCACCGCCACGTCGCGGAGAACAAGGGCTTCAGTCCGCAGCTCGTGGTCCGCGGCTCGACCGCGCGCGCCCCCGCACCCACCTGAGCCGCCTCCGCACGGGCCTCTTCAGCGGAACACGAAGTCCCGAAACGCCTCGGGCGAGTGGAAGCTATGCGACGGCGTGGGCGACCACGCGAGGAACAGCGCATCGGCCTCGGGATGCGCCGGACCACCCGGTCGCTCGATGCGAAAGACGTTGAAGCGCCACTGCTCGCCCGCGCGTGGAGCGTTGGCCACGCGCGCAGCCTCGACGGCACCGCTCGCTGCCTGATTGCGCTCGAAACCGCCCCAGGGCAGCCGCGCCACAGCGCACCAGCCGGTCGCAGTTCCTGCCTCATCGCGACTTGCGCGCACGCGTGTCTGCAGGCCCGCGAAATCCCACGCGTCATCGAACCTGCGGCGCGCCGGATCGACCCGCAGGTCGGCGACGGCATTCGCGGGATTGATCTGCAGCTCCACGTAGTCGCCCCCGTCGCCGGGGCGCGCCATGAAAATCTCGACGACCTCCTCGGTCCACAGCCGCTGGTCGCGCCGGGTGAGCGTCGACCAGGCATCGCGATCGCTGACGTCGAACCGGACAACCAACGCGTCTTCAGTCGCGAGCGCCCGGAACGTGGTCGTCGCGTCCCTCTCTCCCCACGAGACGGTATTCGCTGTGTGCCACGCGTCTTCGCTCGCCGCCATGAGGGCGACAGCGTTCGTGTCGCCGACGCGCTCGACAAAATATGCAGTGTCGGCTTGACCTGCAGCCTGGGCGCACCCGCGAGCAACGATCGCGAGGATCGCAACCGCCGCCAGCGCCGCCGCCGCGACGATCAGGCGGTTCGCGAGGCGCGCACGGCCGTGCTGAAGGCTTTCCACAGCGATTCGTCCATGGCGTAGGCGTGGAACAGGGAAATTCCATCCGCACCCGCGGCGAGCGCGTGTTCGACCAGGCGAGTGAGGCCAGGAGCAACCACGGCCGGCACGAACAGACCTGCGTAGTAGGGCTGACGCACGGTCGCCACTCCCTCGCGCGTCTGCTCGCCCACCCATTCCGCACCGGCTTCGTAGAAACTGTGATAGAGCATCGGCATGAAGGCGTCGAGCTGCCATCGTCCCCAGTCCTGACGCACCATCTGTCGCGCGAGGGTCGGGCCGGGGAAAACCGCGGCCGAGATCGTCTTGTTCGCGGCGTGCGCCGCCGGCACCAGGTGCTCGTTGACGAGCGCCGTCACACTGTCGAGGCGGTACTGCAACCAGCGACGGTCGGCGGACGGATCTTCGAGCTCCAGCGGGTCGACACCGTGCGCCTTGCGGAACAGGTCGCGGCTGAGCCGCGTGTAGCCGTAGTCGAACTGCGGATGCACGCGGTCCTGCACGAGACCGTACTTCGCCCACAGTCCCTTCGGCAGGATCGCGTCGGGATGACGGATGTAATCGAGGTGCACTCCCGCGACACCGTCGATGGCGGCAAGCTCGGCGACATTGGCGCGCAGCCAGGCCCGCACCTCCGGGTTGGCCGGATCGAGGAAGCGGTAATAGTCGACGTAGGCCGGCTTCTCGAGCGCGGACTGGCCGAGTCCGTTGACGTTGTACCAGTCGGGATGCGTGCGCATGACGTCATCGACCATGCACGGCATGCACCACATCCACGCGTGGAACTCGAGGCCGGCGGCGCGCGCGATCGGCATGAGCATCTCCAGCCGCTCGCTCTTCACCGGCAGACGTGTGCTGCCCCAATGGGCGTGGCGGCCGTCGTAGACCTCCGCGATCACTCCGTCGATACCTGATTCGCGCATCAGCGCGAAGTCCTTCTGCCACTGCGCGCGCGACAGGTCCGGATGCGTAGTGAGCCAGACCCAGTGACGTCGCGGATGCCGCGTACGGCCGGCCGCCACGCGCAATTCGTTACCGCTACCGATCGCGCACTGCGCGCCGCCGAACGTGCCAGCGGCCGCAATGCCTGCGCCGAGCCCCTGCAGGAGCCTTCGTCGTGTCGTCTTCATGGCTGCATGCTCCCCGCGGGCCGAAGGGCCGCTGCTTCGCGGGCCAGAATTTCGATCGCCTGCCAATCGCGCGCCGCGATGGCCTCTCGTGGCGCGAGCCACGAGCCGCCGACCGCGATGACATTGGGCAGAGCAAGGTAGGACGGTGCGCTGCGCACATCGATACCGCCGGTGGCGCAGAAGGTCACGTCGGGCAACGGCGCGGCGAGCGCCCGCAGCCACGGCACCCCACCGACGACGGACGCCGGGAAGAACTTGACCGTTCGATACCCGCGTTCGCGCAGCGTCATGATCTCGCTCGGTGTACAGGCCCCTGGCAGAAACGGCACGCCTTCGGCTTCCGTCGCGGCGAGGAGCTGCAGGGTCGCACCGGGGGCAACGCCAAAGCGCGCGCCGGCGCGGCTTGCGAGCTCCACCTGTCGGGCCGAGAGCAACGTACCCGCGCCGACGATCGCGCCTTCGACCTCGCGGGCGATCGCACGGATGGCATCCAGTGCGCTCTCGGTGCGCAGCGTGACTTCGATCACCGGAAGCCCTCCGGCGACCAGCGCGCGCGCGACCGCGACTGCCTGCGCAGCGTCCTGGAGTGTAAGGATCGGCACCACCGGCGCGAGCTTCAGCCACGCCGCGAGCTGTTCCTGCGACCGCGCGACGTCGCTCATGTGCTCGCGCGTTCCCTGGCCATGGGAGCAAACGAATCCGCGATCGGGTGAGCAGGCATCCGCTGCGCCGAAGCGGGCTCCGCCAGGATCTGCCGTACCGGTGCTGCGAAGATGCTCGCGCCTTCGTCGGCGGCGCCGACCGAGCGCCGGAACACTTCGAAGAGCTCGCGGCCCATCCCTTCTCCTGCCTCGTGCGACAGTTCGGCCGGCGAGCGCCTCGCCCACTCCTGTGCATCGACGAGCACATCGAGCGCGCCGGAACCCGCATCGATACAGATCGGATCGCCGTCGCGCAAGCGTGCGATCGCACCGGCAGCGGCTGCCTCAGGGGTCACGTGAATCGCTGCGGGCACCTTGCCGGAAGCGCCGGACATGCGCCCGTCGGTGAGCAGCGCCACTCGGTGGCCACGATCCTGCAACACACCGAGCACCGTGCTCAGCTTGTGCAGCTCAGGCATGCCGTTGGCCCGAGGTCCCTGAAAGCGCACCACCGCGACGAAGTCGCGCGACAGGTCCCCGCGCGCAAACGCGGCCGCGACCTCCTCCTGGCTCTCGAAGACGACCGCCGGAGCGCGAATGCTCCAGCGCTCACGCGCCAGGGCAGATACCTTGATGACGGCGCGCCCGAGATTGCCGCTCAGGAGCCGCAGACCGCCGTCGGCCTGGAACGGCGCGCGTACGGATCGCAGCACGGATTCATCGGTGCTGCACGCCGGCGCCTCGCGCCAGATGGGCCTCCCGGACTCGAGGTGCGGAACGTTTCGATACACCGCGAGCGGCCCTCCGGCCACCGTGCGCGCCTGCGCGTGCAACAAGCCGGCGTCGAGCAACGCACCGATCAGCACTGCCATGCCGCCGGCATCCTGGAACTGATTGACGTCCGCGGAGCCGTTCGGATAGATGCGAGCGAGCAGCGGCACCACGGTTGCCAGCTCGGCGAAGTCCTCCCACTGCAGGTCGATGCCCGCGGCGCGAGCCACAGCGACCAGGTGCAGGAGGTGATTCGTGGAGCCACCCGTCGCGTGGAGCCCGACGACGCCGTTGACGACGGCGCGCTCGTCGACCAGCTCGCCAACGGCCGTCCCCGGTTCGCGCGCGCGCGCAAGTGCCGATGCACGCTGTGTGGCCGCAATCGTGAGCGGATCGCGCAGCTCGTGGTCCGGGTTCACGAAGCTTGCGCCCGGGAGCTGCAGCCCCATGATCTCCATCAGCATCTGGTTCGAGTTGGCGGTTCCGTAAAACGTGCACGTGCCGGGCGAATGGTACGAGGCAGACTCGGCGGCCAGCAGCTCGTCGCGCGAGGCCAGGCCCTCGGCATGACGCTGACGCACGCGGCTCTTCTCCTCGTTCGGCAGACCGGAAGGCATCGGGCCAGCCGGCACGAATACCGCCGGCAAATGGCCGAAGCTCAACGCGCCGATCAGCAGGCCGGGCACGATCTTGTCGCAGATACCGAGGAAGAGCGCGCCGTCGAACATGTCGTGCGAGAGTGCGATGGCTGTGGACAGGGCGATGACATCGCGTGAGAACAGCGACAACTCCATGCCCGCGCGTCCCTGCGTGATGCCATCGCACATTGCCGGTACGCCGCCCGCGACCTGCGCAGTCGCACCGGCCGCGCGTGCTGCCTCCCTGATGATCTGCGGATATCGGGCGTACGGCGCATGGGCGGACAGCATGTCGTTGTACGCGGTCACGATTGCGAGATTGGGCGCAGCGCTGGCGACCAACGCAGCCTTGTCGTGTGTGGTGCAGGCAGCAAAGCCGTGAGCGAAATTGCCGCACGGCAGGCGCATGCGTCGCGGCGCGGCGTCGCGCGCCCGCGCGAGACGCGCCAGGTAAGCCGCGCGCGCAGCCCGGCTGCGCTCGGCGATGCGTGCAGTGACCGACTCGACGGTCGAGTTGAGTTGCACGCTCAAGCGACGGACTCGGTTGGTGCCCAGTACATGCGCAACGGCACGCGCGCCTGGCGCAGCACCGCCCGAATCGGGGCTTCCTCGATCGGCCCGTCATGCAGAGCACTGGTCAGCGTCGCCCGCTTGCCCGCCCCTTCGATGTGCAGGTAGAGCGCGCGCGTGTGCAGCAGCGTGCGCAAGGACATGGTGATGCGTGGCTCGATACCGCCCGCGGCGTGCATGGGCAACACGAGCGCGCTCGTCTGCGGATCGACGGCGTCGTTGAACCGCGCCGCCGCGCTGAAGAGCGAGGCGATGTGTCCGTCCTCCCCCATGCCGAGCACCACGGCGTCGAAGGGAAGCGGCAGACGCGCGATGCGCGCGCTGATCTCGGGTACGGCGTGCTCGGGCGTCCCGCTCGCGGCATACAGTGGAACGAAGCGCGCCTCGCGCGCCCGCCCCTGCAACAGCGTCTCGCGCACCAGTTTGGCGTTCGAGCGCGCGTGACTCTCGGGCACCCAGCGCTCGTCGACGAGCGTCACGGTGACGCGTTCCCAGGCGAGCATCCGCTGCGCCAGCACGTTGAAGAACGTCCGCGGCGTGCTGCCGCCGGAGACTGCCAGCAGCGCCTCTCCGCGCTCGACCAGTGCGAGGCGCAGATCGCGCGCCACCGAATCGGCGAGGGCCGTCGCGAGCAGCGTGCCCGATGAAAAGGTGCGCTCCGCGATCATCATGACCAGGGCTCCTCGTGCCAGGTGCGTCCGTCGCGCTCGATCAACGCGATCGACGCGCTCGGCCCCCAGCTGCCGGCGACATACGGACGGGGCGGTTCCTCGGCGACGTCCCACGCGCGCCGGATCGGGTCGATCCAGTTCCACGCCGCCTCGACTTCGTCGCGGCGCATGAACAGGGCGGGATTGCCGCAAACCACATCCATCAACAGTCGTTCGTAGGCATCGGGGTGCCGGCCACCGAAAGTCTGCGCGAAGCTCATGTCCAGAGGCACGCGCTGCAGCCTCATGCCGCCCGTTCCGGGCGCCTTGACCATCAGCCACAGCTTGACGCCTTCGTCAGGCTGCAACCGCAGCACCAGCTTGTTGGGTGCGACGCGTCCCGCCTCGAAGATGGAGCAGGGAATCTCGCGGAACGTCAGCACGATTTCCGATACGCGCGCGGCGAGACGCTTGCCGGTCCGCAGGTAGAACGGCACGCCTGCCCAGCGCCAGTTGGCGACTTCCGCGCGGAGCGCCACGAACGTATCGGTCGCGGAGTCGTCGCGACCGATGTCCTCGAGATAGCCGCGTGCCGGTTGGCCGTGCGCGGACCCTGCGCGGTATTGGCCACGCACCGTCGCGAAGGGCGCCTCGTCGGCGGTAATCGGCTTCAGAGAGCGCAGCACCTTCAGCTTCTCGTCGCGCAGTGCATCCTCGTGCAGCGAGGCCGGCGGTTCGAGGGCGACCAGGCACAACAACTGCAGGAGATGGTTCTGCACCATGTCGCGCAGCGCGCCGGCGCTGTCGTAGTAATGGGCGCGCCATTCCACGCCGACGGTTTCAGCGACCGTAATCTGCACATGGTCGATGTGCTTGCTGTTCCAAAGGGGTTCGAACAGGGCGTTACCGAAGCGCAGTGCCGTGAGGTTCTGCACCGTTTCCTTGCCCAGGTAGTGATCGATGCGAAACGTGCGCTCTTCCGCGAACACCTTTCCCACCGCCGCGTTGATGGCAGCCGCCGACGCAAGGTCGAACCCCACGGGCTTCTCGATCACGACGCGCGAGTGCTCGTCGGCGAGACCGAGGGCCGCGAGGCGCTCGCAGATGGCGGTGATGAGGGCTGGCGCGACGGCCAGGTAGTAGATACGCACGCGGCCCGGTCCGGCCGCCAGTTGCTGCGCCAGCTCCAGCCAGCCCTGCTCTCCTGCCGCGTCGAGACGCTGGTAGTGAACCGATTCCACGAATTGCGCCAGGAGCAACTCGTCCCCGCCGCCGGATCCGCAGGCGCGCTCGATCGCCTCGCGCGCCCGAGCCGCATAGGCGCCCGGCGCAAATTCGCTGAGCGCCGCGCCGAAGATGCGGTTCTGCCCAGGCAGTTGACCGTCGCTGAAGCATCTGAACAGCGCGGGCAGGAGCTTGCGGAACGCCAGATCTCCCGTGCCGCCGAAAATGACCAGATCGAACGGCGCTGGCTCCAGCGCAGCGCGCGCCCGAACACCGTCCTGCAGATGCACATCCCGCGAACGGGACGATGACGCGATGGCCGCTTCCACCCTCTTGAGCCCTCCGTTCTCGAGCCCCTTTAATACCACCTGAAGACCAGTGAGGCAATGGTGACCCGTTTCTTGGCCACAATAGGATACAGACTGCATAATTGGTGCTCTAGTGGTATCATCGCCGACGATAGCCAACGGAGCGTCCCATGCCCGCCGCCCGCACTCCCCTCGTCGATGAGTTCCGGCGCCAGAACCGCCGCAGCGGGGCGGCCGACTCGCCGGCGTACCTGCGCCTGCGTTCCGCGATCGAGGGCGTCATCGACGCCGGACATCTGCAGCCGGGCCATGCCTTGCCGAGCGAACGCGAACTTGCGCGGCTTCTGTCTCTTTCGCGCGTTACCGTGCGCAAGGCGCTATCGGGCCTGGTCGACGAAGGACTTCTGACGCAGCGACAGGGCTCCGGCACTTTCGTGTCGGATCGCATCGTGCGCTCCGCCTCCCACCTCACCAGTTTCAGCGACGACCTGCGCGCCCGCGGCCTCGACCCGCGCTCGCGCTTCCTGGAGCGCAGCCTCGGGGAGGTCACGCCCGAAGAGGCGATGGCGCTCAACCTGTCCCCGGGGGATGGTGTGATCCGCCTGTACCGCCTGCGACTCGCCGGCGACCAGGCGCTCGCCATCGAGCGCAGCGCCGTGCCGCAGAGCGTGCTGAGCGATCCGGCCGTCGTGCGCAATTCACTGTACGAAGCGCTCGAGCGAGCAGGCTGCAAGCCGACGCGCGCGCTGCAGAGGTTGCGCGCCGTGGTTCTGGACGGCGAGCAGGCGCGCCTCCTCGACGTGCCGCCTGGCAGTCCGGGCCTGTGGATCGAGCGCCGCGCGTTCCTCGAGGACGGCCGCGTCGTCGAGTACACCACCTCGCTCTACCGCGGCGACAAGTACGACTTCGTCGCCGAGCTGCAGAACAATCCGTGAGCCCGGACGCGCACACGACGCTGATGTACCGCGAGGCGGCGGAAGCAGCCAGCGCGGTAGCGCGCCAGTACCAGGAGAACGCCCGCGCCCTGGCGGACCTCGCCGCCGATCTGCGGGCCCGCGAACCGCAGTTCATCGTCACCTGCGCGCGCGGCAGCTCCGATCACGCGGCGACCTACGCCAAGTATGTCTTCGAGACTCAGCTCGGACTCATGACGGTTTCCGCCGCACCGTCGGTGAGCTCGGTGTACGCCGCTCGCCCGCACCTGCAGGGCGCGCTTTACCTGGCGATTTCCCAATCCGGCCGCAGTCCGGACCTGGTGCAGCACGCGCGCATGGCACGCGATGCCGGCGCCCTGGTCGTCGCGCTGGTCAACGTCGAGGACTCGCCGCTCGCCGCCGTTGCCCATCGCGTGTTGCCGCTGCACGCGGGCCCGGAGCGCAGCGTTGCAGCCACGAAGAGCTACATCTGCGCCCTGGCTGCAATCCTGCGTCTGGCGGCTCTCGTGCGCGAAGACCGCGAATTGCTCGATGCGACGCAAGGTCTGCCGGCAGCGTTGCGAGAAGCGTGGGAGCTCGACTGGTCGCCGGCCCTGCCGATGCTCACATCCGCGCGCAACCTGTTCGTCATCGCACGCGGGCTCGGCCTGGGCGTCGCGCAAGAAGCGGCGCTCAAGTTCAAGGAAACTTGCGGTCTGCACGCGGAGGCTTTCAGCGGCGCCGAGGTGCGTCATGGCCCGATGACGCTCGTCGGTCCCGACTTCCCGGTGTTGTGCTTCGGGCAGGACGACGACACCCTTGCAGGCATGGAAGAGTTGGCGCAGGAATTCCGGGCGCGCGGCGCCGAAGTGGCGATCGCGACTCCACGGCGTGAGACGCGCGCATCCGCATCGCAAGTCCACGCGCTACCGCTCGCAGCCGTTCGACACGCAGCCTGCACGCCGATCGTCGCGATCCAGAGTTTCTACCGCCTCGTCAATACGGTTGCGCTTGCACGCGGACGCAATCCGGACGTTCCCCCGCACCTCAGCAAGGTGACGGAGACCCTGTGACGCTGGCCCTCGAGAACGGCCGCGTACTGCTGGAGGGCGGCTTCGTCGACGATCGCACCGTGATCGTCGAGGGGGTGCACATCGTCGCGGTGATGCCGGCCACCGACGGCCGCGCGCGCGGCGGCGCGCGCCACGATCTCGAAGGTCGCCTGCTGGCGCCCGGCTTCGTCGATTGCCAGGTGAACGGCGGTGGCGGCCTGCTCTTCAACGAGGCGCCGACCGTCGCGACCCTGCGCGCGATCGCCGCCGCGCATCGCCGGTTCGGCACGACGTCCCTGCTGCCGACGCTCATCACCGACGACGTGGAAACGATGCGTGCGGCGATGGCCGCAGTGAGGCAGGCCCTGGCGGAAGGCGTACCCGGCATCGTGGGCATTCACCTCGAAGGACCGTTCCTGGCGCCGGAGCGCAAGGGAGTGCACGACGCCGCGAAGTTCCGTGCGCCGGACGATGCGCTGCTCGAGCTGATCGCGTCGCTCGGCCCGCATCGCGTCCTCCTGACACTCGCGCCTGAGCGGGTCCCGCCGCAGATCATCGGGAAACTCGCCGCACAGGGCGTGATCGTGAGCCTTGGACACACGGGTGCCACTTACGAGATGGCGCAAGCGGCACTCGCGGCCGGTGCACGCGGCTTCACTCACCTGTTCAACGCCATGTCGCCCCTCCAGAGCCGCGAGCCGGGGGTGGTCGGCGCGGCCCTCGCGGATCCCGACAGCTGGTGCGGAGTGATCGTGGACGGCGAGCATGCGCATCCGGCCGCGATCCGCATCGCCCTCGCCGCCAAGCCGCGCGGCAAGATCATGCTGGTCACGGACGCGATGCCGCCGGTCGGCAGCGACTCCCCGTCGTTCGTACTGAATGGCGAGCGCATCGAAGCGCGCAACGGGGTGCTGCGCAACTCGGCCGGCGTCCTCGCCGGCTCCTGCCTCGACATGGCCACCGCCGTGCGCAACGCAGTGCGCCTGGCGGGCGTGGCCCCGGATGAAGCGCTGCGCATGGCCTCGACGTATCCCGCGGCGTTCCTCCGCCGATCAGGCACCCTCGGCAGCATCGCTGCGGGGCGACGCGCCGATTTCGTCGTGCTCAACGACGACCTCAGCGTTCACCAGGCCTGGATCGGCGGCGTGGCTGAGGAATTTCAGCGTCGCTCGAATCGATAGACCGGGTCCGCGCTGCGACTCGGCACCGGGCGGGGCCGACCGTTGAACGAGAGATCAGCGAGCTTGAGCTCGGTATCCGTCAGCTCCACCGGCGTTTGCGCGCCCGCCGCCGACGTGCGCACCACCGGGCAGGTGGCGGTAAACCTGTCGTCCGCGTATTTCCACAAGAGGGCGCAACCCGGGCCGGCGGTCGCATCGTCGGGAAGGATGCCGTACAGGAGCTCCGGATTGCTGGCCGCTCCACGCCAGCGATCGGGCTGCTTGAGGTCGAGAATGGTGTGCAGGATGCCCTCATCGTCCGGCCCCTTCTCGAAGCGATGCAGACGCTGGCTGAGCACGCGCCGCGGATTCATCGCGTCGGTCTGTTCGACGTAGAACACGGTGTCACCCATGATCCGCGCCGTCACCGGCACGATCGCGATGGCCACCGGCTCGCGCACGTCGGCGATGCCGCCGGCGATGTCTGCTTCCACCTGCGCCAGGTTGTCGTACTTTCCGGGAAACCAGCTGCGCAGGCGAGCCAGATCCTGTTCCCGCAGCTTGCTGTCGGTCGTACACGCTGTCGTAGCGATACCGGCTGCGGCCAGCAACGCCGAAGCCGCGACCCAGCGCACCCAATGCGTCCAATGCGTCCAATGCGCGAGTCTCGCCGCCCGACCGCTCGTCTCGAGGTTCAGCTCACGATTCATAGGTTCTCCACGCCGCCTGGTATCCCAGGCCTAGCGACAGGATGCGTGCCAGCAGCTCATCGTATGAAACGCCGTCGGCGCGCGCCGAGTCGGCGAAATCCTCGTCCTCGCTGAGGTTGGGGTTCGCATTCGCTTCGAGCACGAAGAGACTTCCGTCGGCCCCCAACCGGAAATCCATGCGCGCGTAGCCAGTGAGGTGCAGCGCCTTGTAGATGCGTTTCGTCTGGCGCACGAGCTGCTCGACCACGGCAGGCGCGAGGTCCTTGGCAGCCATGGTCGTGATGCCGTTCTTCTGCTGGTAGCGCTTGTCCCACTTCACCTTGCGCGTGGCGATCGTGGGCGCGGAACCGAACACCATCTCCCAGGCGGGGAACGTGGTGAGGCGCTGGTTGCCGAGCGCCGCGACGTAGATCTCGCGCCCCTCGATGTACTCCTCCACCAGCGCATCCGAGCTGGTCTGCTCGTGAATGAACTCCACGCGCTCCTTGAGGCGCGCCGCGTCCTCGACCACCGATGCCTGCGCAATACCGAGGCTCGCGTCTTCGGTCGCCGATTTCACGAACATCGGGAAACGCAGGCGGCGCGGCAGATGCAGGCGCTTGCCTCGCGGAAACACGGCGAACTGCGGCGTGGGGATGCGGTGGTACGCGAGCAGCTGCTTGCACAGCACCTTGTCACGCGACAGCATCAGGCCGCGCGGGTTGCAGCCGGTGTACGGCTGGCGGTGCAGCTCCAGGAAGGCGACGACGTGCTGGTCGTAGGTGACGATGCCGTCAAACTCCTCGAGCAGGTTGAACACGATCTGCGGGCGCCACTCGGCGATCTCGCGGCGCAGATCCGTGAGGCTGTCGCTGACCCCCAGCGGCTTGACCTCGTGCCCCGCCTTGCGCAGGTGCGTGATCACGTCGTACTCGGTGCGCCACTCGGCGATTTCCTTCTCGCTGTAGCCTTCCAGCGTGTCGGGCGGCACCAGGCTCTCGTGCATCACGACCAGCGTGCGCAGCGGCTTCACAGCAGGTGCCGTCCGCCGCCGCCGCCGAGGTGCATGCGCGCCATGCGCAGCATCAGGCGCTCGACGTCGCCGCGCGCCGCACGCTGCGGACCGCGCAGGAACAGGCCGAGCTCGGCGGTACGCTGGATCACGATGCGCATCACCTGGTGCACCATGTATTCGCTCACGTCGAGGCGCAGGGCCACGGCACGGCGCATCGGCACCTTGAATCGGCGCATGAACGTCGCGGCCCGAACGCTGCGCGCATCGTGGCGCGTCGCGGTGAGAGCACGCCGCAGTGCCTCGTCCAGGAGGCGGGCGCGCCCGCGCGACTGACGCATCATGCGGCCGGCGTAGTACTGGGCGAGCGTGCGCCGGTCGGCGCCGATCGGCTCGATGTGCGCGCGCGTGCGCACCGGCGCGCGCTTGCCCCGCAGCTCGCGCATCAGCTCGTCCACGTACTGGAGCTTCGACAGCGCCGGCCACTCGCGATACTCGCTGCGCCACTGCGGGCCCTTGAGCCACACGGCGAAGGTCTCGGCGAAGTCCTCGGTAGGGTGGCTCTGCGCGTACCACGCGCCGAGGTGCTGCACGAAGCGGCGACTGCCGGGTCGCGGCCGGTAGCTTTCGGGATACGGCAGCGAGGCCGGCCCGAAAACCTCGCGCCAGCGGCGCCGGCGGCGCAGCCGAAACGCCGAATCGATGGCGTGTCCCGCCTCGTGACGCAGGATGCGTATCAGCCAGTTCGCGTTGCCCCCCTCGACTTCGCGGATCATGCGCCACTCGAGCGCGCGCAGCCTCGGGTGCGCCAGGTAGAACGGGATTGCGATGCCGGGTACGCCGTCCGGTGAGAACCACTCGTCTGCGAGCCAGCAGTGGGGCCGGAAAGCAATGCCGGCGCCAGCCAGTTCCTCGTTCATTCGCGCGATGCCACGCCGCAGTCGCGGGTTGCCCAGGGACAGGCCGAGGTCGCACAGGCGCAGGCGCAGGAGCTGCTCGTCGGGCAGACGCGCCCAGCTCCGCGAGTGCGTGCGGCGTAGGTGCGCGGGCTGGGGCGCGAGTGGCGCCATCGTGCGATAGAGAGCCGGCTTGAACGCCGCCAGGGCGCGGCAGCAACAGATGCTAGCAGAATCCCCGATCAGTTCAGGATTCGCGCGCCGGCAGCACCACGATCGAGAACCAGAAATCCTGCAAGCGCTGCACGATGATCCGGAACGAGTCCATGTCGATCGGCTTGGGAATGTACGCGTTGGCGTGCTCGGTGTAGCTGCGCAGCACGTCCTCGTCCTGGGTGGAGCTCGTCAGCATGATCACTGGCGTGCGGCGCAGCTCGGGGTCGGACTTGATCGCGTGCAAGGTCTCGATGCCGCTGATGCCCGGCATCTTCACATCGAGGAGCACCAGGTCCGGAGCGAACGCTTGCGCATGGCGACCTTCCCGCCGCAGAAACGCGAGCGCTTCCTCGCCGGAGGCCACTGTCGCCAGATCGACCACCAGCTTGGAGCTCTTGAGGGCGGCGCGCGCCAGGGCGACGTCCGCGCCGTTGTCGTCGACCAGCAGGATCCGCGCCGGTCGCGTTCTCGCAGATGTCATGCAGCGGATACCACGGTCTGCGCAGACTACTGGCCCGGCGTGCGGCGCAACAGCATCGGCGCACCGCATATCCGCACGGCGACGCGCGCAAACAGCAGTAAGGGATTCCCCGATGTACGCAGCGCGCGGCGGCTGCGTCGCAACGACTCGTCAGCTCGCCATGCGTTCCATGGCCACGGCCAGCAGGCGGTCCGCGAACTCCTCCACCCGGGTCCGCTCGTAGAGCGCGCCACGCCAGCCGCTCGGGATACCTGCAACTCCGTAGAGGGCACCGGCGAGCTGTCCGTATACCGCACCGGTGACGTCCGCATCGAGGCCGAGATTGACGGCGAGCAGCGCGCCATCGCGGAAATTGCTGCTGCGATTGATCGCCCAGAGCACCGCTTCGAGCGTGTGCAGAATAGTGCCGCCACCCTCGATGTCGGGCGGCTCCTTCTCCCGAAACGACCCCGCAGCGATCGCCGCGACGGCGGGCTTCAATCCGCGGCGCTCCCAGAAACCCGGGAGCGGGCCGTATCCCGGAGCCAGCAGCTGGACACGCGAAGCGCCACGCAGCGCTCCGGCGAGAAGGGCGGCGAAGTAGCGGCACGCGTCCAGAATGATCGGCGACTGATGCGTGGTTCGCGCGGCGTCGGCAGCCTGTTCGGCGGCCTCCACGGGATCGGCGAGGTGAAACAACACCGCCGGGGCAACGCGCGACAGCGGCTCCTTGTCCTGGCGCGCGGGATCGTGAGACCCCGCGAGCGGCTTGCCGCTCCATTGCGCCGTCGCGAGCGCACGCGACACCGTCGCGGTGATGCCGATGCATTGGCCGGTGCTCGAGAGGTGGCCCTCGCGTTGCCACCACTGATATCGCCGCACCTGGTCCGCCGGGTCCGGTCCGTCGCATTCCAGCAGGCTCTCGGCCAGGCACAAAGCCATGGCGGTGTCGTCGCTCCACGCTCCGCGCGGCAGGTCGAACGGCCCGCCACCGAGCAGGTCGCCGAGAGGCGTGAACGATCCGGGCTTGCGATGCTGCGCGGCGCAGCCGAGGGCATCACCCACGGCGAGGCCCAGCATCGCGCCGTGGAAGCGATCGCGCAGCGTGCGAGCGGCGTCGAGCGCCGGCACTTCCATCTCGACAGCCGGCGCCGATTCGCGGTGCGGCGCGGGCATACGCGCACGCCACGACAGGACGTATTCCTGCTGCTCCTCCGTCTCGGGCGTCTGCGGCCACATGAGCGCGCGATCGTTCGCGCGCCACAAGGTGTTGAGCAGTGCCAGCGCCTCCTCGTTGCCCGCGCCCTTCCCCGCCGCTCCGCGGCCGGCCGCCGCGCTGAGGCCCATCTGCGCGCTGCGCTGGCCCGCGGCTTCGCGGGCCAGCGCCTGAGAAAGATAACAGCCCATCACAGTACCCGTCCGGCCGATGCCGGCACGGCAGTGCACATAGACGATGTGTCCTTGTTCGAGCGCGCGCTCCACGTACTCGAGGATTTCCGCCATCAGCTCGGGCGCCTCGGGCACCGAGTGATCGCGGATCGGCTTGCGCGCATACATGACGTAGCGGCCGCTCGCTCCCTTGCCCGTCGGCAACATCGTGTCGTAGGGCGCGAGCTCGCCCGGCTCGGTGAGATCGATGAAATAGGTGACGCCGGCACCCAGCAGGCGGCGCAGCCGCTCCATGGAGTCGGCACGCGAATGGCTGGCCGGATACTCGCCCGCGAGCAGGCGCCCCGGCACCACCCAATACGTGTTGGGGAGCGGTGGCACATTCTCCCGCGGCGCGGCCACGCTCAGTCCTCGTCGTCGTCGGCGCCGGGAGGCTCCGTCGTGGCCGCCGCCGCCGCGAGCGGGCTCGCCGCGAGCAGCTGGCCGCGCAGCGCGGCGAAATCGAAGGACTTCGGATCCGCCAGATGCGACACGACCACGTTCTGGATGCTGGTCGCGATCGCCTCGACGCGGCCCGGGTGCTGGCGCTCCCATTCCGCGAGCATCTGCTTGATCGCCACACGCTGCAGGTTGTCCTGCGAACCGCACAGCCGGCAGGGGATGATCGGGAAGTTGCGCGCCCGTGCGTAGCGCTCGATCTCGCGCTCCGCGACGTACGCCAGCGGGCGGATCACGATGTGGCGCCCGTCCTCGGACCTGAGCTTCGGCGGCATTGCCTTGAGCTTTCCGGCGAAGAACATGTTGAGGAACAGCGTTCCCACCATGTCGTCGCGATGATGGCCCAGCGCGATGCGCGTGACGCCGTTCTCCGCGGCCCAGCGGTACAGGGCTCCGCGCCGCAGGCGCGAACACAGGCCGCACATCGTGCGTCCTTCGGGAATCACACGTTTGACGACGCTGTAGGTGTCCTGCTCGATCACGTGAAACGGCACGCCGAGGGCGCGCAGATAGTCGGGCAGGACATGGGCGGGGAAGTCCGGCTGCTTCTGATCGAGATTCACCGCCACGATCTCGAACTCGACCGGTGCGCTGCGCTGCAGGCTCAGCAGCAGGTCGAGCAGCGTGTACGAATCCTTCCCGCCCGAAAGGCAGACCATCACGCGATCGCCGGGCTCGATCATCCGGTAGTCGGCGATTGCCTTGCCGACGAGGCCGCGCAGCCGCGCCTGCAGGCGGTGGAAGGTGCGCGACGGGACCGATTCGAGCGCGACGGAGTTCATGATGCGGGCACGGGAGTGGTTGCGACCGCGGGGCCGGCCAGGGGTTCGCGACGGCGGATCATACGCAGGACCCATGCCGCGGCAAGTGCTGCCAGCAGGTGCTTGAGGGTGTGCCCGCTCAGCAGCCAGCCGTTGGCATACAGGAAAGCGTCGAGCCATTCGGTCGCGCGAGCGAGTCCCCAGATTGCGATGACCACCCACAGGTCGTTGCGTCGCGTATAGCGAGGCGGCCGCGCGAGCAGGTACCAGAGCGTTGCGGCAACGGCATACGCCTGCAGCGCGAAGTACGGCACGAGGTTGCCGCCGCCCTCGTCGCGAGCCGTGTGAGCCCACCAGCCCACGGTTACCGCGCCGATGCCGAGCGCCGGCAGGATTCCGGCCGTGACCGCGCGACGGTAGCGATCGCCGTCGTGGTCAGCGAACAGCGCAAGCGGCAGCGCGGCGCAGGCCAGCGCGATCGGCAGGCGATCCCAGACCAGGCGCGCGTCGTCCGGCGCAAGGTGGTACCAGGCAGAACCGAAGCCGGTGAGCGCCACGGCGGCGAAGAAGGCGAGGTACGGCAAGCGCTCGGCAGGATCGCGAAAGTGCGCGGCCAGGCGTCGTGCCGGGGTCAACAAGGCGATGCCGGCGAAACCGACGATCACGAACGCGAGATTGGAGGCCGTGTTCCAGAAATTCGGCACGCCCAGCAGCGAGCGCGCATCGACGAAAGCGTGATAGCTCTGCGGCTGCGCGATCGGCGGCAGGACGACGGCCAGCAGCACGAATGCTGCCGTCAGCCAGAACAGGCTCATAGCTGGAACGTGTACGCGGCCCAGAAACTCTCCCAGTCGACATCCTTGCATCCCTTGCAGGGGCGGATGTAGACGGAGCGGATCACCCACGTGCCGGCCACAGGTAGCGTGAAGCGCACGACACCGCGCGCGTCGGTGACGCCGTCCAGCCGCGTGAGCGCGCCATCGGCGGCGCGATGCAGCGCCGCAACCGGGACGCCGGCGAGTGGCTTGGTGTCAAACAGCAGCTGCGCGATCTGCTCCTCGCCGGGTTGCGAGGTGAACGGGTTCTGCAGCAACAGGATCTCGAACTGCGCACCGGTGAAGCGATGATGCAGGTCGGTCTCGGTTTCGCCGCCCGAGCGGCCGAGCAGCTTCAGAAAGCGCCAATAGCGCTCGCGCTCCTGCGCACGCTGCGCGCGCACCGGGAGCCCCTCGTGCTGCGTGTACTCGTCGAACTGCGCCGCGCTCATTTCGATCTGCGCCACGGCGCGCGTCATGCTCAGGAGGAACGGCAGCGGCTGGCTCAACGCTTCTGAGAGGATCGGCTTCGCCCCTTCGGCAGTGACCGCTGCCAGGTCGCGCACGTCGCCCCCGACGCGCAACTCGAATTTCTCGATGCGCGCCGCTTCGTAGCCCTTCTCTTCCTCCACCTGCAGGCCCTGCCCCATGTTCAGGTGCACTACCAGCGGCTCGCCCGCCGCGAGTGTCAGCTGATCGGCCTGGAGCCAGTAGTCGTGCGCCCGCGCCGGCGCCGACGCCGAGAGCGCGGCGATGAATGCGGCACAGGCAGCCGCATGAAGACGAGGAAGGGCCCGGCGCAGCGTGCTCATGGTCTATCAACGATAGCGGCGCGAATCGCGCATGTCTCCCCCGGATCAGTGAGGTGTCGCCTCGAGGTACTTGGCCTCGAGGTAGCGGAGCGAGGACGTTGCCGCCAGCGGCTTGCCCGTCGCGTTTTTCATCAGTTCCTGGATCGAAATCCGGGCACCCTGCCCGTGCACGTTCTCGCGCAGCCAGGCGAACAGGGGTCCGAACTGGCCGGTAGCGATCTCCTCTTCGATGGTCGGGCGCTGCTGATGCAGACTCTCCCAGAGTTGCGCGGCGATCAGGGCGCCGAGCGCGTACGAGGGGAAGTACCCGAACGACCCGACCGCCCAGTGGATGTCCTGCAGGCAGCCCTCCGTGTCGTTGGTCGGGCGGATGCCCAACCGGTTCTCCATGAAGGTGTTCCAGGCCTCGGGGATCCCGCGGATCGGCAGCTCGCCGCTCAGGATTCTCCGCTCGAGCTCGTAGCGCAGCATGATGTGCAGCGGGTACGTGAGCTCGTCGGCGTCGACGCGGATCAGGCCGCGACGCACGCGGTTGAGATACCGGTAGAGCTGCTCGCTGTCCCATTCGGGGCCGCCCACGCCGAAGTGTTTCTCCAGCAGCGGCTTGAGGTACCGGACGAACGCGCGGCTGCGGCCGATGATCATCTCGAGCAGCAGGGACTGGCTTTCCTCCAGCGCCATGCCGCGGTCGCGCCCGACCGGCTGGTCCCGCCAATCCTGCGGCAGCCCCAGGTCGTACATCGCGTGACCGCTCTCGTGCAGAACGCCGAGCAGCCCATAAAACGGCTCGGTGGCGTCGAATCGCGTGGTGACGCGGATGTCGCCCGGCACACCCTCGGTGAACGGATGCTCGCTCTCGTCCAGGCGGCCGCGATCGAACGGAAAACCGATGGCCTTCATGACCTCGACCGCCAGCGCGCGCTGTTTCGAGACCGTGATCCGGGCAGTGATCGGAAGGGGCGGGTTGCGCCCCTGCAGTTCCACCGCTTCGTTGATGAGGGTGGGCAGCTTGCGGGACAGGGTCTTGAAGAGGGAGTCGATTTCGCCGGTGGTAATGCCCGGACTGAACTCGTCGACCAGTGCGTCGTAGGGCTGCAGGTTGAGTGCCTGACCGAGCAAAGCGGCCTTGTCGCGAACGAGCTGGACGACTTCCTCGAGGTGGGGAGCAAACATGCTGAAGTCGCCGCTCCGGCGAGCCTCGATCCACTTGGCCTCCGCGCGCGCAGTGGCCCGGGCCAAGCGAGAGACCAGAGTCGGGGGTGTGGCAATGGCGTGGTCCCGCTGGCGGCGCATTTCCCGGAGGTTGGCCAGCTGCCAGTCCTGCATCCCCTGTGCGTTGGCTTGAGCTCTGTCCAGGAGGCGCGTGACTTTCGGGGCGGTCAGGAGGGCGTGGTACTCCGTCTCCAACGCCGCGAGCTGCTCGCCGCGCACTTCCGAGCTGCCGCGCGGCATCATCACGGCCTGATCCCACCGCAACAGCGACAGCGCGCCGCGGAAGGCATGCAGGCGGCGGAACTCCTGCTCCAACTGTTGGTAGGGCGTGACGGCCACAGGCGTTGTCTTGAGAGTCCGATCCACGGCCGGCTCGGAGCCGGCAGCGGGCGTAGGGTTACCCGCGAAAGATCGACTGTTGTTGGTGACACCCGCCGCCCGAGGCGGGGCGGCGGTCAGGTCGAAGGTTCGGCGGGACGGGTCACATTCTATCAGCGGGCGGCCTGAGCGCCGGCGTCAAAACGGGATAAATCGATTGATTTTTATGGACTTACAAGGTTAAGGCTCATTTGGCTCTTGCGCCTTGGCAGCCAGCGGCCTAGGGAGTGCTCCCTCCCCGAACGGCGGGTTACCTGTCCCGCGTGAACGTCACGATGCCGGGACCGGAGTGCCCTGTTCGCTCACGTCGCGGACCGCTCCGCCGTCCCTGACCTTTTGCGTCCCCTCGATGATCACCCTCTCGCCTGCCCGAAGGCCCGAAACGATCTCCACACGGCCGGCTTTGCGCCTGCCGATCGAGACTTCGCGCTTGCTGGCCTTGGCGTCCTGGACCACGAAGACGAATTGCCTCCCCTCTTCCGGCACCAGCGCGTGCTCGGGGATCATCACGATCCGCTGGCTCTGCTGGCGCAGGCGGACGGTCAGGAACATGCCCGGCTTGAGCACCCCGTCGTCGTTGGGCATTTCCGCCCGCACCGTGACTGACCGCGTGGTCGGATCCAGCCGCGAGTCGATGCTGCGGACTTTGCCGGCGAACTCGCGGTTCGGGAACGCAACAGAGCGCGCCACCAAGGGCAACCCCTCGCGCACCACGGAAATGAACGTCTCCGGTACCGCGAAATCGAGCTTGATGATGCTGGTGTCATCCAATGTAGTCATCACCGCACCCGGATTCACGAGGCTGCCGACACTCACGCGCCGCAGACCCACGCGGCCGGCGAAAGGTGCGCGGATCAGGTTGTCGTTCAGCTTGGCCTGCGCCGTGGTGACGCGGGCCTCGTTGGCACGCAGCGTGGCTTCGAGCTGATCGAGCTGTGCCTGCGACAGGGCCTTGGTCGCAAACAGCTCCTGGCTGCGCGCGTATTGACTCTGCGATTCGCTGAGTGCGGCGCGCGCCGCCATGAGCTCCGCGTTGGTCTCGATGTTGTCGAGCTCGACGATCACCTCGCCGCGCTTCACCTGCTGTCCCTCGCGAAAGCGGATCGCGGTCACCAGGTTCGAGACCTTCGAGGTGACCTCGATTGCTTCGTTCGCGCGCGCCGTGCCGAGCGCCTCGATCTCGCTCACGAAATCCTCGGCGCGGGCAGGCTCGCTGATGACGCCGACAGGCTGGCCGAGCGTCGCGACGCTGCCGCGTCCCGGCCCCATGGGGGCATTCGCGGCGCGCGCGTCTGCGGCCACGGAATTCTCGTCGGCGCCGCACGCGGCGAGCGCCGCCGCGAGGCACACGGTCATGGCCAGCAGGCCGATTCGCAGGGGTGTCGTCGAGGCTCGAGTCAAGGCTCGGGATCTCCGCTGTCGCTGATCCCTTCAAAGAGTACCGTCGACAGATAACGTTCCGCCGTGTCCGGCAACATCGCGAGGATCACGGACCCCTTGGGGGCCCGCGCCGCCACCTTGAGCGCGGCGGCGAACGTCGCGCCCGAGGAGATGCCGCAGAAGATTCCCTCGCTGCGCGCCAGGGCGCGCGCCTGCTCGACAGCTTCGGCGTCGCTGATGGTGAGGATTTCGTGCGCCACCTCGCGATCGAGCACACGAGGCACGAAGTCGGGCGTCCAGCCCTGGATCTTGTGCGGCTTGAATTCCTTGCCCGACAGCAGCGCGGCGCCTTCCGGCTCGCAGACCACGATGCGCACGTCGGGGCGGGCGCGGCGGATCATCTGCCCGGCGCCGGTGAGCGTACCGCCCGTGCCCCAGCCGGTGACCCAGAAGTCGAGCCGCTTGCCGACGAAATCCTGCAGGATCTCCGGACCGGTGGTGTTGCGGTGGTATTCGGGATTCGCTTCGTTCTCGAACTGCCGCGCCAGGAACCAGCTGTGCTTCTTCGCCAGCTCTTCGGCCTTGCGCACCATGCCGCTGCCGCGCTCTGCGGCGGGCGTGAGGATCACGCGCGCGCCGAGCATGCGCATGATCCGGCGCCGCTCGACCGAGAACGAGTCCGCCATGGTCGCCACGAACGGATAACCCTTGGCGGCGCACACCATCGCGAGCGCGATGCCGGTGTTGCCCGACGTGGCCTCGACCACGGTCTGTCCGGGTTTGAGCGTGCCGCGCCGTTCGGCGTCCTCGATGATCGCGATCGCGAGGCGGTCCTTCACTGACGACAGCGGGTTGAAGAATTCGCATTTCACGTAAAGGGTGACGTGATCCGGGGACAGGCGATTGACGCGCACGACCGGCGTGCGACCGATGGTTCCGAGAATGCTGTCGTAGATCATGGTGACTCCTTGGAGCCTGGGGCCGCGGTCGTCAGGCCGCGTTCGAGGCCGGCACCGGCCGGCGACCCGCTTCCCCGGATGCGGGAAGGCGCATCATACATATAGATAGAGTGGGACGTGCGTGCCCGGGCCGCTGGCGCACTCGCCCTTCTGTCAAATGGTCGACCCGCCGGAGCGGGGTTACACTGCGCTCATGAGCAAAGAGCGCATCATCAAGAAGTACGCGAATCGCCGCCTGTACGACGCGACGGTGAGCCGCCACGTGACGCTCGACGACATCCGTGCGCTGATCGTGCAGGGTGAGAAGATCCGCGTCATCGAGGACAAGACCGGCGCGGACATCACGCGGCTCATCCTGCTGCAGGTGATCGCCGAGCAGGAGCAGTTCGGGCGACCCATCCTGAGCACCACCCTGCTGGAATCGATCATTCGCTACTACGGCAACGCCATGCAGGAGTTCATGGGCCGTTACCTGGAGTCGAGCGTCGAGACCTTCATGCGCCAGCAGGATGCGCTGCAGGCGCAGATCGCCAAGGTGATGAACGCCACGCCCGTGAACTCGATGGCCGACGTCGCGCGCCAGAACCTCGAGCTCTGGAACCGCATGCAGGAGAACATGTTCTCGGCGTTCCCGGGCAAGAAGGACAAGCGCAACGGCGAGGGTGAGTAGGAGAGCGTCCCCGAGCGGGCTGATGGCCTGTGAGTCGCAGCGGCGACGCTAGTGAGTCGCCGTGGCAGCGCTGTCGGGTTTGAGGTGCTCGTCGAACCAGCCGCGGATGATCTTCAGACGTTCCACGCGCTGGCTCGGTCGTCCGTCGCGGCTGAGGCCGTGTGAGGACTCCGGGAACACGGCGAGCCGCGCCGGTTTCTTCAGCATCTTCAGCGCCGCGTAGTACTGCAGCCCCTGGTCGATGGCGGTGCGGTAGTCGTGCTCGCTGTGGATGACGAGCACGGGCGTCTTCACCTTGTCGACGTGCGACAGCGGCGAGCGCTGCAGGTAATCGGCGCTGTCGCGCCAGGGGAAGTCGCGGAACCAGTGGGTCGCGAAGAAATAGTTGAGGTCCGCGCTGCCGACGAAGCTATGCCAGTTGGTGACCGCGCGCTCGACGACAGCCGCCGCGAAGCGTTCGGTCTGACCGACGGTCCAACTCGTGAGCAATCCGCCGCCGCTGCCACCCGCCACGCCGATGCGTTTCTCGTCGACGTAGCCGCGCTTTGCCACCGCATCGACGCTGGCCATCAGGTCGCGATAGTCGTCGCCCGGGTACTTGTACTGGATGATGTTGGCGAAGTCGCCGCCGTAGCCGGTGCTGCCGCGCGGATTGGTGATGAGCACCACGTAGCCGGCGTTCGCCAGCATCTGGAACTCGTGGAAGAAGCCGGAACCGTACATGGCGTGCGGTCCGCCGTGGATGTACAGAATCATCGGGTGCTTGCTATCGGCTGCGAAGCCGGGCGGCTTGGCGATCCAGCCCTGGATGCGCTGCCCGTCGAAGGACTCGACCCAGATTTCCTCGTAGGGCGCGAAGCCGCCCGCAGGAGCGAGACCCGCCGTGTGATTCGAAATCCGCTGCCATTCCCGCCCGGCTGCCGCCAGTGGAAACGTGTAGATCTCGTAGGGCGCGTCAGGGGCGCTGAACGCGACGGCCACCCGACCGTTGCGGCTGACCGCAAAGTCGCGGATCTCGCCTTGCCGGAACGACGTGCGCGGTGCGAAGTCGCCGCTGTCGACCGCGACGGAATAGAGGTGGTTCTGACCGCGATCGGACGAAGTGAACAGGATGCTGCGGCCGTCGGGACTCCATTCCATGCGATTGCCGCCGGTGCGCGGCAATGCGAAGTCCACGGCCATCGCGTCGGGCACGTTGCGGTCGAAGTCGGCGGCCAGCTGCCGCTGCTGTGAGCCGTCCGGCCGCATCACGTAGAGGTTCGTGACGTATGAGCTGCGCGGCGGGTTGGTGATGTCGTAGCCGGTGTACGCGATCCATCGGCCGTCGGGCGACGGCAGCGGATCGTCATTCGGGCCAACACGCGAAGTGAGTGCGCGCGGTTCGCCGCTGCCGTCAGCGGCAGCCGCAAAGATTTCCGTGTCGGCAGTGTAATCCGCGTCTTCGCGCCGCAGGGCGCTGAAGTAGATGGTGCGCCCGTCGGCCGACCACGACGGCTCGCCGTCGTCCGCGTCACCGCGGGTCACACGTCGCCCCGCCGGCTTCGGCCCCTGATCGGTCGCCACGGTCCAGATGTGCGCGCGCTTGCGCGAGCGCCAGCCCGGCGATCCGTCCATGCGATAGCGCAACCGGTCGGTCACAAACGGCGCACGGGCCTTGATGGCTTTCTCTTCGGCGCTGGGTTCACCCGCCGGCTCGTAGCCCGGGTCGCCCTCCTGCGCGAGGCGCGAGGTGTACGCGATGCGCTTGCCGTCAGGCGACCACTTGAAACTCGCCACGCCATCGGCGTCGTCCGTGAGCTGCCACGGCTCGCCGCCGCGCAGATCGAACACGTGGATCTGGCGCTTGCCGCTGCGGTTCGAGACGAACGCCAGCTTCGCGCCGTCCGGCGACCAGCGCGGCGAACGATCGTCGGACTGGCCGGTGGTGAGTGGGCGCGGCGCGCCGTCACCAGCCTCGATCCACAAGTCATAGTCGTAGTCGTCGCGGCCGCGATCGGCCACGGCACGCACGTAGACGATGCGCTTGCCGTCCGGAGAGATGCGCGGGTCGCCGACCCACTGCCAGTCGTAGAGGGATTCGGGGCCGAATGTGCGGGTGCCGGTGCTCGTGGAGTCGGCGGCAGTGGCGGCAACCGGCAGCGCCGCGCACGCGACCAGGAATATCGAGACGCAACGCCCGGCCGGGCGAGTGAAGGAAACGTGAGGGTGCATGGCGTGCTCAGGCTCCGTCGGTTCCGGGCGGTTTTTCGTATGATACCGGCATGTCGTCGATCACGTTGCTCGGGCCGCAGTTTCGCGAGCCGAACCTGCACTTCGCCCTGCGCGAACTGGGCATCGAGGGACGCCTGGTGGCGGTCACGGCCGGCTGGCAGGAGCGCGAGGGGGAGAACGACGAGCTCGCCTCGCACGTGGGCCTGCCGGTCACGGACCTGGCGCTGTATGCCCGCACCGAACAGGCCTTCGCGCGCGATCGCGAGTTGCAGGTCGCCCACCGCCGCCGTCAGGCGCGGCTCGGCGAAATGCAGGACCTGTACCGCCTGCGCCTGGAACATGCCAAGGACGCCGCCCGCGAGCTGCTGGCGCGCGAGGGCGACCCGGAGATCCTGCGCCGCTCCCGGCGCGCCGCCCTGGGTGCCCTGCGCGCCCTCGATCGCGAGCATCTGCGCGCCATCGAGCGCGAGCACGCGGCGTTCCGGCGCGAGTACCGGCCACAGCAGCGCGCGAGCGTCGTACGGCACATCGACGAGCTGCGCAAGCTCATCGATCCCGCCGCGGCCGTGCTCATCGCGGGCGGGCATGTCGCCGTGCTCGTCAATCGCCTGCGGCTCTTCGACCTGCGACGCCTGATCGGCGGCAAGCCGGTCATCGCCTGGTCGGCCGGCGCGATGGCCATCGCGGATCGCATCGTGCTGTTCCACGACCACCCGCCTCAGGGCGCCGGCAACGCGGAAGTGTTCGATGCCGGTCTCGGGTTTCTCGAAGACGTCGTGCCGCTGCCGCATGCGCAGACGCGCCTCGCACTTCACAACCACGAGCGTCTCGCCCTCTTCGCCCGCCGTTTCGCGCCGGCTCACTGCGTAACCCTGGATCACGGTTCGGCGCTGCATTGGCGCGGCGGCCGGCTGCGCCGCAGCGCCAACGCGTGGCGACTTTCACGCCAGGGCGCGCTGGCCGAGGTCAGGGCGCCATGACGTTGCGCGAGCTGCTCGCCACGCAACCGATCGCGGCCGCGGCCATCGACGCTCTGGTCGCCGCCAACGATTTTCCGCTGGTCGATCCGACCGGAGTCACGTTCGTGTATCGCGGCGAAGCGGACAAGGTGCTGCTGCGCTGTTTCATTCATGGCCTGCCAACGGCGCAAGAGCTGCAGCGAATTGCGGACACGGACCTGTGGCTGCTGCGCATCGACCTGCCCGTCAATTCGCGCATCGAGTACAAGTTCGAGCTGGTGCGCGGCGAGCACGGGGAATGGATCACCGACCCGTTCAATCCCGTGAAGGCGGCCGACCCGTTCGGCGCGAACTCAGTCTGCCAGGGATATGGCTACGAGCGCCCGGAGTGGACGCTGCGCGACGCCGCCTCGCGCCAGGGCGCGCTCGACGAAGTGCACGTCAGCAGCGCCGCCCTGGATTCGGCACGTCGCCTGATCGTGTACCTTCCCGCGCGCTTTCGGCGCACGCGCCGCTACCCGCTGCTGCTGGTGCACGACGGCGAGGATTACCTGCGCTTCGCCGACATCAAGATCGTGCTCGACAATCTGATCCATCGGCTGGAGATCCCGCCGATGATCGTTTGTCTCAGCCAGTCGCCGGACCGCCTCACCGAGTACGCCGGCCACGAGGCGCACGCTCGCTTCCTCACCGAAGAGGTGCTCGCGTCGATGCGCGCGCGTTACCCGCTGATCGACGAGCCGGCCGCGCGCGGTCTGATGGGCGCGAGCTTCGGCGGCGTAGCATCGCTCTACACCGCGTGGCGCTATCCGGGGTTCTACGATCGGCTGCTGCTGCAGTCCGGGTCGTTCGCCTTTTCCGACATCGGCACCCATCGCCGCGGGCCGGTGTTCGACCCGGTCGTCGCCTTCGTCAACGAGTTTCGCGGGCGCCCCGGCAAGCCGGCTTCGCGCATGTACCTGAGCTGCGGCATCTACGAATCGCTGATCTACGAGAACCGCTCGCTGGTGCCGTTGCTCAACGAGCAGGGAATCCAGGTGCGCTTCGAGGAAGTGCGCGACGGGCACAACTGGCAGAACTGGCGCGACCGCCTGCGCACGGGCCTGTCGTGGCTGTTCCCGGGCCCATTGTGGATGGTCTACGAATGAGGCTTGTCCGGCCGCGTCGCGGCGCGGTAACGTGAGCGCAAGCGGCAGCCGATTCGACCGCGAACACATAACAAACGAGGGCAGCCGTGGCCAAAGTCACCCGCCAGATCGGCCTTTCGCTCGGGGCCGACATCTGCTGGCCGATCTGCTATGAAGAGATCCTGCGCCGGCTCGAGCTCTCGATTCCCTACGAGGGCAACACCCTCGACTTCGTGGCGAGCCGCATCACCATTGAGCCGTACAACCTGCGCCAGCCCGTGCGCTACGACGTGGTCATCGACCGCCTCACGCACTGGTACAACACCAGCCGCGAATGGATCAAGAAGGCGGTGGTGCTCGACGACCTGTACGTCTTCAACAATCCATGGTCGATCCAGGCGAACGAGAAGCACACGACGTACGCGGCGATGATGCGCCTCGGCCTGCCCATTCCGGAAACGTGGATGGTACCGCCGAAAGCCTACGACAAGACCGCGGACCTCGAGCCCACGCTGCAGCGCTACGCGCGCATGTTCGACCTCGGCACGATCGGCAAGGAGCTCGGCTATCCGCTGTTCATGAAGCCGTACGACGGCGGCGGCTGGGTGGGCGTCACCAAGATCGACAACGAGCCGGCGCTGCGCGCCGCCTACGAGGTGAGCGGCACCAAGATCATGCACCTGCAGGCCGGCGTGATCCCTTACGACAAGTTCGTGCGCTGCGTCGGCCTGGGGCCGCAGACGCGCGTGGTCAATTACGATCCGTCCGCGCCGCTGCACGACCGCTACCGCATGGAGCGCAAGTTCCTCGACGCCGACGACCAGCGCATGCTCGAGGACATCACGCTCACCATCAACGCTTTCTTCGGCTGGGACTTCAACTCCTGCGAGGCGCTGCTCAAGGAGCACGAGTGGTACCCGATCGATTTCGCAAACGCGTGCCCGGATTCGCAGGTGACGTCGCTCCACTACCACTTCCCCTGGCTGATCAAGGCCAACCTGCGCTGGTCGCTGTTCTGCGCTGCCACGCAACGCAAGATGCGCATGAACCTCGACTGGCAACCGTTTTTTGCGGCGGCCGCGCGCGAGGGCAGCTACCGCGAAAAGCTCGTGGGCTACGCGCGCCTCGCGCGCGAGCACTTCGCCGCCGAGCGCTTCGAGGAGTTCTGCCGCAAGCACCTCGGCCACCTCGACGAGGTGGCGCACGAGTTCTTCGGCACTGCGGTCGCGAAAGATGCCGTGCGCAAGAAGGTGACGGCTCTCTATCCGGCGCACGAGATCGAGCAGTTCACCGAGTTGTTCTACGAGCGCATTCAGAAGTGGCGGGCGGAGGAAGGCCACCAGAAAGACGGACAAGCATCGTGAACGACAACAGCAAGCGCGGCTGGGCCGAGACCAAAAAGAACTGGAGCTGGAACACGCAGCGACTGCCCGAGCCCGCGCGCGTCGTGCGTTGGGGCCACTTCGGCGTGCCGGTTCTGCTGTTCCCCACGGCGGGCGGCGACTACGAGGAGGTCGAGCGCTTTCACCTCATCCGCGTCCTCGGCGAGCTGATCGAAGCGGGTCGCATCAAGGTGTATTCGGTCGACAGCGTCGCCGGCAAGACCTGGCTGCAGGGCACGCACTCGCCCGAATACTGCTCGCGCGTGCAGAACCTGTTCGACAGCTACATCTACACCGAGGTCGTGCCGCTCATCCGCAAGGACTGCGCCAGTGACGACATCGAGGTCGTCGCGGCCGGCGCATCGATCGGTGCCTTCAACGCCGTCGCGAGCATCTGCCGCCATCCGGATACCTTCCGGCTCGCGGTCGCGATGAGCGGTACCTTCGACCTGTCGAAGTACCTCGGCGGCAAGTTCAACCAGGATTTCTACTTCTCCTCCCCGGTGCACTACCTGCCGGGGCTCGAGGACGGGCCGCAGCTCGCACGGCTGCGTCAGCGGTTCATCGTCATTCCGACCGGCGAAGGCGACTACGAGGATCCAGCCGAGTCGTGGCGCATTGCCAACGTGCTCGGCGCCAAGGGTGTGCCCAATCGCGTCGACCTGTGGGGCAAGGACCATCACCACAACTGGGTGACGTGGCGCGCGATGCTGCCGAAATACCTCGATGAGCTGATCCGCTAGCCCGCAGCGCCCGCTGCGCAGAGGGAGAAGAAGAATGACGTCGCTGATGAGAATCTGCGCGGCGCTGTTGCTGGCGTTCCTCGCAGGCCACGCTGCGATTGCCGCTGACGTCTCTGTTGCACTGCCTCCGGGCACCGCGATTCCCGATGTTGCCCAGCCAGGCCCCGCCTTCGACGCCGCCGCCGCGACTGACGCCTACCTCGCGCTTCTGACGCCTGAGCAGCGCGCTCGTTCCGACGCTTATTACGAAGGCGGCTACTGGCTGCAACTCTGGAACTGGCTCGCAGGCGTCGGCGCAGCGCTGCTGATACTCACCCTGGGTTGGGCCGTGCGCATTCGCGACTGGGCGCAACGACGTACCGCCAGTCCCTTCCTGCAGACGTTCCTGTTCACGATCGCCTTCATCGCGCTCCTGTGGGCGCTCACGCTGCCGCTGAGCATCTACGCGGGCTTCTTCCGCGAGCATCAGTACGGTTCGTCGAACCAGACCTTCATCGAGTGGCTCGTCGACGATCTCAAGGGCCTGGGGTTCACCCTGCTCGGGCTCGGCCTGCTGGTGGGCGCGATCTACGCGCTCGTGCGCCGTTCGAGCGGCGGGTGGTGGGCCTGGGCGACCGGAGTCACCTTCCTCTTCATGCTGCTGATCAACGTGCTCGCGCCGGTGTTTCTCAATCCGGCCTTCAACGACTACAAGCCGCTGCCGCCCGGCGAGGCGCGCGATGCCATCCTGTCGATCGCGCGAGCCAGCCAGATACCGGCGACCGAGGTGAAGTGGTTCGACGCGTCGAAACAGACCAAGCGCATCAGCGCGCACGTTTCGGGTATGTTCGGCACCACCGAGATCGCGCTCAACGACAATCTTCTCGAGCAGACGTCGCTGGCCGAGATCAAGGCAGTGATGGGCCACGAGATGGGCCACTACGTGCTCAACCACGGCATGCGGCTCTCCGTCTACCTGACACTGATCCTCGGCGTCGGCTTCTTCGTGCTGGACCGCTCCATCGGCGTAGCGCTGGCCCGTTACGGATCCCGCTGGCGCATCAGCAGCCGCGGCGATCCTGCGACGTTGCCGCTGGTGTTCGCCATCTTCTCCACCTACATGCTGCTCGCGACCCCATGGTGGAACCAGACGATCATGGGTGCGGAAAAAGAAGCGGACCTGTACGGGCTGAATGCGGCACGCGAACCGCACGGCTTCGCGACGGTCGCCATGCGCCTGGGCAGCTATCGCAAGCTGGAGCCCGGACCCATCGAGAAGTGGTTCTTCTACGATCACCCGAGCGGCCGCGACCGCGTCGAGATGTCGATGCAGTGGCTGCGGGAGAACCAGGCGTTGTTCACGCCCGCTGCGCCCGCAACCACCGCCGCGCCCGAATAGGCGCTACGCGACAGTCCGCTGCGACGTTTGCAGCCTCGCGGCGACGCTAGAGGGTTCGCAGCGACGTGTTCAGTGCCGCGGCGGCGCGCACCAGCGCTTGCAAGGCTTTGGCATCGATCCTGTCGCCCGCATGGAAGTCGATGGCACGTCGGGTATTGCCCTCGAGGCTGGAGTTGAAGAGGCGCGAAGGATCTTCGAGCGCGGCGCCCCTGGCGAACGTCAGCTTCACAGCGTGCTTGTACGTCTCTCCCGTGCAGATGATTCCTGCGTGCGACCACACAGGGACTCCCCACTTCCACTCTTCCACCGCTTCCGGGCGGGCCTGCCGGATGAGCGTTCGCAACCGACCGAGCATCTCGCCTCGCCAATCGCCCAGCTCGCTGATCCTTGCATCGATCAGCCGGGAGGCTGACGGCTGAGCGGCAGAGGCTTCTGCGGTCCGTTCCTTCGAGCCGCTCTTTCGCTTCGTGCTCTTCATGCTTGCCTTCTTCATGCTTGCCTTCTTCGAGCTTGGCTTCTTCATGCGTGCACTCCAGCTTCGTTCAACGATCGGGCCGGCTGCTACGCGCGGGCGGTGCGCCCGCTGCGCCACCTGAGGGCGTAGGGCAGCACGAACAGGTAAAGGCCGGTGAGGAAGAGCAACGCGAGCGGTAGCAGCGGCACGTAGCTCATCCAGACCACAGGTTTCTCCTGCGCCAGGGCGATGGTCGTGGCGATGACGGACACCGTAAAGATCATGGACAGCCACCGGTGTATCTGCCGAATCCAACTGTTCAAGGGAACCTCCTCTGCGGTTTTTTTCAGTTTCTTCGTCGTTCAGCTCAATCCTTGCGCGCCAGGACCTGCTCCAGCTTGGCAAAGAACTGTTGCCAGCCATGCTTCGCGCCCCCGAGGGCCTGCTTCTGGTCCGGCCGGAAACCCGACTGCTCCATGCGCATGTGCGTGCCAGTGCGCGTGGCAGTGAGCGTGAACGTCACCACGCTCTTGAGGTCGTAGGCCGCATCGTCGTGCGCAAAATTCCAGGTGTAGGACAGCGTCTTGTTGGGCTCGGCGGCGAGCACCTCGCAGTCCAGCACGCCGCCCCAGTCGCCGCGCAGATTGAAACGATGGCCGACGACGGGCAGGAAGTCGTTCTTCATGAGCCAATCCTCGATGAGGTGCGGTTGCGTCAGCGCGCGCCAGAGCTTTTCCGGCGGATGAGGAAAGTCACGTTCGACGACGACGGCGCGCACTTCTGAGGTCTGGTTCATTGGTCCATCCTTTTGAGCAGATCTTCGAGGCGGTCGAACCGGCCTTGCCAAAACCCGGTCATTTGCTTCGTCCAATCGAGCAGCGGAGCCAGGGCACCGAGCTGCGCGCTATAGCGCGTCTCGCGACCTTCGTGGGCGTCGCGCACCAACCCGGCCTGCTTCAGGACCGCGAGATGCTTCGAGACGGCTGGCTGCGACACCCCGGCCCTGGCCGTCAGGGCCCCAACCGTCTGCTCTCCTTCACGGCACAGCCGCTCGAACAGGGCCCGCCGCGTCGGATCGGCAAGTGTTCTGAAGAGGACGTCGTGAACCTTTGGCATGTGTGATCAATAACTGCGTGGTTATTGATCGACATATAACCATGGAGTTATTCGTTAGTCAACAGTCCGCGCGGGATGATGGCGCGCGCGACGGATGGCGGCCGTGCCCGGGGCGACGCTCAGCCGGCGTAGAGCTGCAGCCGGGTTCCGACTTCGTCCGCCATTTCCACGGTGGTCGCGAGGTCCGGGTGGCGCACGACGAGGAAGCCGTCCGACACGAGCGTCTGCTTCCAGTTGCGCCGCTGCGCGCCGACCGGCAGCAGCGTGTTCCAGACCAGGGCGCCGGCGAACTTGCGCTGCAGCTGCTCCAGGCCTTCGATCGCGCGAATGCGTCCGACGCCCTGGGCGCGCTTGTAGATGTTGGCGACGTTGTAGCGACGCTCGACCTTCGTTTCGAAGCGCCCATGGGTCACGGCGTTGGCCCATTCGCGGAACACGTCGAAGTCGCACGCGTAGTTCATCTGGTCGACCTGGTGCGCGCCCGGCGGCCGCGCGCCGATCTCGCCGAACACCACTTCGCCGTCCGCCTTGCGGTACCACTCCATGTGCGTGAAGCCGGTGCGGAAGCCGAGCGCACGGATCACGTCGTGCCCCATGCGCACGCCGCCCGCCAGCTCCGGCTGATCGACGTTGCGCAGGGCGATCACCTGCGGGCTGATCCATTCGTTGGAGCGCGCGATCAGCGGGCGCGGCCGATACCAGGCGATGTTGTAGTAGGCGATGCGCCCCTCGATCGTCACCGTGTCGAAGGTGAATTCCTCGCCTTCGACGAACTCCTCGACGCTCACCATCGGCACGTGCCGCAGGCGCGGCAGCGCGTCGCGCAGCTCGTCGGCGTCGTTGACGCGATAGGTGTCGGCGGAGCCCGCACCGGCAATCGGCTTGAGGATGAGGGGGAAGCCGATGCGCTCGGCCGCTTCCCAGCACTGCGCGACCGACGTTGCGGCAAGGTGTCGCGGCGTGCGAATGCCCGCGCCGTCGAGCACCTGTTTCATCTTCTCCTTGTCGCGAAACGGCACGGTCTGCGCAACTGACAGGCCGTCCACGCCCAACGCCTCGCGCAGTTGCGCCGCGAGCAGCATGCCCGGCTCCCAGAGGCATTCGATGCGATCCAGCCGCTTGCCGCGCAGCCAGTTGCGCAGCTCCTCGGCGACCTGCTGTTCCTGCCACAGCGAGCGCACCTGCAGGTAACCGCTGAGCGCGTTGCGCACGAGCTCCGGCAGGCCGTTGGTCGGCGTATCGCCTACTCCCAGCACGGTGGCGCCGGCCTCTGCGAGCCCGCGAGTGAATTGCGGCATGTCAGCGGGATAGCCCGGCGAGATGATGAGGACGTTCATGGCTCGTTACAGCGTTGCTTAGAGAACGTTGAGGGGAATCTTCAGGTAGCTGTGCCCGTTGGCGGCGGGCGGCGGCAGCCGCCCGCCGCGGATGTTCACCTGGATCGCCGGGATCAGCAGCACGGGCGCGGCGAGCGTGGCATCGCGGGCGCGGCGGCGGGCGATGAAGTCGGGCGCGGGCGTGTCCACGCGCAGCATGACGTTGCTCTCGCGCTGCTCGCGAACCGTGCACGCCGCACGCGGCTCGCGTCCGGACGGTGGATAGTCGTGACATTGATAGAGCAGGGTGTCCGGCGGCAGCGCATAGAGCTTGTGCACCGATTCGAACAGGCGCTGCGCGTCGCCGCCGGGGAAATCGCAGCGCGCAGTGCCGTAGTCGGGCGCGAACAGCGTATCCCCGATGAAGGCGGCGCCGCCGACCAGGTAGGTGACGCTGTCGCTGGTGTGGCCCGGCGTTGCGAGCACACGCGCTGCGAGCTTCCCGATCGCGAACGTCTCGCCGTCGCGGAACAGGTGATCGAACTGCGACCCGTCGGTCGCGAACTGCGGCCCGAGGTCGAGGATCGCGCGGAAGGTGGCCTGTACTGCGCGCACGCCCTCGCCGATGGCGATGCGACCACCGAGGCGCGCTTGCAGGAACGGCGCCGCGCTCAGGTGATCGGCGTGCGCGTGCGTCTCGAGTATCCAGTCGACCTGCAGGCCCTGCGCGCTCACGTGCGCGGCGATCGCTTCGGCGCCCGCAGTGCCGGTGCGCGCGCTGCGCGGATCGTAGTCGAGCACGGGATCGACGATGGCCGCGCGCCGTGTGCCCGGATCGCTGACCACGTACGAGAACGTACCGGTTTCGCGATCGTGAAACGGCTGGATGGCGGCCTGCATCGTGGTTCGCGCGGTGGCGGCGGGTCGAGCGTCGTGGAACGGGAATGTTAGACTAACCCGAGCATGGCCGCGCCGCTTCGAGTCTGTTTCGTCGCCTCCGAGGTCGCGCCGCTCGCCAAGACCGGCGGCCTTGCGGACGTCTCGGGCGCCCTGCCCCGCTTCCTGCACGCCCAGGGCCACGACGTGCGGGTCTTCATGCCGTTCTATTCGAGCATCGACGTGCGCAAGCACGGGCTCGAGCCGCATCCCGTCGATTTCCTGCAGGACGTCCCCCTCGAGATGGGGCCGCACCGCTACCGCTTTTCGGTGCTGACCGCCGCGCTCCCCGGCTCGTCGCTGATGATCTACCTCGTCCACTGCCCCGCCCTCTACGATCGGCCGGGCATCTATACCTCCGGTGTCGACGAGCACCTGCGGTTCCTGGCGCTGTCGCGCGCCACGATCGAATCGTGCCAGCGCATGGGCTTTGCGCCGCAGATCTTCCATTGCAACGACTGGCACACCGCGTTCGCGCCACTGTTCCTGCGCTCGCTGTACGCGTGGGATCGCCTGTTCGCGCAGACGCGCACCGTGCTCACGATCCACAACATCGGCTACCAGGGCATCTTTCCGGCCGAGGCTGCCGGCGACCTCAGCCTCGGCGCCAGCGCGCACCTGCTGCACCAGGACGACCTGCGCCAGGGACGCGTGAATTCCCTGAAGCACGGCATCCTGTACGCGGATGCGATTACTACCGTCAGCCCGACTTACGCACGCGAAATCTGCACGCCGCAGTACGGCATGGGCCTGGAGGGCACGCTGCGCACGCGCGGCAACGCCGTGATCGGCATCCTCAACGGCGTGGACTACCAGGAATGGAATCCAGCCACCGACCGCTACCTGCCGTTCCCGTTCACGCCCGGGGATCTCGGCGGCAAGGAGAAGACGCGCGAGAATCTGCTGCGCACGCTGCGCTTGAAGTTCGGCAAGCGCACCGCCCTGCTCGGCATGGTGAGCCGGCTCACCGTGCAGAAGGGCTTCGACCTGCTGTTCGACGTGCTGCCCGCCGTCGTTGCCAGGCGCGACGTCGACGTCGTGATCCTCGGCAGCGGCGAACAGCGCTACGAGGACTTCTTCGCCCAGCTGCAGCGGCGCTTCCCGCAGCGCGTCGTGTTCCATCGCGGCTACCACAACGAGCTGGCGCACCTGATCGAGGGCGGCGCCGACATGTTCCTGATGCCTTCCCTGTACGAGCCCTGCGGCCTGAACCAGATGTACAGTCTCAAGTACGGCACGGTGCCGATCGTGCGGCGCACCGGCGGGCTCGCCGATTCGGTTAAGCTGTTCGACCCCGACACGCAGCAGGGAACCGGCATCGTGTTCGACGACTACAGCCCGCTGGCCGTCGACTGGGCGCTCAACGCGGCGCTCGACCTGTATGGCCGGCGCGACCTCTGGCGGCGCATGATGCTCAACGGCATGGAAATGGATTTCTCCTGGGAGCGCCAGAGCGCGCAGTACGTCGAGCTCTACGAGCGCATGGTGGCCTCATGAACGTCATCTTCGTCGAACCGGCCTTTCCGTATAACCAGCGCGAGTTCGTGCGCGGCCTGCACGCCGTCGGCGCGCGCGTGATCGGCATCGGCGAGCGGCCGCTCGACTATCTGGACGGTGAGCTGCGCCACTGGCTCGCCGACTACGAACAGGTGCGCTCCGTCGTGCACGAGCCTTCGCTCCTCGAAGCCGTGCGGCGCGTGCAGAAGCGCGTGTGGGTCGATCGCCTCGAGGCGACGGTCGAGGCGCACATCATGCCCACGGCGCAGGTGCGCGAAGCGGCCGGCATTCCCGGCACCAGCGTGCGCACCGCCTGGCTGTGTCGCGACAAGCCGAGCATGAAGCAGGTGCTGCGCGAGGCGGGCATCCCGTGCGCGCAATCGACCAGCGCCGACAGTCCGCAGTCGGCGCGCGCGTTCGCGGCCACGGTCGGCTATCCACTGATTTTCAAACCGCGCGCCGGTGCGGGCGCGGCGGGCACGACGCGCGTGGACGACGACGCGGCCCTGGAGCGCGCCATCCGCGAGTTCGGCGTGGATCGCGGCCAGTCGATCGCCATCGAGGAATTCATCGAAGGCCACGAGGGCTTCCTCGACACCATCGCCATCCGCGGCGAGGTGGCGCACGAGTTCGTGAGCCACTACTACCCGAACGTGCTCGAGGCCATGCGCGAGCGCTGGATCTCCCCGCAGATCGTGTCGACGAACCGCATCGACGCGACCGGCTACGAAGAGGTGAAGCAACTCGCGCGCCGCGTGATCAAGGCGCTCGGCATCGGCACGTCGGCGACGCACATGGAATGGTTCTTCGGCCCGAAGGGGCTCAAGTTCTCGGAGATCGGCTGCCGCCCGCCCGGCGTCGGCCAGTGGGACGTCTACTGCGCGGGCAACGATCTGGACATCTACCGCGAGTGGGCCATGGCGCTGGTACACGGCCGCGTGGGCCAGGCGCCGTCACGCCGCTACGCCTCCGGAATGATCGCGCTGCGGCCGGACCGCGACGGGCGCATCGCCGGCTACGAGGGCGTGGAACGCATCGCGCGCGAGTACGGCGAGTGCATCGTCGCCGCGCACTTGCCGGACCCCGGCACGCCGACGCAGCCGGTCGAAGCGGGCTACATGGCGAACGCATGGATGCGCGTGCGCCATCCGGACTACGACCAGTTACGCCATGTCATGAACACCATCGGCGAGACGGTGCGCGTTCGGGCGAAGTAGCGGACGCCGGGCCACTGAGGCCGTCCGCGCCCGTTATTGCAGGCGGAAGGTGCCTGTTTCGCTGAACGGTATTGACCGCAGGAGGCCGGAGGCGAGGCTGACCTTGCCGGTCACGCGGTACTCGATGTCCTTGCTCCGGTCCTTGCCGCCGAGCAGGCGCACCAGGGCGCCGGCCATGTTGGCCGTCACGATCATGTCGAACTCGGATTCGCCGAACGCGGGCACGGTGAACTGCGCGCCCGATACGCCGGTCGCGACCTTCTCGCCGGCCACCTCGACGTCCGTGGTCACGCCCTTGATGGGCAGCGCCACGTCGTTCGGATTCTGAACCTTCAGCTTGAGCTTCAGGCGCTGCTGGAACAGATCGCTCGGCATCAGCTCGATGCCGACCACGTCGAGCTTCGGTGTCTCGAGCCTCGGGGACAGCACGCCGCAGCCGCCGAGCTGCAGCGCGAGCACGCCCGCCACGATCCACCGCGGCAGGATCGATCGTAGGAGAGTCCACCGGGCGATGTCTTGCCGAAAATACGTCATGCGTGATCCGTCATGGTCAGTCGACCCTGGTCCTCTTCCTGGCGCTCATTCTTCTGATCGCGCCCGCCGCGATCAAGTTCTGCCGTAGAGAGCGTTCAGCTGTCGCCAGCGCGCGACGAAATCGTCCCCGAGCTGCGGCCAGTCGAAGGTCCAGTCCCAGTTGCCGTTCGTGGTCGCCGGTGTGTTCATGCGCGCTTCGCTCCCGAGGCCGATGAGGTCCTGCAGCGGAACCACGGCGAGCCGCGCGACCGAGCCGAGCGCCGCGCGGATCAGCGCCTGCGGCTGCTGGCCGCCCGCGAAATACTCGTCGACGTGCCGGCGGGCCTGCGGCTCGAGCGCGGAGTACCAGCCGGCGGTCGTGTCGTTGTCGTGCGTGCCGGTGTAGGCGATCGAGTTGGGCACGTGATTGTGCGGCAGATAGGGATTGTCGGCGGAACCGTCGAAAGCGAATTGCAGGATGCGCATGCCGGGCAGCGCGAACCGATCGCGCAGCGCGGCCACCTCAGGAGTGATCACCCCGAGGTCCTCGGCGACCAGCGGCAGGGGGCGCAGCGTTTCCTGCAGGTGCGCGAGCAACGCGGCGCCCTCGGCGGGACGCCAGGAGCCTTCGCGCGCGGTGCGCGCTTGCGACGGTACCTCCCAGTAGGACTCGAGGCCGCGAAAGTGATCGATGCGCAACAGGTCGAAACGCTCGAGCTGCGTGCGGATGCGCGCGTCCCACCATGCGAAGCCGCTGCGGCGCATGTGGGCCCAGTCGTAGAGCGGGTTGCCCCACATCTGGCCGTCGGCCGAGAAGTAGTCGGGCGGCACACCCGCCGCGGCGACCGTCAGGCCCTGGTCGTCGAGTCGGAAGTTCTCGCGATGCGCCCAGGCCTCCACGCTGTCGTGCGCGACGTAGATCGGGATGTCGCCGAACAGCCGAACACCGCGCGCAGCCGCGTGGGCCCGCAGGTCGTGCCACTGCACGTGAAACAGGAACTGCTCGAACACGAACTGCTCGATGACGGCGTGGTGCCGGTCGCGCGCCCGCACGAGGGCCGCCGGCTCGCGATCGCGTAACGGCGCCTGCCACTCCCACCAGGGCGCGCCCTGGTGCTCGGCCCGGAGCGCCAGGAACAGCGCGTCCTCGATCAACCAGTCCCGGTGCGCCTCCAGGAATCCCTCGAACGAGGACTTGTGTGCGGCATCGGCGCGATTCTCGAAACCGATGAGCGCTTCGAGCAGCTTTCTCTGCCGCACACTCGCGGGCGTTTCGCCGGCGTGCGGCGCCGCGTCGGGCGCGACCCAGCCGCGTGCCTCGAGGTCGTCGAGATCGATCAGGCCGACATCCCCGGCATGCACGGAGCGCGAGAAATACGGCGAACCATCCTCGCCGGGAGGTCCCACCGGCAGGGTCTGCCACACGCTGAAACCCGCGTCGGCGAGCAGATCGATCCACCGGCGCGCCGGCGCGCCGAGGGTTCCGCGTCGCAGACCCGGAAGCGACGTCAGGTGCAACAACACGCCGGCGCGGCGCCGGTCGAGAACCAGGCAGCTCCTTGCGCCCGGCGTCTTCACACCCGGCGTCTTGGCGTCCGGGCGTATCGCGTCCGGGCGCGTCACGCTGCGACTTCCGCGCTGCGTTTCATCGCGCCGCCGTGCTCGGGCGCACCGCCTCCGTGGGCAATAGGCTGTGCGAGGCTTTCGGGCGGCTCTTCGCCCAGCATGCGATACAGGTTGGCGAGGTGGCGCCGGTAGAGCTCATCGAAGCTGGCGACGGCCTCAGCGGGATTCTCGTCACCGAACCACCAGCACCAGTCCGATCCCTCACAGATGCCCAGCTGCCGCTCGGCCGCTCGCTGCGCCTGCTCGTCGAGCGTGCCTTCGACGACGACGCGATCGAAAGCTCGCTTGGCCTCGCAGAGCAAATCCCAGGCGCGATTCTTGCCAGCCTGGCCGATCCAGGTGGAGAAGTTGCCATACACCCAGCTCCCCGCGACCAGTCGCGGCAGCTCGCGCGCGCGCATGCCTTCGGCGATGCAACGCGAGAATGTCGTGAGCCTGAGGCCCGGATGTTCGCTCAGGCGCCGGTACATCGCCTTGAGAAAAAAGTATGCGTTGAACGGGAAGTACTCCCACGCGTTCTCCCCGTCGAGGATCACGGCCACGACACGGTCTGGATCCGAGGCGAACGTCTGCTGCACTTCCTCGAGGCGGTGGATCAGGTTCGCGGCTGCATCGTCGCCGTGCCATTTCGAGTAGGTGAAGCCGATGAGGTCGGAGAGACCGTCGTGCCGGAAGAAACACTTGAGATCGCGCCCCGGCAGCGTGTAGGCGCAGTGCAAGCCCTCATGCACGCCGGGAGGCGGCACGAGGGCGGGCGATCCATCGTCGTGCCTCGTTTCGCGCGGCGTCAGCACCGCGCGCGAGGCGGCCAGACTGTTGCGCAAGACAGCTTCGCCACTGGCCGCCCACTCGAAGCCGAAGTCCTCGAGCAGTTGCAGCGTCGCCTCGCTGACCGAGCCCTCCGATGGCCAGCAGCCCTGGGGCCGCACGCCGAAGTGCGTGCTGAAAACCTGTATCGCCCGGCCGACGTGCCACCGGGCACGGTCGACGCCGCCGGGATACCCGGGAGTTTCAGGCAGGGGCACGCCGGGCAGCGCTTCGCGCGCGGAGGCGAAATCGACGACGAGCGGCACGATCGGATGCCCGTATGGCGTAACAGAGAGCTCCACCTGGCCGCTGCCGAACAAGCGGCGGTAGCGCGGAATGAGGCTGGTCAGCACGTCGGCCACGACTTCGAGCAGCACGCGGCAGTGCGCCGCTTCGTAGTGCCGGCCGCGTTCGATCAGCGGCTCGACGCGCGGATCGCCCAGACGTACCGTCTCGCCGAGCCACGCGAGGTGGTACCACACCGCGAGGTCGACGATGAATTCGTCGGAGGCATAACGGATTGCCGATCCGCCCCCTGCGATCGCCGATCCGCCCCCTGCGATCGCCGATCCGCCCCCTGCGATCGCCGGCCCGCCGCCGGCGACGGTTCCCGGCCGCAGGAAAGTCGCGGCCAGATCAGCAAGCGTGCGGTACGCTGGAAAGCGCTCGATCAGCCGCTCGCGGTTCGCCCGCAGGCAGGCTCGCACCGCCAGCTCGCGTTCGGCGCCATCGCGCGGCACGCCGCCCGGCGCCAGCAGGCGCAGCACGCGATTGCGCAGCGGCGCGCCGCTGCGCAGGTGCGCGCCCAGCTGCTGGGAGAAGTCCGCGAGCTGCTCGAGCAGCACCGGCGAGAAATTCACGACCGCGGCGGCCCCGGGGCAGGACTCCAGGTGCACGGCCATGTCGACGTAGTCCTTGATGCCGTGCAGGTAGGTCCAGGGTTCGAGGTGCTCGCCGCCGGCCAGGTCCTGGTACTGCGGCTGGTGCATGTGCCAGCACAGCACCACCCGCAGCGGTTGCGCTTCCGTCACGTTGCCCGGTCTCTCAAGATTCCGTTTCCCTCAGCATGTCCGCCGTCACCAGCACGACACCGCCCTCCGTGACGTGGAAGCGCTTGGCGTCGAGCGCGAGATCGACGCCAATCTGCATCCCGTCCGGGATCTCGCAGCCCTCGTCGATGATGGCGCGGCGCACGACGCAGTTCGGACCGATCATCACGTGCGGCAGGACGACGGCATCAGTAATGGTGCTGCGTTCCTCGATCCTCACGTCCGAGAACAAGAGCGACTGGCGCACCAGCGCGCCGGAGATGATGCAGCCGCCCGACACGAGGGAATTCACCGCCATGCCGCGCCGGCCTTCGTCGTCCAGCACGAACTTCGCCGGCGGCTGCTGCACCTGGTAGGTCCAGATCGGCCAGTGCTTGTCGTAGATGTTGAGCTCGGGGTCGACGTACACCAGCTCCATGTTCGCCTCGTAGTAGGCGTCGACGTTGCCGACGTCGCGCCAGTAGCTCTGCGCGCGCGTGCGCACGTCCTGGAACGGATAGGCGAACACCTGCAGGTTGTCGATCGCCTGCGGGATGATGTTGCGACCGAAGTCGTGCGCGGATTCGGCGTTGGCGGCGTCGGCGGTGAGCAGTTTCTCGAGCAGGCGCGTGTTGAACACGTAGATGCCCATCGAGGCGAGCGCCAGGTCCTCGCGGCCGGGGATCGGGTCCGGGTCGGCGGGCTTCTCGGCGAACTTGACGATGCGGTTCCACTCCGTGGCCGTCATGACGCCGAACTCCCGCGCCTCCATGCGCGGCACCTGCACCACGCCCACCGTGATGTCGGCGCTCTTCTCCAGGTGGTAGGCGATCATCGGGCCGTAGTCCATCTTGTAGATGTGGTCGCCGGCCAGCACCAGCACGTGCGTGGGGCGCAGCGCGCGGATGAAGTCCAGGTTCTGGTAGAGCGAGTCGGCGGTGCCGCGGTACCACTCCTTGCCGATCTGCTGCTGCGCCGGAATGATCTCGACGAACTCGCCGAACTCGCCCCGCAGGTAGTTCCAGCCGCGCTGCACGTGCTGGATGAGCGATTGCGCCTTGTACTGCGTGAGCAGGCAGATCTGGCGGATGCCCGAGTTGACGCAGTTCGACAGCACGAAATCAATGATGCGGAACTTGCCGCCGAACGGCGTGGCGGGCTTGGCGCGGTGCGCGGTGAGGTGGCGCAGCCGCTCGCCGCGGCCGCCCGCCATGATGACTGCCAGCGTTCCGCTGGTCAGTCGGCTGACGTACCGTCCGGAAGAAGCACGGGCGGGTGTCTTGGTTGCCATCTCTGTAACCCTCGGCCCCTCTTATGGGCCATGTTACCTTTGAAGACGATGTCTGCAACCGCGCGCCGCGAACTCCGCGAGCTGCTCGCGAGTCTCGAGCGGGACTTCGAGCGCATCGCCGGGGCGCGCCACCACGACCCGCACGCAATTCTCGGCCGGCACGAGCACGCCGGTCTGGAAGTTGCCATCGTCTACCTGCCGGGCGCGGCCCGCGTGCACCTGAACCGCTCGCTACCCGCCACTCGGCACGGCACCAGCGATTTCTACATCTGGCACGGCCGGCCGGGCACCCTGCCCCCGCGATACGCCGTTTCCTGGGAGGACGGTCACGGGGGTGTATACGAGGTGCACGACCCCTACTGTTTCCCGCCCCAGATCGACGAGCGCGAGCTGGCGGCGTTCAATTCCGGCCGCCACCGCCGCACGCACCGCATGCTCGGTGCCCACGCGCGTACCGTCGACGGCGTCGACGGCGTGCAGCTCGCGGTCTGGGCGCCGCACGCCGAGCGCGTCAGCGTGGTTGGTCCTTTCAATCTCTGGGACGGCCGCCGTCACCCGCTGCGCGTGCGCGGCTCGTCGGGTGTGTGGGAGCTCTTCATGCCCGGCATCGGCCCGGGCACTCTTTACAAGTTCGAGATCCGCAACCGCGACAACGGCGCCGTGCATCTGAAGATCGACCCCTATGGGCGCGCGTTCGAGGTGCGACCGGCGACCGCAGGAATAGTCGCCGCGCCTTCGCGCTACATCTGGCGTGACTCGGACTGGATGCACCGGCGCAGCGGTGCGGGCTGGCTGCACGCGCCCATGTCGATCTACGAAGTGCACCTCGGGTCCTGGCAGCGGCGCGACGACGGCGGCTTCCTGAATTACCGCGAAATCGCCGAGCGCCTGGTTCCCTACGTCACCGAGCACGGGTTCACCCACGTGGAGTTCCTGCCGCTCACGGAACACCCGCTCGACGATTCGTGGGGCTACCAGGCGACCGGCTACTTCGCCCCCACCAGCCGCCACGGCGACACCGACGACCTCAAGGCACTCATCGATCGCTGCCACAACGCCGGTATCGGCGTGATCCTCGACTGGGTGCCCGCGCACTTCCCCCGGGACGCTCACGCCCTCGCCCACTTCGACGGCGCGCCGCTGTACGAATACGACGATCCGCGCAAGGCCGAGCACCTCGACTGGGGCACGCTGGTGTTCAACTACGAGCGCCACGAGGTGCGCGCATTCCTGATCTCGAGCGCGTGCTACTGGCTGGAGGATTTCCACGTCGACGGCCTGCGCGTCGACGCCGTCGCCTCGATGCTCTACCTCGACTACAGCCGCCGCGCAGGCGACTTCGTGCCCAACCGCGACGGCGGCAACCAGAATCTCGAGGCCATCGAGTTCCTGAAGGAGCTCAACGGCGTCACGCACGGTGAGTTTCCCGGCACGGTGACGCTCGCCGAGGAATCCACCGAGTGGCCGCTGGTGTCGCGGCCCGTGTCCGCCGGGGGACTCGGCTTCAGCATGAAGTGGAACATGGGCTGGATGCACGACACGCTCGAGTACATGAGCGAGGACCCGCTGTATCGCGCCCACCACCACGAGAAGCTCAGCTTCGCGATGATGTACGCGTACAGCGAGAACTTCGTGCTGCCGTTCTCGCACGACGAGGTCGTGCACCTGAAGCGCTCGCTGTTCGCGCGCATGCCTGGCGATGACTGGCAGCGCTACGCGAATCTGCGCCTGCTGTTCAGCCTGCAATGGACCTGGCCGGGCAAGAAGCTGCTCTTCATGGGCGGCGAATTCGCCCAGCCGACGGAGTGGAACTTCCGCGCCAGCCTGCCCTGGCATCTCGCGGCAGAGCCCGCCCGGGTCGGGGTGATGCGGCTGGTGCACGATCTCAACCGCCTGTATCGCACCGAGCCCGCGTTGCACGCCCTCGAGTTCGAGTCGGCGGGCTTTCGCTGGATCGACCCGGACGACCGCGCGCATTCGGTTCTGAGCTACGTACGCCTCGCGGGCGATGAGCTGCTGGTCATGGCACTCAATTTCACGCCGGTGCCGCGCGAACGCCTGCGCCTCGGCGTGCCGCGCGCCGGCGAGTACCGCGAGATCCTGAACTCCGATTCGGGCTACTACGGCGGGAGCAATCTCGGCAATCCGCTGCCGATCGCAACGCGGGCGGTGCGTGCGCATGGCTTCGACCAGGCTCTCGAAGTCACGCTGCCGCCGCTCGGCGCGGTGATCCTCAGACCCGCTTCGTGATCCTCAGACCCACTTCATCATCCCCATCTCGTACGGGTGGGTGAGCAGGCGGTGGTAGGGAACGATGCGCACGCTGAGCGAGAGCTGGCCGCACCATTGCGGCTCGCAATCGATCGCGAACACGTGGCCCTCGCCGCTCGTCTCCGTCGTCGCCGCGAAGTGCCGGACCGCGCGGCCGCGATCCTGCTGCGCGGCCTCGTCTTCGTGATCGAACGAGGTATACGGCGGCTGCTCTGAGGCAGCGGCCGGCAACTCCCGCTGCATCACCAGCTCGACGCGTACGTCCTGCGGATCCAGTCCGTTGAGCGCGGCGGCGACCTTCATCGAAACGCGCGCGCCATAGGACATGCGCCGTGGCGCCTCCGACATTGCCTTGAGCGCAACTTTCGGCCAGGCCTGCGCCACGCGCTGCTTCCATTGCGCCAGCTCGCGCGCGCCACCCGCGCCGTCGGTGAGCAATGCCCGGCTCTTGCGCGCGGCCGGCCGGTAGAGACCGTGCAGGTAAGCCTCGAGGACACGGCGCATGTTGAAGTGCGGCACGATGGTCGCCATCGAGCGCTTGGCCTTGGCAACCCAGCCGGGCGACACCCCCAGCTCGTTGCGCGCGTAGTAGAGGGGGATCACCTGGTCCTCGAGCAACTCGTAGAGCGTCTGCGCGTCGTCGCGGTCGCGGTCGAGCTCGTTGTCGCTCGCGGTCGACGCGATCGCCCAGCCATTCTCGCCGTCCCAGGCTTCGGCCCACCAGCCATCGAGCACGCTGAGGTTCACCGTGCCGTTGATCGCCGCCTTGATGCCCGAGGTTCCGCTCGCCTCGAGCGGCGACACCGGTGTGTTGAGCCACACATCCACGCCGGCCACGAGCTGGCGCGCGAGGCCCATGTCGTAGTCCTCGATGAAGATGATGCGGCCGAAGAAGTCCTGGCCGGCCGCGATCGCGTTGACGTCGCGCAGCAGCTTGCGCGCCGGCTCGTCCGCAGGATGCGACTTGCCGGCGAACACGAACACCACCGGCCGCTCGGGATTGCCGACGATGCTTCCGAGGCGCGCGAGGTCGTTGAACAGCAGCGTGGCGCGCTTGTAGGTGGCGAAGCGGCGCGCGAAGCCGATGGTGAGCACGTCGGGCGAGGCAGGGTTCAGCCAGCGCGTCAGCCGTTCGAAGTGAGCATCGCTCACGCCATTGCGACTGCACTGATCGAGCAGCCGCTGGCGCAATGCGCGCAACACCTCGGTCTTCACTGACTGGCGGACGTTCCAGAAGAGCTGGTCGGGGATGTCGTGCAGCTTCTTCCAGAAGGCAGCATCCGTCAGGCGCGTGCGCCAGTTGCCGCCCAGCGACATGTCGAAGAAATCGGCCCAGGCCTGGAACAGGAACGTCGGCACGTGCACGCCGTTGGTGATGTAGCCGATCGGATTGTCCTCGGGCGACACCTCGGGCCAGGAGTCGGCGACGATGCGCTTCGACACGCTGCCGTGAATGCGGCTCACGCCGTTCTGGTAGCGCGTTCCGTTGATCGCCAGGCGCGTCATGTTGAAGTGATTGCCGCCCTGCGGCGGGCGGCCGAGCGCGAGGAAGCGCTCCGCGTCGATGCCGAGCTCCTGCGCCATCTCGCCCAGGTGCCCGAGCACCAGCTCGCGGCTGAAGACATCGTGGCCCGCGGCCACCGGAGTGTGCGTCGTGAACACGCAGTGCGAGGCCACAGCCTCCAGCGCCCCGGCGAAATCCAGCCCCTGGCGCACGCGCTCGCGCGCAAGCTCGAGCGTGAGGAACGCGGCGTGCCCCTCGTTGATGTGCCAGACCGCGGGTTTCAGCCCGAGCGCGCGCAGCGCCTTGACGCCGCCGATGCCGAGCATGATCTCCTGGCGGATGCGCACGCTCTCGTCGCCGCCATAGAGCTTGTGCGTGATCTCGCGATCGCCGGCCGAGTTCTCCGCGACGTTGGTGTCGAGCAGGTACACGCGCACGCGCCCGACGTGCGCCTGCCAGACGCGCGCGTGCACGTCGCGTCCCGCCATCCGCACGGTGACCCGCACCGCGTTTCCCGCGCCGTCGAGCGCGGGCTCGACCGGCAGGTCCGCGTACTCGTGTTCGCGATAGTGGGCGAGCTGGTTGCCTTCCTTGTCGATCGTCTGCGTGAAATAGCCCTGCGTGTAGAGCAAGCCCACGGCGACGAAGTTGAGCCCGAGATCGCTCGCGGTCTTGCAGTGGTCGCCGGCCAGGACGCCCAGGCCGCCGGAATAGATCTGGAACGCCTCGTGGAATCCGTACTCCGCGCAGAAATACGCGATCAACTCGTCAGGCGCGCCGTCGCCGTTCGGCGTGACCGCCGGCTCCTCGCTCAGATACGTGTCGAACCCCGAAAGGATCTTGCGGTAGTTCTCGAGGAACGCAGCATCTTCCGCCGCGCGGTCGAGCAGGTCCTGGCCAACGCAGCGCAAGAACAGCTTGGGATTGCCGCGGACGCGCTTCCACAGGGGGTGATCGAGTCCGTCGAACAGCGCGCGCGTGGGTCGATGCCACGAATAGCGAAGATTGCTGGCAAGTTCGGCCAGCCGGGCGAGCGGCGCCGGCAACACGGGATTGACTTCGATGGGAAAACGGGTCGGATTCATGAGGCTCGCGACTTGCCGGCGATGTGGGTCGTGCGCCAACCGTGGCGCGAAAGGGGCGAAAGTCTAGCACTCCGTTTTGCCTCGACAGTGCGCTGCAGCGGTCGCGCCTTCCTCGCTGCCACGGACCCATTCAGGCAACTCGAAGCCCTCCGTGCCCCTCCTGCTCAAAGAAAATTCCCGGCAGGTACTGGTAACTCTTGACTAGTAGTAACTAAGTAGTATTAACTAGCTACCAACGTACGGCGCGGAGAGGTTTGTGGACGCCGAAGAGGCAGACGGCACGATCGCCGAAGATCCCGTCGAGATCGCTTCGAAGAAGTTCCAGAAGGAGCTCAATGGCGGCCTGATCGCGCTGGTTCTGCTCTCGATACTCGATCGCACGGACGGTGATCTCTACGGTTATCAGATTGCCAAGCAGCTCCAGGCTGCGGCTCCCGACGCCAACGTGGTCAAACAGGGAGCCCTTTACCCGGTCCTTCGCAACATGAGCGCTGCCGGACTCCTGGCGAGCCGCGTGGTCCCGTCCTATTCGGGCCCTCCCCGCCGCTATTACCGCATCACCGAGCACGGGCGCACCGTCCTGACCGCCTGGCTCAGCAGCTGGCGCCAGACGCGCGCCTTCGTCGATCTCTTCGCAGGTACCTCCTCATGACCCGCTCCGCACCCCGCTCCGTCGCCCAGTATCTCGAACAGCTTCGCGCTGCTCTCGCCGGCGAAGATCCTGCCCTCCAGCAGGACGCGCTCTACGACGCGGAGGAATACCTGCGCGCCGAAGTCGCACAGCACCCGGACAAGGCAGAGGCGGACGTGCTCGAGCTGATCTCGAGCACGTACGGCGCGCCTGAAGAAGTCGCGGACGCGTACCGCACCACCGAAGCAACGGTCAAAGCTGCGCTCGCCCCGCCGCGGCGGGCCGTGCCGCACAGCGCTCTCGGGCGCTTCTTCGGCGTATTCACCGACGCTCGCGCCTACACGAGCCTGTTCTTCATGCTGCTGTCGCTCGCCACCGGGATCATCTATTTCGTGGTGACCGTCACCGGCCTGGCCCTGTCCGTGGGCCTCTTCGTGCTCATCATCGGCATTCCGTTCTTCCTGCTCTTCCTCGGCCTGGTGCGCGTGCTGGCGCTGGCCGAAGGTCGCATCGTCGAGTCGCTGACCGGCGTGCGCATGCCGCGTCGACCTGTCTACGCGCCGCGCGACCTCGGCTGGAGCGAGCGCATCAAGGGCATGCTCACGGATCGCCACACGTGGCTCGCGATGTTCTACATGATCGTGAAGCTGCCGCTCGGCATCCTGTATTTCACGCTCGCCGTGGCCGGCGTCTCGGCCGGACTCGCGCTGATCGGCGGATCCGTCTTCCAGGTGCTGATCGACTCCCGCCTGACGACCTTCGGCATGCCGCCCGATTACTTCCATTCGGACGTCCCGACGTGGGCGTTGCCCCTTACTTTGGCCATCGGAGTCGTGCTGCTCACCGCGATGATGCATCTCGCCAAGGGCATTGGCATCATGCACGGACACCTCGCCAAGGCCCTGCTGGTAAGACCCACCGGCTGACTGTGCGGGGCGAGAGGCCCCGTGAAATACAGATCCCTGAGCCGCCACGGACGATCGCCCGCCCTGCCCGACCGCATCACCGGGCGCCTGACACCGCGCCTGGCGGCGGCCCTGGTGCTGTCAGCAGCGGGCGTTGCGGTCGCACTGAGCTTGTTTGCCGCAAGAGCGCCGGATGACGAGCAGCTCGTGCCACAGCAAACGAGCGCCGCCGCCGTGCCGGCACCAGCTTCCCCGGCGCCACCCCCGCGCGGTTGCCTGCCCACTGGCGATGGCTTCTTCCGCGCACGCCTCGACGGCGAACTGCAGATGCGCATCGACTGGAGCAACGCGCAGATCGAATGCGAAGGCATGGCACGACCGGGCGGGGATGGCATTCGCCTGAGCTTCCGCAGCGCACGCCCGCAGTCGGAGGGCCTCCTGATCCTGCTGGGAATCGCCGGCCTGAGCGAGAGCAGCACCGGACGCGCCCTGCCCGCGAACGTCACGATCATCGAAGAGACCTCGAGCCGCATCTTCGGCACGCTGGGCGACGACAAGTGCACCGTCGACGAGCTGCGGCAGGAGCTCGTCTCGGCCTGGCAGCCGAAAGCGCGCGTCTATCGCGTCAGCGGTCGCGGCTTCTGCACGGAGCCCGCGCTCGCAGTCGGCGGCGAGCGCAGCGTGCTGATGAGCACCTTCGATTTCGCCGGCCAGGTGACCTACGACAGCGGCGATGGCGCGACTCACAAGGAGGAAAGGGTGTGAAGACGCCAGCGCTGCGGAGTACCCTGCTCGCCATGTGCGCGACGGCGGTCGTGTCGATGAGCTGTGCCGCGGCCATACCGCCCGGCATCGAACCTTTGTCGCAGTTCGAGCGCGAGCCGCTCGAGGTGCGTACCAGCGCTGGCGCACTGCGCTTCCAGGTGTGGCTGGCGGACTCGCCGCCTCGTCGCAGCCAGGGCCTGATGTTCATCGAGCGGCTGGCGCCGCGCACCGGCATGCTGTTCCTCTACGACCAGCCGCAGACCGTCTCGATGTGGATGAAGAACACGCTGATTCCGCTCGACATGCTTTTCATTGCGGAGGATGGCCGGGTGACGCGCATTGCGCGCAGCACTACGCCGCAGTCACTCGCCACGATCAGCTCGATGGGCTCGGTGACGGCGGTGCTCGAGATCGGCGGCGGCGAAAGCAAGCGCCTGGGCATCGAGGTCGGCGACACAGTCCTGCACTCCAGCTTCGGCACGGCTCCCGCGACCAGCACCCCGTCCGCCCAATGAGCGGTCCCTCTGCTCCTGTCGGTCATGCGCTGGCCGTAGTGCTGGCCATCGCCTTCGCCATGAGCGCCTGTAGCGGTGCGGCAGTCCATGAAACTGCTTCCGTACCCAAGGCAGCCGCTGTCGACAACGACGGTGACGGCATTGGCGACAATCGGGACCACTGTCCGGGCACCGCCAGGCGCGAAGCCATCGTCGTGGACGGCCTGGGATGTCCCAGAGACACCGACAACGACGGGCTCGCGGACTATCGCGACAAGTGCCCGGGAACTGCGCAACGCGCGGACATCGACGCAGCGGGCTGTGAGGTCGACGCGGACTCGGACGGCGTCTTCGACAGCCGCGATCGATGCCTCGGCACCGGTCGCAACGAGAGAGTGGACCCCAGCGGCTGCTCCGCCTCCGCTTCGCGCGATTAGCGCACACAACTGCCGGGCCGCCACGGGCCTGTTGCATTGTTGCTACACGGGCCACGAACACTTTCGGAAGTCTGTCACAACGCCGTCCTCGCCTCGGCACGCATGAAACGCGACGCTGAGCGCCCTCGCAGCGTTCGCCCCAGCGCACGAAGCAACAGGTGCTTCTACAGCCCGAAATTCAGGCTGAATAATCCGACTCGACACCCAGCGCCTCGGACGGCCGAGTGCTTCCATCGCCATTCGTCCCGCGGGCCCAGTGCTCCCGCTCGTCCCAGCCATTTGCCGACTCGTCCCGACCACCTCATTTTGCTGCTGTGCTCTTTCTGCAACAAACACTTCCGGGCAGCGGATTCAGTTGTTATAGTCGCGCGCACGTATGGACCGGAATCCGATGACGGATCGGCTCATCGGGACACCCAGGGGTGGGTGCGAGCGTCGCAAGGAACTCGCACTCCGAAGACACACAAAGCCTCTTGCAGGAGGACTCATGACTCAACGCACGACATTGAGGCGGGCAATACACCTCGTTCTAGCAACGAGTGCAGGCCTGCCGTTCACTCAGGCAGCGGTCGCGCAAGACCAGGCGGCTGCCGATCAACCGTCAGAGCTGGGCACACAGGTCGTTACCGGTTCGCGCATCCGTCGCGTGGATCTGGAAACTGCCAGCCCCGTCTACACTCTCGATCGCAGCACCATCGAACAGACCGGCGTCACGACACTCGGTGACCTGATCCAGAACGTGCCGTCGATCGCAGGCGCCGCTACCAACCCGCAGGTCAACAACGGCGGTGGCGACGGCTCGAGCAACATCTCGCTGCGTGGCCTGGGCTCGTCCCGCACGCTGGTCCTGCTCAACGGTCGCCGCCTCGGCGCGCTGAGCCAGGTCAACGGCGCCGTCGACGTGAACCTGATCCCGATCAACATGGTCGAGCGCGTCGAGATCCTGAAGGAAGGCGCGGGCGCCATCTACGGCTCCGACGCCATCGCGGGCGTGGTGAACTTCATCACCCGCACCGACTATGAGGGTTCGGAAGCCGCGCTGGACTACGGCGTGTCCGGAGAGGACGACGGTGAGCGCAAGTCCGTCAGCCTGTCATGGGGCACGAGCAGTGACCGCGGCGGCATCATGCTGGGTGCGAACTACAACCAGCAGGACGGTGTTTCGGCGGCTGATCGCGACTTCGCGCGCAACGCCATCTACCTGTACGGCAGCGTGTTCGAGGGCGGCTCGAGCCGCGCTCCGACCGGACGCATCTTCCTGCCGCGTGCGACATTCAATGGCGTCTACGGCTGCCCGGGTACCGCGCCGGAAATTTCGGTGACGCGCATCGAGGGCACCGACGGTTCCGATCAGGCCGACTATCGCTGCTTCACGGCCGGCGACCTCTACAACTACCAGCCGTTCAACCTCGTGCTGACTCCGCAAGAGCGCGGCAGCGTGTTCACCTTCGCGAACTACGACCTCAGCGAAAGCGTGGAAGTCTTCGCGGAAGTGATCCACAACTACACGACGTCCGGCTTCGAGATCGCGCCCCTGCCGTTCGATGCGCGTTCCGACAACGTCATCCTGTCGGCGAACAGCGCCTTCAATCCGTTCGGTATCGAGCTCGGCGGAGTGGATCCGATCACCCCCATGGGCAACGACCAGCGGCCGAACGCGCTCTGGCGCCTCGAATCGCTGGGCACCCGCCACTCCAACGTCGATACCACGACGGACCAGATCAACCTCGGTCTGCGCGGCAACATCGGTGCATCGAGCTGGAGCTGGGATGTGTACGCCGGCTTCGGACGCCTGGACCAGGACACAGGCGTCGATGGCTACCTGTTCCAGCCCGCCCTGCAGAACGCCTTCGGCTCGTCGTTCATCAATGGTGACGGCGTTGCCCAGTGCGGCACGCAGGTGGCGCCGATTCCGCTCACCCAGTGCACGCCGGTGAATCCGTTCAACCTGGAGGATCCGGCAACGATCGCGGCGCTGACGGCCATCACGGCGAGCTACGCGCAGGAGTACAAGTACACGACGCAGATGGCGTCGGCGAACCTCAACGGCGAGCTGTTCCAGATGCCGGCGGGCCCCGCGCAGGTGGCCTTCGGTATCGAGCACCGCGAGCAGGAAGGTCGCTTCAACATCGACTTCCTGACGGTCGCGCAGCCGCCCACGTTCCAGAACTGCCTGCTGGCGCAGGAAACCTGCAGCGGTGCGTCGAAAGGCGATTTCGACGTATCGGAAGCGTACACGGAGATCTTCCTGCCGCTCGCGGCAGACGCTTCCTGGGCCAAGGCGCTGAACCTCACGCTCGGCGCGCGTTACTCGGACTACTCCACGTTCGGTACGTCGACGAACATGGTGGGCAAGATGGAGTATCGGCCCATCAGCGACCTGCTGATCCGTGCTTCCTATGCCGAAGTCTTCCGTGCTCCCACGGTGTTCGACATCTTCGGCGCACCGACCGCGGACTCCGCCCAGCTCAACGATCCGTGCGTGGGTCTGACGGCGGCGCAGGTCACTGCGAACCCGAACCTGGCCCTGGCGTGCGTCAACGTGCCGCGTGGCGGCGCGCTCGACGGAACGTTCGAGCAGGCCAACTCGCAGATCTCCGGCCTGATCCTGGGCAACGACGGCGGCGTGCTGGGATGGGACGCGCTCGACGGCGAGTCGGGCGAGGTGCTCACCTTCGGCTTCGTGTACGAGCCCGGCTTCGCTCAGGGCCTGTCGTTCACGGTGGACTTCTGGGACTACAAGATCGACAACGTCATCACGGCGCTCGATGTGCAGTTCTCGATGGACCGCTGCGAGAACACCGGCAACCCGCTCTTCTGCGGGCTGATCACGCGCTTCGGCGACGGTCAGATCCAGGTGTTCGCGGAACCGACGGTCAACCTGGGATCGCTGGAAACCGCGGGTGTCGACATCGGCACCAAGTGGCGCCTGCGTAATACCGGGGTCGGCGACTTCCTGTTAACGCTCGACACGACCTACGTGGAGAGCTACGACAACGTCGTCGACGGCGAGCGGATCGGCAACGCGGGCTACTACGACCGGCAGTTCGGCAACTTCGCCCGCTGGCGCGCCATCATGGGCCTCGGCTGGAGCTTCAAGGACATCGACGCGCTGGCGACCTCGCGGTACATCAGCAAGCTGAAGCTGGCGGATCCGGACGGCTTCCCGGGCACACAGCCGGACCTGTTCATCGATCCGCAGTACTACGTGGATCTGACGCTCGGCTACACGCTGATGAAGAACACGAAGTTCACCATCGGCGTGGAGAACGTCGGCAACGAGCAGCCGCCGATCATGTACCAGAACAACGTGCTCAACGCGAACACGGACGTGAACACGTACGACACGATGGGCCGCTTCTACTGGGGCCGCGTCGCGCACAAGTTCTGACCGTAAATTGTGGCAACCTAAGGGCCGCGCGGGTCTCCGCGCGGCCCTTTTTCTTTGCCGTCGCGGTCGCCCTGTCTCATGCCGAAGTCTGTTGCCGGCCCTCCCGTTCCCGAACTGATCCGGCTCGCGTTCGCGCGGCTGCAGGAGAGCGATTGGGTCGCCACCCAGCAACTCGCACGGCAGGTCCTGGCGCAGCAGCCCGATCATCCGGCCGCGCTCAATGCCCTCGCGATCGCGCTCAACGCCCAGGCGCGCCATCGCGAAGCTGCTGAGGGCTTTCAGCGACTCACCCGGATCGAACCGGCGGTACCCGCTCACTGGATGAATCTCGGGACCGCGCTGCGCGCCGACCGCCGCTTCGACGACGCGATCAGGGCCTATGCGCGTGCCGCGCAGCTGGGCGAAGCCTCCGCGGATTTCTTCTACAACGTCGGCCTGCTGCACGTCGATCGCGCCGACTTTCCTGCCGCGCTCGCAGCGCTCACACGAGCCCGGGCACTCGCGCCCCGGGATGCCGAAATCTGCGTCCAGTACGCGCAGTGCTGCTACGAATGCATGCAGGGCGACGACGCCATCGCCGCCCTGGACGACTGGCCTGGTTTCACCGGCCTGCGCAGCGACCTGGTGGCGCGGATCGGCCTGATATTCATCAACCTCGGTGAACCGGGGCGCGCGCGGCAGGCCGTCGAGCGCGCGGCAGCCGATCCGCAACCCGACGCCGACACCGCACTCAGGCTCGCTCAGGTTTGGGAACGGCTCAACGATGTCGCCGCGGCGCGGGCTGCGCTCAACGGCATCAGCACGCCTGCCGCGCGCGACAGGCTGGGCACAGACCTGATCGTTGCCGAAGCTCAGATTGCCCAACGGGAGGACCGCCACGAGGAGGCGTGCCGGCTGTTCGAGCGTGCCCTCGAACAGTGCCCCGAACCGCACCTGCGCCATTTCCACCTGTTCCCGCTGGCGAAGTCTCTGGATGCGCTCAAGAGGCACGCGGACGCTTTTGCCGCCCTCACCGCGGGGCACGATTCGCATGTGGCTCACCTGCGGCTCACCGGAAGCCTCGCGCCGGTGGAGCGAACGCCGATCATGAACATCACACGCTTCGGCTGCGACGCGAGCGACGTTGCGCAGTGGGATCACACCGGCGCACCGGGCTGCGCCGCGAGTCCGGTATTCGTCGTCGCGTTTCCCCGCTCAGGGACCACGCTGCTCGAGCAGACTCTCGATGCTCACCCGCAGCTGGTCTCGATGGATGAGCAGCCCTATCTGCAGAACGCCGTGGAGAGCCTGGTGGCCGCGGGAGTGCAGTATCCGGAGCAGATGCGCGATGCGCCGCAGGAGCAGCTCGAAGCGGCGCGGCAGCGCTACTGGTCGCTGGTTGGGCGCCGCGTGCAGTTGCAACCCGGCCAGCGCCTCGTCGACAAGAACCCGCTGAACCTGCTGCGCCTGCCCGCAATCCGCCGCCTGTTCCCGGCTTCGCCCATGATCCTGGCAATACGCCATCCCTGCGACGTGATCCTGAGTTGCTTCATGCAACACTTCCGCGCCCCGGAATTCGTCTTCATGTGTCGCGAGCTCGGCACGCTCGCGCTCGGCTACCGCCGCGCGCTCGATTTCTGGTACCAGCAGGCGGCGCTGCTCGCCCCGACGGTCATGGAAGTACGCTACGAGACCTTCGTTGCCGACTTCGCCGCCGAGGTTCGCCGGATCGCGCAGTTCCTCTCGGTGCCTTGGGACGATGCGATGCTCTCACCGGGCGAGCACGCCCGGGCGCGAGGCTTCATCAGCACGCCGAGCTATGCCCAGGTGGTGAAGCCGGTGAACAGCCGCTCGGTGGGACGCTGGCATCCGTACGAGGAACGCTTCGGTCCCGTGCTGGAGCAGGTGAGCGAGTATCTCGAGCGGTGGGGATACGAAGGCGAGCGTGGCAGCACAGCCCACGGCGCCAGCTAAGCACAGCCCACGGCGCCAGCTGAGCACAGCCCACGGCGCCAGCTAAGCACAGCCCGCGGCGCCAGCTAAGCACAGCCCGCGGCGCCAGCTAGAAGAGCCAGCCGTCGAAGGGTGTAGTCAGAACAGCAGGTACGTCGAGAGGATGTACTTGTCACCGGAGGCGCTTGGCAGCCCGGCGTGTTGGTACATCCAGTAGGGCGGAAACATGAGGAGGCGACCCGCGCGCGGTGCGACAGCCATGTCGAGCAGCGGGAACCGCGTCTCGCCGCCGTCGGGCACGTCATTCAGGTACCAGAGAAACACCAGGTAGCGATTGGCCACCTCGTTGATGGAGTCGAAGTGCACCTGGAAGCGCTCGTCTGCGCCGGCGCGGTAACGCTTGATGATCAGGTCGGCGGTTCGCGGCGAGTTCGGTATGGCGATGGGCAGCCCGATATCGCGGTTGTACGCCTCCACCGCCTGGTCGATCTGGCGCCGGAAGAACCCCAGGAACGCGACGTCCGACATGCGCGTGACGTTCAGCTCGGTCCAGGCCGATTCCTCGAGTCCCGGCCGGACGCCGCGACCGTTGACCTGGTGAAACCGCGACAGGGAATTGAAGGACTCGACCATGCGCTGACAGAGCGACGGCTCGAGGTTCGCGTCGTAGACGCGCACGTAGTGCCTCAGGTCGGTGGCGTTCATACCGGGTACGATAAGGCCTGCGAACGGACGACTGAACCCGGGGGGTATTGTAGCGAGCATGAACACGTCAGCCGAAGCCCAGAGCCTGCTGAGGCAGGGCAGGCGCGAAGAGGCTGAACAGGCCTATGCCCGGCTGCTGGAGCGCCAACCCGACAACGTGGAGGCGCTCAATGTGGTCGCCATCGCGGCGCTGCGCAGCGGTGAGCATCAGCGGGCGCGCGAGCTGCTGGAAAGTGCGCTGCGGGCAAACCCTGTCGATCCCATCACGCACCATCACCTGGCCCGCGCACACGAAGCGGCGGGCAATCTCGAGGCGGCTCTCGGCGAGTACGAGGAAACGCTGCGTCTTCGCCCCCAGCTCTACGTGGCGCGCCTGCACTTTGCGCAGGCGCTCGAAGGCGCGGGACGCGCACGGCGGGCGCTGGTCAACTATGCGCGGGCCCTCAAGGAAGCCCAGAAGCAGGGCCGCTGGCTCAATTCGCAGAGCACGCCGCCCGGCCTGATACCGGCGGTCGAGCACGCGGTGCACACCGTGCGCGGCAGCACGCGCCAGCTCTATGCGTCGCTGTTCGAGCCGATCGCAGAGCGCTTCGGGCGCGATTCGCTCGGTCGCGTGGAGCGAAGCCTGCGCATCTACCTGTGCGAGGAGTCGGCCGAGTCGCCGGATCCGCGGCAGCAACCGACCTTCCTGTACTTCCCGGACCTGCCGCCCACGCCGTACTTCGATCGCGGCCTGTTCGACTGGATCGATGCCCTCGAAGCGCAGGCGCCGGCCATTCGCGCCGAGCTCGAGCGCCTGTTGCCATCGGCGCAGGGACGCGAGCGCGTGTTCACCAGCGAGGAGCTCGAGCGGCAGAACCTGCGTGGCGAGGGTCAGGCTCCGACCTGGAATGGCTACTACTTCTATCGGCACGGCGAACGCCGCCCTGACAACTGCGCAGCCTGCCCGGCGACGGCTGCGGCTCTGGACGCCATGCCGCTCGCGCACGTGCGCGAGCACGCACCCGAAGTGCTTTTCTCGGTCTTCACACCGGGCACCCACCTGCTCCCGCATCGCGGTGTCACCAACACGCGCGTGGTGGGGCACTTGCCGCTGATCATTCCTCTGGACTGTGCGCTGCGCGTCGGCGGCGAGCAGCACGACTGGCGCGAAGGCCGCGTCGTGGTTTTCGACGACACCTACGAGCACGAAGCCTGGAACCGCTCGGATCGTACGCGCGTGGTGCTGATCTTCGATCTCTGGAATCCGCACCTGACGGCGGCGGAACGGGCTGCGATCGCCGAGCTGGTCGCCGCGATCGGCGACTTCGATTCCGAAATGAAGCTGGCCTGATCGATGCGCCTGCCACGACCGTTCTATCGCCTGCCCGTGCGCTTCGACGCGGCGCGCCTGCGCGAAGAGGTGGCTGCACTGCCGCCCGACGCGTGGGCGGCACATCCGGGCAAGATCCCGGGCAACAGCTCGGTGCGACTGATCAGCGTCGCGGGCATGGAAAGCGACGAAGTGATCGGCGTGATGCTGCCCACGCAGCATCTGCAACGCTGCGCCTATGTACGCCAGATTCTCACCAGCTTCGGCGTCGTCTGGAGCCGCTCGCGTTTCATGCGGCTCGCGCCGCGGGCGGGCGTGCCGGAACACGCCGACATCAACCACCACTGGTTCAATCGTGTGCGCCTGCACATTCCCGTGATCACGCGCCCGGAGGTGCGTTTCCATTGCGGCGCCGAGTCCGTGCACATGGCGGCCGGCGAGGCCTGGCTGTTCGACAACTGGCGCCTGCACCGCGTGGAGAATCCCTGCGACGCCGAGCGCATTCATCTCGTCGCGGACACGACCGGCACGTCGGCATTCTGGCAGTTCGTCGCCCGGGCCGATTCCCCGGAGATGACGGTGCGCGAATTTGGCTTCGATCCCGCGCGCAACGTCATGCCGATGACCGAGCGCACGCCGCCGCCACCGATCATGTCTCCCGCCGACGTGGAGCTGCAGGTCATGGATCTGCGCGGCGAGCTGACGCCACAGGTGAACACACCGGACGCACAGGCACGCGTCGCGCACTACCACGGCTTGCTCGACGGTTTCTGCCGCGACTGGCGACAGGTCTACCTGCTGCATGGTCCGCAGCGCAGCGGCTGGGCGGAGTACGTGCGCCTGCGCGACACGGTGCGCGCCGCATCGCGTCAGCTGGCCGAGGGGCTCGCGACGCGTACCAACGGGGTGAACATTCACCTGGTACTCGAAGCACGACTCCTGCAGCACGTCTTCACGATTCCCGAAGCCGACCTGCCGGCAAGTGCGTCGAGCACGGCCAGCGCAGGCAAGGGTGGGCGGGCCGGCGGGACAGCGTCGGCGCAAGTGACCGCGACGTCGGCAGCGACCGCGACGCCGACGGCAACGGCGACGGCAACGGCGACGGCGACTGCGAGGGCGACCCGGGCGGCAGCTGCGACGCAGGCAGCACCGGTTCTCGCGCGCCCGATCTTCATCGTCGCGGCCCCGCGTTCCGGCAGCACGCTGCTGTTCGAGACGCTCGCCGCCAGCAGCTCGCTGCACACGCTCGGTGGCGAGGCTCATTGGCTCATCGAGCGCCTGCCGGCACTGCGTCCCGGCGCTCCCGGCGTCGAGTCCAACCGGCTGACAGCGACGCACGCCACGGCTGAAATCGCGGCGCAGATCGTCTCGGGCGCGCTCGACCAGTTGCGCGACTCGCAGGGCCAGCCGCCTGCGGGCGATCAAGTCCGACTGCTGGAGAAGACGCCGAAGAACGCACTACGCATCCCGTTCCTCAACGCAATATTTCCGGACGCAGGCTTCGTGTTCCTCTGGCGCGACCCGCGCGAGAACGTGAGCAGCATCATTGAAGCCTGGCGTTCGGGAAACTGGGTGACCTACCGCGAGCTGCCCGGCTGGGAGGGCAGCTGGTCGATGCTCCTGCCGCCGGGATGGCAGCGGCTGCAAGGCAAGCCAATCGAAGAGATCGCGGCGTACCAGTGGGACACCGCCAACCGCATGGTTCTCGAGGATTTGTCCGCCCTGCCCCGGGAGCGCTGGTGCAGCCTGGGCTACCATGAGCTGCTCGCCGATCCCGCCGCCACGATCGGTCGCATCTGCGGGCACGCCAGCATCGAGTTCGACAGCCGCTTGGCGACGCGCGTGGCCTCACCGCTGCCTCTATCGCGGTATACGCACACGGCGCCCGAACCCGAGAAGTGGAAGCGCAACGAGGAGCTCGTTCTGCGCGTGCTCCCGAGGCTGGACGCGACCTGGCAGCGCCTGAAGGCGCTGCGCGACTAGCAGCCAGGGCCGGCGGGCGGCTCCGATCGGCGCCGGAATGGGACGAAAGTGCATTGCCTGCCGCCCGCGGCCCGGCGTAGTGTTGAGTCCACGAGAATCTTCGTGCTTCCGCCATGGCGACTCGAACGGCACTGCTCTGCTGCTGGCTGACCTGCGCATCGACCGGCTTCGTCGCTGCGGAAGGGTTGAGCGACCGCGCCAGCGCGTACGAGCAGTTCCGCGGTCACTTCGAGGCCCGCCGCTTCGAGCTGGCGCTCGCCCCCGCGCTCCGTATCGTCGAGCTGAGCGTCGACAACCCCGGCAAAGACAACGTCCAGCTGGTCAATGCGCTCAACAACCTGGGCACGACTCAGCTGCGCCTGAAGTCGTACGTCGAAGCAGCGGCGACCTACTGGCGCAGCGTGCGCCTGATCGAGCGTACCGAGGGGACGATGGCCCCGAGTCTGCTCAATCCGCTGCTCGGTCTCGGGCTGACCTACCAGGCGCTGGGCGATCACGAGCGCGCCATCGAGCTGCTGCGCCGTGCCGTGGACGTCAGCCGCCGGCTAGAAGGCCTCTTCACCGTCGCGCAGCTCGAACTCCTCGAGCCGCTCGTCAACAGCTACATCACCACCGGCAAGGTCGACGACGCGGAGCGCGAGAACAAGTACCTGATGCAGCTGGCCGAGTCGGCTTACGGAGAGAACGACGTACGCATCCTGCCAGCCCTCGATCGCCTCGCGCGCTGGTACGAGGTCACCGGACGCTACCTGTTCGCGCTCGAGACACACCGGCGCGCGCTGCAGATCGTGCGCAAGGCCGGCGGCGATTCCGACATCCGCCTGGTCGAACCGTTGCGCGGTATCGCGCGGACGTATCGGCTCGAGTTCATCAACGGGCCGGAACCTTACGAGGCGATCGGCACCACGGCTCGCAAGCTGGAGATCATCGGCCAGACGGCGGGCGCCCCCGGCGTGCAGCCGATCGCCGGGATGACCGCGGTGCGCAGCAAGCCGCGCGAGGAAGGTGAAAAGGTCCTGAACCACGCCATGAGGGTGATCCGCGACAACGGCCATGGCGCGAATCAGCAGCTCCACGGCGACCTGCTCATCGACTTCGGCGACTGGTACTTGCTGGGCAACGACAAGGCCAAGGCGCGGCGCATGTATCACGACGCCTGGCATATCCTGAGCGCACCGACCGGGCCCGGTACCGCAGTCCTCGAAGCGCCCGTGCAGCTCGCCTACATTCCTCCGCCCACGTCCTGGCCCAACCGCGGCAGCGATCCGCTCGGGCGCGGCGAGTTTTTCGTAGAGCTCGGCTTCACGGTCAACCCCGAAGGACGCGTCGAGGACGTCGTGACTCTGGCGAGCGAGGTCGCACCGGGCGCGACACGCGCTGTGTCGGATGCGCTGAAGCGCGCGCGCTACCGGCCGCGATTCGTCAGCGGCGAACCGGTCGAAACGAAGAACCTGGTCCTGCGCCAGCTGCTCTACGTCAGGCGCAGCGCTGACAACCGGACGGACGGACAGGCCTCAGGACGCTAGATCGAACGAATAATCGAAGCGCGCGATGACGCGCTCGTCGCGGCGCGCCACCAGGTCGCGCAGCCGGGCGTCGTAGCAGGTTCGAAAGTCCGCATGGGTGCTGGTATTGAGCGGCGGTGCGCTCGCGATCCAGTCGCGCATCTCCCCGGTGACGGTCGCGTGCGTTTCGAGGAAAGCGAGCAGGTCCGCGCGCAGCGATTCCATGCGGCCGAACGTCGTGCCGCTGCCAGCGCCGAACATGCGATCGAACAGGAACGAATAGAACCCCAGGCCCGAGCCCAGCAGCGGACGCACGCAGTTGCGCGTGAGGTTGATGCCACGGTTGACGAACTGCTCCGGCAGGCTGTCGATCAGTGCCGCGTGGCGCTGCGGGTCTTCGCACAGGTTCACGAGATTGGCGATCGTGCCCGCGAAATCCAGCCGTCCCGCGTCGCTGGCGATCCGGAACAAGGCGTTCGGTTGCGCCTTGTCCGCCTGGAAGCTGTACCACGAGACGTAGTAGTCCCAAGGGTTGCGCACCAGACCGAATATCGGCAGGGCGCGCGCCGATTCGGGAATGCAGGCGCGCGGCAGGTGATAACCCACGTGGCGCGCGCCGGGGAAGAAGCGCGCCAGGAACGCGTTGACGAACGTGCCACCCGACTTGTGCAGGTGCAGGAAGACGAAACGATCAGTGACTAGCAACGGGTGACTATCTAAAGGGTGACTATCTAAAGGGTGACTATCTAAAGGGTGACTATCTAAAGGGTGACTATCGAAGGGTGCGCATCGGTGGTCAGTGTCAACGGACGTGTTGTTGCTGCTGCAGGCGGCCCAGCTCCGCCTCGACGGCCGCGTCGGCCACGCCCAGGCCGCGGTCGCTGCGCGCCAGCAGCTCGAGCAGCGGCGCGTCCGGCAGGAAATCGCAGATCACGTGCGTGCGCGAGCGCGTGGCGCTGGCGTTCAACACCCCGTGCACGCCGCAGTTATTGAGCGCCCAGACCTCGCCCGGGCGCATGCGATACACGCGCCCGCCGGCGTACATCGCTACTTGATCGTGCGTGGTCACCGGCAGATGCAGGCGGATGGTCTTGGCGAAATAGTCGCCGCGATCGATGTGCGGAGCGATGTAGGCGCCGCCCTGCATGCGCGCCAGCAGGCAGCGCATCGGACGTGCGCGGATCTCGTCGCTGAAGATCGAGCGCAGATACGGCAGCAGCGCGAAGGGCTCGCGGTCCTCGATCGGCTTGTCACCCTCCGCCGGGGCATGGCCGCGCAGGAAGATGGCCTCGGCCTGGTTGTGCACGCCAACCCTGCCACCCCTGCTTCCCCAGAGACTCGCGGGGAGTGCATCTACCTCGGCCGCCAGCCGCTCGCCATCGATCCGCACAGGCAGGCGCGCGCACCCACCGACGAGTGCACCCTTGTCGAGCAGGGGAAAGGCGGCGAGTTCGACCATGGATCAAACGATAGCCTATGCCGCCGGTGCCGGCACGTTGGCGGTTCCCCAGAAGGCGTCGTCGCGAACGTAGCGACCGAGGCGTTCCGCCTGGTCGGTCAGCGTTTTCGCCGAGCCTCCCCAACTGCTGCCCTGCCCCTCGCCCGCCCCGCCACCCAGCGCTTCCAGGCGTGCACTTTCGAGCTGCCAGCGCAAAAAGAAATGACGGGCAGCCTCGCGCGCGCCGCCCGCCACCTCGATTGGAATGCTGTCGACCGGCAGGTTGCCGCCGGTCGCCCACAGATCGCGGCCGGCGCGTGTCGGGCAACTCACGCGCGCGATCAGGCACTCGTTGGGAATGGTCCACGCGACCTCGGCATACGCGTCCCTTCCCACCAGGTCGGCTTCGATCAGACGCTCGCAGAGGCTGAGCAGCGCCGCACGCGCCCACAACGTGTACGTTTCCTGCGGATCTGCAGCTCGCCCCGCGTCCGTCGTGGCTGGCCGGTCGGTCATACGCTCTCTTGCTCAGCCTGTCCCATGCCGCTTCGTTCCGCAGCGCGTTTGAAGATAACATGGCTGCTTCGTGTCTCGTGTCCGCGGAGCGTATTCATGCCATCGCGTCCAGCCGCAAAATCCCTTGCCACTTCCCTGCTTTTCCTCTCTGCCGTGCTCGCTTCCCTGTCCTGCGCCGCACAGGAGCCGCGCATCGATCCGGCACGCATCCGCGCGCATGTCGAGTTCCTCGCCAGCGACGCGGTCGAGGGACGAATGGCCGGCACGCGCGGCTACGACGTGGCCGCCCGCTACGTGGCGAGCCAGCTCGCGCAGCTCGGAGCACGCCCGGCCGGCGACGGTGGTACCTGGTTCCAGACCGTGAACCTGCTGCAGGCGACGCCGGCGCTCGCTGCCGGCAGGGCGCGGATCGCACACGGCGACGAGCTGACAGATCTCGCTCTCAACGACGACTTCCTGCCACGCGCGTACTACGCCGAGGGGCCGACCGAGATCACCGCGCCTGCCACATTCGTCGGCCACGCGATTCGCGCTCCGGAGCTCGGCTACGACGACTTCGCGGGCGTGCAGCTCGCCGGGCGCATCGCGGTGGTGCTCGGCGGCGCGCCGCCCACCTTTCCGCCGGACCAGCGCGCGCACTACTCGCACAGCAGCACCAAGTTTCGCGCACTCATCGAGCGCGGCGCAGTCGGCGCGGTCTTCTTCGACACGCCGCAGAACGAGAAGCGCTTCCCCTGGGCACGCTTCCTGCAGATGAGCTGGCAGCCGTCGATGCGTTGGGTCGACGCCAAGGGCGAGCCGTTCAACTCATTCCCCAACCTGCGCGGACGCTTCGCCCTCAGCCGCCCGGGCGCCACCAAACTGTTCGCAGGCGCGCCGCAGACGCTCGAGCAGGTGTTCGCGAGCTCGGACGCGGGCAGGGCGCAGGCCTTCGAGCTGCCGGTACAGCTCACGCTGTCGAGCACCACGCAGCTCACGCGCATGTCGAGCGAGAACGTCGTGGGAGTGATCGAGGGTTCCGATCCCGCGCTGAAGAACGAGTACATCGTGTTCACCGCGCACCTCGATCATCTCGGCACGGGCAAGCCGGTCGCGGGCGACGCCATCTACAATGGCGCCTTCGACAACGCCACCGGCATCGGCGTGATGCTCGAGGCGGCGCGCTACTTCGCGGAACTGAAGCGCAAGCCGCGCCGCTCGCTGTTGTTCCTCGCGGTGACCGCCGAGGAACAGGGGCTGCTCGGCTCGGAATACTTCGCGCGCCAGCCCACCGTGCCGCGCGGCTCGATCGTCGCGAACATCAACATGGACATGCCGCTCGCGCTGACCGACCTGGCCGACCTCATCGCCTTCGGCGCGGAGCACAGCTCGCTCGGCGACGTCACCGCGCGCGCGGTGCGGGCGGAGGGGATGAGCATCAGCCCCGACCCGATCCCGGAGGAAGTCATCTTCGTGCGCAGCGACCAGTACTCCTTCGTGAAGGAAGGCATCCCGGCGGTGTACCTCGACATGGGCACGAAGAGCCGCGCGCCGGGAGTCGACGGTTCGGCGCTGTCCGAGCAGTTCCTGAAGGAGCGCTACCACATGCCCGCCGACGACGTGTCGCAGAGCATCCACTACGAATCGCTGGCGGCGCTGGCGCGCATCAATGCGCGCATCGGCCTGGAAGTCGGCAACGCGCGCGAACGCCCGAAGTGGAACGAGGGCGATTTCTTCGGTGATCTGTTCGGCGGCTCTCAGGGCAACGCGCGCAGCTCGGCGAAGCAGTAAGAAGCGCCACCGTACTCGGCCGGAGCCGTGTACGGCGCCAGCCTGCCCACCTCGAAGGCGACGGGCCGCGCGAACGTGGGACCGTCGTAGACGAAGGTGTGGAACTCGCCGTTCTCGCCGCAGGCATCGACGCCTGCCGGCAGCGAGCGAACGTACTCACGATCGAACTCGCGCCCGCAGAACTCGTGGCGCAGGTAGCGGTCGTCGGTACACACCACCACGGCGCGAAAGCCGCGATCCCAGAATTCCTCCGCGAGCGCGAGGCGCGGCGCCTGCCACAGCGGCAGAACGGCCTCGATGCCGGCGGCCGCGCAGACTTTCTCCTCCCATTCGCGGTGGGCCATCAGGTCGATGTCCCCGAATACCGCCCGCGTGTGACCCAGGCTGCGCAAGGCACGCAGCTCGGCGACGAACTCCTGTTCGTACGTCTTCCAGGTCGCATTGCGTCCGCGCCAGTCGCAGCCCATCGCCGCGGCCTGGGCCTGCAGCAAAGCAGGTGGCAGGCCGTGCGACCGGCTGCGCTCGCCGGTTTCGTCCAGCATCGTGAGGAGTGTGCGTACGCGCGTGCCCGCGGCGACCGCACGAGCGACGGCAAGGCACGAGTCCTTGCCGCCGCTCCACGATGCGAATGCCACGGGCGAGGCCGGGCTCACCAGTGGTAGCCGAGACGGGCGTAGATGAATCGCCCGTTGAAGCCGAACGGCGAGTAGCGCGAGAAGCCCAGCGCGCCGGTGGTGTTCGCCGCCGCCGAGAGTGGCGTCGGATACTTGTCGAGCACGTTGTCGGCGCCCAGCGCGAGGCTCAGACCGGTGCCGACGCGAGCGCGCAGCTCCACGTCCACCAGGGTCGCCTCGCCCATCAGCGTGTCCGTGGTCGCCGCCGCCGCCGGCTCGAGCACCTTGCCGTAGTTCACGCCCTTGACCAGCGCGCCGATGCTGCCCCACTGCGTGGGGCGGCTCCAATCGATCGACAGGGCCTGCTTGCTGTCGGGTGTGCCTTCCTCGAACGTGATGGTGTTGATGCGCCCGAACAGCACCGGCGCCGTCACGACGTCGGTCGACGGCGTGTCGGTCACCTCGGTGTCGTTCCAGTTTGCCGAGGCGGTGAAGTCGAAACGCCCCAGCTTCTCGGTGCGCAGCCCGTAGCGCAACACGATGTCGATGCCGTCGGTGGTGGTGTCGACGCCGTTGATGAAGAAGCGCGCGCGGCCGACGCCGAACGGCTGCAGGATCGCGTCGATGTTCGCCGTGCCGCCGAGGTTCTCCGACAGCACGATGCGGTCGTCGATCTCGATGCGGTAGGCGTCCACGGTCGCTTCGAACGGGCCGCGCTGGAACACGGCGCCGAGCGAATAGTTCACCGATTCCTCGGCGTCGAGGTCTGACGCGCCCAGGGCGCGCGCGATCTCCGACGTGGCGGGGAAGGTGCCCACTTCGAACGGCAGTGTGCCGGCCGGTGTTGCGATGAAGTTTGTCGCGGTGGACGTGAAGAACGACTGCTGGATGCCGGGCGCGCGGAATCCCGTCGACGCCGTGCCGCGCAGGGCGAAGTGGCTCGTGAAGTCGAAACGCCCCGAAAGCTTGCCCGTCACCGCCGAACCGAAGTCCGAGTAGTCCTCGGCGCGCGCAGCCGCGGACGCCAGGAAGCGCTCCGTGACCTGCGCCTCGAGATCGGCGTACACGCCGACCGCGCGCCGGCTCTCGTCGACCTCGTTCGCCGGCTGAAACCCCGGGAATCCCTGTGCTCCGGGAGCCGCACCCGGCGCGCCCGTGGTCCCGGTGACGTAGGACGCCAGCTCGCCCGCGCTGATCGAATACGTCTCGCGCCGCGCTTCCACGCCGACAGCGAGGTTCGTCGGCTCGACGCCGAACCATTCGAAGCCGCGCACCAGGCCGGCATTGAAGACGAGCTGGTCGTACTCGATGCCGCCCGCGTCGAAGCTCAACGGCGAAGTGGCACCGATCGATCCGTTGATGCTCTCCTCGACGCCGTAGTCGAGCTGGTTGCGCCCGTAGACCAGACTGAAGTCGGCCTTCCAGCCGGCAATCTCGCCGCGCGTGCCGGCAGCGAGCGTGAGGTCGTCGATGTCGCTGATGATCAGCGGCACGAAGCCGTTCGGATAGATCGACAGCACGTTGTTGACGTTGTTGCGCAAGCGCGGGAACACCGCGGATTCGCCTTCGCGCTGCTGATAGCCCAACCAGCCGTAGAGGTCCCACACGCCGCCGACCGGCATGCCGGCGTTGGCATAGAACGTGAGGTCTTCGGTGGCGGAATCGCCGTAGCGCGAGGTGACGCGTGGCTCCTCCGGCGGTGTCAGCGCGGCGACGCGCGGATCGAGATCGCCGCGGCTGGTGGGATCGCGGTCGCGGTATTCGCCGGTCAGCGTCACGAAACCTTCCTGCGCCAGCGGCAGGCCGACCCAGGCCGAGGCGGTGAGCGTCGCGCCGTCGCTCTCGCTGCGCGAGCCGCGCGCAGCTTCGACATCGGTGTCGTACTCACCGAACGTGACGCGCGCCTCGCCGCCCTCGCGTGCGTCGCGCAGTTGAATGTTGATCACGCCCGCGATCGCATCGGAGCCGTACTGCGCCGAGGCACCGTCGCGCAGCACTTCGACCCGCTCGATGGCCGCGACCGGGATGGCGTTGAGATCGACCGCGGCCGAGCCGCGCCCGATCGAGCCGTTGACGTTGACCAGCGCTGACTGATGACGACGCTTGGAGTTGACCAGCACCAGTGTCTGGTCGGGCGCCAGGCCGCGCAGTGTCGCCGGTCGGATGTGATCGGTGCCATCCGTGATCGACGGGCGCGGAAAATTGATGGAGGGTGCGACGGTCGACAGTGCCTCCGCCAGCTCGGTGCTGGCCTGCGAGGCGATGACCTGCTCGCTCAGCACGTCGACCGGCGCAATGGTATCGAGGCGCGTGCGCTCGGCGACGCGCGTGCCCGTGACGATGACCTCGTCCACCAGGCTCTCGAGATCGTCGGACTGCGGCTGATCCTGCGCCTGCGCGGCGCTCGCCAACAGCACTCCGGAAATGCAAAGTGAAAGATAGGAACGCATGCTCTCCCCCTCAAGCGACGACGAGCGGCTCGACGGATGGGCCCGGCGAGGCGCTGCGACAAGGTGCGACGGCGAACGACGCGAGCTGGCCCGACCCAGCGGAGCGTCACTACACTCGTCACCGTATAGACAGCCCGACGTCAGCAAAGCGCCCCCGCGATGCGCGGCGGCAACGAACGCTGACGCGAGGATTATGCGGACGACGCAGCACGGGGCCAAGCGGACCAAAGTGAGCGTTGCGTCACCGCGACAACGGTGGGAATGTCGTGGCAGACTGCTCGAAGCAACTGGAAAAATTTACTCGCCAGGCCACGGCCGATGAACCTTTCCGTGCGCCGCGGGCATAGGGGAGAACGGCATGACCCACCGGGGCGCGCCAGGCGCGGCTTCCTCAGCGCTCGAGCGCGACGACGGTCGCACGGCCGCCGAGGATTTCGAGTTCGTCACCGACCGACGCACCCGTGAGCGCGCCGCCGATGGGAGCGACCCAGCTCACGAGCCCGCGCGCCGGGTCGGCTTCATCCTCGCCTACGATTCGCAAGGCTCGCTGCGTACCGTCCTCGAACCGCAGCGTGACGCGCACGCCGAAACGCGCCACGTCAGGCTCGGCGGCAGGCTCGATCACCCGCGCGCTGCCGCGTCGTTGCATCCAGTACCGCAGGTCGCGTTCGATACGGGCGAGCATCGCGCGATCGTCCGCCGCCCGCGCCGTGCTGCGTTCGACCTCCAGTTCCTGAATCTGCGTCTCGATCCTGCGTAGCCCGGAGGCCGTCACCAGATTCGCGTGCGGGCTCACGACACGCTCGGGCAGCCTGTCGACTTCCTGGTCGGATTCCTTGACGAACGCGCGACTCATGGACTGACGCGGCCGGGTCTACAGACGCGATTCTGCGTCCTGGCGCGGTTCCTCGTCCGCCTTCGCCGGCGGAGCCGAGGTCGCGGGCGGGGTCGCGGACGCGGGCGGGGTCGCGGGCGCGGGCGCGGGCGTCCCGGGTTGCACACCCTTGCGCGTGATCTCGGTTCGCAGCGCGCGCAGCTTCTCCTTTATGACGCGAGCGTTCTGCGGGCCGATGCGGATCAGCGCCTTCTGACCTGCCGACAGCGCTTCCAGTCTCGGGTCCGCGAATTCGTAAAGCACATGCGGCTGCGTGAGGCGGACGGGTCCCTGCACGTCCGGAGTCGCGAGCAGATGATCGATCACTTCGACCATGCGGTCGTTGAAATAGCCGGACGGATAGCCGAGACCCTGGTAGCTCTCCTGCATCAACGGGTAGTAACGCAGGTACGTCGCCGCCAGTTGCTTCGTATCGACGCCGCCGAGCGCTTTGACCAGCGGGGCGTAGCGCGCGTAGTTCTTTTCGTCGAGCGTGAGGCTCTCGTCCTCACCGGCGACGGCGAACGTGCCCGGCACGGCCTTGAGCGGCCGCACCGTCGCCGCCACCTTCTTGCGCGGCAGGTTGTCGACTGTGGCCACGAACCGCCTGACGACCCCATCGGACACCAGCCACTGCGTCACCGTTTCCGGCCCGAGCACACCGTTCAGCCCTTCACGGACCGGCGCGTCGCTCTCGCCGAGCGGCGGTAGCGGCTCCGGCGCCGAAGCTTCCTGTTCGGGTACCGGATGCTGAATTTGCGGCTCAGTGGGCGCCGCTTCTTCCTCCACTGGCGGCGCGGCCGCCGGCTCCGGAGGGTTCAGGCGGTTGCGAGCCAGATAGAGGCCGCCACCGATCACGACGGCGGCCACGATGCCAATGATCCACGCGAGGCGTTCGTTCATGGGGCTTCAGACCGCGGCCGGGGCCGCGGGTGCCCTGCCCTCCCACCGAGACTCGAGTGCAATTTCCGCCAGTGCCCTGGCCCTGTCCAGTGGGTCTGCCCCGTGGGAGGGACCACCCGCGTTCCTTGCGAGCGTTCCCTCCACGCGTTCCTGCGGGAATGGCGTTCCTACAGCGAGTCCAGGAAGGCCAGGACGCGATCCTTGTCGGCCTGCGCGAGCGCGTTGTAGCGAGCGGTCACCGCCGCGGCCTGGCCGCCGTGGCGCGCGATCGCTTCCTGCTTGGTGAACGACAGGCCGTCGTGCATGAGCCGGTTGCGCGTGCGCAGCGCCCACAGTGGGGCGGTGCGCATTTGCGCTGCCGTGCCCGCGAACTCGGGGCTGGGCAGCACCGGAATGCCGTCGCTCGAGCCGATGTCGTGCATCAGGAAGTCGCTATACGGGTGAATGCGCTTGTTGCCGAGCGCGGTCGGCACCCGCATCGCGCCGCCATTGATCAGGGTGCCCGGCCGGGACGTGATCAACGTCGGCACGTGACAGACGTTGCAACCCACCTGGTTGAAGAGCTGCTCGCCCGCGCGCACCGTCGCATTGATCGGCCCACGCGAGGGCGCCTTGGTGGAGCGCATGAAGTCCGCGAACGCGTCGACATCGATGCCATCGTCCTCCGGTTCGTCCACCGGATCGAAACCCGAGCCGCGCCCGACGTAGCGGCCGCTGGAGGTGTTCTCTTCGGGGAACAGGGGGCTGGTGATGCCCATCTCGTTGAGGTAGGCGTCGGCGGAGAAGGATTTGAGACTGGCGTGCTGGCTCTTCCAGCCGAAGCGACCGACGCGAGTCGTTCCGGGCACCTCCAGCACGGGCACCAGCAGTGCGGTGCCGCGCATCGCGACCGGCTGGCGGTCGCGGATCGCGAGCAGCGTCTCGTTGGCAACCGCCTCCACGAAGCCGTTGCCCAGCGTGTTGGTGGAGACGCGGAAGGTGCGCACGTCATCCTCGAAGTTGACGCGCTCGACGATGTTCGGATGCGTGGCGCGCGAGTGGATCAGCGAGCCGCCGAGCGACTCGAAGAAACCGCCGCTGGCATCGACGCGCCCGGTGCGATGCTCGGCGACCTGGCTGGCGCCGCCGGTCACCACGTTCTGGTGGCATTCGCGGCAACTCTGCGCGTTGAACGTCGGACCCAGGCCATCGGCGATGACCTCCGCTTCCTCGAAGATGAACCGGTTGTCGTTGAAGGATCGCAGCGGCACCACGGTGTCCTCGTCGATGTCGTCGAACGCCGGCCCCTGCGGGTCGAAGCCGTTGGTGCGGTTGTCGAAGCCGGTCGGTGCTTCGGCGATGAACTCCGCCTGCGTCGTGGCGGAGCCGGTGCGTGCATCCACGCGCGGTGCGTCCACGCGCGGTGCATCCTCCGCGAACGGCGCGCCGCTGACGCGGAATCTCTCGCGACGCGCGTCCTGTGAGAGCGCCACGCTGCTTGCCGCGGTCACAGTCACGACGAACAGCACCGCGCACACCCGCGGCCCGCACTCGGGCCACGCCTTCCGTGAGAACAATTGCTTTAGGGCGAACATCTGCTGGCTCCTCTTCCCGGGAGTGCGTGATTTCCGTGATGGCGCGGCCGACTCCCATTGCGGCCGCGCCGCACCCGCACACCAGCGCGCAATGCCGCGTTCCTTCGCACTGCGAGTCCATGCTGGTTCTTGGTGCGCGCGCTGGCTGCGCGCGGCGAAATGTTCGCGCCTGGCAAGGGAGAGCGCAGCAGCGACGTGTGGAAACTGCGGGCGGCGCGCGCTGGCGCTGTTCTGCGACAGCGCCGGGGAGGCTGCGATTATCGGCCTGGCGTCGTCGTTTTCTTCGTGTGGGCCTTGCTCGCGGCGAGCGTGACCTGAGTCGGTTCGAGCGGCCGATTCGCACCCCAGCCGAGACGCCGGCTCAATCCCCAGTCGAGCAGCGACCAGAATGGCGTGGTGGTCGCGACCTGCGTCGGGCCGAAGGCGAATCCGGCGGCGCGCACCAGCTCCTGGTATTCCGCCGCGCTCTTCTGCACTTCGTTCGGATGGCGGAACATCATGCGCACCGGAGTCGAGAGAATGAAGGAGCGGCAGGATTCGGCGAGCAGCAACCAGCCGCCCGGCACCAGCACCCGGTGGATCTCGCGCAAGATCTCCTGCTGGCGTCGCGCGTGGTGGAGCAGCTGATGGCAGAGCACGAGATCGATGGATTCGTCGGCGAGAGCCAGCCTGGCGGCATCGCCGACCACGAGCCGGACCTCGCTGCGGCATCCGCTGGCGGGCCCGCGACACCGGGCCACTTCACCGGAGTCGACATCGAGAGCGACGATGCTGTCCGGACGCAGGCGCCGGTCCAGCAGCGGCAGCGCCACGCCGGCACCGCACCCGGCATCGAGGATCCGACGGGGACGGTCGAGCGTCGCGGGCAGCTGGCGCATGAACTGGTCGAGCGCCGCCTCGACCACGTAGCGCCGCCAGACGTTGGTCCTCAGGAACCAGCGCCCGAAGCGGGTTTCGGGAACGGCAGGGAGCGACTTGTCGACGACGGCGTGCGACATGGACAGCGCGCAGGGACGCGAAAGGATACGGGCAAGAACCAAGGCGATACTAGCACCCGCCGCGCCCGCCATCAGTGTTGACAGGTACGGGCGTGTACGGGCCTTCGGGCGCTGAATCAGCCGCGATTCGAGCTCGAGCGACCCGGCGTGGCGCCACGCGACCGAGGCGTGAGAGGCACGGGTGCAGTGGCGTCGCGCTCCAGCCGCTCCAAGTGTTCGCGTGCCAGTTCGCCGTCGCCACACAGACCCCAGCCGAGGAGGTAGGACGTGCGGATCGCCTCGCGAGCCCTCGGGCTACCGGCATATTCTCGTGCGATCGCGGCAGCCGCCGCGCTCGTGGCTTGCTGCTCCCACCCGCTCAGGTGCCGGATAGCGCCCTCCATGCCCGCCTCGAACGCGCGCCAGTGCACGTCGCGAGTCTGCACCTGGCCCGTCACGAACAACGCGAACGCCTGGCCATAGCCCGCGGCCGCCCGATCGGACACGCCGCCTTCGATGAAGAAGCCGGCGACTTCCCTGCTGAAGCGTGCCCGTTTGAACGAGCCGAGCCGATTTTGATCGGCGAAGGCGGTCAGCGTATCGATGGCGCGACGCAGGTCGCCCGTGATCTCGTAACGCTCGAGGGCAGCCCGCACGGCAGCTTCGATCTGCGCGTTGGAGAATCGCGAGAAGAATCCGAACATCCCCGGCACCGTTTGACAGGTCGTGCGCCTCGCCGCATCGGCCACGCGCTTTCTTGCCGCGAAGAATAGCGAGCGACGCGGCCGCGCGAGACCGCGCGATTCACATTTCCGCGTCACTCCTTGCGCGTCGCTTGCCCACAACATTGGACAGCGGACGCGGCGACGCCTGAGGGGCCCGAAGTGGACCAGGCGATTCGCACGAAAGTGGCGCTTCTCCCTCCCTGCCGGGGTCCGTATCGTGCTGCGTGATGCGCGGGCCGCGCCGCGATCCGAATGAGAAGCGCGTCACTGCGGCTCAGCCGAAGAGCGTCGTCAGCAGCTCGCGGTAGGCGTTCGGCTCCATCAGCGCGACGAACGCCAGGCCCGTGAGCGCGCCGCCGAGATGGGCGTCGTGATTGATGCGCCCCCGCGCCTGGCGAGCCGACCAGAGCGTGTATGCCAGGTAGGCGACGGCAAAGAGCGGTGCAGGAATCGGAATCGGCACGAGGAACAGGAACAGCTCGGTGTCGGGGTAGTAGACGATATACGCGAACAACACCGCGGAGATCGCGCCGGAGGCGCCGAGCGTCGCGTAGTCGGGGTTATCCCGGTGCTTGACATAGGTGCCGAGCTCGCTCGCCACCAGCCCGAGCAGGTAGAGGAGCACGAACGGCAGCGAGCCGATGCGCCGCTCGAGCGGGAAGGCGAAGAAATAGAACGTGAGCATGTTGAAACCGAGGTGCATGAGGTCCGCGTGGACCAGCCCGCTCGTGACGAGCTTCTCGTATTCGCGCCGGCGCACCAGCCAGTAGGGACGCAGCACCGCCTTCTCGAGGATGACCGGCTGGACGTACAACCCGGCCAGGCTGACCAGCAGCGTGAGAACGAAGATGAATGCAGCAGCGGTGAGCTCGAAATTCAAGCGATTGGTCCCAGAGTCCGCGGCGCAGCGCGCCGGGGCGGCATTGTCCGCCATTCGGGACGAACGTTGCACCTCCCTCATGTGCAACGGCCGGCGCCGCGGCGCCGGCGCGCGCATCAGCAGAAGTTATCGCCGCTTCAGCGGAATTGACTGGCGCGCCGCGCGCCGCGTATTTATGTTGCAATTCTTCGCCGCGGGGGCGCCGCGCCGCCGACGAACAACAACCGGGTGAAGCCACAGCACATGAGTCCGCGAATCGCAGCCGCTTCCACACTCGCGCTCGCGCTCGCCGCAGCGAGCCCGGGAGCCTTCGCCGAAGTCACGGTCGACGGGCGTCTCGACGAGCCGGAATGGGAGCGCGCGCAGGTATTCACCGACTTTCGCGTGACGCAGCCGTACACGCTCGGCGCCCCGCGCCACCCGACCGAAGTGCGCATGCTCGGCACGCCGCAGGGCATCATCGTCGGCTTTCGCTGCACGCACCCGGCCAGCACTCCGCGCCAGAAGGAGCAGACGCCGCGCGATGCCAACAACGAGGGCGATCGCGTCAACGTCTACTTCGACCTCGACGCCGACGCGCAGGTCGCCTACAACGTGACGATCGCGCTGGCCGGATCGCTGCAGGACGCGACGATCACCAACGAAACGCAGTACAGCACCGACTGGGACGGCGACGTGAGCTACGCGGTCCGCGACGAGACCGACGAGTGGTTCGTGGAAATGCTGCTGCCGTGGACGCTGGCGGCGATGAAGAACCCGGAAGCTTCGCGTCGCACGATCGGCGTGGTGTTCGACCGCGTCATCGGCATCACGCAGGAGCGCAGCGCGCTCGGCGGGCGCAGCTTCACGCAGCCGCGCTACCTGTCCGATTTCCCGAAGGTCGAGATCGACCAGTTCCAGCGCTCGCTGCTGTACGTCTTCCCCTACGTCACAGCGGCCAGCGACTGGGTGGGCGACTCCACGGACCTCAAGGCCGGCGCGGACCTGCTGTGGAAACCCTCGGGGCGCTTCCAGCTGACCGCGGCCCTCAATCCGGACTTCGGCCAGGTCGAAGCCGACGAGCTGGTGGTGAACTTCGACGCCATCGAGGTGCTGTTCAGCGACAAGCGTCCATTCTTTGCCGAGAACCAGGCGCTGTTCGACGTGCGTGTCGGCACCAGCGATCGCCTCCTGTACACGCGTCGCATCGGCGGCACGCGTGACGACGACCTGTCACGCGCGGCCGAGATCGACGGCGCGCTCAAGATCAACGGCAGCTTCGGGCGCCTCGACTACGGCACGCTGGCGGCCGCGGAACGGGATTACGGTGACGACATTGGCCGCGCCTTCGCGGCACAACGCCTGCGCTACAGCACCGGCGAATGGACCGTCGGCTACCTCGGCACGTGGGTCGATCGTCCTTTCCTGGAGCGTAATGCCCAGGTGCACGAGAGCGAAGTCATCTGGCGGCCCGCTCCGCAGTTCCAACTGCAGGGCCAGGTCATCGCCAGCCGCATCGAAGAGCTCGAGGAAACGGTGTCGGGCGATGGCGAGCTGCTCACGGCGTCGTACACGCCCTCGCCCGACTGGCAGTACGAGACGACCCTGCAGCATTTCTCGCGCGACCTGGACTTCAACGACATGGGATTCCAGCAGCGGCCGTCGCTCGATCGCGTTGCCGGCACGATCACGCGCCGCTTTCGCGCATTCGACGCGGGCGATCCGCGCGCCAGCGTCATCTGGCGTCTGAAACCCGAGCTGCGCTGGAACGACTTCGGCGCCCAGCTCGGTCACATCCTCAATCTCACGCGCGAGGCGCAGCAGCGCTCGGGCTCGGTGCTCACGTCGATCCTCGAGGTCGCGGCGCCGGGCGTCGATGACCTGATCTCGCGTGGCAACGGCAACGTGCAACTCGATTCCCGCCTGATGGAGCTGTCGCACACCTGGCAGAGCCCGCGCTACGGGAAATGGCGATTCTTCGCCGGCGGCGCGCTGCTCGAGGAAGGCATCGACGACCCTGCTTTCGAGGCAGAAGCGAAGATGGAGTACTTCGCGCGCGAAGATTTCAGCGTCTCGCTGCGCCCGGTGTTGCTGTGGAGCCGCGACTGGCTGATCTGGATCGAAGACGACCTGCTCGCGAGCTATCGCCGCACTCAGGCACTCGTGCAGGGTGACCTGAACTGGTTCCCGGCACAGAGCCACGAGCTGCGCGTCAAGCTGCAGTGGCTGGCAATCGACGCGCGGCGCCCTGTCCCCTATCGCATCGCCGGCACCGGGGAGCTCGTGGAGAGCGTCGACGTGGTACAACCGTTCCAGGTGAACAACTTCGGCCTGCAGGTGCGCTACCGCTGGACGTTCGCGCCGCAGTCCGACCTCTACTTCGTCTACGGACGTGGCGGCATCGTGTTCGAACAGGAACCGCAGTCCTCCGGACTCGGCGACCTGTTCTCCTCCATCGACGAGCTGCGCGACAGCGACCAGGTGCTGGTCAAGATGCGCTACCGGTTCTGAGAGCGGCGTGAACTTCGAGGACCTGCAACACAGCCGCTACGCGCGCGGCATCTGGCCGCTCGCCCTCGCGGCCGCCGCCATCCTCATGATCACGATGGGCGCGCGCCAGTCCCTGGGACTCTTCGTCGCGCCGATCAGCGATTCCACCGGCCTCGGCATCGTCGCGATCAGCTTTGCGCTGGCGATCGGCCAATTCATCTGGGGCGCGACCCAGCCGATCTTCGGCGCCGTGGCCGATCGCTACGGGTCGGGGCGAGTGCTCGTGGTCGGCGCGATCCTGCTGGCTGCCGGATGCGCGCTCACCCCATTCGTGTCGAGCCAGTGGGAACTGACCGCGACGCTCGGATTCCTGATGGCCGCGGGCGCCGGCGCCGGCAGCTTCTCGACACTCATCGGCGCGAGCGCGCAACGCATGCCGCCCGAACGGCAGGCTTTCGCAGCCGGCTTCATCAACGCGGGCGGCAGCGCAGGCCAGTTCGTCTTCGCTCCGCTCAATCAGCTGATCATCGCAACCGCAGGCTGGGCCGCCGCCATGTACACGATGGCGGTCGCCGCGCTGGCAACGATTCCGCTCTCGCTGCCACTCGTGCGACGCGCCGGGGCGGAATCCTCCGCGGCCGGCGCTCATTCCGCCGCTGCGGGTTCAACGACTCCTGCGCATTCAACGACTCCTGCACGTTCGGCAGTGCCGCACGGTCTCTCGATGCGCGAGCAGCTTCGCATCGCCTCGCGCGATCGCAGCTACTGGTTCCTGCACGCCGGCTTCTTCACCTGCGGATTTCACATCGCCTTTCTCGTCACTCACCTGCCGGGCGAGGTGAACCTGTGCAACCTGCCCGCCCAGGTCGCCGCCACGTCGCTCGCGATCATCGGTCTCGCCAACATCGCGGGCAGCCTCACCGCCGGCTGGCTCGGTAACGTGTTTCGCATGAAGTGGCTGCTCTTCTGGGTTTACTTCACCCGGGCCGCCGCGATTGCGGTCTATCTCCTCGCGCCCAAGACGCCCCTCACGTTCTACCTGTTCGCCGCAGCACTCGGCTTCAGCTGGCTCGCGACCGTGCCGCCGACCGCCGGGCTGGTCGGCAAGCTCTTCGGCGTGCGCTATCTCGCCACCCTCTTCGGGCTGACGCTGCTCTCGCACCAGATCGGCGGCTTCTTCGGCGCGTGGCTCGGCGGCATCGCGCTGGTCAGGTTCGGGGATTTCGGCTGGATGTGGTACGCCGACATGGTCCTGGCGCTCGCGGCTGCGCTGATCAACCTGCCGATCCGCGAAGCGCGCCTGGTGCGCGCACAGCCTGCTGCCGCCTAGGCAACTTCTGCAAAGCTCCAACGCGGTCGCGATGCGCCTTGCCTGCGCCGCCCGCCGCGACCGAGAATGCCGCGAACCTGGCGCGCGCGGGAGCTGAGCGATGAAAGTCGGAATGGTCGGTCTCGGCCGGATGGGCGGCAACATGGCGCGCCGCCTCGCGCGCCACGGCATCGGTGTCGAGGGCTTCAGCCTGGATGCAGCCGCACAGGCCGCTGCGGATACCGGCGTCGTCGTGCGCCGCAGCCTCGAGGCCATGATCGCAGCGCTGCATGCGCCGCGCGTGATCTGGCTCATGGTGCCCGCTGGCACGCCCACCGAGGAGAACGTGCAGGCGCTCGCGACGCAGCTCGCGCCGGGCGACGTCGTCGTCGACGGCGGCAACGCGCACTATCGAGATTCGCAGCGCCGGGCGCTGCTGTTCGCGGAACGCGGCATCGGCTTCGTCGACGCTGGCGTATCGGGCGGCGTCTGGGGCTTCGAGCAGGGCTACGGCCTGATGGTTGGAGGCGCGCGCGAGCACGTCGACAGGATCCTGCCCCTCGTGAAGGCACTCGCGCCCGCGGCCGATCGGGGCTGGGTGCACTGCGGACCCTCGGGAGCGGGCCACTACGCCAAGATGATCCACAACGGCATCGAGTACGGCCTGATGCAGTCGTACGCGGAAGGCTTCGCGCTGCTCGCGGCGAAGCAGGAGTTCGACATGCCGCTGGGCGACATCGCGCAGGCGTGGCGCCACGGCACGGTGATCCGCTCCTGGCTGCTCGACCTCACCGCCGACGTGCTGAAGGATCGCCGCGCGCTGGAGCACGTCGCAGCCGCGATCGCGGACTCCGGCGAAGGACGCTGGACGGCGCAGGAAGCGATCGATCTCGGTGTCCCCGCGCCAGCGATCAGCGCATCGCTGATGGCGCGCTTCGCGTCCCGCGGCGGCGGCGATTTTGGCGCACGCTTGCTGGCCGCGCTGCGCAACGCCTTCGGCGGCCACGCGCTGCCGAAGCAGTAGCGGGCCTGGCAGCTCTCCCTGCGCTTCCGGCGCTTCCTAACTCTTCCGGCGCTTCCTACGTCTCGGGCGCAGCGGAGAAGTCGGTAAAGCAGGTGGCGCGCTCGCGGCGCACGCGGCTCGCCGGAATCGCGGCGTCGCGCGCGAACAGCCTGCCCGCCACCTCGCGGCGCCCGGCGCCGACCACGTACCACACGATGTCGCGCGCGGCGTTGATCGTCGGCAGGGTGAGCGAGACGCGCCGATAGCCGGCATGCGGAGCAGCCGACACGCCGACCCGGCGTTGCGTTTCCGCGAGCAACTCGTCGTCGGGAAACAGCGAGGCGGTGTGACCGTCGTTGCCGATGCCGAGGTGAACGATGTCGAGCACCGGAGGATCGCTGATCTGCCCGTGACCCTGGCGCGCGCACTCGCGCAGGGTTTCGGCATAGCGAGCGGCGGCGAGCTCGGAATCGGCGATCTCCACGGGCATCGGGTGCCGGTTCGCGGCCGGCACGCGCGCCGCCAGCGCACTCGCCGAAAAGCGCGTCCAGTTGCGGTCGGCATGCCCTGCGGGCGCGATGCGCTCGTCGACCTGCAGGAGGTGCACGCGGCTCCAGTCGAGTGACTGCTCGGCCAGGCGACCGAACATTCCCCAGGGCGATTCGCCGCCGCTGATCGCGAGCGTGGCGCCGCCGCGCGCATCGATGGCGCGTGCCAGGCAGTTCGCGATGAATTGCGCAGCAGCTTGCTCTGCGGTGGCGAGATTCTCGCTGGTGATCCATTCCATTGCGTGAAGCCCCGTAGCGTCCCTGTCCCTTTCGCCCTAGCAGCCGTGCGTAGGAACGTGCCAGCCGCCCACGTCAGCAGCCAGCTCGTCCGCTGCCGCAGGACCCCAGGTGCCGCTTTCGTAAATCAACGGCTCGGCCACGCGATCAGCCGCGGGCCGCAGGCGCCGGCCCGCCGCGTCCGCAGCCGGTTCGCGGCTGACGCGGACCAGCGGGTCGACGATGCGCCAGGCCGACTCGATCGAGTCCTGGCGCGCGAACAGCGTGGCGTCGCCGCGCAGGGCATCGCCGATCAGCCGCTCGTAGGCACCCACCCGCACGGCATCGGTCTCGCACATCAGCAGCTCGCTCTCGCGCCCGCGCATTTCCTCGCCTGCCAGCTTGGTGCGCACGCCGAGACCGATCGACACGTGGTCGGGCCCGAGACGGAAGCGCACATGGTTCACGGGACCGCTGGCCGCGTCGAAGAGTCGCAGCGCCGGCGAGCGTAGTCGCACCATCACCTCGGTCGCCGTGAGCGCCAGCCGCTTGCCGGCGCGAATCAGGAACGGCACTCCGGCCCAGCGCGCGGAACCGACCGCGAGGCGCAGCGCCACCAACGTCTCGACGCGCGAATCGCGAGCGACGTCCGCTTCGTCGCGATAGCCGGCGTATTGCCCGAGTACCACGTCACGCGGTTCGAGTGGCCGGATCGCGTGCAGTACCTTCACCTTTTCGTCGCGCAGCGCGTCGCTGGTGTATGCGGCCGGTGGCTCCATCGCCAGCAGGGTCACGATCTCGAGGAGGTGGTTCTGCACGACGTCGCGGATGGCGCCCAGCTCCTCGTACAGCTTCCCGCGCCCTTCGATGCCGAACGACTCCGCCATCGTCAGTTGCACGCTGGCGATCGTGTGGCTGTTCCACAGGGGCTCGAGGAACGCGTTGGCGAAGCGGAAGTAGAGGAGGTTCTGCACCGGCTCCTTGCCGAGGAAATGATCGATGCGAAAGATCTGCGATTCGTCGAACACCTGCGCGAGGCTGCGGTTGAGGGCCTGCGCAGAAGCCAGGTCGCGGCCGAGCGGTTTCTCGATGACCACGCGCGCACCCTCGACGCAACCGGAAGTGCCGAGGTGCGTCACGACTTCGGCGAACAGGCTGGGCGGGATGGCGAGGTAGTGAAGCGCAAAGCGTGCGTCGCCCAGCGTATCCCGCAGGCGGCGGAACGTGGCCGGGTCGCGGTAGTCGCCCGAGACGTAGCGCATGCGCGCGGCCAGCTGGGCAATCGAAGCCTCGTCCGCGTCGCCCCCGTGCTCGCGCAGGCTGTCCGCGACCCGTTCCTTCAGGCGTCCGAGGCTCCAATCGGGTCGTGCTACCCCGACGACTGGTCCCTGCAGCCGGCCGCGGCGCACCAGATTATGGATTGCGGGTACGACCTTCTTGTACGCGAGGTCTCCCGTGATGCCAAAAACCACGAGTGCGTCGGATTCGCTGGTGTGCATGCGATTCAGAATATACTCCCGCAGTGACAGGACCCCTTCCGGAGAGACCGCGCCCGTGTCGCAGAAGTTGCCCCGCCCCCTGGCAATCCCAGCCCTGGTTGCAATCCTGGGCCTGAGCCTGGCGATGCCGATGCTGGGCGGATGCTCCGCCGCACCGGGCAAAGCGAGCGTGCACGCGAAGCGGGACCGCGACACACTGGCCCGGACCACGGGCTCGCGCATTCACCATGTCGATCGCAAGGGCGACACTCGTTCCAGCAGCATGATACTGGTCGTGGAGGGTGAGTCCGCGCGCTGCGTGCTCGATCCCGACCGCTGCTGAAGCAAGAAAAGGCCCGGCAGCTTTTTCGCAACCCGCCGTGCACGAGCACGACTCCGCCAACCTCGAATTCACTGCGGCGCAGATGCAGGCGATGGGCGAGGAAGCCCTGCGCCGCGTCGTCGCCTACGTTGCCAGCCTGGGTGCGCAGCCCGCGCGCGGCGACGTCGATGCCGCTGCGCTGTGCCGCGCCATGCGCGAGAGCGTTCCCGAAGGCGGCTCGGCGCTCGAGCCGTTGCTCGATGCGCTCTTCGACGACTGGATCCCGCGTTCCTTCAATGCCGCGAGCCCGGGCTACCTTGCCTTCATTCCCGGCGGCGGCGTGTTCCCCGCCGCGCTTGCGGACCTGATCACCAATGGCGTCAATCGCTACACCGGAGTCTGGCTCGCGGCGCCCGCGCTCGTGCAGCTCGAAGCGAACGCGCTCGACTGGCTGCGTGACTGGATGCAGTTCCCCGCCGCGGCGCGCGGCCTGTTCACCACCGGCGGCTCGATGGCGAATTTCACCGGCATCGTGTGCGCGCGCGAGCAGCGCCTGGGTGCCGAAATCCGCCCGGGAGTGATGTACGCGTCTGACCAGGTGCACCACTCCGTTCTCAAGTCCGCGCGACTTGCCGGCGTGATGCCGGATCGCATCCGCGCGGTGCCGGTCGATCGCGAGTTGCGCATGCGGCCCGAGGCGCTGGAGGAAGCGATCGGGCGCGACCGCCGGGCCGGGCTGGTGCCGTTCCTCGTCGTTTCATCCGCGGGCACGACCAACACCGGCGCCGTCGATCCGCTCGTCGAGGTCACCGCGATCTGCCGCAGGCACGAGCTCTGGCACCACGTCGATGGGGCGTACGGTGCGTTCTTCCACATGTGCCCCGAGCTGCGGCCGCTGCTCGCCGGCCTGCCTGCCGTAGACTCGTTGACGCTCGATCCGCACAAGGGAATGTTCCTGCCCTACGGCACCGGCGCGCTGCTCGTAGCGGACGGCGAGGTGCTGCGCCAGGCACATTCCGTCACGGCCAGTTACATGCCGCCGAGCAGGGATGAGGCCGACCTGTACGACCCCCACCAATACGGACCCGACTTGTCGCGCGGCTTTCCGGGGCTGCGCGTGTGGCTGTCCGTCAAGCTGTTCGGTGCCGCACGATATCGCGCCGCGGTGGCCGAGAAGCGGACGCTGGCACTCGACTGCGCTGCACGCATCGCTGCCGTTCCGCACATGGTGCTCGATGCTCCGCCGCAACTCTCGCTGTTTGCGTTCCATCTTGCACCGCCCGGTTCGACGCCGGTCGGGCAGAATGCCCTGACGCGCGAGCTCATCGAGCGTGTGACGCGGCGCGGACGCGTCATGCTCACCGGCTGCGAAGCCGGCGGCCGTTTCCTGGGTCGCGTGTGCGTGCTCAGCTTTCGCACGCATCGCGAGCAGATCGACGCATGCGTCGAGGACGTCGCGACTGAAGCGCGCGCGCTGACCGGCTAGCGGCGTCGCCCGCTGCGATACGCCCGCGGGCTCACGCCGAACGTGCGGGCAAAGCTCGCATTGAAGTTCGAGAGATCGCCGAAACCGACGGCCGTCGCGATGTCCAGGATGCGCTCGCGCGTGGCGCGCAGGCGCAGCGCGGCCTGCCGCAGGCGCGTCGCCAGCACGTAGCGGTGCGGCGTCTGCCCGATCACGCGCCGGAACGTGCGCAGGAAGTGGAATGGACTCAGGTCGGCGACCGCCGCGAGCTCCTCGAGTGTGCAGGTCCGATCGAAGTGCGCCTGCACGTAACGCGCTGCATGCATTGCCCTGCGCTCATCCTGCAGCGACGGGCGCCGCAGGTCTTGCGCGCCGAGGTCCTGCGTCGCCATCAGGGCAGCGGCTGCCACTTCGAATGCCGCTTCGTGCAGGCGTTGCGTATCGCCTGCGGCGATTCCCTCCGCGATCGCGCTGAGCGCGGTCGAATCCGGCGAGGGCGCCACCAGCATGCGACGGAAGCGCTCGCCGATTGCGCCTGCGCCGAGCTCGCACCTCACCTGCTCCAGGAACTCCGGTTCGTAGTCGAAATTGATGCAGCGATCGCCGGAGGCGGAATCGTGGCGGCAGACGTAGCAGTCACAGGCGTTGCCCAGGAGGAGTGAACCTGCCACCGCCACTCCCCGGCCCAGCGGCGAGCGGATGGCGAATGAACCTGCGACCACAGCGGCGACACGGAAGGCCGGGAACGCATTCTCGCGCACGGGATCGCGCGGTCCGATCCAGCAACGCATGTCGACGACACGATAGCCCGGTGCGCGCGCGAGCTCGATGTTGACGCCGGTGGCGTGGCGTTCGGCAATTTTTCCCAAGATCGTCGGCGGTGGCGCGCGCATGCTGGCGCCATTGTACAAGCGCAGGGGTGCCGATCGTGAACCGACGCGAGCTGGTAGTCGGCCTGACCGCGCTCTCGCAAGCGAGGAGCTCCGTGTCGCATCGCCCCATCAATCCCGGTGACAACGCGTTCGCGCAGGCGCACGAGGTCACGAATCCATCGCGGTGGTTGTTCGTCAGCGGCCAGGTTCCGGCCGATGAGGCTGACAACGTGCCCGCCGATTTCGCAGCTCAGTGCCGGCTCACCTGGGCCAACGTCGAGCGTCAGCTACGCGACGGCGGCATGACGCTCGACGACGTCGTGAAGGTGACGACCTTTCTCTCGGATCGTCGCTACCGTCGCGAGAACTACGAGGTGCGCAAGGCGGTCCTCGGCCCGCGCCGGCCCGCGATCACCATCATCATTGCGGATATTTACGACGAGGCCTGGTTGCTCGAGATCGAGGTCGTCGCCGCCGCCTGAGCGCCGGAGCCGTGCGCGGCGCCCTGGGCCGGGCCCTGGGCCGGGCCCTGGCCGCCCGCTGCCGTCGTGCCGCGCGAGGAAGCGATGCTGCCGAACAGGCTTTGCGTCATCGCGGTCACGCATTCCGCTCCCTCGAGCGTCAGCAGCTTCTGCTTGATGTCGAGGCCGCCGCCAAATCCCGTGAGCGAGCCGTCGCCGCCGATGACGCGATGACACGGGACGATGATCGGCAGCGGATTCGACCCGTTGGCGAGGCCGACAGCGCGCGCGGCGCGCCGGTCGCGGCCGATGCGGCCCGCGAGCTGGCCGTAGGAAATCGTCACGCCGTAGGGAATCGCCAGCAGCGCGCGCCAGACGGTGAGCTGAAACTCCGTGCCCTCGGGCGCGAGCGGCAGATCGAACTCGCGGCGGCTGCCCTGGAAGTACTCCTGCAGCTGCGCAACCGCGCCGGCGAACGGACCGGCATCCGCGCGCCAGGCCGCATCCGGCCGCCGCGGGTTCGGTCCGCCCTGGAAATGGATCAGCTTCAGGCTCGTACCGTCGCCGGCGAGCAGCAACGGTCCGATCGGGGTGTCGAATTCATGCCAGTAGTACATGGTCGTTCCTCAAAACGGGTGGCCTTCAGTTCGCGGCTTTGCGGACCGGTGGCGGCGCGGCCGACCGCCACAAGTGAAAGACGGCGTAGCCGCGCCACGGCCGCCAGCGTTCGGCGCGCTCCGTGAGCGCGCGCTCCTTGAGCGGGGCGCCGTTCGGAGCTGCTACCCGGCGCAACACCAGGTCGGCAGCCGGAAAGGCGTCGGGCTCGCCGAGCGCCCGCAGCGCGACGTACTGCGCGGTCCACTCGCCGAAGCCCGGAAGCTGCGCCAAGGCGGCGGCCACATCGTCGACGGACGCGCCGAAATCGAGCCGGCCCTCCATCACGGCACGCGCCAGCGCGTGCAGCGCACCGATTCGCGCGCCGGTGATGCCGAGGCCGCCGAGGTCTGCCGCGGCGAGCGCACCCGGCGAAGGAAACAGGTGTGTGAGACCGTCGGCCGTCGTCTCGATCGGCGTGCCGGCGCGCGCCACGACGCGCGCCGCGAGCGTGCGCGCGGCGGCGACGCTCACCTGCTGCCCGAGCACGGCTCGAACCGCACATTCGAAGGGATCCCAGGCGCCCGGGATACGCAGGCCCGGACGTGCTTTCACGAGCGGCCCGAGCAATGGATCGCTTCGCAGCGCCGAAGAAATTACCGCCGGGTCCGCCGAAAGATCGAACGCACGGCGTGCGTTGGACGAGATCTGGAACAGCGCGCCCGGCGGCGCACCCTCGACGCGGAGCTCGAGCGCGTGCTCGTCCTCCAGGCGACTGACGCGCACCGTCGCGTGGCCGTCGTCGCACGCGACCGTGCGCACGTAGCCGCACTCGTCGACGCGCTCCACGCCGGGCATCGCCCGCGCCGCGAGAAACTGGCAGACATGGTCCCAGTCGTACGGCGGCCGGAACGAGAGACGCAGCACCACTTCGCTGCCCCGGTCGCCGTTGATGCCGCCACGGCGGCGCTTGCGCAGCTCGCGCGGCGAGCGCTTGTAGGTCTGGTGAAACGCGTCGTTGAAGCGGCGCAGGCTGCCGAAGCCGGAGGCGAGCGCGATCTGTGTGACCGGCAGGTCCGTCTCGTCGAGCAAGCGCTTGGCGAAGTGCAGGCGGCGCGTCTGCGCCACGGCGAGCGGCGAGGCGCCGACGTGGCGCAGGAACAGCCGATGCAGGTGGCGCGCGCCGACGCCGACGCGTGTCGCCAGGTCCTCGACTGAAACCTCGTCGAGCGCCCCCTCGTGAATGAGCCGCAGCGCACGCCGCACGACGGCGGACGTTCCGAGCCAGGCGGGCGTGCCCGGCGCGGCCTCCGGCCGGCATCGCAGGCACGGGCGGTACCCGGCCTCGGCGGCGGCCGCGGCGGTCGCGTAGTAGCGCACGTTGCACTGCTTCGCGCTCGGCACCGGACAGACCGGTCGGCAGTAGATGCGCGTCGTCGTCACCGCGATGAAGAATTTCCCGTCGAAGCGGGAATCGCGGCTGATGCGCGCGCGGTCGAGCACGCGCCGGTCCACACCCAGAATCGTTTCCATCGGACAGGGACGATACGCGGCCGGCGGGCCGCGGACTAGCCGTTTTCGGACGTTGTTTCCCCGGTGCCGCGGGGCGCAATTTTCCCCAAGACCGCACCGGCCGTGGCGGCTAGTTTGCGCGACGCCGCACACCGGTCAAATACGCGGGGTCGGGCGGCCAGGGGCAGTGAAGAACGGCAGCGTCGCAGTGACGAATGGCCGCAGGAAGCTGGGCAGAGGCGGCCGCAAGACGGACGGAGGCAGGGGCATGAGAACGACGATACTGGCGTGCGGGTGTGCATTTCTCGTGAGCGCGCACGCGGCAGACACGCCGCGCCACTGGTCGCCGCCCGCGATCGCGACCGACCGCTATGAGTCCTCCCCCGCGTTCACGCCCGACGGACGCGAGCTCTACTTCATGTCGAGCTCGCCGCGTTTCGAGCACTATCGCCTGATGTGGACCCGCTGCGAGCACGGACGATGGACGAAACCCGAACCGGTGCCGTTCGCCGCGCCTGAACCGGTGCTCGAGGCGGATCCGTTCGTCACGCGCGACGGCAAACGCCTCTACTTCATCTCGGCGCGCCACGACCCGAAAAACGAGGACTTCGACATCTGGTTCGTCGAACGCGAGGCGCAAGGTCGGTGGGGCGCGGCGCAACGTCTGCCGGCACCGGTGAATTCGCCGGGCGCGGAGCTCTGGCCGCGCGTCGACGAGAGCGGCTCGATCGTTTTCGGCTCGAACCGTGACGGCGGCTTCGGCGGTGGCGACATATACAAGGCGACGCCGCAGCGGCCAGCCGAGGGCGGCAGTGGCTGGCGCGTCGACAACTTCGGGCCGCCGGTCAGCACCTCAGCCTACGAATACGAAGCGGAGATCTCGCGCGACGGCCGCGTGCTGGTGGTGGTCGCCGACCGCGGCGACCGCTCGCATCTCTATGTCTACGACTATTTCCGCGCCGAAGGCGCCGCCGGCCAATGGAGCGAACGGCTGCGCGTGCCCGCGAAGCGTGAGGTATTCCAGGTGGGCCCGCTGCTGTCGCCGCGAGCCGATCGCCTGCTGTTCGCGCAAGCCGACGGCGCACACTCGGGCGAGTTGTTCCTCGTCGATCTCGCGCCGCAGCCCGACGCCGACTGGCCACCGGCCTGCGGGCGTTGAAACGCCGCGCGGCGGTCGCCGGCAGTCGGTCTCGCGGGTCGGTCGGCGACAGGCGGTCCGGCTGGTCGGTCTGCAGCTAGTCTGTCTGATCGAGCGAAGCGTTCAGCGCGGTCGCCATGGCGGCCTGGCCGCTCACCAGATCCTTCCAGGCGAGCTCCTGTCCCTTGCGCTTGCCTTTCTCCGTGAGTTTCAGTCCTTCGGGCGAGATCGCGATCGTGTACGGCTTGCCGTCGATGTCGATCTCGCGCTTCAGCGTCTTCTCGAGTTTTGTCGTCATTGGACCTCGCAACTGCCAGGGGCTTGGAACGCGGACCCCAACCGGAAACGCGAACAAATCATTGCCGGCGCAGAATGTCAACAACCCGGAGCCAAAAATGCCGCCGGGAATGAAACTGTTGCCATTTTCATTTTTTCCAAAGCCAGGTCCGGCGCCGGCCTTCAGATGACGTCGAAGGGATACACGCCGCGGGCCAGCACGCCGGCGGCGACCGTCTCGATGTCCGCGTCTTCCTCGCCGCCGATGCTGCGCAGGTTGCGATTCATGCGCCTGCGCGCCTGGCGCGTGAACGCCGTGGCGATCGCCACCACCTCGCCCGCGGCCGCCCGATCCGAGGGCGCCTGGGAGCGCAGCAGGCTGTCCGCGCGCGACAACACGCACAGGCCGACGAACAGATCGATCATCAGATCCGCAATGCGCTTCTGCACGTGCTGCTGGTCGGCGATCGCCTTGCCGTGGCGGCGCAGCGCCTCGTCGGCCACGCGCGCGAGCTCGCTCACGTATTTCTCGTAGCTCGCCGCCAGCGGGCGCAGCGGCGCAGCGAGCCGGCTCAGGATGCGGTCGGCGCCGATGCCGGTCGCCTGCGAGAAACGCCGCTCGGCGTAGCCGGCGAGCAGGCCGAAGCCCTTGATCGTGTCGTTGAAGATGGAATTGACGGCGAGCTCGAGCTCCGCGAGCGAAGCTCCCACGCCCTTCAGGCCCGAGAGCGCGACATACAGGCGCAGGATCTCGTTCGTGCCTTCGAAGATCGGCAGGATGCGCGCGTCGCGCGCGATCTGCTCGTAGGGAAACTCGCGCATGAAACCGTTGCCGGCCGCGATCTGCAGAGCCTCGTACGCAGCGCGCTGCATTGCTTCGCTTGCGAAAACCTTGCTCATCGCGGCTTCGACCGAGTAGTCCTCGCAGCCCGAGTCGATGTAGTGCGCGACCATCCACACGGCGCTCTCCGCCGCGAAGCAGTCGACGACGATCTGCGCGACCTTCTCGCGCACCAGCCCGTAGTCGGCGATCGGCCGGCCGAACTGCTTGCGCTCCTGCGCCTGGCGCGTCGCCAGCCGGATCAGCGCCTTCATCCCGCCCACCGCACCGCCGCCGAGACCGGTGCGGCCGTTGTTGAGGATGCCCATCGCGATCTTGAAGCCCTTGCCGATCTCGCCGAGCACGTTGGCTGCCGGCACGCGCACCTCGTTGAACGCCACGGTGGTCGTCGACGAGGCGCGAATCCCCATCTTGTCCTCGTGCGGGCCGCGGCTCACGCCCGGCCAGCCCGCCTCGACGATGAATGCGGAAATCCTGCCCTCCGGCGTATCCGTGCGCGCGAACACGGTGTAGAGCTGCGCGATGCCGCCGTTCGTGATCCAGATCTTCTCGCCGTTGAGCGTCCAGCTGCCGTCGGCGTTGCGCTTCGCGGCAGTGCGGATCGAAGCGGCGTCGGAACCGGCCCCGGCCTCGGTGAGGCAGAACGCCGCGATCATCTCCCCGCTCGCGAGCCGCGGCAGGTAGCGCGCTTTCTGTTCCGGGTTGCCGTACAGCAGGATGCCCTTCATGCCGATCGAGCTGTGTGCGCCGATGGTGAGCGACGTGGAGCTGTCGTGGCTGCTGGTCTGAGACAGCACGCGCGCGTACGCGGCATTCGATAGCTCGAGGCCGCCGTGCTCCTCGGGAATGATGAGGCCGAACAACCCCATGTCGCGCAGCCCCTGGATGAAGTCCTCGGGCTGGTGCGCCTGCAGGTCCCACTCGCGAAAGCTCTCGCGCTTGTCTTCCAGAAACCGATCGATCGATTCGACGATCGCGCCGAGCATTTCGCGGTCGCGCTCGCGGATGCGCGGATACGGGAACAGGTTCTCCTCGACGATCTCGCCGAACAGGAGGCTCTTCGCGACGCTGACGTCGCGGCGCAGGCCGGGGCCACCCTCCCCGTCCGTAGCGTCACGGGTGGGGTCGTTGGAACGGGTGGCATCGCTCGTCGTACCCGGTGCGTGCGTGGTGTTCATGCTCTTGCTCCGAAGCGCGTGCGTCTGTGCTGCTTCAGTGAGGGCTATCGTCAGTGACGGTGCGTGCTGTGGTCGTGCTCAGGTGGCTCGGCTTTGGCGGGTGTTCCCGGCGCCGGTTCGGGCTTGCGCGTCATCCGCGCATATTCTTCAGGAGACAGGTCGGGCAGCCTCTCGAGGAAGGCCACGATGCCCCAGAGGCTCGCGTCGTCGTGCGTGGTGCCCCAGGCAGGCATGCCAGTGAATTTCAGGCCGTGCTTGAGAACCCAGAACGCGCGCTGCGGCGTGCGCCGGGCATGGCGTTGGGTGAGATCCGGGGGTCGCGGATACAGTCCCTGCCGCAACTCCGTCTTGCCGATGCCGGGAGCGAGGTGGCAGCCCGTGCACATCGCGGCGTAGTGTTCGGCGCCCTCGGCGATCATCGTGCCATCGTCGAGCGGCGGTACTTCGATGTCGCGGATGCGCCGCTGCAGCGAACGCTCGCGCACCATCTCGATCAGGTCTTCGGTGTAGTCGCGATGCGGAACGTCGGCGGCCACGTCGTACGCGCCACTGACCACGAATGCGGCAGCGAGCCCAAGCAACAGGGCAAGCACGCCGGCGACCGCCATGAGCACTTTCATGGCGCTATGCTACCGCCGGGTGACGGTCAGCGCATGTTTCGCGTCACCGCCAGCTCGCCGACCTTGCGGCCCATGTCGCTGCCGATCTCAGTCGAATTGCGATAGTGCACGCCGTCGTAGATGCGGCCGTTGGACACTTCCTGCACGAACGCATCGACGGTGTTCCATTTGCGCACCACACCCGGTGCGGTCGGGCTGGTCGTGCTGAGAACGGGTACCGGGTCGGTGCCCAGGTCGGCCTTGAGCACCGCACCGACTGCGCCGGCCAGCACGCAGTGCGCGCACGGATACTCGGGATGCATCGGCGTCTCGATGAACGGCAGCCATGACGGATCACGCGGCGTGGCATCGTTGCCGTCGAGGTCGCCGTTGCGGATCGCGGTCACCGGCCGCCAGAATTCGTAGGCGTACTTGGCATCGAAGATCGCGATCATGGCGTCGTCCATTGCCTGTGTCACGGTCGAGTAGAGACGTGCGTTGCGCGTCGCGTCGCGTCCCGGCTGACCGGAAACGGATTTTATGACCTGGAAGTAGATGATCGGCGCCGTCGTCTGCCAGACGCGCGCGATTTCCGTCTGCTCCGCCGTGCGCCCCGAGTTCTCGCGCGCACCCAGCACCCTGATCTCTTCGTAGTCGCGCGCCCACAGGGCGCTGTCGAGCGGGGTCGGCGGCCCCGGCCGAAACTGGTCGGCACGTTCGATGACCCAACCCGTGCGCTGCGGCCAGTGCGACATCACCGGCGCGGCGGTCGGGATGTACTTGCCCGGCTGCGCGCGTGGGCGATAGCTCTCTTTCACCTGCCAGTTGTCCTGCGCCCGCGATTCCATCACGCGTTTCGCAGCCAGTTCGCCGACGGCAATGCCACGTTCTTTCGCCGCTCCGTCCGGGATGGCGGCGAGCGCGGCGCGGTATTCCTGCTCGATCCTTGCGCTCTGCGAGTCCGGCGCGAACTTGGCGAGCACCGCGCGGCTCGCCGCTGCAACCGCGGCATCGACCGACGCGTCGCGTGCTGCGCCGAGGTCGAATCGGGGGCGCGGATACTTGCGCGTGATGCCGTTCACCGCTTCGTAAACCGCGACCTGCGAGAGCGCGGCCGTCATCACTGCCCGCGGCGTCATCGACTCGGCGCTGGCGATCTGCGCTGTTTTCTCGCTCCACTCCGTGACGCTGTCGGCTTGCGCCGCCGGCACAGCGAGAACCCCGAGTGCGATGAGTGCGGTCAGCGCTATTGGCGCTGGCGCGATCGAGTGGCGCGGCTGCAGCATGGACGACTCCCCCGTGTCCTGGCCCCTGAGACCCGGGCCTTCGGCGTTCGATTATACGAATGAGCCGCGGCGGTCGGCGTACGACGAAAGTCTGGACGGCGATGCGGCGAAGGTCGGAAGCGGAAGGGGGGACGGCGCCGATGGGGTAGGTACGGCGCAGGTCCCGGTGCCCGACCTGTCGTTGGCTGACCCCTTTCGCGTCAGGCCGCGACCGGCGCGGCCTGACCCTCGACTTCCTCCTCGGTCGAACGGCGTTCGCCCGAGATCAGCACGTAGAACGCCGGCACCACGAACAGCGTGAAGATCGTGCCGACGACCATGCCGGCGACCAGCACGATGCCGATGCTGTTGCGCGCTTCCGCGCCGGGCCCGGACACGAGCACCAGCGGCAGGTGACCGAAAACCGTCGCGGCCGAGGTCATCAGCACCGGGCGCAGGCGGGTGAGCGAGGCTTCGCGGATGGCCGCCAGCTTCTCAATGCCCGTCTCGCGCAGCTTGTTCGCGAACTCGACGATCAGGATGCCGTTCTTCGCGATCAGGCCGACCAGCGTGATCAGGCCCACCTGCGAGTAGATGTTGATCGTGGTGAGATCCATGAAGGTGAACGCGAGCGCACCCGAGATGGCGAGTGGCACCGAGCCGAGCAACACGATCAGCGGATCGCGGAAGCTCTGGAACTGCGCGGCCAGCACCAGGTAGATCAGCACGAGCGCGAAGCCGAGTGTGGCCGTGAGCGCCGCGCCTTCCTGGCGGATCTGCCGCGATTCGCCGGCGTAGTCGACGGTCACGCCGGGACCGCCGGCCGCCCTCGCCGCTTCCTCCAGCACCTGCAGACCCTCGGCCTTCGTGACTCCCGGCTTCACGCCGCCGTAGATACGCACGGAATTGCGCTGCTGGAAGCGGTTGAGCGAGCGCGGCGCCGTGCTGGTCTCGACGCGCGTGAAGCTGGAAACCGGCACCAGCTCGCCGGACGGCGTCTTGATCTTGAGATCGAGGAGCGGCGCCAGGCTGGCGCGGTCCTCGTCGCCGATCTGCGGGATCACCTTGTAGCTGCGGTCGAAGTAGTTGAAGCGATTCACGTACGCGCCGCCGAGCAGCGTGCCGAGCTCGCGCCCGACGCCCGCGAGATCCAGGCCCAGGTCCGCGATGCGCTCGCGGTCCAGCACGACGCTGGCCTGCGGCAGGTCCATCTTGAGATCGCTGTCGACGTACAGGAACTTGCCGCTCTGCCAGCCGGCGCCGAGCACCGCGCCCGTGGTCTCGAGCAGCTGCTCGACCGACTCGTCGCTCTGCACGATCAGCTCGACGTCGAACTGACCCGGCGTCGGCAGCGGCGGATCGAGACGCGGAAACACGCGCAGGCCCGGAATCTGCGATACGGCGCCATAGACCTCGCCGTACATCTCTTCGGTCGAGCGCTCGCGCTGCGTCCAGTTCTTCGCCACCAGGCCGCCGAAGCCACCCCAGTTCGCGGTCAGGGACCACGTGAACTCCGTCTCCGGGAACGAGCGGATCGCCTGGACCACCTGCAGGTGATCGCGGTTCGTGGCGGCGAGCGTCGAATCGGGCGCTGCCTCGAAGAAGAGGCTGATGTGGCTCTGGTCCTCGACGGGCGCCAGTTCCTGGCGCGACATCATGTACAGCGGCCACGCGGCGAGCGTGACCAGCAGCGCGACCGCGACGATCGCCCAGCGCATCTCGAGCGCGCCGTCCAGGACGCGCGCGTAGGCATTGCGCACGAAATCGAAGGCGCGGTTGACCCAGGTGGTGAGCCGGCCTTCCTTGCCGTGCGCGTGCACGAAGCGCGAGCTCATCACCGGCGAGAGCGTGAGGGCGACCAGGCCGGAAACCACCACTGCGGCGGCGAGCGTGATCGCGAACTCGAGGAACAGCGAGCCCGTGAGGCCGCCCTGGAACGCGATCGGCGTGTAGACGGTCGCCAGCGTGATGGTCATGGCGATGATCGGTCCGCGCAGCTCGCGCGCGCCGATCAGCGCGGCCTGGATGCGCGATTTGCCCTCGCGCACATGGCGCTCGACGTTCTCCACCACCACGATTGCGTCGTCGACCACGAGGCCGACGGACAGCACGATGGCGAGGATCGTGAGCAGGTTGAGGCTGAAGCCGAACGCGTACATGACGATGGCCGCGCCGACGAGGGACACGGGCATCGCCACCAGCGGCACGAGCGCGGTGCGCACCGAGCCCATGAAGAGGAACACCACGACCGCGACGATCAGGATCGTCTCGGTGAGCGTCTTGGTGATCTCGGTGAGGGCGTCGCGCATGAACATGGTGCCGTCCCACACCAGGCGCATGTCGATATCCTTCGGCAGAGTCGGGCGGATGCGCTCCATCTCGGCGCGCAGCGCCGCGGCGACCTCGATTTCGTTGGAGCCGGGCAGCGGCCACACGCCGAGGTATACCGCCTGCTTGTCGTTGTACTTCGCGACCATCGACGCCTCTTCGGCGCCGAGCTCGACGCTCGCGACGTCGCTCAGGCGCACGATGGCGCCGTCGCGGTCCGCAACGATCAGGTTCTGGAATTCCTCGGCGGCGCGCAGGTCCGTGTTTGCGAGCAGGTTCACCTGTACGAGGTTGCCCTTGGTCTGGCCGACCGCCGCCAGGTAGTTGTTGCGCTGGAGCGCGGCGTGCACGTCGCCGGGCGCGAGATTGCGCGCGGCCAGGCGATCCGGGTCGATCCACACCCGCATGGCGAGTGCGCGGCTGCCCTCGAAGCTCACGCGCTGCACGCCTTCGAGCGTCGAAAGCTGAGGCTGCAGGGTGCGCGACAGCCAGTCCGTCACGGCCGGAACTTCTCGCTCGGTCGAAGTGAAGCCGAGATAGAAAGTCGCGTACGGCCGATCGGCCCGCTGTACTTCCACAGCGGGCGGTTCAGCCTCGCCAGGCAGCTCCGAGCGCACCTGCTGCAAGCGCGCGGTGACCTCGGCGAGCGCAGCGGTACTGTCGTGATTGAGCTTGAGGCGGATGGTGACGGTGCTGAGGCCCGCGCGGCTGGTCGACTCGATGTGATCGACGCCACTGATCGCGGACACCGCGCGCTCGATGGGCGTAGTCAGGAAACCGCGCACCGTCTCGGCGCTCGCCCCCGTGTACACCGTGGTGATCACCACGGACGAGCTTTCGACGCTCGGGAACTGCTGGACCGGCAGGCTCAGCAGCGCCCGCACGCCGACCAGGACGATCACCAGGTTGATGACCACCGCCAGCACGGGATGCTTGATGAAGACGTCGGTGAATGCGCGCATGTCGATGGATCCCTGTTGGAAGGGGACAGGTACCTCGAGAGGAGCCTGTCCCTGTGTTCTCAGAACGTGCCGGTCACGGACGTCGTGCTCTGCGCGTCTTTGGCCTGCGCAGTCTCAGGACCGCTCGCCACTGTCGTCGACGCGTTGCTCACGGCGACCAACACCGCTTCGCGCAGCTTGAAGGAACCGGACGCCGCGACCTTTTCGCCGGCGCTCAGGCCCTTCTCGATGATCGCCACGTCGCCCGCCAGCGTGCTGACGCGCACCGCACGCTCGTGCGCACGCGTCTTGCCCTGCTCGTCTTCCCGGAGCACGAACACGTGATCGCCGCCCGGTCCCTTGCGCACGGCGCTCGCGGGAATCGTCACCGCCTTGCCGGGCGCAGCAATCGGCACCTGCACTCGGACGGAAGCGCCGGGCAGCGGACCCTGTTCGGCGTTGCGGATCTGCGCGCGCACCGTGGCATTGCGGGTCGAGGCATCGACGCGCGCGTCGATCGCCACGATCGCTGCGCGGATCGCGCCTGCATCATTGGCGGCGAAGATATCGACGTTCGAGCCTGCCTTGAGGCCGGCCGCGACCTGCTGGGCGACCGTGAAGTCGACATAGGCCGACTGGTCCACGCCCTGCAGCGTGGTGAGCACGCTGCCCTCGTTGAGGTACTGGCCGGGGTGCACGTCAGAGATGCCGACGCGGGCGCGGAACGGGGCGCGGATGGTCTTGCGGGCGATGATCGCGCGCGTACGCTCGACCTGGGCCAGAGCCACGTCGCGCTCGGCGCGCGCGTTGTCCAACTCGATCTCGGAAGCGGCACCGTGCTGATTCATGCGTTCCATGCGCGCGAACAGCGTGCGCGCCAGTTCGGCCTGCGCCTGTTGCGCCTGCAGCTCGGCCTGCTCGACCGAGACATCGAGCGCCACGAGCACAGTGCCGGTGTCGACGATCTGTCCCGGCGTCAGCTTCACGCGGTGGACCGTGCCGGGCACTTCGTTGCGCAGCGTGATGGAGCGAGTGGCCACGACAGTGCCGATCGACGTGGTCGTCGGACTGTGATCGCGCTCCTGTGCCACGACTGCCGCGACGACTTCCATGGGCTCCGGCTGATTGGCCGAAGCGGCTGCGGATTCCTGCAGGGACGCATGCTTCCAGGCGGCCAGGGCACCGCCGGCCGTCACGATGGCGGCGATGAGCACTGCGGAACGAATCAGGTTGCGATGAATCATGTGCCGAAGATCTCCACATTGATGCCTTCGAGCCGGATGCCTTCGAGCAGAGGCTCTCCTGTACCGAAGACGTTCCGGGCGCCTCGTTTTCGACAACCGGTCCGTTTGCAGCCGGACCGGCACGATCGAGTGCGCGCCGGAAGTCCCCGGGTGCGTACCTTAAGTCTCGCGCGTCGGTTGAATAACCGGGTGCCGCGAAACTCACTCATGCCGTGCAGGCAGGAATCGCCGGCGCCCGGCGCAAACCTGCGTGGTTTCAGTTGGTTACAGTTCCTTTACACAAAGCCTGCCATGGCTGCCAGGCTTACTAAATGTAAGTGGGTGCGGACTGCTTACCCCCTGCCGGAAGTGAGGGCCGGTATACTCTTTCGCCATGAGCGATTACTCGGACAGTCACTGTCCTGCCTACTGTCGCGCCGTGGAGATCATCGGGCGTCGCTGGACGGGCGGGATCCTGCAGCTGTTGTTCGCCGGCGCCTCGCACTTCTCCGAGCTCGAGCACGGCATTCCGTCCATCTCCAGCCGCATGCTGTCCGAGCGGCTCAAGGAGCTGGAGGCCGAGGGAATCGTGGAACGCGTGGTGACGCCGCAGACGCCGGTGCGCGTCGACTATCAGCTGACGCCCAAGGGCCGTTCGCTCGCGCCGGTGATGAAGGCGCTGTCGACGTGGGCCGACACCTGGGTCGCGCCGCGACCAGGGACACGTGGCGCACGCAGCCGGGCGCGTCAGCGCACGCCGGCCGGCATCCGGTTGCGCAGGGCACGCAATGTGTCGCGGCGAAACGCGACGTAAGAGCGGCGTAGTCCTTGTAACTCCGGCGTAGGGCCGGCGGCCCCTGCCGCGAACCGGCGACGTCACCGTGCGGCGACACCCGCGCGCGAATTTCCCCCCGAACACCGACTTCCGCGCGAACCCGCAGGTGTAAACGATGCACGCGCCCTGGCACGCGTCCTGCACCTGCGGGTCGTGCGCCGTCGGGTCATCCGGCGGGCGCCCGGCGTGTGCAAATCGACGCGCCGGTGCAACCGACGAGGAGAACTGATGAACACGACACTCGAGATCGCCACCCTGTCCGCGCTGATTGCCTGCGGAACGGCGTTCGCGCAGGACCCGGGACCGCCCGCGCAATCCGAGCAGAATCCGCCGGCGCGCCCGGCCGACCCGATCCCGCCGCCTTCGGATGAAACGATGCCGGAGAACGCCCCTTCGCCGGCCACGCAGTCGGAGACGCCGACCGCGAGCTCGCGCTGGCAGGACTTCCGAACGGCCGACGCCAACGGCGACGGTTACGTGAGCAAGAACGAAGCCGAATCGAACCCGATGCTGATCGAGGTCTTCACCGAGGCCGACAAGGATCAGAACGGTTCGCTGTCGAGCGGCGAGTACGACGAAGCGCGCCGCGAGCACGAAGGCCACGGCCCGGGCGAGGAGCAGGAGCGGTACTGATAGCGAGCGATCGGCCTTCTGTCACGACGCTCGTGCGACGGATGGTGTGACTGCTGGCGCCGTGCGGTTAGCAGGCCAGCGGTCCGTTCACCCCCGGCGGTGGCTCACGCCATCGCCGGGGTCTTGCCGTGTGCGGGATCCTGCGCCGTCGGCTCGGACGGCAACGGCACGCGGTACCAGGCCGCATACAACGCTGGCAGAAAGATGAGCGTGAGCACCGTTGCGATGAGCAAGCCACCCATCATGGCGTAGGCCATCGGCCCCCAGAACACTTCTCCCGCGATCGGGATGAGGCCGAGGATCGCGGCGGCGGCGGTCAGCAGGATCGGCCGCAGGCGGTGCATGGTCGCTTCGACGATCGCTGCGCCGCGCTCCATGCCGGCGTCTTCGTTGTCCTTGATCTGCGCCATCAGCACGACCGAGTTGCGGATGATCATGCCCGTGAGCGCGAACACACCCAGCATCGCGACGAAGCCGAACGGCTTGCCGCTCATCAGCAGCGCGAGCGACACGCCGATGAGGCCGAGCGGCGCCGTGAGCATCACGAGCAGCAGCTTCTGCGTGCTGTGCAGCTGGATCATCAGGATGAAGAGCATCACCACTGCCATGACGGGCACGACAGCCATGATCGACGCCTGGCCCTTGGCGCTCTCCCCCACCGCTCCGCCCACTTCGAGGCGATAGCCCGGGGGCAACGTGCGGCGCAGTTCTTCCATCGTGCCGTCGAGCTGGCCGACGACCGTCGCCGCCTGCAGGTCGCGCGAAATGTCGGCCTGCACGGTGATGGCCGGAAGGCGGTCGCGCCGCCAGATCAGGGACTCTTCCAGGCCGTAGCGGAAATCGGCGATCTGCGCGAGCGGCACCGAGCGGCCGTTGTCCATCGCGATCTCGATCTCGCGCAGGCTCTGCAGGTCGCTGCGATCGTGCGCCTCGGCGCGGCCGCGGATGTCGATCAGGTAGATGTCGTCGCGCAGCTCGGTGACGCTGCGGCCGCTCAGCACGGAGTTGAGCGAGCTGGACACCTGTTCGGACGTGAGGCCCAGCAGGCGCGCCTTGTCCTGGTCGATCACGATGCGCACCGCCTTGCTCAGCTCGTTCCAGTTGAAGTTGACGAGCCGCGTCTGCGGATGCTGGCGGATGCGCTCAGCGACATCCTCGGCGACGCGGCGCACGCCGGCGATCTCCGGCCCCATGACGCGGTATTGCAGCGGCCATTCCACCGGCGGACCGAGCGCCAGGGGCTCGACGCGCGCCATCAGCGTGTCGTATCCGTCCTCGAGCACGCGCTCGAGCCGCGCCCGCACCTGCTCGCGCACTTCGTAGCTCTTCGTCACGACGACGGCCTGCGCGAAGTTCGCGTTCTCGAGCTGCACGTTGAGGGGCAGGTAGAAACGCACCGCGCCCGAGCCCACGTAGAACGAGTAGTGCACGACGTCGGGGTCTTCCGCCAGCACCTTCTCGAAGCGCTTCACCTGCTCCTCGGTGGCCTTGATCGACGCGTTCTGCGCGAGCCGCAGGTCGACCAGCAGCTCGGGACGGTTCGAAGCCGGGAAGAACTGATGCTCGACGAGCCCGAACAGCACCACCGAGAGCACGAACGCGCCGACGGTGCCGGCAATCACGAGCTTGCGCCGGCGCAGCGAGGCGACGAGCACGCCGCGGAACCACTTCGTCATGCGGCCCTCGTGGCCGTGGCCATGACCGCCGGGATTTTCCTTGAGCAGCGCGACGCCGACGTACGGCGTGAAGACGACGGCGACGACCCAGGACACGAGCAGCGCGATGGTGACCACCGCGAACAGCGTGAAGCAGTATTCGCCGGCGCCGCTCTTGGCGAAGCCGACCGGCAGGAAACCGGCGACCGACACCAGTGTGCCCGTGAGCATCGGGAAGGCTGTCGAGGTGTAGGCGAAGGTGGCGGCGCGGAACTTGTCGAAGCCCTCCTCCAGTTTCTTGACCATCATCTCCACGGCGATCATGGCGTCGTCGACCAGCAGGCCGAGCGAGATCACCAACGCACCGAGGGAGATGCGCTGCAGGTCGATGTCGAACACCTGCATGAACACGAACGTGATGGCGAGCACGAGCGGGATGCTGATCGCGACCACCATGCCGGCGCGGCCGCCGAGGCTGAGGAAGCTGACGATCAGGACGATGACGATCGCCTCGAACAGCGCGCTGGTGAATTCTCCGACCGATTCCTCCACCACCTGCGGCTGGTTGGCGACGAGATGCGCGTCGATGCCGGCCGGCAGGTCGGCGCCGATGCGGCGCATGGCCTCGTCCAGCCCCGTGCCGAGCTCCAGGATGTTGCCGCCCTTGGACATCGCGACGCCGATGCCGATGGCCGGCTCGCCGTCGTAACGGAACTGAGGGCCCGGCGGATCCTCGTAGCCGCGCGACACGCGCGCGATGTCCTTGATGCGCACCTGGCGCTCGCCGACGCGGATGCCGACGTTCTCGACGGCTTCGACCGAGTCGAGCGCGCCGCTGACACGCACCGCGATGCGCTCGTTGGCCGTCTCGACCACGCCCGACGCGCTGACGGCGTTCTGGCTGCGCAGCGCCTGCGCAATCCGGTCGGGATCGATGCCCATGCCCGCCATCTGCCGCGTGGAGAAATCGATGTTCAGCACCTCGTCCTGCACACCGATCAGGTCGACCTTGCCGACGTGCTGCACGCGCAGGAGCTCGGCGCGGATGAACTCGGCGTAGTCGCGCAGCTCGCGATAGGAGAAGCCGTCGCTGGTGAGCGCGTAGATGACGCCGTAGACGTCACCGAAATCGTCGTTGAAGAATGGACCGAGGGCGCCCTGGGGAAGCTGGCCGCGCATGTCGCCGAGCTTCTTGCGCACCTGGTACCACTGGTCGGGAACTTGGTCGGGCGGTGTGCGGTCGAGCAGCGTGACCATCAGCGTCGATTCGCCGGGCTTGGTGTAGCTCGTGACCACGTCCAGCCACTGCAACGACTCGAGCGATTTCTCCAGCCGGTCGGTGACCTGCTTCGCGGTCTGCTCGGCGTCCGCGCCCGGCCACAGCGCGCGCACGATCATCACTTTCATGGTGAAGGGCGGATCTTCGTCGCGGCCGAGACTCGAGTAGGCGAGGAACCCCGCGAGCAGCAGCAGCACCATCATAAAGCCGACGAACGGCTTGTGCGTCAGCGCCCACGCCGACGCGTTGAAGCCGCCACCGGTATTGTCGCCCGCGCCGTCGCCGGCTCCGCCGCCCGCCGCGGCGGTGTCGTGGCTGTTTTCCACTGCGCGGTTCATGGCTGCTTCCCGTCGAGCAGGCGCACCTTCTCGCCGGACGAGAGGCGGTGCACGCCGGCCGTCACGACGCGATCGCCGTGGTTCAGACCCGCGGTGACGAACACGCGATCGGACTCGTAGCGATCGACCGTCACCGGTCGCAGCTCCAGTGTCTGGTCGCCCTTCACGATCCAGACGGCCGCATCGTGGCCTTTCTGGAACAACGCGGTCGCCGGAAGCGGAATCGTCGCCTGTCCGGACGTGCGCGGCACAGTCACGGTGACCGTCATGCCGAGGCGCAGGCTGGCGGGCGCGTTGGGAATCGACGTCTTCACCCGATACGTGCGCGTCATGGGATCGGCGCTCGGGGAAACCTCACGGACGCGCGCGGGGTAGCGGGTTCCTGGCGAAGTCAGAAACGCGAACTGCACGGCGGAAGCGCCGCGAATCTCGTCGATGCGGATGTCCGGCACGTCGAACACGGCTTCCAGCTCGCTCGGCCGTGCGATGCTGATCACGCGCTGGCCCGGGGCCACGACACTGCCGACTTCCGCGAGCACCTCCGTGACCACGCCGTCCTGGTCCGCCCGCAGCGTGGCGTAGCCGAGCTTCTGCTGGCTCAGCCGCAGGTCCGCCGTGGCCTGTTCGAGCCGCGACTGGCTGGTCTTCACCGAAGTCTGCTGGGTCAGGTACGCCGCGCGCGTGGTGAGACCGCGTTCCAGCAGGTCGCGATAGCGCGCCTCCTCGGAGCGTGCCCGCTCGAGCTCGGCGGTCGCAGCGTTCACAGCCGAACGTGCAGCATCCACGCCCAGGCTCGGATCGGTCTGATCGACGCGTGCGAGCACGTCGCCCCGGCGCACCGTGGCGCCGACGTCGACTGAGCGACTCACGAGCTTGCCGCCGACCTGGAAGCTGAGATCGGTCTCGTAGCGCGAGCGAATCTCCGCGGTGTATGTCGTGGCCTGCCCGAGAGAGGCGGCGGCAACGAGCGTGGTGCGCACGGGTCGCGGCTCGGCCGCGGCCACGGGTTCCTTGCCGCAAGCGGCAAGCAGCGCCGCCGCGACGACGACGAAACCGGCGAAAAAATGGCGGACGGGCGCCCGATATCGCGTGCGTGAGGGAGCGATGTTCATGGCGTTGAGGCGTTCGGTGGCAAAGTGTGTGTACATGGGTCAGCTCCCGGTGCCCGACGGCCGGGCGGCAGGCTCATGGCTGCGGAACCATTCGTCGACGCGTCGGAACCAGGCCTCGCGCGAGGCTGGGTCGAGCAGAATGTCGAACTCGCTCATCGCGCGCAGGACGGCAACGAAGTCGATCAGGAACGTGTATTTCGCGTCGGCGGCCGCGAGGCCCGCGGCCAGTGCCGTGTCCTGCGCATCGATCAGTTCGGTCACGGACACGGCGCCGCGCGCGTAGGCATCGGTCACCATGGTGAGGTTCTCGTTCGCCGCCGCGGCGGATTCGCGCGACAGCTTGATCGCGGGGTACGAGCTTGCGGTCCGGTGCAGTACCACACGCGCCCGAGCTTCCACGCCGTCGACGGCGGAGGTGCGATCCGCCTCGGAAGCGCGCAGCTCGTGCTTCGCCTGGGCGAGCTCGGCGTTGCGCCGCCGCCCCGTGAACAAGGGGAAGCTCGCCTGCAGCGAAACGCTCCACGACTCGTCGTCGGGCGCTCCCGGCACGACGTTCGAGCCGGCGCCGCGCTCTTCTAGAGCTTTCGAGCCGTTCGAGACGATCGCGAGGTCGGGCAGGAAATAGGAGCGGCGCGCCGCGCTCACGGCGCGCTGGCGGCTCTGCACGAGCGCTTCGGTCTGCGCGATCTCCGGCGCGTACTCGAGCGCCGCCGCGACCACGTAGTCCGTGAACACCGACCACTTGGCCGGCGTGTCGATGAAGCCCTGCGTGCGCGGGCTGGCGACGAGTGCCAGCGGATCGTCGATGTCCGACTCGACCGTCGCGAACGCCTGGTTCGCCCGGCGATGCATCACGCGCATCAGCTCTGTCTCCGCCTGGCGTCGCGTCGACTCCGCCGACAGCAGGTTCTGCTTGTCGCGCGCGAGCTGCGACACCCAGCGCAGGTAGTCGGAGCGGCCCGCGAGGCCCACGGCTTCGCGCACCCGCGAAGTCTCGAGATTCTTGCGCGTGTTCTCCACGTTGCTGCGCCGAACGCCCTCGACCGACTTGGCACGCAACAGGTTGAGATACGCTTCCGCCGCGGATTGCAGCGTGTCGAGCATGTCCTGCCGCTGCCCCTGCTGCGCGGCCTCGTAGAGCGAGCGCGAGATCGAATAGCCGGCCCAGGCGCGCTCGGAGTAGATCACCTGCTGAAACGCGAGGCCCGCCGATGTCGTTTCCTCGGCCTGCGTCAGCGCGCTGGCGCGGTCCTCGTCGATGCGCGTGTGGCCTGCAGAAGCGTCGAGCGCCGGCAGCAGCTCGCTGCGCGAAATGCGGATGTCCTCGGCGCTGCTCGCGGTTCGTGCGCGGCTCGCCGCCAACGCCGGATTGGACTCCAGGGCAGCCTGCATCGCGTCGAGGAGGGTCAGGTTCGGCTGCTCGTCGACCGGTCCCGGCTCGATCTGCTCCGCGTCGGTGAGAAATTCCCAGCGCGGCGAGAAAGCGATCTCGCGCGCCGTGCGCATGTTGATCACCAGCCGCTGCTCGGTCGGGAAGCTGACCTCGAAGATCGCCGCGTCTTCGCCGCCGGCGATGCGCTGAATCATGAGTACGACCCGGCGCGCCAGGCGCTCGAAGTCGCGCTGCGCACCGCCGGTGGTCATCAGCAGCCCGCTCTCGACCTCGTTGCGGCCCATCACCGAGAACGACGGCAGGCGTCGCGCCACGAGGCCGCGCGCCAGCGCACGCAGGTCTTCCTCGCCGAAGCGCAGCAGCCCCGTCACGTAGACGGCGTCGGCATCAGCGGGAATCGCTGCGAGCGCCTCGCCCGCATCGCCTCCCGTGCGCACGATGGAGATGCGGACTTTCAGCAGCGCAGCGAGCTCGTCGGCTTTGGACGCGAGCTCGGGAAGCGCATCGAGCAGCGCGGCGTCCACGAGTGCTGCGAGATGGCGAAAGCCCACGATCTGGTGGAAGGCACGGACTTCGTTGCCGACGCTCTGGAAATCGGCGGCATAGGTGAAATTGCGCCTGCCGCTGGCGCCGGATCTGATCGGAAAGCCCTGCAGCGCCGGATCGATCACGAGCGGCGCGATCACGGGCTTGGTGAGCGCGGTGCGTTGACCGGCCTGGTGCGAGGCGAGAATGCCGAGCGCGAGCACGACGTCGACCTCGCGGTCCGCGATGGCGCGGTCGAGCGCGGCATCGACGCTCCGCAGCGACCAGTCGCCGGCGAAACGCTTGTCGCCGGGCAGCACGATGTCGAGCTCGCCGCCGACCAGGTTGGCCGCTTCGCGCTCCACCAGCGCGGCGGTAAAGAATTCGCGATCCGTCGGACCGTCGGTGACGACGGCGACGCGCACGCGCTCGGCCGCCTGCGTGGCGCTACTGAAGGCCAGCAGCAGGAAGAGCAGCAATGCCCGAAGCTTCACAGCGGTCATGGCTCGTCCGACGGCGTTGCTGCGCCCTCGGCCTCGCCACGCTCTGCAGGCACGCGCCCGGCTGCTTCATCGTCTGCAGCGATCCGCGCCAGGCAGTCGATCAGTTCCGCGGCGGACTCGAATGCGAGCTGGCGGCCCGAATCGATGTGCTCGAGGCGACCGACGACGCGTCCGTGCTGGGGCGCAGCATCGCGGTGCAGCTTGAGCACGTAGGTATGACCGTGCGGATAGCTCGCCTGTGTGTTCAGAACCATGTGAAGGTACTCGTGGCCTCCCCTGATGGGGTGGGCAGACTACGGACCCCCTCCCGGCAAGTCGTCTCGCAACGGTCTGGTTTCGGTCTGGATTGACCGGCGTTCGGGCGGGGCGAAGTGCGACCGAAGCCAGACCGTTTGCAAACGACTCTCCGGGCGGTCGCCGGTAACGTGTCATCGCCGTCGCGTGACGGTGCGAAACACGAGGACTGTCTCCATGTCACTGAGAAAACTGATCCTGCGGGCCGATGCCGTCTTCCTCGGCTTCGCTGCCTTCACGGCGTTCTTCTTCGCTGATATTCCTGGTGTTTTTCTGGCGAAAGGCCCCCTCGCCTCGATCGGCGCCGCCGCGCCGCAGGCGGGAATCGGCTTCCTCGAGGCTCATGGACTGGCCTTTATCCTGGCGATCATCCTCTGGCGCGTGGCGTCGGCGCGCTTCTGGCACCTGATCGGTGCCGGCACGCACGTGCTGCTCGGGACCTGCAATCTCATCTTCTGGGAGTTCTTCGTCTCCACCGATTCGCTCGTCATGGGCTACGTCACGACCGGCCTGCACTGGGTGTTCGTCGTCCTGCAGGTGCTCGCCGCCGCCGGTGTTCTGGGACGAACGGACGCGCGGGAGGCGCTCGCTCGCGCTGCCTGGGCGGCCTGAAGAACCGGCGGCGCGAGAGCGTGCGACAGGCAGGTGCAACTTGACCGCGCTTGCGGTATCAAAGCGGCAGAACTCGTTTCTTCCGCTGAGGAGATTCGCATGATTCGGGCTCTGCTCCTGGGCCTCGGCCTCGCCCTCTCTGCCGCCGGCTGCTCCACGTCGTCCGTGACGCAGTACGGCGCTTCCGACCAACCGCGTGTCGCGCGTGTCGCGCGTGTCGCGTGCGTGAAGATGACCGGCTCGCGACTGATCCGTCGCGGCGACTGCTACCTGCCGGGCAACTCGTACTCGCGCGCAGCGCTCGAAAGCACCGGCGCGCTCACGACGGCCGGCGCGCTGGCGCGCCTCGACCCGGGCATCCGCAGCCGCAGCCACTGAGCGGGACCTTCGCCCAACAGCGGGACGCATCGCAAGGGTGCGCCCCGCTCTCTCGTCCGTTCCGGTCCAGCCTTTACGTCTACTCTTCGTCCTGCGCGCCCAGGCGCGCAAACACCTTGCGCATGCTCTCCACGCGCGCAACATAGCCGCGCACGTCGTGGTCGCCGCAGCGCTGTCGCGGCAGCAGGCGAAAGCCGCGGCGCGCAAAGCCGTCGCCGGCACCAGCGCCGCACAGGTGTATCACCGCCGCGAGGTCCTGCCGGTTCTTCTGTGTCGACGCCGGAGCGCGGCGGCGCGCCAGGATCGTCGCCACCTTCCGGTCCAGATAGGCCGCCGTCAGCTCCACGGCGTGGCTTGGAATCACGCGCGCGTAGAGCCCGTTGAACCAGCACGAGCGCCAGTCGCTCCACGCCCCGTCCTCGACCACGCGGTGATCGTGAATGCAGAAGCGGCGCGCCTCGGCGAACGTGCCGTCGGTGATCTGGTACATCCCCACCGCACTGGACGCCGGCCGGTACACCTCGAACGGCTCGGTGGTCAGCGACCAGCGCCAGTACGTGCGTACGATCGGGTTGCCTGAGCCTTCGACCTGCGCCAGGGCGGCGAGAAAATCCGGCGTGATCGTGAGCGTGGAGTGGCGGCGAAAGATCGTCGCGTAGGCATCCCACGTCTCGGTCGGCGTCTTGTAGAGCGTGCCGCTCACGGGGAAGAAGAGCTCCGTGGGCTTGCGCGCGACCTGGTAGACGCCATTCGCGACGAACCACACGCAGAGGATCGCGGCGCAGCCGATACCGATCTGCACGGTCAGGGGCGCGCGCCGGAAAGCGCGCCACCAGCGGCGGCGTGTAGCGGCGCCGGGCAACACCTTTGCAAGGAGCGAGCGGCCCCGGCGTTTGCGGCGGGACCGCTGGGAGCGGATCGGAGACCTCGAGCGAGCTGGCTGGCGCGGCACTACCGCCTAGTGTGAAGGAGGCGCGCCGGTTCGTGCATCAGTGCGCGGCATCGTGCGCTCCGGCTTGCGCTGCGCTCTCATCGGCTTGCCCCTCATCGGCTTGCCCCTCGCTGGCTTGCGCTCCGCCCTGTCCCGGGCGCAGCAGCAGACCACCGAGCGTGGCTGCGACGGCGGCAAAGATCGCGCCGACCAGAAACGCCACCTGATATCCGCTCGTCAGCGCTCTCTGCACGCTTCCGCCCGCCGCAGTGACATCCGCCGTTGCTGCGGCAGCGAGGCTCGCAAGTATCGCGAGGCCGAGCGCGCCGCCCATCATGAAGGACGTATTCACTACGCCCGACGCCAGGCCGGCGTCGCTCGGCGCGACGTCACCCATCGCGGCGAGCAGCACCGGGTTGAAGGCAACACCGGCCCCGAGTCCGAGGAGCAACATGCCGGGCAGTACGTCGACCCAGAACGAGCCGTCGACCGGCGCGCGCGCAAAGAGCGCCAGCCCGATCGCGGCGAGCGCGAGGCCGATGGCGAGCGGTGCGCGAATCCCGAAGCGCATCACGATCTTCGCCGACAGGCCGAGCGAGAACGCGGCCATGATCAGGTTGGCCGGCAGGAACGCCAGGCCGACTTCCATCGGCGTGTACTCGAGCACGAGCTGCATATAGAGCGCGGAGATGAAGAACCACGCGAACATCGCCGCGGCCCACAGGACGCCGATCACGTTCGCGGTCGCGAGGTTGCGCAGCCGGAACAGGCCGAGCGGCATGAGCGGCTCGCTCACGCGCGCCTCGATGATCAGGAAGAGCGCGAGCAGCACCACCGCGCCGCTGAGCAAGCTCATGGTCTGAGTCGAGCCCCAGCCCACTTCATGTCCGTTCACGATGGCGTAGACCGCCAGCATGAGCGACAGCGTCACGGTGACTGCGCCCCCGACATCGAGACGCGCCGCGGGTCCGCCACGGCTCTCGGCGAGCAGGCGCGCGCACAGCACGTACACCACCGCGCCGATCGGAATGTTGACGAGGAAGATCCAGTGCCAATTGAGGGCGGTGGTCAGGAAGCCGCCGAGCAGCACGCCGATGCTGCCGCCGCCCGCGCACACGAAACCGTAGATGCCCATCGCCTTGGCGCGGTCCGCCTGTTCGGTGAACAGGTTCATGATCAGCGACAGCGCAACGGCGGTGACCACGGCGGCACCGAGTCCCTGGATGCCTCGCGCAGCCACGAGGACACCCTGCGACGTGGCGAGGCCGCACGCGAGCGAAGCGAGCGTGAAGAGCGAAAGGCCGGCGAGGAACACACGCCGGTGGCCGTAGAGGTCGCCGAGCCGCCCGCCGAGCAGCAGGAAACCGCCGAAGGTCAGCATGTAGGCGTTCACGACCCACACCAGCGAAGTCTCGGTGAAACCGAGGTCCTCGCGGATCGACGGCAGGGCCACGTTCACGATGGTCGTGTCCAGCACGATCATCAGCACGCCGGCACACAGAACGTACAGAGCCCACCAGCGCTTGCGCATATCGTTAATCGGCATCGTCAGCTCCTCGAAAACTCCAGGACCGGGTCGGCCTCATTCGAACGCCTGTTCCAGGCGCGGTCATGCCGCGGAACGGCCGATCCGTGTCAGAACCTCATCGATATCGGTACGTCGAACGGCGCAGAGGGGAATCGACAGCTCGCGGCGAGAAAAGTGGCGGCGCATTCTCTCAGGCCGCGGCCACGGGCGTACAGGCAGTCTGGGACGGATGGCGGGCCAATTTCGTTACGTCTTTGTACCGACCGACGTATTTCTACCGATAGGGGGACAGGTGTCGGCGGGGCGCGACCTCACCCGTCGTATCGGCAACGGGCTAGCATTGGCTGCGCGGGACGCTCCGGCGGCCCGACGACGAGTGCCAGGCGAATGCCCAGGACGAACAAAGACTGACACAGCTGCCACTGGAGGAACGATGAGCCGATATGTCGACGGGTTCGTGATCCCGGTTCCGAAGAAAAAGGTGGGCGTCTATCGCAGGATGGCGGCGCTCGGCGCGAAGGTCTGGAAGGATCACGGTGCGCTCGAGTACTTCGAGTGCATCGGCGACGACCTGGACCTCGCGAAGTACGGCATGAGCACGTTTCCGAAGCTTGCCCGCCTGAAGCGCGGTGAGACGGTGGCGTTCTCCTGGATCGTCTATCGCTCGAAGAAGCACCGCGACAGCGTCAACGCAAAGGTCATGAAAGACCCGCGCATGAACGATCCGAAGTGGCAGAAGGACATGCCGTTCGAGATGAAGCGCATGACTTACGGCGGGTTCAAGACGCTCGTGCACTGGTGAGCAAGCAAGAACCTCGTCAGCGCCCGTCGCGTTGAGGTGAGCGTCGGGCTTCGTTCGGCTGAGGTGCCGCAGTCGGCCTCGGGGGAGTTCCATGCGTCTCGACCTCCTGCACGATCTCTCCGGCCAGAGTAATCGTGAACCCCCATAGACCATCCTTGCTCTCGTCGCCGCAACGCCACTGGGGCGAGCGCGCGGCTTCTGCAATTGCGGCCGCATCGAGCTCGTCCAAAGCGATCGTCTTGGATACCACCGTCTCGACGAAACTGAGTCCCGGCAGCTGCCGCATTCGTTCGGCAGCGAGTTCGATCAGTTGTGGGACAGTCTCGGGCTGCGCGAACACTGCGAATTTCGTCCGGAAATAGGGGCTCGGATTCAGGTAGCGGCGCACCACCTTTCCATCTGCGAGCACGAACCCACCAACGATCTTTCCTTCGTAGAACATCTGCACGTCGGCCAACGTTCGCAACTTGCCCAGTTCTTCGACCGTTTTTATCCGGACGGCACGACGACTTGGTGCGAGTTCCAGGTCGCGGACGCCTATTCGGCGCAGCGCGCACAACGCTGCCTGCACATCCTGGCCCACCTGCGGACCAGTGAAGTTCGCAGATCCAGCCTCGGCTTGGCCGAAGGCGCAGTCGCCCAATGGTGGTACGGCTGACGGATCGCCACCCAAAGCACCCGTCAGCAACCCGACGGGTACAAGTACTTGAACTATCCCGATGATTTCCCTGATGCTCATGGGGTTCCGCTCACTCTCCTTGGGGCGGCGTGTGATGGTACCAATGATCGAAATGCCGGCACTATCACGGGATCCATCCGAAGCTGGTCCACGCCCGGCAATTGCGAGAAGGGGAATTCCGCGGCGCTGTTGGAGTTCGGCCCCGCGAAGAGTCGATACGTGCCTGCGTCATATCGAGCGTTCGTCTCGACGATGAAGGAAATGAATTCTGCATTGGTCATGCCCGCTGGCGCTCCTCTGGGGAATGCGATGCTGCGGTCCACGCCCGGACTTCTGAACGCGGTCAAATCGTCCCTTGACGTCTGGTTGGCCCGTGACGTTCCCGCATGCTGGTCGAACTTCCGCTCATTAAAGGCCAGCGAATACTGCGCATGGACCTCCACGTTCGAGCTGCCTTCTCCATAGCCACACTCGTGAATGAAAAGAGCGCAATGCATGAACCAGCTGTCCCCCAACCGGCCGGCAGATCGTGCTTACGCATGCATCATCCGGGGGCGAAGGAAGTCGCCAAGCGGTTACGTCTACCGAGCGAGCGTTGCAAGTTGCGGATCGGGGGAGGAATCTCGTTGAAACTGACCGTTGGCGAGCGCCGCCGGCGGGAGCGGCCCTACTCGTGGCTTCGAACGCCCTGCTCGCACAGCACGAACGTTCCATCCCTGCGCACGCGGTAGTCGAAGCGCTGTCCCGCGTGCTCGAGGACGATTTCGTAGCCTTCCACGTCGATCTGCGCGTACGACTCGTTGGGCTTGCCGCAGCCCATCGATGTATCGCGCCACACGACGACGGCCGCGCTCACGGTGCGGATGTCGGACGCCGACGCGGGCGTGCGCGCCGTCGCGCTCGCGCGCTTCATCAGATCGGCTTTCAGTTTTTCGACGATCGCCTGCAGCTCGGGCGTCGCGGGAACGACCGCCGGCTCGGCGAGATAGTCGTGCGGTGAGGCGGTTGCGAGGCCGGCGCCGCAAATCGTCAGTGCCACAAGCACAGAAACCGGCAAGGAGGCCGCGATCGGCCGGGCAAAGCGTGGCATGGCGGGCCTCCTGTGCTGCAAAGGATCCGGGGGCGGCGAACCGCCCCCGGACCGGACTCAACAGCGTCTACTGATATTCAACACCTTCTACCGATGCTTGAACGCACCGAACCTGCGATCAGGGTCGGGCCGCCAGCTCGAAAAAGTAGTTGAACCCCGCCTGCTGGTTGAAGGTGACGCCGCCGTCATCCGACACGTACGAGGAACCGACCGTGTCGTTGTCGAGGCCCACCAGCGGCGGGAAGTTGCTCACGCCGGGGAACGGGCCGACCGGCACCTCGAGCACCATGAACAGGTCGGTGCCCGGGTTCAGCGACAGCACGTTCTTCACGGCCGCGGTCAGGTTCTCCGGATTCTTGAAGAACATGGTGCCGAAGTCCGTGTCCTGCGAGTTGAACGGCGCTTCCACCGCGAGCGGAGCCGCCAGGTTGATGCTGGCCGTGGTGCCGCTGACCGTGCCGGTAGTGAGGCGTGCCGAAGCGAAGTTCACCGGCGCCGAAGCGTCGGCAACGTCCGTCAGGAACAGGCCCGTGTGCAGCACTGCGCTGGCCGCGGAGAGGAAAGCCTGCACGTTGGCGTTGGGGAAACGCACCGCGTACAGCCGCCCCGCCGGAGCGCCGGTGAAGCCGAACGGATCGTTCGCGTCGAAGTTGCCGTCCGTGCGTCGCAGCACGTTCGACACGTTCGTCACGAAATTGACGTGCGTCACGCCGCCGTTGTTCACGCGCACCGAGAACGCCTGCGATGGACGCGTCTCGTTGCCACTCTCGAACTCGCGATTCCAGAACTCTTCGCGGAAGTTGAGATCGGTGAACTGGCCGCCGACGATGGCGTTCAGGCTGATGTTGCCCGTCGCCGCCGGCTGGCCGTCGAGCGACTGCAGGCCGATGAAATAATCGCCCGCGGGCACCGGAATCACGAAGTCGCCGTTGAGCACCGAGAACGCGGCGTTCGGCCCGAAGAACAGGCCGGCGTCGAAGTCCGTGACGCCCGTCGGGCCCGGCTGCACCAGCAGTTTCGTCGTGCCGCTGTAGCCGGACACGGCGACCCTGCCGTTGGCGTGATGCTGCGCCCAGATGTTGGCGCCCGCGACCGGCAGACCGGTGCGACCCGACGTCACGGAACCCCTGATGAGGCCGTACGCCGTGTCGAAGCCTTTGTCGCCCGGCTGCAGGGCGCCCGGACCCGAGTGCGCGCTGTTCTCCGGATACAGGAAGCTGCTCCAAGCGATGTCGTCGGAAGACGGCGTGCGCTGCGAGCTCTCGGTGCCCGGATCGTTGATGTCGATGAACGGGAACATCGTGGCGCCTTCGCCGTCCGTGCTCGAGAACTGGTTGATCAGGCTGTGCGACAGCCCGTGCGAATGTCCCAGCTCGTGTACCGCGACCGCCTGAATGTCGGTGGTCGCAAGCGCGTCGGGCGTGGTGTTCCACGGAATGCCCACGGTGGCGCTGAAGCCCACGTCGTTCTCGAGGATCGTGCCCGCGGCGTAGTTGCCCGCCGAGAACTCGATGTCGCCGTCGCCGTCCGCGTCCTTGCAGTTCAGATCTTTCGGGCCGGACGGCGCGAACACGTCCGAGTCGCCGTCCAGGTCGATGTCCTGGCCGGCCACGAACGTCGTGTCCTCGATCAGTGAGGTCGAGGGTGCCGCGGCCAGGAAGCCGCCCACGGTCACGAAGTTCAGCTCGTTGACGAAGTCGAAGCCGCCGATCGCGCCGGGAGGCGTGAGCACGCCGCCGCGCAGGTCGCGCGTCGCCGTGATGTTCATCTCGATGAACGACGTGCGGATCTTGTTCCACTGCTCCATCGAGGCCTGCAGCTCGGCGCGCGTCGTCGCCAGGTCGATGTCGGGCGCGGCCGTGTTGAAGTTCGGTGGCGTGGTGTCGAGCGTGTAGTTCACCGGGATGCAGCGTGCGTCCCACTTGATCGGGATCACGAGGCCGTCGACGAAGCCGGGCACCGTGACGGTGCCAGCGGTGATGTCCACAGTGTCGAGACTGCCGCCGGCCTCTGCGCCGGTTGCAGCGAATGCGCCGGCCGCGAGCAGCGTACCGGCGACGAGGTGTCTGAGGTTGCGCATTAGTTGTTCCCTCCCTGCGCCTCGACCGCGTTGCGGATCTGCTGCTTGAACGTGGCCAGGTCCACTCTCTCGCCGCGCGCCGCGGACGCCGTTTCATGGCCGGACGCATCGCGCAGGATCGTGTACTTGCCCTGCGAATAGCCGACCACGCTGAACCCGTCCGCGACCGCCGCCTCGTCGTTGAGGAAGAGCAGCACGTTGTCGCGCAAGCCCACGAAAGGCGCGTCCGGGTAGATCACGGCCACCGGCACGGGCCGGCTGGCGTCGACGCCGCCCGGTACCACCAGCGTCACTTCCTGCGCCGCATCGCCCTTCAGCGATTCGGACACGGAGATCGTCGCCAGCGTCACCAGGGTGCGGTCGACCCAGGCGCTGCGCAGCTGGGTGCAGGTTCCGATCACGATGTTGTCGGATTGCGCGGCGAGCTGTTCGGTGGACAGGCTCACCAGCGTCGTTGCCTGCGAGACGCCGGCCAAGCCGACTCCCAGCAGCAACAGCGTTGCCACTCGTTTGAGCGAATGCATGAATACCCCCTTGTTGGTGTTTGCGTCCGTGCACCGCGGGCGCGGCGCCGGTCGCCAATCGACTCTGGTCCCCTTTCTTCTCGCTCAGCCGTTCACCGCAGCCACGCGCCCGCTCCGTTCTTGCTTATCGAGGAAGTTTGCTCGCGACAGGTGACCGGTTGAGTTCTTCTGGTCGCAACGCGTAATGCAGATCAGCGATCCCTTGCGGCGGTCCTGTGCTCCGCGTTCCGTTGCGTCAGCCGGGGCATAGTGCGCTCGTCCCCGCTGCGCCGGCAACGCAGTTTGTCCCACGCGATGCGATGCGATGCGACGCGAAGAGCCGAACTGTGCAATACGCGCTGCTGCCTCGGCCGGATGCGCAGATGCACGCGCTCACGCGCAGCGAACGTCGCCGACGAGACGCGCGAACGCTCATTACTGTTAACTCGTATTCGCCGGAGACACGTGAAGAATGGCTCGCAGGGCGCTGATTCCCTGCGAACAGCACCGCGAGCAACACCGGCAACAGCACCGTGAACAGCATTCCGCGACGCCTGAGCCCACGGCGCGTGCCCTCACCATGGACGCCGACGCGTCAACCAAAGATGATCCGGCGCGTTGATCCGCCTGAAGGGCCGCCGTCCGGCAGGAATTCGTTTGAATCCCGAAAACGTCATTGCCGCCAATCGCTTCGGTCTCGGCGCGCGTCCGGGTGAGCTCGCCGCCATCGGCCGCGACGCTCGCGACTGGCTCGCCCCGCAGATCGAAGGCTCGCGTCGTCCGCCGGAGGCGATCCGCGGCCTGCCCTCCTCCGCCGCGGCTTTCGAGGCCTACAGCGACGGGCAACAAGAGCGACGCGAGACGCGCAAACAACGGCAGGATTCCGGCGAACAGGATTCCCGCGAGAAGACGCGCGGCAAGGAATCCGAGGTGTCGGCCGCACAACGAATTGTTGCCGGGATCCGGCAGAAGCTCGCGCCGATGTACCTGGAGCAGGTTGCTGCGCGGTATCGCGCCGCAGTGCGCACGCAGGAGCCCTGGCGCGAGCGCCTGGTGCACTTCTGGGCCAACCACTTCGCCGTGTCCGCCGACAAGCCGCAGGTCATCGCCCTGGCCGGGACGCTGGAGAACGAAGCGATCAGGCCACACGTCGCGGGCCGATTCGTCGACATGCTGCTGGCGGTGGAAATGCATCCCGCGATGATCCTGTATCTCGACAACCAGGCGTCGATCGGCCCGAATTCCGAGCTCGCCGAGCGCGCCGGACGGCGGGCGCGCAACGCCGAGCGCAAGCTAGACATCAACGAAAACCTGGCGCGTGAAATCCTCGAGCTGCACACGCTCGGCGTGAACGGCGGCTACTCGCAAGCCGACGTGACCGCCTTCGCGCTCGCGCTCACCGGCTGGTCGATCGGCGGCGCTCGCGGGCGGCTACGCGAGGGCAAGCCCGGGACGTTCGAATTTCGTGACGGTCTGCACGAGCCCGGCGCACGCACGATCCTGGGCCACCGCTATGGCGAAGACGGCGTTGCTCAACCGCGCGCCGTGCTGAAAGACCTGGCCGCGCATCCGGCGACGGCCACGCACGTTGCCACCAAGCTCGTACGACACTTCGTCGCGGACGAGCCGCCACCCGCCGCTGTCGAGCGTGTGGCGAAGGCGTACCGGGACAGCGACGGGTCCTTGCCTGCCGTGCATCGCGCGCTGCTGTCGCTGCCCGAAGCCTGGTCCGATCCGTCGCCCAAGTTCAAGACGCCGCACGAGTTCGTGGTGTCGACCTTTCGGATGCTCGACTTCGTTCCTGAAGAGCCGCGGCAGATCGCTGCGCCGTTCGAGCTGCTGGGGCAGCGGCCCTGGTCGCCCGGCTCGCCTGCCGGTTGGCCGGACACCGCCGACCGCTGGGACGGTCCCGACGCATTGCTCAAGCGCATCGAGTGGGCGAGCGCCGCCGGCGAGCGCGCAGGCGCGGGGGCGCAACCGCTCGAGCTCGCCGCCCAGGCTCTCGGCGGTGCACTGCGCGAGCACACGCGCACTGCGATCTCTCGAGCAGCCAGTGCGGCCCAGGGGGTCACACTCCTGCTCGCGAGCCCGGAATTTCAGAGGCGCTGATGATGAAACTCATCGACCGGCGTGCGTTCGTTCGCGACCTGGGAGCTTGCGCCGTCGGCGCCATGCTGCCGCGCATCTCGTTCGCGACCGCCGCGACCGACGCGCGCTTCGTGCTCGTGATCCTGCGCGGCGCGCTGGACGGGCTCGCTGCGGTGCCGCCATACGGCGATGGCAACCACTCGGGCAAACGCGGCGAGCTGGCGCTCGCGACGCACGAGCTCAAGCTCGACGGCCTCTTCGCCCTGCATCCCTCCCTCACCCACTTGCACCAGCGCTATCGCGAGCGCGAGCTGATCGTGTTCCACGCCGCGGCGACGCCGTATCGTGAGCGCTCGCACTTCGACGGCCAGGACCTCCTGGAGAGCGGCACGCGCACCGCGACCGCGCGCGACGGCTGGCTCAATCGCGCGCTGCCCGCTCTGCCTGCTGCGCGCGCGACCGAGACGCTGGCACTCGCGCTCGCGCAGAACGTTCCGCTCGTGCTGCGCGGCAACGCGCGCGTCGGCTCGTGGGCGCCCTCGCGACTGCCCGATGCGGATTCCGACACTCTCCAGCGCATCGCAGACCTTTATTCCGCCGACCCTTATTTCGCGAGCCGGCTGCAGACGGCGCTGGCCGCGGACGGCGTTGCTGGCGACGGCATGGATGGCGCCGGTCGGCGGCGCGACCCGCTGGGCGCGATGGGCACGATCGCGGCCGCCGCCGGAAAGTTTCTGGCCGCGCCGGATGGCGCGCGGATCGCGGTGATCGAAGTCGGCGGGTGGGACACGCACGCGAACCAGGGCGCCGACCGCGGTCAGCTGGCGACGCGGCTACGCGGTCTCGATCAGGGCATCGACAGCCTGCGCAGCGCGCTCGGCGGCGCCTGGCGCGACACTGCGGTGCTCGTCGTCACCGAGTTCGGGCGTACGGTCGCGGTGAACGGCACGCGCGGCACTGATCACGGGACTGCGACCTGTGCGTTCCTCGTCGGTGGCGCCGTCGAGGGCGGGCGCGTCGTCGCGGACTGGCCGGGGCTCGCTGCCGGCTCTCTCTATCAAGGCCGCGATCTGAAGCCGACTCTCGACCTGCGTTCGGTGTTCAAGGGCGTGCTCGCCGCTCACCTCGGTGTGGCGGAAGCAAAGCTCGAAGACACGGTATTTCCGGACAGCCGGGCTGCGGCGCCGGTCGGCGGACTCACGAAGCGCACAGCAGGTTGATCAGGCCCCCGAGCGCCGGGTTGGCACGCTGTCGCGCGCGAGGCGATCGAGGTGCGAGCGGATGTGCGCGGCCTCGGCTGCGGTGTTGGCAAGCGCGATTGCGCGATCGAATGACACGCGTGCTTCGTCCTCCCGACCGAGCTGCAGAAGCAGCGCGCCGCGCAGGCCGAAGAAATTGAAGTAGCCGGACAGCTTCGGCTCCAGCGGCTCGATCATGGCCAGCGCGCGCTCCGGACCTTCTACCTTGGCAACTGCGACCGCACGATTGAGGGTAACGACCGGCGAGGGTTGCAATTGCTCGAGCGCAGCGTACAACCGATCGATCTCGGCCCAGTCGGTTTCATCGGGCCGCGCCGCGTGCGAGTGGACCGCGGCAATCGCGGCCTGCACCTGGTACGGACCGGGACGCCTCTGACGCAGCGCCTTGTCGATCAGCACCAGCCCCTCGGCGATCGCCTCGCGGTTCCACAAACTGCGGTTCTGCTCCTCGAGCAGGACGATCGCACCGTGCTGGTCGAGCCGCGCCGGCGTGCGCGAGTGCTGCAGCAGCAGCAGTGCCAGCAGGCCCATGATCTCGCTTTCCGCCGGGAACAGGCCCAGCAACAGGCGCGCCAACCGGATCGCCTCCTCGCAGAACGGCGCGCGCACGTGTGCTTCGCCGCCGCTCGCCGAGTAACCCTCGTTGAACAGCAGGTAGATCATCGCCGCGACGGCGGCGAGCCGGCCCGCGCGATCGGGCGCGCCTGGCGTTTCGAAGGCGACGTCCGCCTCGGCCACGCGCCGCTTGGCGCGCGTGATGCGCTGTTCCATCGCGCTCTCGCTCACCAGGAACGCGCGCGCGATCTCGGCGACGGACAGGCCGGACACGACCCGCAGCGCGAGGGCGATCTGCTGCGTCGACGGCAGATCGGGGTGGCAACAGATGAACATCAGCCGCAGCACGTCGTCGCGGTAGTGCGAGCTGTCGAGGCGTTCGGCGAGCGGCGTCTCGGCGTCGTCGAGGTCCGAGATGTGCTCGTCGGGCGGCAGCTCTTCGTGCCCCTTGCGCTTGCGCGCTTCGTCGACGCCGACGTTGCGTCCGACGAAAATGAGCCACGCGGCCGGATCGCGCGGCGGACCGTTCTGCGGCCACTTCTGCAGCGCGCGCAGGCACGCTTCCTGAAAGGCTTCCTCGGCGGTGTTGAGATCGCGGAAGTAACGCAGCAGTGCGCCGAGCGCGCGCGGGCGCGCGGCCGTCAGCGTTGCGTTCATCCACGCGACGTCGGTCACTGCGCGACGCTCACGGCCGGCATGATGCCGGGCAGGGTCGCGCCACCCGGATTGAACAGCGCCACCGGGCGCAACTCGAGCGACCGCGAGCCGCAGCTGTGGCCGATCTGGCGCGTGATCTCGAGCGCTTCCTCGAGCGTCTCGCAGTCGATGATGTACAGGCCGAGGAGTTGTTCTTTCGTCTCGGCGAAGGGACCGTCCACGATGACTTGCTGGTCGCCTTGCCGCAGCGTCGTCGCGGTCGTGGTCGGCATCAGCCGCAGCACCGGCCCGAGCTTGCCCTGGGCCGCGAGCTTCTTCTGGAGCACGACGTGCCTGGCCACCAGTGCATCGTCCTCCTGCTTGGGACGGGCATGGACCACGGCTTCGGAGTCGTAGATCAGCACGGAATAGAGCATGGTCGGCTTCCTGTGAAGGGGGGAGCGGCAGCATTCTCGCACGCCCGTTCTGTCCCAAGGACGGCCCGGAGCTGGCACGGCCGACAGCCCTCACCGAAAAGATCGGCCCGCACGGCAGATCCTTCCGTGCGCCTGCGCAACAGGTACGCACCGGGCCGCGAGCGGCCGCGTTACCCGGCGAAACAGGGGGTTGGCGCCTGGCGCGCGCCTTGCACCACTCTGCCGGAACACTTCATCCGAAGGGATCGGCCATGGAAGGCAACACGCGGCCCACCTGCGGCCCCACACCCAGCGGTTTTCCAATCGTGGGTTCGCAGCGAACCCGCCTGCTCCCGGCGCCGCATCGTCGGGTTCGAATCGAGCGAACGCCGTGGTCGCGTCGCCTGTTACTGGCGTTGGTCGTATTTCCGGCGCTCGCGCCGCCATACGCGTCGCGCGAAGAAGGACTGACGCGCGCCGAAGCACCGACGATGATGTCAGGAACGGGGACCGTCCTCGGCGAGGACGGTCCCCGAAGCCGGCAGAAGGCGTGCCCGGGGTGTGTCATGTCCGCGCACGCTCCGCCCGACGCTCAGCGGATCGGCTGGAAGGCGTTGCCGAAGACGTAGTTCGCGACGCGACGCCCCTGCGCGATGCCCTCGGTCTTGTCGAAGGACCAGTGAATGCCGAGATAGATGCGACTCTGCCCGTTCTCCTCTTCGGCCTGCGAGAACGTTTCGAAGGAGCGCGGCGCGAGCGGGCGCACCTCGCCGTCATTGCCGACGGTGACACCGTTGAGCTCGTCGGAAACGAACGTGAAAGCCACGCGGTCGGTGCCGTAGAACCTGCGCAGAATCTGGAACAGCGCGCCCCCGAAGCCCGCGTGGCCGGACGGATAAGCGGGGAACGGCGGCGTGAAGTTCGGCCCGGTGAGATTGCTCGCCGGCGCACCGAGCGGGCTGAACGTCAGGTCGCCGACCGTGAGCGGATTGCCGTCGCCTTCGCCCGAGGGACCCGTGCCTGCATCGGCCTCGCGGATGCCGAGCACCGGCCGCCAGAACTCGTATAAGAACTTCGACTCCCAGATCGCGATGCCCGAGTCGGACATCGCCACGTTCGCCAGCGCGTAGAGGCGTGCCAGCGCGATGACGTTCGTACTGCGCTTCGACACTTCGGTGATGATCTGGTTGTAGAGGCGGGGCGGCGCGCACAGGCTGGGCGTGCCGTCGTACGCCCAGTAGATACCGGTCAGCGTCTGGTCCTCGGTGCGCGTCGTCGCCGTGCCCTCGGGCTCGCCGTCGCCACCGAGCGCCTTCACCTCGTTGAACGCCGCCGTGTACGCCTCGCTGTTCATCGCCGGTGGCGGTGGCGCACGGAACTGCGACCCGGAGCGCAACACCAGCGGTCGCACCAGTCCCCATTTCCAGCCGAGGGCAATCGGCGACTGGCTGATCGGATCCTGCCTCCATTCGCCGGCCTCCTCGCCGCCCGGGTACTCGCCGTCCATCAGCGGATCGGTGTGAACGCTGCCGTCGTTCAGGCGTCGTGCGAGGATCAGTGCGGCCGCCAGCTTGCCGACGGCGATGCCCCGGAGCTTGCCGTTGCCGGCCGGGAGCAGGCGCAGATCGCGCACCAGCAGCTCGTCGAATTCGCGCCGCTGCGAGGGAAACTGGCGAATCAGCGTGGCGTGTGCCGCCGAGGCAACCGCCGCATCGATGGAAGCGTTGCCGAAGGTGCGCGGCAGGCCGGTGTAGCTGCGATAGCCGCCGACGATGGAGTTGACGGCATCGAAGATTGCAATGTGCACGATCGCGATGGCCAGGCTCGCGCGGCCCGGTCCGAGCTTTTCGCCGAACCGGCGCGTCTCGCCCGGCTGCAGCGGCGTGTGATCGATGCCGCTGGCGTCGATCGCGATCTGGTTCCAGTAGCGCAGCGTGTCCGCGGCGTTGGTGAGGCGTCGCAGCGGACGATCGAGCAGCGACGGCGCTTGCGTCGTTGCCTGAGCGTTGACCCGGAACGTGGGCGCCGGAAAGGCGCGCTGTCGGGAGGAAGATTCCTGCGCCGGAGCGTCCTGCGCCTGTACACCGAGCGCCAGCATCGAGACGAGCGCCGCACAGCCGCAGGCCAGCGCCGGGGAGTTGAGTCTGCCGAACATGATTTATCCCCCTCTATCGGCGATCTCGACGCTCCTGCGAGACGTTCGTGGGCGCGCAGTGCGCGCGCGTCAGGGCGGGTCGCCGTATCCGCGTAGTTTCAGCAAGCCTCGTGCCACGCTGCGGCGGGAATCCGCAGCGCATTGAGCGCATTCGCTTTTCGCGCTGAGAGCCGGGCACGCCGAAGCGCTGCGAGAGGCTGCGACTGTCTTCCTTCAGAGACTCGGGGATCGGCCAGCAGTCGCAAGCGCTTGATTGGCGACGCACGTGCCGGGTCGCCACGCCGCGACGATGACGTGCGCCCGCAGTTTTGGGCAACTGCCCGCGTTCGAAAAGCGTGCCTGGGTCAGAGGCGCTGGGCGGCGAGCCAGGCTTGCATGTCGACGACGCGCGCCGCCCCGGCCTCGCGCATTGCGAGATCGAAGCGGTGGCGGTTGCGATAGCTCGCCAACACCAGGATGCGTTTGTCCGGATGCGCACGCACCGCCTCGCGGGCGCGATCGATCATGTAGGCGTCCCACCTTTCCTGGCCGTCCTCGAGGGGCTTGCCGCCGACCGAGTACTGCACGAGGTACCAGGAGCGCGCCATGTCCGCGGTGAGTATGTCGTGCGCGTGTGCTGCCGTCTGCCAGTGCGCCTTGAGGAGCGTGCTCAGAGAACGCTGGTAACTGCTCCAATAGCTCGCGCCCTGCGGATCGTTCTTTTCGAAAGCGTCGTGGTCGTTCGAAGCCTCGCCGACCCATTTTTCGAACAGTTCGCCACCCGGCTCCAGCGGCAGCGCCGTGACGCCGTTTTGCCTGGCGAGGTAGGGCCACACCACCCGCGGATACTCGGGTCGGCCGGGCGTGTCGGTGCGACCGGACAATTCGTCCGGACGCGTTTCGAGGAGCATCACCTCAGGTCTGATCGCCTCGATGACCCGTCCGAGCGCCGCGTAGTCGAAGCCCGGGACCTGCTCGTGCAAGCCATGCAGCGCGCCGACGACGTAGATACCCGCGGGCGGTGGAGACGCGGCGGACTGAGCGCGTGGCTGAGCGGCCGACTGGGCGCCGGACTGGGCGACTGCCAGCGCTGCTGCCGAGGCGACGAGCGTCGCACAGATTGTCGCAACCGCCGCCGCGGCCCGGGCCATTCCGAAGATCCTTCCGCGTTTGCTCACATTGTCCCGCTCGCTCATCGCAGACCTCTCTATTTCAGATTTCTCTTGGCCGTGTGACGTTCCGCCAACCACTGCTCGATCACCGCTGGTGCCTGACGATCGACGGCGTTGCGCGAAGGCGGCGCGGTGATCTCCCAGGTGATGCCGTCGCGATCCTCGAAGTAGACCGAGCGCTGATCGCCGTGATCCTCGTCGCGCACCGCGAAACCCGCGGCGACGAGACGACGGCGCCAGCGCCTGAGCGTCGTGCGATCGCGCACTGCCAGCGCGCAGTGCGGCAGATCCACTGCCGACTTGGCCGGCGGCGCCTGCCCGTCGAGTGCGCACAGCGCGATCTGCCCGCCCTCCGACAACCCGTAAATCATCATCAGCCACGGCGCGCCGCCCCAGTCGTCCCCGGAATACGCTGCGACCAGCGGCAGACCGAGCACGTCGCCGAACAGCTCGCGCGCGTGATCGGCGCGGCCGACCGGGATCGCGACGTGATCGAAACGCAGTGCGGCCATGTCGGGCTCCTTCGACGCGACCCAGCTTAAAGGTCGCCGCTCAGGCGGTCTTGGACGAATCGGACGTCTCGACCCGGGCGAACCCGTAGTCGAGCGAGTGAACGCGGCTGCGCAGGTATTCGGTCGGCGTCAGGCCGCCGATCTGGCGGAACTCTCGGGTGAGGTGCGCCTGGTCGTAGTACCCGAGCTCGTGCGCGAGCACGGCCAGGCGTTCATCGGCGCGCGGGACAGTTCCGTTGGCGTCGACGGCGCTCACGCCGGTTGCGCCCCTCTTCCTCGGTGCGCCCGAGCCGAGGGCGCGAATGGCGGCATGGAAACGCGACAGGCGTGCAACGCTGCGCGGCCCCACGCCGATGTGCTCGACGAAGCGTCGGTGCAGGTGCTTCTCGCTGCAACCGAGCTCGCGCGCCAGGGCCGAGACCCGCACGTCGCCGTGCCGGCGCTCGATGCCCTCGAGCGCCCAGCTCACCCCGCGATCCCACCGGCATGGCTGCAGCATGCGCTCGAGCAGATAGTTGCCGAGCAGCAGCAGACGCTCGTCGGCGGTCGGCGTGGCATGAATGGACTCGACGAGCCGATCCACGGAACCACCGAGCACCGCGTCGAGCTCCACGAGCCGGTTGGCGAGGAGATGGGCGGGCGTGCGCAGGAGCCGATACGCACCCTCGCTCGTGAGGCTTGCGCCGCACAGCCAGGCGCGGCCGCCCGAGGCTGTGACGAATGCGTGCTCGTGCAAGCCGCTCACCCACGCGAAACCGAACGTGCGCTCGCCGCTCGCCTCGACCAGCGCGTGCCGGCCGGCGAGACTGACGATGACGGAAATTTCACCTCTCGGCAGCTCGCGCTCGCGCGAGGGCGGGCAGACTCCGTCCAACTCCCACAGACGCGCGATCCAGCGATCGAGCGGCGTCCTGGGCAGCTTCGCCATGCAGCGCCACGTGGTGTCGAGTGTCGAATGGCGTCCGGAAAACGTGCGCGGGAATGATTTCTCAGCGATCAAGCGACGGCACCCAATGCAAGTTCCTTTGGATAGTAACCGCGTCGAATCGCCCGACGCCATGGTGCGCGCGCCGCTCGTCCCTTTATCATTCGCCGCTTCGATCCCTCGGGCGGATCGGTCACGCGGTCACTGAAATGACGCTCCTCGCCAGCTTGGTCGAGACTTCGCAGCGCGTCGGCGCCACGTCCGCGCGCCTCGGCAAGATGCGCGAGATCGCGGCCTGCCTGCGCGCGCTGGAACCGGGCGAAATCGAGATCGGCGTGCAGTACCTGTCCGGGGAAGCTCCGCAGGGGCGTTTCGGGATCGGATACGCCGCGCTGCGCAGCGCGTGCGCCGGCGGCGCGGCAGGTGCGCCGACGCTGACGATCGCGGAAGCCGATCGCCACCTCGAATATGTGTCCGGCATCCGCGGATCCGGCGCCAACGCGCGTCGCGCGGAGGGCCTGCGTGCACTCTGCGCGCTCGCCACGCCGGCCGAGCAGGAATTCCTGGTCCGCCTGCTGCTGGGCGAGCTGCGCCAGGGTGCGCTGTCCGGTGTGATGGTCGATGCAATCGCCGCCGCTGCCGACCTGCCGGTTTCCCAGGTGCGACGCGCCGCGATGTATTCCAGAAGCCTCGGGGCCGTGGCGCGCGTCGCGCTCATCGAAGGCCTCGCGGGCCTCAAGCAGTTCCAGCTCGAAATCATGTCGCCCATCGCGCCCATGCTGGCGCAGACTGCAACGGACACCAGCGAGGCCCTGCAACAGCTCGCAGGCGAGGTGGCCTTCGAATGGAAGATGGACGGTGCGCGCATCCAGGCGCACAAGTCCGGCGATCTCGTGCGCTTCTACACGCGCAGCCTCAACGATGTGACCGCCGCCATTCCCGAGATCGCCGCCGTCGTGCGCGAGTTGCCGGCGCGCGACCTGATCCTGGACGGCGAAGCGATCGCACTCGCGCCTTCCGGCCGCCCGCATCCGTTCCAGGTGACGATGCGCCGCTTCGGACGCAAGCTCGACGTCGAAGCGATGCGCGCCGAGCTGCCCATGCAGGCGTTCTTCTTCGACTGCCTGCGTCTCGACGGCCGCAGCCTCGCGGACCTGCCGGCGCGCGAGCGGGTTGCCGCGCTCGAGCAGGCGGTTCCCAGGGAACTACAGATCCCGCGGCGCGTGACGCGCGACGAGGAGCAGGCGCAGAAGTTCTACGACGAAGCGATCGCGGCTGGCCACGAGGGCCTGATGGCGAAGTCGCTCGAAGCGCCCTACGAGGCGGGCAACCGCGGCGCGAGCTGGCTCAAGATCAAGCGCGCCCACACGCTCGATCTCGTCGTGCTCGCGGCCGAATGGGGTCATGGGCGGCGCACCGGCAAGCTCTCGAACCTGCATCTCGGCGCACTCGACACCGCGACGGGCGAGTACGTGATGCTCGGCAAGACGTTCAAGGGCCTCACCGACGCGATGCTGGAATGGCAGACGAAGGAGCTGCTGCGCCGGCAGATTCGCCGTGACGAATGGGCGGTTTTCGTGCGTCCCGAGCTCGTGGTCGAAATCGCGTTCAGCGACCTGCAGGCGAGCCCGCGTTATCCCGGGGGCCTCGCGCTGCGACTCGCGAGAGTCAAACGCTATCGCGACGACAAGCGCGCCGAGGAAGCGGATACGCTGGAATCGGTGCGGCGCATCTACGACGCGCAGCACTGATCAGGCTGCGACCTTCCGACCCGCGTACCCTGCTGCGCGGCTATTGCCCCTGAGGTTTCGCGGGCTTGTCGCTCGTGGCGCCCGCCTTTTTCTGCGCCGCCGGCTTCTGTTGCTGGCGCGCCGGCAGTACTTCGCCGTGCATCAGCGTATTGCTGGCGCCGTCCCTCGTGTTCGACCCGCCGCTGGGCGCTGCGGGCGTCCTGGATTGCTTGTGCTGACCGCTGATCTTGTTGATCGGCGCAAATACCGCCGGCTGTGGGCTGCCCTGCGGCGCCGCGATTTGCTGGTTGAGCGCCGGCTTGCAAACGACCTTGAAACTCGATGGCTGCGACGTCACCTTGTTCGGCGCTTCGGTGACCACGCGCCAGAAGCCCTGGTATACGTTCGGCGGTGGCGCTTCGCTGGCAATCGTCGTCGATGCGCTGCCTGCACCGCCGCCGCCCGTCGCTGCGACTACCGTGCCTTGCACGCCACCACCCTGAGCACTGCCGGAGACGGCATGGCCGATCGGTAGCTCGAGGACGAAGTATCCGGTGTTGGTCTGGTCGATCTCGATCGTGCCCGTCGTCGAGAGCTGACCCTTGTCGTTCTCGAGGCGGTAACGCACCTTCGTCGGGCCGTTGGTGACGATCGTGCCGGAAGCGTTCAACTGCGCCGGGCAGACGCCCTCGTAGAAATCCGGCAGCATGACCAGCGCCGCCTGGGTCACTCCCACGTTCATCTTGACGTCGTTCGACGCGCCGGGCGGCTTCGGATCCTTGGGCGTCGCCTGCACCTGGTCGAGCGAATACTTCTCGCAGCGCACGTCGATCTTGACCGCGACGTCTTTCTCGTAGATGCCGCCTGGAGCGATGAAGCCGCCGGGCGCCTTGGCATTGCCGCAGACCAGCGTGCCGCGCAGCTCGTCGAGCGGTACGCCCTTCAGGTCCCACGATTTCGCCAGCACCTGGTTCTTCGTCATGCCCTGCCCGATCTTCTGGTTGAGATTGGCATTGCAGGCCGAGATGGCGCGATCGCGCCATGCCGCCGGATAGTCGACGCCGGTGGGGTAGATGCCGTCCGGAAAGTGCATCTGCGTGGTCGGGATACTGTTGGCGTGATGCTCGAGCGCATCGAAATAGGCCTGAGCGGTCTGCCCCGGCCAGTCATGCGCCGTGACCTCCAGCGCTTCGACCGCGTGCTCGTTGCCATTCGATTCGATATCGCACGCGCCGTTGGCGGTCAGACCGATCTGCCCGCCCGTGACCAGATCGTTGTAGAGCTCGCCGTTCGTGGATCGCACTTCGACCGTGGGCCGGGCGCCCTGCGTGAGATCCAGGAAACCGGACACGCCGGTGAACGCCAGCGTCGTACCGGCCGCCGCCAGTGCGACTGTGCCGAGAGCGATCCGGATGGCCGATCGCAGTTGCTCCGCTTCTCGATGATTCGTCGACATCGCGCTTTCCTCCGCTGCCTGCGCTGAGGTCGGAGGCGCCCGGTCGACGGTTCAAAACAAGTCGCGGCCAGTCGATCGGGAACCCGTGGCGATGCAGCCTAGGGCGTGCGCGGGAACGCAGGTATTGTCCGAAAGGGCACGCATCCGGAGCGCGACACCCGGGAGCGGCCGCAACGCCGGGGCGGCCGCAACGCCGGGGCGGCCGCCACGCATATATATAGAGTGGCGGAACGCCCCGGGTCGGGAGGACGGCGCGAGGCTCGTCAGTCGAGGCCCATGCAATTTGCGTAGTACGTCACAGTTGCGGGCCAGTCCGAAAAGATGCCAAGGATGTTCACGTCCTGCGCCAGCACGTGGAGCGCCTCGTACATGTCGCTGTCTTTCTTCACCGCCCGGCCGTTCGGATCGAACGCGTAGTAGAAGCCGGCGGACGACGCGCCACGACGCAAGTCGGCTCGCTCAAACGTCCAGGTGATGATGTCGAAGCCCGCGGCCTCGATGTCGAGTGCGTACTGGGACGGCACGATCTCGTCAGCCCCGTCGACCGCCAGCAGCGCTGGCATCGGCGGCGCGAAGATACGCACGCCCTGCGACCGGACCTCGCGCAGCTCCTCGGCGGTCAGGCGCGGGATGCCCGCACCGGGATCGACGTCGTCGAGATAGACCGCCTGCCTGCCGTAACGCGGCTCGTTGCGCACCCAGTGCAACACGTCCTGAAGGTTGAAGGACTGCGGCCAGGCGTCGCGCGGTTGCACGCCGCCGCGTCTCAGCTCGTCGATGAGCTTCTGCGCGTACGCCGCCTGGCTGCCGAACACTTGCGCGACCCGCTGCGGGTTTCCGGCTTTGAGCTCCGGCGTGTGCTTGACGCCGAGACGACGATTGAGCGCAATGCTCTCGCGCAGGGTCAGCAGCGTGCCACGCCCCGTGTAGAGGTCAGTGCGCCAGGATGCCGTGCCGCCCAGAAAGCCGGCAGCGTCGGGCGCATTCGGGTTGCTGGCGTCCATCTTTCCCTTCAGCGTCCTGAACTGGGCCAGGGTCAGGTCGCTCGCACAGCAACGCGGCGAGCTGCCGGGGCCCGAGTACGGAACCGTGCACGCGTTGTTGAGCTCGGTCGCAATGACGTTCGTGGTGGTGTGCAGGTCGCATTCGTCGTGCCGGCACACGAGCTCGCCGTCTTTGGTGAAGGTGACGTCACACTCCACGATCCCGGCACCCATGCGTGCGCCGGCCTCGTACGACTCCTGCGTGTGCTCGGGGAACTGCAGCGGCGCGCCGCGGTGCGCGATGGAAAAGTCGCTACGGTGAAACGGCCCGTTCTCGCAGCGCATGAGCTTCGACTTGAGCGGGCCATCGTCCATCCCCCTGACCAGATAGAAGGGACGCGCACCGAGCTGCACGCCGGCATCGCGATGACCGCGAGCCGAATGCGCGATCCGGTCGGAATCACCCGACGCGCCCGCGCCAGCGGCGTCGCTCGCCAGCGCCGCGGTGACCGCGAACAGAGCGAGCGCTCCCCAGATGATGAGAATGACTTCGCCTTCGATTCTTCTCTTGCGCATGATCGCTCCCCGCCAGGGTAGAAAGGTGTCGCGCAACCGGTTGGCCCGTTGCGCGATCAGGCTAGGAAAGCGTGGTGTCAGGCGCGTGACGCTTCGTTGACGCTCGCGTTGCCGGGCAGCCTCGCCGCTGCCGTGACTGCCTCGACGTCGCAGGGATTCGCAGCGCTACGGGCGCGGAATGCCGAGGAACACCGTGCTCCAGAGCTGTGCGGCATTGGATTCGTCGACGTCGGTGCCGCGCTGGCCGAACGGCTCGACGCGGTAGCGGCCGCCGGCATACGACCAGGACCATAGCTCCGACGTGCGCACGGCAGCGGACGCGTCGATCGCCGCCCACAGCCTGGCGCGCGCCGCGAGGAGTCGTTCGCGGATCGCGGGCGGCAAGTCAGTTCGCTGCAGCTGGCGCTGCAAACCCGCGGCCATCACTGCCTGCTGCCACGACCAGACCACGGTGCCGTGGTACGCCGAGTTGCTGAACTGCGCGCGCGTGGCCCGGTCGGCGAGTGCCGGGTTGGCGACGAGCAGTCCGACGTCGGTCATGAGCCCGGCCGGAAACGGGCGCATGATCGCGGCGAGCGAGCGCTCGAGCTCGACAGCCGCGGGCAGCGTGAACAACAGGCGGAAGCCCTCGTCCGAGTGCAGGATCGGGATGGGTTCGCCGGTTTCATCGAGCGCGAGCGCATTGAACTCGAGTGGGCCGTCGCCCAGCGTCGCTGTCGATCCTGCTGCATCGACTCCGATCTCGCTGCCGTAGGCGATGATGCGCGATCGCGCTTGCGCCTCCGGGACGCTCGCTGCGAACTGCACCGGCGCGTGTTCCGTCCACGCCCGCGCCTGCGCGCGTGCACGCGCCAGCGCCGTACGCTGCGACGTGTCGAGGTACGGATCGAGCAGGCCACTGTCCAGCAGGCGTGCGGCCGATTCGAGCGCAGCCGGAACGAACACAGCGTTGACGTCGTATGCGTAGCGTCCGCCACCGAGGCCGTGCTCGCTGTCGCGCCACTGGCCGGTCGTGCGTCCTTGCTTGAGTCCGATCAGGTTCGGGCGGTGCGGATGCGCCGCGAAGGGCGCCGCCCGCTCGGTGACCCACACCAGGTTGCGAACCAGCGCATCGCCGTTTGGCCCCTCGTCCTGAGCGCCCGCGTTGGCACTCGTGGCCGCGAGAAATCGTGCGGCGCGCGCGCGTTCGGTGCCCGCATCGAGCAGCCAGCCCGTCGCGACCGGCGCGAGGAGGAAATCGTCGTCGATCATGCCGTAGTCGTAGATCGGCGTATCCGTTCTTCCGCGACCTTCGCGGGCGTTGCGCAGCACGGCGAACTCGCCGATGTCCTCCTCGTGCGCCACTTCCCCGCTGGCGTCGAGCCGCGCGAGCACGGAAGCGAGGCCGCTTTCGACGGCAGCGTCGTGCATCACCGGCGCCAGCAGAGCCAGAGAGATGAGCGTGTCGCGCCCGAAGTAGGTGTTGAAGCGCCAGGAGCCGGCGAGGAATTTTTCCTGAGTGCCGAGGAAGGTCAGCGCTTCGCGAGCCCGTCGATCGGCGCCGGCGCGCGGCGTGAGCAAGGAGCCAGCTGCGAGGCCATCCAGCGGCGTCTCGCCGCTCAGCGCGACGACTTTCAGTCGTAGCCGCCCCTTCGAGCTCGGCACGGAGTCGGTGGCCGGCGCGATACCGTCGACCGACAGCCGCGCCGGATCGAGCGGCTGAATCGCGAGCCGATAGCCGGGAGCACCATCGAGCCGCTCCCGATGCCAGGCGATGAGATTGCCGGCGACCGCGGGAGCAACCAGTACCTCGGCCGGGGCCTTGCCGAGGGCTTCGTAGTCGCGCAGCACGCGCACGGACGAAAGCACGGCAGCGCGCATTTGCAGCGCGCACGGATCGCAGATCACTTCCGCTTCGATCCCGTAGAGCGGCCGGCCCTTCGGGTCCCGCTGCGTCAGCGGGCGCGGCGCGCCCACGAGCGACCAGGTCACCGGTTGCGCGGTCTGCTCGAACCACAGGCCCACGCCGCTGTTGCCCGCCGGAAACGCGATGAGGATGCGGGGTTTGGTTCCGGAGCGCAGCAGGAGGTGCGCAGCAACGGGCCCGTCGCGAACGAAGGAGTTGAGGTTGCGCCCTTCGTCGATCCGAAAGGCGAGCTCAGGCTCCGCGAGCGCAACGGACCCGCCCAGGCCCGCGAGCGCGCACGCAGCCGCGAGCCACGGGCAGTGAGGGTGAACGAGCGAGTCTGCCGGCAGCGCGGCCAGCCTCGTACCCGCCAGCCTCATGCCCGCAATCCGCCTCATGCGCGCATCAGAAAGTCACCGTCACGCTCGCGACCGCGTTGCGTCCGAGGATCGGCCGCGCGAAGAAGAAGTCCGAGCCGGTGTCCTCGATGAAGCCGGCGCGCGGATTGCCCTCGGTCAGGCCGATCTCGTCGGTGAGATTGTCGACGCTGGCCGTCAGGCGCACGTTGTCGGTCACGTTGTAGATGACCCCGGCGCTCAGCACGTCGTACTCCGGGAGCTCGATCGAGTTGGCGAGGTCGGAGAAGATCTTGCCGATGCGCCGCCACGTGACGTAGACCTCGCCGCGCTGGGCCGGCAGCAGGAAGCGCGGCGTGACCGTGATGTTCACGGGTGGCGTGCGCTCCGGGTGGTTGCCGTCGAATGACGAGGCAAAGCCCGTGCCCTGGTCGTCGCGGATGTCGAGCTCGGAGTCCTGGATCACGCCGTTGGCCTGCAAGGCGAACCAGTCGACCGGCTGCCAGGTCATGTCGAATTCCCCGCCGATGACGTTGATGTCGGAAGCGAACTCCACGTTGTCGGGCGCGCCGGGCGGCTGGCGCGAGAACAGGAAGTCGTTGAACACCGTGCGAAAGGCGGTCAACGAGCCTTCGATCGAGCCCACCCGGAAGCGGATGCCGCCTTCGGCGAAGTCGAGGATCGTCGGCTCATTGCGACCCTGCGCCTGGAACCCGCGCGCATAGCGCACGTACAGCGCCAGGTTCTCGCGCAGCAGGTAGTTGGCGCCGACGGTCGCGGCCACTTCCTCGAAGTCGCGGTCGAAACGCTGGAACGCACCGCTGAACGACGCGCCGCCGAACTGCGCGATGCCGTCGTTGGCGATGATGTTGTCGGCCTGGTTCTCCGGCAGCGGCGTGAAGCCGTTGCCGACGCTCTCGAAGCCGACGAAGTCGTTCACCTCGTACCGCGCGCCGGCGTCGACGCGCAGGGCATCGTTGACGCGCAGCTCGTTGTTCACGTACAGCGAGTAAGAATCCATGCTGGAGCGCGAAATGCCTTCGCCGAACGTGCCGTAGTTGTACAGCCCGTTCTCGGTGAGCTGGCCGACCACCTGGCCGCCGGCGTCCAGCGCCACGATGTCCACGCGGCGCGAGTTGTCGCGCACGTCGGACACGTAGGTCGAGGCACCGACCGCATCGTTGTAGCAGTTCGAATGGAAGTACAGGGCGCCGACCGTGAGCGAGTTGCTGTCCGTCTCCCAGCGCACGCCGGTGTCGGTGACGAACTCGTGCACCTTGGCGCGGTTCACCGCGGTGACATTGTCGGCCACCAGGCCGTTGCCGTTCAGTGCGTTGAGCTCGGCAGGCGTCGCGAGGATCTCGCCGGTCGAGACGATGCGCAACGCCGGCGTGGTGCCCGGGAAGCGCGTCAGCATCAGTGCAGTCTCGGGTCGCAGGGTCGGGTTGAGCCGGTCGACCGCCGGCTGCAGCGAGGCGTTGTCGAAGCTGAAGTTGGAATTGAAGCGGTTGTCGAAGTCCGTGTAGCGCGACCGCGAGAACACCGCGATCCCGCTCGCCAGCGACTTCTCGAAATCGATGCCGATCGCCTCGGCCTCCGTGTCGACGCCGTCGTGCAGGTCGACGTCCTTGGTGGCGAAGCCGGTGGTCGGCGTGGTGCGCACCGTGAAGCTCGCAACGTCGGGACCGAGAAGCGTGCCGTCCGCGGCGTCCAGGCCCGGAATGCTCTCGGGATCGCGCGAGTTGCGCAATGGAATGGGCAGCAGGAAGGTGTTCTGATCGCGCACGAGCTTGGCGTTGAGCGTCACGTGCCCGCCGTCGAGATCGCGCCGCAGCGCCGCGCGCAGAATTCCGCCCTCCTCCGCGGTGAAGCCGGTATCGCGGGGGCTGTCGGCCTCGCGATAGAAGCCGCCGACACTGAACGCCCAGTTGTCGCCGAACGGCGCGCTGTAAAAAACGTCGCCGCGCAGCGTGCCGAAACTCGACGTCGTGAGCTGCGCCGAGCCTTCCGGCTCGTCCCCCGGCTTCTTGGTGATGAAGTTGATGGTCGCGCCGGCGCCGTTGACGGTGAGCACGCCCGACGTTCCGCCGCGTACGGCCTCGAGGCGCTCGATGATCAGTTCCTGCTTGAGGATGGTGTCGGCCAGCGCGTCCGTATAGAAGACCGGCAGCCCGTCCTCGGCGAGCTGGATGAACTGCTGCCCGCCCCCGGCGAGCCCGCGCACGGAAAAGTTGTTCGACACCTCACCGCCCGATGCCTCGACGAAGATTCCGGGCACCATCTCGAGCGCCTGGGCGGTCGAGCGCGGCGCTTTGCGCTCCAGGTCTTCACGCGTCGCGACGGTGAGCGCCACGGAGGATGTGAGCACCGTGCGGTTCCGCGAAGTCGTGCCGGTGACCACGACTTCCTCCAGCGTTCCTTGCGGCGCTGGCGGCTCGCGCTCCCCCTGCTGGGCCGGCTGCTGATCGGTGGGCGCAGGTGTGTTCTGTGCGTAGGCCGGAGGCGAAGCAAGAATCGTGAGTAGCAACGCGGCTGAAGAGGTCGTGACGACCCTGCTGCCGCTGAACGAGGCTGCCATGAGCATGACGCTCTCCCTGTGTCGGCCCCACTCCAGCGGCTGAGCGGGGCGTGTCTGGTGGCCGGGCGTGAACCCGGGAAGGGATGGACAGCAGACCGGCCGATTTGCTCCCGCGCGCAAAAAATACAAGGATTGCTCGACGCCGGCGGCACGGACGCTGCGGCGCCGTGGCGTGACGATCAGAAGCGTCCGCCCTGGAAATCCTCGAACGCCTGGATGACCTCTTCGCGCGTGTTCATCACGAACGGGCCGTATCTTGCCACCGGCTCGCGCAGGGGACGGCCCGCCACGACGATCGCGCGGCTCGTGCGCGCGCCAGCCTCCGGCGCGAGACCTTCGAGACGGATCTCGCCACCGTTCCCGAGCACCGCCAGCTCGTGCGTGCCGACTTTCGCTGCGCCCTCGCCCGCGCCGGTGCGCAGCGCGCCCTCGTAGACGTACAGGAACGCGGAATGCTCCGCGGGCACGGCGTGCGTGAAGATCGCGCCCTGCTCCAGCTCGACGTCGAGATACGTAGGATCGGTTGCAGGCCGCGAGATCGGACCGCTTGCATCGGCGACACGACCGGCGATGACCTTGACGCGTACACCGGGCGCCGGCGTCGCCACCGGAATCTTCTCGGGGCCAAACTCCTGATACTTCGGCGGCGTCATCTTGTCGCGCGCCGGCAGGTTGAGCCAGAGCTGAAACCCGCGCATGCGGCCTTCCTGCTGCTCCGGCATCTCCGAGTGCACGATGCCGCGCCCCGCCGTCATCCATTGCACGCTGCCGGGCACGAGCACGCCCTCGTGACCGTGGTTGTCCCGATGACGCATGCGACCGTCGAGCATGTAGGTGACGGTTTCGAAGCCGCGATGCGGATGCTCCGGGAAGCCGGCGATGTAATCGCCGGGGTTGTCGGTGCCGAACTCATCGAGCATCAGGAAGGGGTCGAGGTCTGGCAGCCGCGGCTGGCCGATGACGCGCGTCAGCTTGACGCCGGCGCCGTCGGAAGTGGGCATGCCTCGCACGAGGTGGGTGGCGGCCCGCGTGTCGTTCTTCATCGAATCTCCTGAGAAGGGAGCGTTCTGCACGATGTGGGGCGCGAAATCGCTTTGACAACGGCGGCCTAGAGCGTCTTCGCGTACTCGAACAGCTGCATTCCGTAGTAGTCCCCGACGGTGCCGGTGCGCGCATAGCCCCTCTTCTCATAGAAGCGGACCGCGCGATCGAGGGGGCGCGTCGTGTTGAGCGTCACGCGCTCGCAGCCCAGCTCACGCAACGCCTGTTCCGCGGCAGCGAGCAACCCAGCGGCAGCGCCGCTGCCGCGCCATTGCGGAAGCACAGCCATCCCGCGCAGGTGTCCGTGCTTCGCCGTTTCGTCATCGGGTTTGGCGACTTGCTGCGCCGGAGCGACCACGCGATACGCCACCGTTCCGATGAGGTGGCCACTGTCGTCGACGGCGACGAGGAGTGTCATTTCCTGGATACGTTTCTCCACTCCGCCCTTCGAAAGGGTCGTATCGCGAAAGGCGTCCGGGGTATAGCTGTCGCGGTAGGGTGCGAAGGCGGCGCTCAGGCAATCCGCAATCGCTGCCGCGTCATCAGGAGTCGCGCGGCGAATCGCGGCCCACAGCGTGGCACCGCCGTCGTGCGAGCTCGATGCGGTCGTCGTCTCCATCTTCGGCTTCCTCGTGCGGCAGGCGCCGCTGCGCTGCTCGGCGATGCTGCCACCCTTCCCGACGCCACATCAATACATGACAGCGGATGGCAGGAAGCCGCGCTACGCTCGCAAGGTTCACTGCGTCGGGGGGAACGTACATGAAGATCGCAGCCGGTGGCACTTCCGCGGCGTCGGATTTCGATTTCCTGATCGGCGAATGGAGCGTGCGCCACCATCGCCTGAAGGAGCGGCTCGTCGGCAGCAGCGAATGGGAGGACTTCGGCGGCACGACTGTCGCGCACGAGGTTCTCGGCGGGCTCGGCAACGTGGATGACAACGTGATCGAGCTGCCGGCGGGCACTTACCGCGCGTTGACCCTGCGTACCTTCGATCCACAGCAGCGCCGGTGGTCGATCTGGTGGCTGGATGCACGCTTCCCTCAACAGCTCGACACTCCCGTGCGCGGCTCCTTCGCGAATGGCGTCGGCACGTTCTACGCAGACGACCAGTTCGGCGGCAAGCCGATCGTCGTTCGCTTCATCTGGTCGGAAATCACGCGCGCGACTTGCCGATGGCAGCAGGCGTTCTCTGCCGACGCGGGCGCGACGTGGGAGACGAACTGGGTGATGGAGTTCGAGCGGCGGGCACGGTAGGACTGAGCTCCCGCGTTCTCGTACGCAAGCGCCAGCCGTTTGTCCCACGGTGGTTTGCGTCGGTGAGGGTACGGCGCGACACTTCGCGTTCGTTCGCGCGCCCGGGGGAGGCTGAGGCATCGATGGCTGAAGCAGTTGTGGCAACCACTCTGGCAACGACACGTGGTCCGCTCGCCGCCGGCGAACGTCTGCGTTCAATCGACATCCTGCGCGGGCTGGTCATCGCCCTGATGGCACTCGACCACGTGCGCGACTTCCTGCACTACGCGGCGTACCAGTTCGATCCGCTCGACGCCGGCCAGACGAATTTCGCGCTGTACCTGACACGATGGCTGACGCATTTTTGCGCGCCCACGTTCGTGTTCCTTGCCGGCGTCTCCGCGTGGCTGCAGGCGGCGAAAGGCAAGTCGCCGCGCGAGCTCTCGCGCTTCCTGCTGACTCGCGGCCTGTGGCTGTTCGTGCTCGAGCTCACCGTCATCGGCTTCGCCTGGTCGTTCTCGATCCCGTTCATGCAGTTCCTGCAGGTGATCTGGGCGATCGGCATCTCGATGGTGGTGCTGGCCGGACTGGTGTGGCTGCCGCGCGCCGCAGTGCTCGCGATCGGCCTCGCCGTCATCGCGGGGCACAATCTGCTCGATCCCATCACCTCGCAGCAGCTCGGCAAGCTCGGCACGGCCTGGATGCTGATCCACGACGGGGGTGTACTCTTCAGCGACGGCGCGCCATCGGCGCTGATCGCCTACCCGGTGCTGCCGTGGCTCGGCGTGATGGCGCTCGGCTACGGTCTCGGCGCGGTTTTCCAGTCGCCCAGGCGGGATCGCGTCCTCGTGCTCGTTGGCGCCGGCATGATCGTCGCCTTCTTCGCGCTGCGCCTGCTCAACGGCTACGGCAACCCGCAGCCCTGGGGCGCGGGCGAGGATCTGCGCGCCACGCTGATGCGATTCTTCAACGTGCAGAAGTACCCGCCCTCACTGATGTTCGTGTGCATCACGCTCGGCCCGGTGTTGCTGCTCACACCGCTCCTGGAACGCTGGCGCGGCTGGCTCGCCGAGGTCTTCCGTACGTTCGGCGCCGTGCCGCTGTTCGCCTACGTCCTGCACGCCTACATCGCGCACCTGCTGGCGCTGGCCGTGAATGCCGCGCTCGGGAATCCGCTCGGCGCATTCTTCAATTTCGTCAAGAACATCGTGTTCAACGGGCAGGCTCTGTCAGGGACCGGCGTCACGCTGCCGTTCGTCTACCTCGGCTGGCTCGGCGTGCTCGCCCTGCTCTACCCGATGTGCCGCTGGTGGGCCCGCGTGCGCGCGACGCGGCGCACGTGGTGGATGTCGTACCTCTAGGCGCCGTACGCGCGCGCGAGGCTCGACCCTTCCTTCGCCGGCGTCACGAGCTTGAACAGCTTCGAGGTGCGAAAGCGCACCAGCATGCGCATGTTGAAGAAGTGCATGAGGCCGAGGACGACCACGGCCAGGCCCACCTTGGTGCTGAGGAATTCGAACGCTTCGACGGCGTCCGTCGGCTTGGCGCCGTAGCGCAGGGCCAGCGACACGAAACCGATGTTGACGAGGTAGAAGCCGACCAGCAGGAGGTGGTTGATCGAATCGGCGAGCGCCTCCTGGCCCTGGAAGTTCTCGACCAGGAAGACCCGCCCGTTGCGGTTCAGGCTCCGGCCCACCCAGACCGTGATGCCGAGGCTCAGGACCAGGTACGCGACATAGGTGGCGATCATCATGGCGGACCCCTGTTGCGGGCCCATTCCCGCAGGTGTTGTATAGTTAGCTTACGGGCTAATTATTTCCCCGGCTTGATATTTAGTCAATAGGCTAACAGTTTCAGGTGCCGCCATGACTCTCGACCTGGTATTCGAGGCGCTGTCCTCGACGGTGCGACGCAAGATCCTCGCCTACCTGTCCGCCACGGACCTCACGGCGGGCGAGATCGCGGACCGTTTCGCGATCTCCAAGCCTTCCGTCTCCAAGCACCTGTCGATTCTCGAGGCGGCGGGACTCGTGCGCAGCGAGCGGCACGGCCAGTTCATCCACTACAGCCTGGTGTCGGACAACCTGCTCAACACGGTGAACGGATACTTGCAGGAGGTCTGCCCGATATCGAAGCCCCTCAAGCGCGAGAGCAAGGCGAAGGCGGCCGCACGCGGTGCGGCGGCAGGCAAGGGCAAAGCCTGATCTGAGCGGTGCGCGGGCTCACTTCGCGTACTTGTCGGCGCCGAGGAAGTGCAGCGACACGTAGGGCTGGTCGCCGACGACCCAGCTGTCGTGCGGCTCCGGAGGGATGTAGAAGAGCTCGCCGGCGCGCAGCGGGATGACGCGCCCGTCGGCGAAGGCTGCAGTCGCCTCGCCCGAGACGACCAGTCCGACGTGCTCGACCGGGCAACGCGACAGCCCCAGCTCGGGACCCACGTGTACCGACCACTTCCAACCCGGCTGATACGTGGCCCGGCCAACCGTGACGCTGCCCAGCCGCACGATCTCGAACTTGCCGAGCTTCATGACCCGGGTTTCGTCGGGCTGCTCGAAGCGCTTCAGGATCACGTCCGTCTTCATGGCATTTCCTCCGGGGCCGTGGCAGGCGTACATGCACACGCTTTCGGGGTGCTTCGTCGCCAGGACGATGCATGTCGTCCCGCCCGCGATCCCTGCGGCGGTCCGGGATGCGATCATGGCGCCGAGGCGCTACTGGTCAGTACCAGACTCAGAGCAGCACAGACAATAGACAGCCACGGACAACAGGCAGCCAGGGGAGATAGACAAATGACCCATCGTCGTGACGTCCTGGGCGCGGGGGCGGCCGTTCTCGCCGCCGGCTCCGTGCCGCGCGTCTTTGCGGCCGACGCACAGCCAAAGACGCTGCTCGTGCTCGGTGGCACCGGCTTCATCGGTCCGCACATCACCGACGTGGCCATGCAGCGCGGCTGGAAGGTGACGCACTTCAATCGCGGGCGGCGCGACCCGGACGGCGTGCCGGGCGTCGAAACGCTGCACGGCGATCGCAAGGGGCAGCTCGATTCGCTGCGCGGGCGCAAGTGGGACGCGGTGGTGGACAACACCGGCTACATCCCCAAGTTCACCAGGATGTCGGCCGAGTTGCTCGCGCCGAACGTCGGTTTCGCGCTCTTCGTCTCGAGCATCTCCGCGTACACGAGCTTCGCGCAGGCGAATGACGAGAGCTCGCCGGTCGGGAAGCTGACGGATCCGGACATCGAGCAGGTGACGAACGACAGCTACGGACCGATGAAAGCGGCGTGCGAGCAGGCGACCCTGCAGGCGTTCGCGGACCGTTCCGTCGTGGTCCGGCCGGGCTACATCGTCGGACCGAAGGACACGAACGATCGCTTCCCGTTCTGGCCGATGCGCTATTCGCGCGGCGGCGAAATGCTCGTGCCGGGCGAGCCGGGCGATCCGATCCAGATCATCGACTGTCGCGACATGGCAGAGTGGATGATGTCGCTGGTCGAGAGCCGCACCACCGGAATCTTCAACGCGATCTCGCCGGTGGGCACGTTCACGATGCGCGATCTCATCGAGGGCTGCCGTCGCACGCTGCCAGACGCGGGCACGAAGGTGATGCAGGTACCGGAGGAGTTCCTGGCGAAGCACTGGACGAAGGAAGAGCTGGACGTGCCGCCGTGGGCACCGATGAAAGGCGCCGAGCCTGGTTTCTCGCTCACTTCAGGCCAGCGCGCGAAGCAGACTGGCCTGAAGATCCGGCCGATCTACGAATCAGTGCGCGACACCTACGAGTGGTTCCGCACGCTGCCGCCCGAGCGGCAGCAGAACCTGCGTGCGGGGATCAAGGCGGACAAGGAGACCGATGCGCTGAAGAAGTGGCACGAGGCGCAGGGGTAGTCCCAGCATCAGTCGCGACTCGCTCGCTGCAAGGCGCCTGGCGCGTTGAAGCAGTCCACCCTGGCTCGTTCACACCCAGCGCACGCGGCTCGCGGTAACCGTCATCGATCCCAGCTCGGCGCGCGCACTCGCGACCACCATCGAGCCGAGGTCGGCGATCACGGCCTCGCTGGTCGCTGCGAAAGCGATCTCTGCGGCGGAGCTGCGCTTCGCCGGCTCGGGAACGTCCGCCGGTGAGGCCAGCAGGCTGAAGGCGCCGCACGCGAGCAGCGCGCCGAAGAAGAAAGTCCACTGCTTGACCTTGAGAGATTTCATGACCGGATCCTCCGATGAGCTGCCGGCACTCGCCGGCGTTCAGTGAATGGTTCAGTGAATGGTTCAGTGAATCGAGAACATGGAGAGGAACGACGACCGTGCGCGGTGCGCAGCAGGCGTCGCCGTTCCGGGAGTGGTCTGCAAGAAATGGCGGTCCGGGCCCGATTGCCCGGACCGCCGAGGCAGCTGACCGCAGGGGGGATGGGAGCGGTGCAGCCCAAGCACGTTGCAGCGTGCTCGCATGATCGTGGTGAGTTGCAGGGTCGTGTACATGGCGGTGTCCTCGGTGCCGGTGTGTCTCATGCCCACTTCACAGCGTGGTGAACACGGCCGAAGGCGGCGAGCACTCGAGGCAGCGCGGTCCGCAGTGCCTCGACCTGGTGGCTGCAGCTTCGACCGCGCAGGCACCACTCGGAGAAGTGTTCGCAGTTGTTCGTGAGGAGGCGGTAGTCGCTCTCGCCCAGGCGCGAGCGTGCGCGTTCGACGACCTGCTCGCGGCCGAAGTGCGCGGCGCCGCCGCGAATTCGTATGCCCCGGCTGCGGCCGAACTGTTCGAGAGATACGTCTTCCACGGGGCGCCGGCGCAGACCAGCTGCAAAGCCGCCGTAGTGAACGACGCGGCCCGCGCCCACGTAGATTCCGTGATGGGTGTAGAGAGCCCGGCCAGTGACGAGGTGGGCGCCCAGCGGCGGCTCTTCGTGCGCTGCGAGAACGCGCTCGCCGCTTCGAAGGGCATGCTGGCAGGCAGTGCTGTCGTCGCGCTCATGTTTCGTCCTCCGGTTCATGGGATGTAACGGTATGCGCGCCTGCGGTCCGAGTCGTTCCGGAACGGTCGTGAAGCGGTCTCGATTCGGTCTGGCGTTCATTGCGGCAGTGCATCGAAGGCTTTCGACCGTTCCGTAGGACCCGGTGGCCGGCTCAGCGCACGCCGTAGGCGTGCGCGCCGTGGCCGGTGCGTGCGGTCACCGTCATGGAACCGAGGTCGGCGACCTCGGTGCCCGCCGGAAGGGAAGCGGCTTCGGCCGCGGCGGCTGTCGGCAGCGTCGCCACGAGTTTCGCGGCATCTGCGACGACCGACGTGGCGGCCATCAGGATGACCGCGAAATAGCCGAGGAGAACGAACAACGGAAAACTGACGTGCTTCATAAATCGAACCTCTCTGATGTAACGACGAACGGAGCGACGCGCGATCGACAACGCCGGCGGGGAATTCATTGATCCGCCCGTGCCAACACCCGTCGGTAACGGGGCTGGATGATCGTCGTAGCGCAAACGGGCTGCGTGCTCGTGCGACCAGCCGTTCTGGCGGCGGCGCGAGCGGATGCTGAGACGGCGCCAGTTGCGCCGGCAGCCTCGCGTTCGCGCGGCCAGCCTCTTGCGCGCGCGGCTACGCACGCTGCGCACCCTGTGCACGCTTCCCACGCGTATAGATGTTCAGAAGGGCAACTTGCCCGGCCCTGCGAGAGGAATCCCACCATGAGTTCCGCCCGTTCCCTGGCGATTGCCCTTCTTGTTCTGAGCTTCCCTCCTGCCCTGCCGGCCCAGGATCCCGAACTGCGGCTGCCGTCCTTCGAGCATCTTCGCGGGCAGGCAGTCGACTCCGTCGACATCACGCTCAGCGCCTGGCCGCTGAACCTCGTCGCTTTCATGATGGACGAGGACGACCCGCACGACGCCGAGGTCAAGAAAGTGCTCGGCAAGCTCAAGGCGATCCGCGTGCGCAGCTACACGTTCGCGTCGGACTTCGAATACCCCGAGGCGGACGTGGAAGCCGTGCGCCGCCAGCTGCAGCAGAAGGGCTGGAGCACGCTGGTGCAGGTCCGCAACCGTCACGAGCGCAGCGCCGTCGACGTGTGCATCGCGCTCGACGGCGACCGCGCCACGGGTCTGGCCATCGTGGCGACGGAGCCAAAGGAGTTCACGATCGTCAACCTCGTGGGCTCGATCGAGCACGACACTCTCGATAAACTCCAGGGCCGCCTCGGTGTTCCGCGGCTCGCCGGCGTTCCACAGCCCGACCTGCCGTCGACCGACCGGGAGCACTGACCGGGGCCGTGATCAATTCACAGAGACGACATCGCGTTGAGTGGAGAGGATCCGTGTTCCTGCGACGAGGAACTCGCCAGTGCACGCGCCGGCAGTCAGCAGGCGTTCGCCGCGCTGGTCCGCGTGCATCAGAAGGCGGTGTACAGCCTCGGCTTGCGCATGCTCGCATCGCGCGAGCTGGCCGAAGAGCTTGCGCAGGAAATCTTCCTCAGCCTGCACCGCAACCTGGCGGCGATCGAATCAGGGCGGCACCTCGTCTTCTGGCTGAGGCGCGTCACGGCCAACGCCGCCATCGATCGGCTGCGACGGCCGCGGCTTGCAACCGCCCCGTTGCAGGAGGCGTCGGAGCTGGCGCAATCCGCGGACGAGAGCGATCCCTTGCTGAGTCGGACCCTGGCGCGCCTGCTGTCCGAGCTGGCGCCCGCCCCGCGTGCGGTCCTCATCCTGCGCTACCAGGAAGACCTCGATCCCGTAGAGGTCGCGCGCGTCCTCGACATGCCGGTCAACACCGTGAAGAGTCACCTGAAGCGATCGCTCGCGTCGCTGCGCGAGCGCATGCTGGAACCGCAGGCGGATCCGCGCGCTCCGATGAACATGGCGCGCCCGACGGGCGAGAGCGAGTGAGATGAGCAACGACCTGGACAGCAAGCTGCGTGCGGCCCTGCGTCCCGTGGAACCCGATGCCGGCTTCGCGGACCGCGTGCTCGCGCGCGTGCGTTTCACGGGACGATCGCCACGCCGCCTGCTTCCCTGGCTGCCAGCTGCACTCGCGGCATCCCTCGGCGCGCTCCTGGTCGGCGGTCATTTCTGGCAACAGCAGCGCGAACGCGCCGCCGGCCTCGAGGCCCGACAGCAGCTGCTGGAAGCGTTGCGCGTCACCAGCGAGAAGCTCGACATCGCGTACGACGGCGTCCGGTCGCAATCGCGGCGCGACGACGAGGAGAATTCGGGCGCATGACTCACCCGGCACGCTCGGTTCGCACGGCGCTAGTCACCCTGCTGGCTCTGGTCGCGTTGCTGATGGCGACGACGCGCAGCGCGGGTGCCGAACCGCTGCTGGACCTCCCTGATTTCGACGCGCTCGCCGACAAGGCCAGCGAGTCGGTGAACATCACGCTCGACTCCACGTTGCTTGGTCTCGCAGCGCGCTTCCTCGATGCCGAGGATCCTGCGGACGCCGCGGCGCGCGAGGCCATCGCAGGGATCAAGGGCATTTACGTTCGCAGCTACACCTTCGACACCGACTTCGCGTACTCGGCTGCGGACGTCGAGCGCGTCCGCCGCCAGCTTGCGACGCCCGGCTGGAAACGGCTGGTGGAGGTGCGCAGTCGCCGCGAACGCACGGCGGTCGACATCTACGTGTCGTTGAGTGCGGCGGCGGGGGCGGGAACCGCCGACGGCCTCGCGATCATCGCCAGCGAGCCGCGCCAGTTCACGATCGTGAACATCGTCGGCGCGATCGACCTCGACAAGCTGCACAAGCTGCAGGGCCACTTCGGCGTGCCCGACCTGGAACTCGAGTCGGAACGCAAGCTGGACAGCCGCCAGAAGCGGGAGTAGTTTCCTCCACAACAAGAAGGAGCGGCATCGGACCGTGCCGTCGTCGCCGCTGCAGCCAAGGGAGTATCTGCCATGCCGGACGCCGCCCCGATCGCCCTGTCGAAGAATTTCACCCTCGCCGAGCTGACGTTCTCGCAGACCGCCGCGCGCCGGAACATTGCGAACAAGCCATCAGCGAAGCAAGTGGATGCCTTGCGTGCGCTCTGCGTCAACATTTTGCAACCGGTGCGCGACGCGCTCGGGCAGCCGCTCACGGTAACGTCCGGCTATCGCTCGCCCACCCTCAACAGCTCGGTCAAGGGTTCAAAGACGAGCCAGCACATGCACGGCCAGGCAGCGGACATCGTTTGCTTCGCGATTCCGACCAAGGAACTCTTCAAACGCATCCTGCAGCTCGGCCTGCCGTTCGACCAGATCATCTATGAGGGCGGCAGAACTTCGATCTGGGTGCACGTGTCGTTCGAGGCCGATGGCGGCAACCGCGGCGAAATCCTCGCGGCGTCGTTCCCCAAGAGTGGCGGCGTGAAATATCGCGCGCTGACGCACGCGCAGGCGATGGATCTTTAGTCCGGCGCGATCTTCCGGTCCGGAGCGATCCGTCGTCCCGGAGAACCGGGACGCTCGCCGCAGGATCAGGCGGAACCGTCACGCCTCGCCGCGCCGTCATCCCTGGCCAAGCCGTCGGACATGGCCGCGCCCTCGCCCTTGACTGCGCCGATGAGCACGTCGCGCGCATAGGTATATGCGGCGTGCAGGGCCTGCAGCTCTCCGGTCGTGTCGGGCTTCTGACGAGTGATGCCTTCGCGGGCCCATTCGAGCATCACGACCATCTGCCGCCGCGCTTCTTCAGGCAGGAGATCGCGCAGGGCTGCGACCGCCCGGTAGACGGATTCGGCGTTCCGGAAACCCTCTTCGCGCGCACCTGCCTCGAGGGCACGGCGCACGCCCGTCGAATCGATGTCGTTGTCTTTAATGGGTCGTCCCCCCGACTGTGGGAATTCAGCGACAGGACGTCGTTTGTCACGATTCCGTGTAGGAACTCAGGTGCCAGGTTCGCGGCAGTGTCTGACGCCGGGCTTGCATCACCACGGCGCGAATTTGCAACGCAGCCTAGCCGCGGTTTCTGAGCCTGTCTTTAACCTAGGTTAGTGAGGCCGCACCGCGAATTCAGCAGGATGCCGGCGGTCAAACATGAATGGACACGGAAGTTCGGAGTATCAGCCCTCGCCTCGTGGACAGCCTCCCGGTCGATCATCTCATTCGCAAGCTGGACGGTTGTTCCGAGCTGTCGCGATCCGAACGAGCCGCCATGCGCAAGGCCCGGCCCGAGATCCGGCGTTTCGGGGCGCATGAGGAGCTCGTGCGTGAAGGTGCGCCCGCGGGCGGCGTCAGTTTCGTCATCGAGGGCATTACCTGCCGGTACAAGCTGCTGCGCGACGGCCGCCGGCAGATCGTCGCCTACTCGGTCGTGGGCGACATGTGCGACCTGCGCCTCTTCATCCTGGAACGCGCCGACCATTCTGTCGGCAGCGTCTCTTCCGGTGCAGTGGCCATCCTGCCGCGTAACGTGCTGCAGTCCCTCACACGCAAGTTCCCCGGCGTGCTGCACGCGCTCTGGTGTGCGAGCCTCGCGGAGGAAGCGATCACGCGCGAGTGGCTGCTCAACGTCGGCCACCGCACGGCGCTCGAGCGCGCCGCGCATCTCATCTGCGAGTTCTTTCACCGCATGCAGGGCGCCGGGCTGGTGCGGGACTCGAGCTGCGAGTTTCCTTTCACGCAGGCCGAGCTCGCGGACACGCTGGCGCTCTCGCCCGTGCACGTCAACCGCGTACTGATGCAGCTGCGCCGCGCCAACCTCATCCGCTTCGAGAACCACGTGCTGCACGTCCTCGATGCGACCGGGCTGCAGTCGATCGCTGGCTTCTCGCCGCACTATCTGCAGGTGACGCGCCGTCGCTGAAGAGGCGGTCCCCGGCTCACCCACCGCGTTCGCTGCTCCGCGCAAGCTTGCGCAACGTCGGTCGATCCGCGCTGCAGCTCACGCGACAACGCGCGTTGTCCTTGCGCCACGTCCTTCCCGCACTAGTGATCGGCACTGCTGCGCACGCGCTTGCCGCAGGTTGATTCGCCTGCTCTCAAGCCTCTGATCTCGTTGCATACAGGTGTGTGCGATGTCGGGCACACCCGTCATGTCAACGTCGGGGATTTGCCGACCCCCGCGTCTGCGCGCAGCGACAGGCCGAACGCTCCGTCTGCGGCGCGCCCCGCGCGATCGAGGTTCGCGCCCGTGCGCAACCGGCCTGCGACGTGCGTCGCGCTCCTGAGACATCTGGTCATGCTGCACCGTGAGCGTATTTTCATTGCAGCGCGCAAGTCTTCTTCACTCGGACTCTCGATGCGCGCTCGGGGGAGGGAAGCATGTTCTCATCACGCTCATGGCGCCGCGCGTCGGCGGCGCTCGTAACCTTACTGGGCGCGTCAGCTGCGCACGCCCAGCTGACGGACCAGACGCAAACGCCGAACGCCGAAGGCGCCGGCATCTTCAAGTCGCTCGAGCAACAGGTCGGCGCCGGCGTCGGCAACGTCATGACGCCGAACTCGTCGACCTTCATCATCGCGCGCGACCCGGCGCGCTCCATCCGTCGTGGCCGGCAGCTGTTCCAGCGCAAGTTCACGCTCGCACAGGGTTTCGGCCCGCGTACGCTCGACGGCATCGGCGACATCGAGGCGCAGGGCGCGATCGGCGCCGGCCTGATCGAGAGTTGCGCGGGATGCCACGGACGTCCGCGCGGCTCGGCCGGCTTCGGAGGCGACGTCGTGACGCGGCCGGACAGCCGTGACGCGCCGCACCTGTTCGGCCTCGGGCTGCAGGAAATGCTCGCCGACGAGATCACCACGGACCTGCGCGCCATCCGTGCGCGGGCGATCTCCGACGCGCGCCGTTTCCGTCGCACCGTGACGCTGTCGCTCAACAGCAAGAGCATCAACTACGGATCGATCCGCGCGTTCTCCGACGGGCGCGTGGACACGTCCGGCGTGCGCGGCGTCAACACCGACCTGCGCGTGCGACCCTTCTTCGCGCAGGGCGGCACGGTCTCGATCCGCGAGTTCGTCGTTGGCGCGTTCAACGACGAGATGGGCCTGCAGGCGGTCGACCCGCTGACCACGCAGGCGCGGGCCGGAGGCCGCGTCGTCACGCCCACCGGCATGGTGCTCGACGGATCGCAGGACCTGGTGCAGGGACCGCTTGCCACCGGTCCGAACGACGACAACGATCGCGACGGCAAGGTCAACGAGATCCCGACCTCGCTGGTCGATCACATGGAGTTCTACCTGTTCAACTACTTCAAGCCGGGCACCTACCGGCAGACCTCCCTGGCCTCGTCCGGCAGGTCGCTGATGCGCCAGATCGGCTGCACCGGCTGCCACATCCAGGACCTGGTCATCAACCGCGATCGGCGCGTCGCCGACGTCGAGACCGAGTACGACCCGCAGAACGGCCTGTTCAACGACATGTTCGCGACGGCCGCGCTGCTGGTCAGCGAGAACGACGACGGCTCCGGCCATCCGACCGTCAAGACGCCGCTGCGCGGTCAGTTCGTGGTGCGCAACTTCTTCGCCGACATGAAACGCCACGACCTGGGCCCGAACTTCCACGAGCGCAACTACAACGGCACGCTCGAAAAGCAGTTCATGACCGAGCCGCTGTGGGGCGTCGGCAGCTCACCGCCCTACGGGCATGACGGACGCAGCATCAACCTGCGCGAAGTCATCCTGCGGCATGGCGGCGAAGCCCAGGCCTCGCGCAACGCTTTCGCGTCGCTGTCGGAGAACTCGAAGATCGCGATCCTCGAGTTCCTGAACTCGCTGGTCCTGTTCCCGCCGGACGATACGGCGTCGAACCTTGACGGCGGCGACCCGAATGCCTCGGGATTCCCGCAACGCGGGCACGGCAGCATCAAGCTCACCGTGCTGTTCAACGACCCGACCGACCAGGAGTAGTCGCAATCGGCGCAGTCGCAATCGTTCCGTAGCGAAGGAGTCGCGATTCGGCGCAGTTGCAGCCGGTGTGGGGAAGGGCCGGCTCAATCGGCCGGCGCAGTTGCCAGCAGTGCGACTGCGCCGGCCCCTTACGATCAGCCGCCCGCCGCCTGCTTCGCGAACTCGACGCGCCACGCCTCCACCCACTCGTCGTCCTTCTGCTGCTCGGTGATGGCCACGTATCCGTCGCTGCCCTTGCGGTCCCACACCGTGCGGTACTTCGTCACCTTGCCATCGGGCGCCGTATAGACCTCGTCCCCGAACTGCAGGCGCATGCCCTGTTCCGCGAGCATGCCCGTGCTCACGCCACCGTCCGAGTTGAAATAGATGTACGACACCTTGCCGGTGCGGCCGTCGTGCCAGTACATCGATTCGCCGGAGTAGTCGGGCCGCTCGCCGCGCACCACATGGCGATCGCGGATGAAGCGCCCGCCATAGACCGACTCGAAGCAATGCGTATCGGTCGCCTTGCCGTCGGGAAACTTGCCGCTCCAGCAGTGGCCGACCAGGAATCCGAGCGGTTGCAGCGCGCCCTCGCCGGCCGCGCCGCCCGCCGTCGCTGCGCGGCCGGTGATCGCCGTGCTGCTGAGCAGGCCCAGGAACGTGATTGCCGTGATTGTCGTCGTGACGCTACGCATGACTGCACCTTTGTCGTGTTGTTGCTCTATGGTCTCGGTGTCATCAGGCCGGAATCTCATGGTCAGCGTGCGCGCCGCCGCACAGGCGACCTGGGCGTGGCACCCGTGCGTGCAGCACCCTTGCTCGTATTGGTCTTGCTCGCGGCAGGCTTGCGCGTACTGGTTCTGCCTGCAGGACCCTTGCGCACAGCCTTCCGGCTGGCCGGACCGCGTGCGGCGCCGGTCAGCAGGTCGAAGTACGCTCGCAGCTGCTGTACGGCGCGATCGAAATAGGCCACGTCGCGAAAGGTGCGCGCCTGCATCACGGCTCCTTCCATCGTGGTGAGCACGAACTCCGCGAGCGCACGCGAATCGATGCGCGGCGGCAGCGCCGGACCTGCCGCGATCACGCAGCGCTGCACGGCCTCGATCCATGCCAGGAAGTTGGCGGCCAGCAGCTCGCGTATCGCGGGATCCGGCTCGTGCAACTCGAGCGCGATGCTGCCGATCGGGCAACCGTAGGAGCAATCCGTCTGCACGATCATCTCGCGGTAGCGCGCCAGCAGCGCGAAGATGCGCTCCACCGGATCGGTGACGTGGCCCCAGGCGGGCTGCAGCAGCACCTCGTCGATTCCGCTGCGGTAGGCCTGCAACACTGCGACCAGCAGGTCCTGCTTGCCCGGGAAAAAGTGATAGAGGCTGCCGGCATTGGCTTTCGAACGCTGCAGCACATCGGCAATCGACGTCGACGCGTAGCCCTTCTCCCAGAAGAGCTCCATGGCGACATGCACGATGCGGCTGCGGGTATCGTTCACGAGTGTGCCGGTCGCGGGCTGGCCAGGCTGCGTGACCCGCGCGCCGTCGCGGACGCGGGCTCAGTTGAATGATCGTTCATGTCGAGTTGAATGCCCGTTCAAGTTACGGCACACTCGCCTTGCCTGTCAACGCCGTGCGCCGGCCCAGCGCGGCGGCGAGCCGCCGTATTCCTTCCGGGATCGCGCTGTCGCGCACGGATCCGTAGCCGATGATCAGCGCCGGCCGCGCCTTGAGCCGCGCGCAGTAATCCCGCGTTCCGTTGACGTTGACCGAGAGAGCGGCCGCCGCGGCCGTGACTTCCTGCTCGTCCGCGTCCGCGGGCAGTTCGAGCATCAGGTGCAAGCCGGCGGCGATTCCGAACACGCGCTGTTGCGGCAGGTGGCGGCGAAGCGCGGCCACCAGCACGTCGCGCCGCCGCCGGTACAGGCGGCGCATGCGGCGCAGCTGCCTGTCGAGCTCGCCGCGCTCGATGAAATCCGCGAACGCGAGCTGTTCGATCGTCGGCGAGCCGCGGTCCTCGAACTTCTTGGCACGCGCGAAATCGGCCACCAGGCCGTCTGGCAGTGCGAGCCAGCCGAGTCGCAGGGCGGGTGCCAGCGTCTTGCTGGCCGATCCGATGTAGATGACGCGTTCCGGGGCGACGCCCTGCAAGGCGCCAATGGGCTCACGGTCGTAGCGGAACTCGGCGTCGTAGTCATCTTCGATCACGAATGCCTGCCGGCGGCGCGCCCAGGCGATGAGCGCGGCACGCCGTTCCGCCGCGAGCACGCACCCGGTTGGATACTGGTGCGCCGGCGTCACCAGTACGGCACGCGCATCGCTGCGTTCCAGGCGATCCACCATGAGCCCGTTCTCGTCCACCGGCACCGGCACCACCTTGAGTCCTGCGGCGCGAATGGCCTCGCGCTGCTCCCCGTGCGAAGGATCCTCCGTCGCAATCGCTGCGACACCGTGCCGCGCCAGCACGCTACAGGCCAGGCGAAAACCCTGCGTGAAGCCGCTGCAGATCACCATCCTCTCGGCCTGCGTCGCCGCCCCGCGCGCACGGTTGACGTAGCCCGCCAGCGCGCTGCGGCAGGCTGCCGTGCCGCGCGGGTCGGGATAGTCCATGACGCTGCCGGCCGCCGACGCGAGGATGTTCCTGAGCGACCGGTACCACGAGCGGCGTGGGAACGTCGACGTATCGGGAACCGCCGGTCTGAAGTCGAAGCGCCGCGTTTCGACGCGCGACTCCTCCCTGACCGTCGGCCCGCGCTCGCGCGCGCGACGCGCGTCGCGCGCAACCGCGGCATCCCGGCGCGCAGCGCCCGAGCGCGTCGTCTCCGAGCGCAAGCCACTCGGGCGCGTCGTCTCAGGCCGCATCGCGCCCGCGCTCGCACTCGCACTCGCACTCGCACCGGCGCGTCCCGGCGCAACAGTGGTGGCAGATCCACGCCGCGCGGTCAGGTAGCCCTCGGCCAGCAGTTGCTCGTATGCCTCGACCACGATCCCCCGCGACAGGCCGAGATCCGCGGCCAGTGCGCGCGTCGACGGCAGCTCCGTGCCGGCCTGCAAACGTCCCGCGCGGATCGCTGTACGCAGCTCGCGCTCGAGCTGCGCGCGCAGTGGTTCGGGTGCCGCCCTGTCGAGGCGGATGAGGAGCTCCGGAGCTGCGGCCGGACCCAAAGTGGTCTTGTCATTTCTCATATAACTGGACCTGTTTTATAGACCACATGAGTCTACGATGGCACCCGGATCGAAGGGAAGTTTGGCTTAAGCCGGCATCAGAGTTTGCGTTTGCTGGAGTGGCGCCGAATGCCCAGAGTGCGCACTCGGAGAAATGAAGAGCCGGAAGGTTTTCGAGCCGCAAGACGGCAAGAGGAGAAGGTCATGAGCACGCTGCACGGGTTTCGCAGGTTCACGGATTCGGTCGTGGTGTCGGCTGCAGTAGTTGGCGCCGCTGCAATCGCCGCTTTCGCGGTCTCGGGCCTCAGCAGCGCGGCTCCGATCAGGGACCGCACGGTGAGCCCGGCGGATCTCGGCGCCATGGTCGTGACCGCGCAACGCTTGCCCGAGGCGCAGCCGTTCGCCGACCTCGGCTCGCTCCTGGTCGTCGGTGAGCGCGCTCGCGGGCAAGTCGCCAATCTCGGACAGCTGACGGTCACGGCTCGGCGCGCACCGCTGGTAGTTGCAGAGGCAGGGACGGCTGACCTCGGCGGCAACGGCAGCCAGTCTTGGGAATGAAGCGCAGGCGATGACGAACCGGGACCGCTTCGAGCTGCTGCTGCTCGGCATCGTGTGGGGAGCGTCTTTCCTCTTCATGCGCGTGGCGGCGCCGGAGTTCGGCGCCGTCGCGCTCGTCGAAGTGCGCGTTGCGGTCGCGGCGCTCTTCCTCGTCGGGGTTCTGGCCTGGCGCGGCGGCCTTGCCGGCCTGCGCGGCGCGGCCCTGCCGATGACCGTCGTCGGCGTACTCGGCTTCCTGCATGAGCCGATCACTACCGGCATGGCCGTCGCGTGCGCAGTAACGCTCGTCGGCACCGCGCTGGCGTCCGGCAATCTCGGTGCGAACACGTCGCTCGGTGCGAACACGTCGCGCAGCGGAGCGAACCGTCGTAACCTGACGCCGGCAGCGGGCGGTCGCCGCCCCGCCGGAGAAACACCGTGATCGACGCGTACTACGCAACCACGCCTAACGGACGCAAGCTCCTGCTGTTCCTCGCTGAGGTTCCTATACCGCATCGCCTGGTGCCGGTGCGCCTGAGCCGCGGCGAGCAGTTCAGGCCCGAGTTCCTCGCGATCTCGCCGAACAACAAGATTCCCGCGATCTTGGATCACGAACCGAAGGACGGCGGGCCGCCCCTGGCGATCTTCGAATCCGGAGCCATCCTGCTCTACCTCGCCGAGAAGAGCGGCCAGTTGCTGCCCCAGGACTGGCGCGCGCGCTCCGCCGTCACGCAGTGGCTGTTCTGGCAGGTGGGCGGCCTCGGTCCGATGTCCGGCCAGCTCGAACACTTCCATGTGTATGCGCGCGAGAAGCTGCCGTACGCGCTCGATCGTTACGGGAAGGAGACGCGCCGTCTCTACGGCGTGCTCGACCGGCACCTGGCGCAGCACGAATTCATCGCCGACGAATACTCGGTGGCCGACATCGCCTGCTATCCGTGGGTGGCGATGCATCGCAAGCTCGAGCAGAGCCTCGACGAGCTCCCGCACTTGCGGCGCTGGTTCGACGCCATCGCAGCCCGCCCCGCGGTGGCGCGCGCCTACGCCGTGGAATAAGCGCTACGGCGCGATGCGGTGTGCCGCGACGCGCTTGCCGTTGATGGATCCGCTGATCGTCGCGATCGCGTTGCGCTTGCCGTCGTCCCACGAGATATCCAGCCGGCCGACGTTGCGGCCCTCGTGGCGCAGGCGTACGTCGGCTGTGATCTGGTCCGTACCCTGATCCCAGCGCAGCTTGCCCGACACCTGAAGGTCTTCGGTCCATTGCACGCGCGCGAGATCGAAGTCGTAGCCGGATGGCTCGAGCGTGTACGTGAACTCTCCGCCCCGCAGGCCGCTGCCGATCCCGAACGTGACGAAGAAGCGCGCGATCACGTCGCCGACCGTTTCGAGCGCGCCCGCGGCCAGCCGCAGCTCGGCACCGCCCGCCTGGTTGCCGCCCGATGCCTGCGCGGGCGCGAGATCCCGCACCAGCCGCTCGAAATGCGGCACCGTGCGGATCGGCCGTATCCTGTCGATGCAACTGGTGTCGCCGGGTGAACGCGTTCTGACGAAACGGCGCACGACGTCCTGCACGCAGTGAGTCAGGTCGCCGCCGTCGACGAGCAGCGCCGCGTCGCTGAAGGTCCACGCGGTGACGTGCGTCAGGTTCGGCACGATCAGGTGGATGACGTCGGGAAACTGCTCGGCGGCCTGCGCCGCGTCCTGCGGTGACGTCACGGAATCGAGGTCGCCCGACAAAACCAGCGTCGGCACGGAGGGGAAGGTCGGCTGCGGCGGCAACGGATCGCCCTGCGGCCACGCGGGCGGCGGCCTGGGCCAGTCGAGGCAGGTGGCGAGCGGCGTGAAATTCGCGTTCGACGCCAGCGCCTCATCGATCGAGAACGGCGCGAACAGCTCGGGACGAGTGACGCGCGCATCCTGGATGGCGCGTTCGTATTGCCGCCGCCGCTGCGCAGGCGAAACGGCGAGATCGTAGTGCAGGGGGTACTCGGCGCAGACGAGCGCCTGGTATTGCCCGTAGCTGAAGTCGATCGGGTCGGACACGAACGCGGTGTCGTACTCCGCCGCGAGACGCAGCAGGGGCAGCGCGTCGCGCTCATCGAGCCAGGCACGCGCGGCCGCATCGAGATCGCGATAGGTCACCGGCGAGTTGCCCAGGTTGGTCATGAGCAGGAAGAGCATCGAAACGTCGACCATCGTCTCTTGCGGAATGCCATCGGAATCCGGCGCGGTCCCGCTGATCGGCGCGCGGCGCAGGTGGTTGAGCAGAGCCTCGATGCGACGCGTCGCTCGCCCGCCCAGCGACCGGCACGACGGCGAACGCTCGCACACGAGATCGAGTCCGTCGCGGCCCGTCGCCCAGTCGGTCGGGAACCAGACGTCGGGCGGTCGCACCGGGTAGGCACTGTCGAGGATCAACGTTCTCAGCCGGCCGGGAAACAGCGCCGCGAACACCTGTCCCACGTAGGTGCCGTAGCTGTCGCCGTAGAAATCGATCTCGTGAATGTGCAGCGCGTCCAGGACCGCGACGATGTCCGCGACGGCGAGGTCGGTGCCATACAGCGGAGCGGTGCGGCCGAGCTGCCGGCCGCAGGCGGCAATGCCTTGCGGGTCGTTCGGGTCGCCGGTCTGGATGGCCGGGCAGTCGATGGCGCCGGACGTGCCGGTGCCGCGCTTGTCGACGATCAGGATGTCGCGGCGATCGCGCAGCGGCTGGAAGATGTTGAGGTAGGCATCGCGCGTGCCGGTCGACGAGTAGCCCGGCCCGCCTTCCTGCGGAACGATGGTGCCGAGCGCCGGGCGACTCTGGTCCTCGCGCGGATAGAATTCGAAGCCGATGGTGATCTGTCCGCGCACGTCGCCGGTCGGATCGAGCGCTCGCCTGATCGACCCGCAATATCCCTGGTACTGCGCATTGCAGCGCTGCAGGGTCAGGTCGCCGACCGTTATCTTTTTCGGCAGCGGCGCCGCGCCGGCCGTGGTCGCGATGACCAGCATCGCGAACGTTGCCATGCCTGCAGAGTGCGTCATCACGGCGATCCCCCGCGTCCGTCGAGACGTGCGGACATTCAGTCACCGCAATGCACGGGCGTCAAGGACCGCAGACAACGGGTGCGAACACCGCACACCGCGCGCCGGCAGGTGCAGCCGGCTACGTCGGCTGGCGCATCGGGATCGCCAGGCCACGCTTGATGGCGTCGAATACGAAAAGCGTGTCGTAACGCTTCACGTTCGGTGCGTCGAGAAACAGCTGGTCGATCACCGCGCGACGGCGCGGCATGCCGTTGGTCGCCACCAGGACGAGGTAGTCCCACTCGCCCGCCAGGTCGTAGCACTGCTGGACCTCGGCCGCGGTGCGCATGCGTTCCCTGAAACCGGAGTGCAGCTTCTTCGACTCGCGCTCGAGTGTCACGAGCACCCAGGCGAGCACCGTGCCCGGAACCTGGTCGGGATCGACGACCGCCACGTGACGGGCGACCAGGCGATCGATGTCGTCGAGACGCAGGGGACGCCGGGAGGCGACGCAACATTCTTGCGCGTGCGCTCACGAATTATCAACCGCGTCCCGCGCCGCTTCGCTATGGTTCGCCCTGCCGCAGTCCTGATGCAACGGAGCTGTCGATGCCGTATCACCGCCTCTCGCTCGAGCACATCGCGCGCGCGTCCCAGGCCATCGAGCCGCCGTTTCGCGATTCGCCGCAATTCGAATCCGCCCCGCTGGGCGAGCGTCTCGGCTGCCGGCTGGTCGTGAAGCTCGAAACGCTCAATCCGATCCGTTCGTTCAAGGCCCGCGGCGCACTCTGGCTCGCATCGCAGCTCGACGGCAAACCGCACCTCGTCTGCGCGACGGCCGGCAACTTCGGCCAGGGCATGGCGTGGGCGGCGCGCAAGCACGGCCTGCGGATCACGATTTTCGTCGGCGCAGGCGCGAGCCAGCTGAAGGTTGAGCGCATGCGCGCCCTGGGCGCCGACGTGCGCACGGCGGGAGCGGACGCCGACGAGACTCATGCCGCTACACGGGCCTTCGCTGCCGCGAACGGCGCACTGCTGGTCGAAGACGGCCGCGACGCAGCGATCGCCGAAGGCGCGGGCACGATCGGCGTGGAACTGATGCGCTGGTCCGATCGCTTCGATGCCGTGATGCTGCCGCTCGGCGATGGCGCCCTGCTCGGCGGCACCGCGCGCTGGATCAAGGCGCATTCCCCGGCAACTCGCATGATCGGGGTGTGTGCGCGCGCGTCGCCCGCGATGGAGCGATCGTGGCGGGAGAGGCGAGTGGTTTCGCGGCCGGCCGACACCATCGCGGACGGAATTTCGATCTGCACGCCGATGGCCGAAGCCGTCGCCGACCTCGTGGGCCTGATCGACGACATAGTGCTGGTAGAAGAGGAAACCTTGGTCGAGGCCATGCGCCTCGCACATCACGAGCTCGGCCTGGTGCTCGAACCTTCGGGCGCCGCCGGCCTCGCCGGCCTGCTGGCGCACCGGGAGCGTTTTCGCGGCCAGCTCGTAGCCACGGTTCTCACCGGAAGCAATGTCACAGCCGAACAGCGGCAGCTCTGGCTGAACGCTTGAGCGACGACTCCTGGGTCGGTGACGCCCGGGTCGCTGGTCGCTCGAGCTTATTTCGTTTTCGGGCGGATCTTGCCGAGGCGGCGCTCGTTGAGCCTGGCGACCATGTGCTCGACGTATGCGAGAGCCTGCGCATGCGTGCCCGCGCACAGACCGACGATGGTGTTGGCGCCCTGGGTGATGACGTAGCGCTGCCAGACGGCGTCGCTGCCATGCGGCGCCGGCGCCTCGGTGATCTGATCGATGCGAAACGGCACTTCCAGCAGCGCATCCACTGCCGCGCGCGTCTTGTCGGGATTTGTCTTCATCGCCTGTTGCATGTGCGAGCAGTATCCATCCGCGGCCCGGCTATGGCGTCACGCTTCCACGCCGCCGCTGTTCTTCGTGCACCTGCCTGACCGAGAGAGCGGTATCGGAGGCGATGAGCCGCACCAGCTTGTGCGTGACCGATCGCGGCAGGTCGAGGCCGTGCAGCTCTTCCCATAGCCGGATGCGCTCTTCGGGAGTGTGCTCGGGAGACGACTGCGCGGCGAGCCTCTTCACGCGCTCGTGCGCGCGCTCCTCGGCCAGGCGCAATGCCTGCGCCCTGCGATCAGCAGCGCCCGCAATGCCATTCGCGAATCCGACCACGGGCGCATTCCGATCGATAGAGGTCATGGGCGGCTCCTTGTTCACCGCGACACCACTACCAGCGACGCGGTCCACCGCCGCCGCGCGGCTTGTCCTGGGCCTCGTTGACCTTGAGCGGACGACCACCCATGTCCTGGCCGTTGAGATTCTGGATGGCCCGCGCTGCGTCGTCGCGCGACATTTCGACGAAGCCGAAGCCGCGCGGACGTCCGGTCTCACGGTCGGTGATCAGGGACACGGACTCGACGGTGCCGTGCTGGGAAAACAGCGTTCGCACGGCCTCTTCGGTTGCAGTGAACGGCAGGTTGCCCACGTAGATCTTGCTCATGCTTGAGACTCGCTGACTGGGCGCGTGCCACCTGGGCGCGCGCGCGATGGTGAATGGCAACGCGTGCGCTGCCGCCTGGTTCGAGAACGATTCGGCTTGGCTGAGTTGGCCGGAGCGCGGTAATGCGTGGGCCAAGAGAGACGAAGGAGAAAGGTTACGAGCCGGCCCTACTATACACAGTTGCGTCTGGCGACGCTCGGCAATCGGGCCTGCGGCAAGCGGATGCACAGGGAAAGGCAGCAAAAACGCAGGCGGAAGCCTTGCGGCCTCCGCCTGCGCCCGTGGCTACCGCGGGCCCGCGCCAGGGTCGGGCCCGCGTCGAGTCGGGCCCGTACACCTGCGAGCCCCAGCCACTTCGGACCCGGGCTACATCACGAAGTCTTCGCGATGCAGCTCGGAAGTGCTGACGCCGCGCAGCGTGATCTGCTGGCCGCCGAGGTCGAGCACCGTGTTGCCGTCGACGTCGCTCGCGTGCGCCATCAGCCACTCGAAGCTGACATCGAACGCGCTCAGGTCGAGCCGGTCCTCCGTCCCCGCGCCCGCGACGAAGCCGTTGATCTCGATGTCATCGCCGGCACCGCCGATGATGACGTCGTCGCCATCGCCGCCATCCAGCACGTCATCGCCGTCGCCGCCGATGAGCACGTCGTCACCCGCGCCGCCAAGGAGCACGTCGTTGCCGTCGCCGCCGATCAGCACGTCGTCGCCCGCCCCGCCGTCGAGGACCAGCTGCATCGCGTTCGCCGCCACGCCGGAGGCCTCGATGACGTCGTCGCCCGCGAGACCCTGGATCACGATCCGGTCGTTGGCGCTCTCCGCGCCCGTGACGTTGATCTGTGCCGCCAGGCCGAGCACGGTGAGCTCGCCGCCCGAGCCCTGGACGATCGTCACGTCGTCGCCGTTCGTGGCGACCGCGGTGACGGTGTCCGGCTGTCCGTCGCCGGCAGTTCCACCCAGCGTGGCGGCGAGGTTGATGTCGACGTCGGTCACGTCCGTGCCCGACAGGTCGTTGACCACGATGTTATCGGCGCCGCCGAGCGCGTTGAACTCGATGCGCTCGACATCGTTCAGATCCATCGTCACGTTGGCGACGTTGCGCGTGAACAGCACGCGCCCGCCATTGGCGAAGATGTTGACCTGCTCGGCGACGTTGGCGCCGTTGAAGACCATCGCGTCCGAGCCCGCCTGGCCCTCGAGCGTGTCGTTGTCGTCACCGGGGTTCCAGACGAACGTGTCGTCGCCCGCGCCCATCAGCGCGGTGTCGTTGCCGTCGCCGCCGTTGAAGAGGTCGTCGCCTTCGCCGCCGATGAGAATGTCCTCGCCCAGTCCGCCGTTCATCGTGAGCTGGATGCCGTCCGCTTCCAGGCTCGAGGCGTTGATGACGTCGTCGCCGCCGAGGCCGTTGAGCGTCAACCGGTCTCCGGCATCCGCGAATGAAACTTCGATCGCCGCCTGCAGGCCGAAGACGTTGACGCCATTGGCATCGCCGGCTACGCCGAACACGTCAGCACCGTTCGTGCCGTTCGCAGTGATGCTGTCCGCCGCGCCGTCGCCGCCGCCGTTCGGGCCGCGCAGGTCGAGGTTGATGCTGGTGACGTCGGTTCCGCTCAGGTCGCCGACCACGATGTTGTCGGCACCGCCGAGCGCGCGGAAGTCGATGTTCTCGACATCGTCGAGGTCCATCGTGACGTTCGCGACGTTGCGCAGGAAGAGCGCGCGGCCGCCGTTCGCCACGATGTCGATGTTCTCGGAGGCCCCGGAGCCGAAGAACAGCATCGTGTCGTCGCCGTCCTGACCCTCGACGGTGTCGTTGCCGTCGCCCGGGTCCCACTGGAATACGTCGTCGCCCGCGCCCATCAGCGCGGTGTCGTTGCCGTTGTCGCCGAAGATGAAGTCGTCGCCGTCTCCGCCGAGGAAAACGTCGGCGCCCTGGCTGCCGAGAATCGTATCGTCGCCCGCGCCGCCGTCGATCGTGAGCCTGATCACGCTGGCCGGCAGAGTCGTCGCGGTGATCTGGTCGTCGCCGCCGAGCGCGTTGATGACCAGCGTATCGTTTGCACCCTCGCTGTTCGCGATGTTGGTGCGCGCGGCGAGCCCGACTACCGATACGGAACTGCCGGCGCCGAACACGTCGATGATGTCATCGCCGTTCGTCGCGTTGACGATGACGACGTCCGCTGCACCGTCGCCCGCCGTGCCGCCGAGCGTGCCGGCGAGATCGACGTTCACTTCGACGACGTCCGTGCCGCTCAGGTCGTTGACGGTGACCGTGTCGGCACCGCCGAGCGCATTCAGATCGACGACTTCGACGTCGTCGGTGTCCATCACGATGTTGCCGAGGTTGCGCGTGAAGAGCAGCCGGCCACCGTTGGCCGAAGCCTGGAAGATCTCGTTGCCTGCGCTGCCGTTGAACAGCATGGTGTCGGTCCCAGCCTGTCCCTCGACGATGTCGCTGCCGTCGCCCGGATCCCACTGGAACACGTCGTCGCCGGCGCCGAGGAAGGCAACGTCGTTGCCCTGCTGGCCGTCGATGAAGTCATCGCCCTCGCCGCCGAACAGCAGGTCGACGCCGTTGCTCCCCAGGATCGTGTCGTTGCCGGCACCGCCGTCGACGGTGACGCTGATGAGCGCGGCCAGATTGCCGGTGGCGGAGAACGAGTCGTTGCCGCCGCCCATGTTGAGCTCGAGCCGCTCGGTCGTGCCGATGTCGATCGCGAAGGGCGCCGGGTCGAGGCGGTCGAAGCGCACGCGCGTGCCGTTGGCGGTGAGCGTGAAGATTTCGCCGCCGCCACCGCCATTGACTTCGGCGGTGTCGGTGCCGGCGCCGCCCTCGAACAGGTCGGTGTCGTCGCCCGGATTCCAGATCAGCCGATCGTTGCCGCCTTCACCGAACATCTGGTCGTCGGCGTCGCCGCCCGTGAGCGTGTCGTTGCCCGCACCGCCGAAGAGGAAGTCGTTGCCGCCACGGCCGTTCAGCACGTCGTTGTCGGCCTGGCCAAAGATCTGATCGGCGCCCGAGCCGCCGGTCAGAATGTCGTTGCCGGCACCGCCGAAGAGGTTGGCACGCGGCATCGGGCCGTTCGCCTCGTCGATGGTGATGACGTCGTTGCCGCCGAAGCCGAACGCCAGGATCAGCGCGGTGTTGGCGACCGTGGGCGTGCCGCCTTCGATCGGTACGGTACCGCCGTTGATCTGGATCTCCCCGGTCGGCGTGCGACCGATGACGATCGAGTTGGCGAGGCCATCGCCCTGAACGGTGAGCGTGGCGGCGCTCGGCGAAAAGATGCCGCACAGCGACTGGCTCGACAGCGTCGTCGCCGGCGAAGCCCCCGCACTCTCGAGTGCGCCCGCGGCATTCGTTGCGGCAGCCGCGTTGCTGCCCGGGAACGGGTTGATCGGCCCGGTGGAATCGCCACCGCGGAACGGATCGATCGAGGGATCGGGGTGAACGATGAGGTCAGGAAAGAGGAAACTGTCCTTGCCTCGTGTGGGCTTGCTCATGAAGGGCTCCTGTGGATGAAAAGGAAGGTTTGACCGATCGGGTCAGGGTTCGCGCATCGCCCGGCTTGCAAAAGCGGTGAACGGTTTAGCGAGATATTCGAACAAGGTGCGCTCGGGCGTGGCGACGAAGAGCTCGGCCGGCATGCCGGCCTGCAACCGGATCTGCGGTTGGCTCGCAAGCGCGGTGGCGTCCACCTCGACGGTGGCAACGAACCACGACTCGCCGGTCTCCGGCGCGGTGACGCGATCGGCCGACACGAACGTCACCCGGCCCGGCAGCAGCGGCGTGGTGCGTGCGTCGAGCGCGCTCAGGCGCACCTCGGCACGCGATTCCTCGCGGACATGATCGATGTCCTGCGGACGGATGCGCGCCTCGACGACCAGCTTCTCCCGCGCAGGAACGAGGTCGAGCAGCGGATCGCGCGGCCCGATGGCTTCGCCCACCGACGACACGCGCAGCGCCATCACCGTCCCGTCGACCGGCGCACGCACGTACTGGCGTTCGGCCTGATCCCGCGACGGCCGCAGGCGGTCCGACAGCTCACGGATGCGGGCGGCGGATTCCTTCGCTTCGTCCGCCGCCTGCTGCTGGTACTGGTTGCGCGTGAGGGCAATCGCGGCCCGCAGCTCGCCGCCGCGCTGGCGAGCGAGCGCGAGATCGCTCTGGCTCTCGGAGAGCCGGCTGCGATAGTCGGACTCTTCGCGCTGCAGCTGCAGGATGCGAGCGCGCGAGACATAGCCCGAACCGACGAGCTTCTCGTTCACCTGGCGCTCCTCGCCGGCCAGGCGCGCCGACGTCTCGGTGGCTTCGATCTGCCGCGCGAGCGCCGTGACCTGGGAGCCCGCCTCCGCGATCTGCGCGTTCAACGAAGCGGTTCGCTCGTCCAGCGTGCGCCGGCGCGCGGCGAACAGGGCCTGCTCACGCGCCAGGTGCTCGGCCGCGCGGGGCGAACCGGCAACGTCGGATGGCGCCTGAAACTGCTCCGCCAGAGCAGCCTCGGCCGCAGCGCGCGCGTTGCGGATGCGTTCGGCATCGAGCTGGTCCTCGAGCAGGCTGAGCTCGGCGTCGTTGCGCACGTCGCCGATCACGAGCAGCGCTTCGCCGGCGCGAACCTGCTGACCGTCACGCACCAGGATGCGCCGAACGATACCGCCTTCCTGGTGCTGCACCGTCTTGCGGTTCAGCTCCACCTTGAGCTTGCCCATGGCGATGATGGCACCCGACAGAGGCGCGGCGACCGACCAGACCGCGAAGAGTGCAGCCGCGATCGCGAGTGGCACCAACGCGAGACGCCGGTGACGCCGCAAATCCGCCGGCGCGTGTGCATCCGTCTCGCTGTCGGCCAGGAGCGATGCGAAGGTCTCGCGCGGCAATGCGGAGACTGGCGATGTGAGAGCAGGTTTACGTGCAACGAGGGCGCTCATGCGTGCGCCTCCGCACTGCGCGCCGGGAATGGCACGACTGCGGTCGCGGCGGGAGTCGCACGCATCCGTGCGAGGACCGCGGTGCTCGTGCCGAACATTTCCAGGCTGCCGCTCTTGAGCACCGCAAGCTTGTCGAGCGCCGCCATGAGTGAGGGCTTGTGGCTCACCATGACGACGGTCGCGCCCCGCGCCTTGAGATCGGCGAGCGCGGCAAGCAGCGCGGCCTCGCCGGCGGCATCGAGGCTCGCGTTCGGCTCATCGAGCATGACCAGTCGCGGCTCGCCGTACAGCGCGCGCGCCAGCGCAATCCGTTGCCGCTGGCCGCCCGACAGCGGGGCGCCGCCTTCGCCGAGCGGCGTGTCGTAGCCATCGGGGAGCTGCAGGATCATGTCGTGTGCGTGCGCGAGCTGCGCCGCGCGCACGACTCGCGCCGACGCTTCCGCTCCCTTGCTCTCGCCCAGCCGCGCGATGTTTTCAGCCACCGTGCCCGCGAACAGCTCGACATCCTGCGGCAGGTAGCCGACGTGCTTGCCCAGTGCGTCACGGTGCCAGCGCGAGATGTCGGCACCGTCGAGACGAACGCTGCCGACCTGCGGGCGCCACAAGCCGAGCAGCAGGCGCATGAGAGTCGTCTTGCCGCTGGCGCTCGCGCCGAGCACGCCCAGACTTTCTCCGGCGGCAAGCGAAAAGCTGACGTTCCTGATCAGGGGCGGGCGCGTGGCAGCGAACGAGTACGCAATGCGCTCGACGTCGAGCCGGCCGAGCGGAGCCGGCAGCAACAGGCCGGCGTCGTCGTCATGGTCGGCGTCACGCTCCTGCAGCCGCCGCCAGGCGCTGCCGGCATCGATCATCACTCGCCATCCGCCGATGAGCTGTTCCACCGGTTGCAGTGCCCGTGCCAGCAGGATGGTTGCCGCGATCATCACGCCGGCGGACGCCTGATGGTCGATCACGAGCCACGCTCCGATGCCGAGCAGGGCCACCTGCAGGACCTGGCGCAATGCGCGCGCGAGGGCGGCGAGCGCCGACGTGCGCTGCGACTGCTGCTCCTGCGCACTCAGCACGCGATCGTGCTGGCTGCTCCAGCCTGCGAGGGCACGGCCCGTCATGCCCATTGCGACGATGGCCTCGGCGTTTCGCGACAGTTTCTCCGCAAGCTTCATCGATGCGCGCGAGTCGCTCACCATTCTGTCCGCGGTGCCGAAGGTGAGCCGGTCGGTCAGCACGCCGAGCGCGATGAGCACGACCGCTCCGACCGCTGCCGCGAAGCCGAGCGTCGGATGCATGAGGGCGATGAAGAGCAGGTAGACGGGAAGCCACGGGGAATCGAACAGGGCCAGCACGCCGGGCCCGCTGAGGAAGGCGCGCAGCTGGGCGATGTCGCGCAACGCATCGGTGTCGACGCGGCCCGGGCCGGATGCCGCCTGCCACAGGGAGCTGCGGATCGCAGCGGGCGCGAGTGCCCGGTCCAGCGAACGACCGCACCACGCGAGCGCGCGCGCGCGCGCCGTGTCGAGGAAGTAGCCGAGGGCGAGGAACAGCAAGGTCACGACGCCCAGCATGGTCAGCGTCTCGACGCTGCCGCTGACGAACACGCGATCGAACACCTGCATCATGTAGATCGCAGGCATCAGCAGCGTGATGTTGAGCACCAGGCTCGCGAGCCCCGCGAGCGTGACGAACGATCTGAGTCGCCTGACGAACAGCCAGCCCATTTGCGCCCCCTGTTTGTATCGACGTATCGACGTCGAGCCTTGGCGTCGGGCACCACTGTGCGCAGCGCGCGCGCGCGCCGGAACCGTCGGGCGGTGGCGGTGTTGCCTGACCAAGAGGTGACTGTCCTGCCCCACGAAAGTGAGTCAGGGGTACAGCGCCAAAGGCGGTCCTCCTTATAATGAGAAGCGCCGATCGCAGGACATCGCCCATGCGTCACCACTACCTCAGATCCCGTTCGACACTCCTCGCCGCACTCACGGTGTTCGCCACATCGATGGTGCTCGCCTCCCCTTCCCGCGCCGCCGACCAGCAGCGCGCGCGCGCGCGCGACCTCGGCGTTGCGCCGGGCGTCCTGCAACCCGGGCCACTGAATGCAATCACCGATGTGGCGGGCGTCCGCGTCGGACACGTCACGCTGGTTTCGGGCGATCGGGTGCGCACGGGCGTCACGGCCGTGCTGCCCCATGGCGGCAACCTGTTCCAGGAGAAGGTCCCGGGCGCGGTGTTCGTCGGCAACACCTTCGGCAAGCTCGCCGGGTCCACGCAGGTGCGCGAGCTGGGCACCGTCGAAACGCCGATCGTGCTGACGAACACGCTTGCCGTCGGCACGGCCATGCGCGGAGTCGTCTCGTGGACGCTCGCGCAGCTCGGCAACGAGCAGGTGCGCTCGGTGAACGCGCTGGTCGGCGAGACCAATGACGGTGCGCTGAACGACATCCGCGGGGGGCTCGTCACCGACCGCGACGTCATCGAAGCGATTCGCTCTGCGGCCGGCGGCGCGGTGCGGGAAGGCGCCGTGGGTGCCGGTGCCGGAACGGTCGCCTTCGGCTGGAAAGGCGGCATCGGCACGTCCTCGCGTCGCGTGCCGATCGGCAACGAGACGTGGACGGTGGGCGTGCTCGTGCAGTCGAACTATGGCGGCCGACTGACGATCGGCGGCGTCCCCGTGTGGCGCGAGCTGGAGCCGAACCGAACTGTGAACACTGCGGTACCGGGCTCGAACGTGAACACCGTGGCTTCGAACAGCGAGGCCGGCGCCGGAGTGCCGGCCACCGGCGACGCCGACGGCTCGTGCATGATCGTGGTGGCGACCGACGCGCCGCTCGACGCGCGCAACCTGGAGCGACTGGCCGCGCGCGCCGTGTTCGCGATGGCGCGTACCGGCTCCACGTATTCGAACGGCAGCGGCGACTATGCGATTGCATTCTCGACACACGCATCGCTGCGAGTGACGGCCGCAGAGACTGCCCAGGTACGCATGGTTCTGCCGACGGATGGCACGTCGGCTCTCTTCGAAGCCGTGCTCGACGCTACTGAAGAGGCGCTCTACAACTCGATGCTGCAGGCGATCGACACGACGGGCAACGGTCGCACCGTGCGTGCAATCCCGATCGACGCCCTCCGCGAGGTCCTTCGGAAGTACGGACGCTGACTCGCCGCCGCAGGGACGCCCGGCGACCCACGTGCGCCCGCTGCCGGCTACGGCGGGTCGAGCGGGTCAGCAAGTCCGTCAGGTCAGGAAGTCGAACCCGTTGGGATGCAGCCGATCACCGTCGTGCGCGGTTTCGCGCGAGGTGTCCTGAGGGAAAGACAGGTGTTCGCCGCGTGCAACCCGGGGTGCCGCACCTCGGTCAGGCCAATGATCTGACGTCCGGGGGGTGGGGCGATCCTGGCGCACCGACAGACTCGACGGCAATGAACGAAGCGATGGCACGAGAACTTTCCCCGGGCGCGGCACGAGCCGCCGCCGACGTCACTGCTGCACCCACGCGCCGCCGCGCTTGGGTGGACGTTTTCCGCGGCCTGCTGATCGCGCACATGGCCCTCGACCACGCCTCGCTCATGTTCAACTCCGGCCGCGGGGCGGAGGAGCTCGCAGCCGGCGCAGCTCCCATTGCCGACAACCTGGCGCAGTTCCTGACGCGCTTCACCGGCGTGCCGGTCGCGCCCGCCTTTTTTTTCATGGCCGGCTTCATGGTCGCGCTCACGAGCTTCGGGCGGGAGAGCCGCGGTGTCGCCGCGGGCGAGGTCACGCGCCGGCTGCTCGTTCGCGGGCTGGTCCTGATCGCCGTCGACACCGTCATCATGGGTCTGCCGCGCGCGGGGATGGGCTTCTACTCCTTCATGGCGCTGTCGTGCATCGGCGTCGGCGTCATCGCGCTCGCATTGCTGCGCAACGTGTCCGCGAAAATCCTGTTGGCGGTTGCACTGGCGGTCCTTTTCCTGCACCCGCTGCTCGAAGTGTCGTCACTGCCAGTCGCGCTGCGCGCAATCCTCTACGAACCGGTGCGCACGGGCGTATTCCGCTCCATGTATCCGGTGATCCCGTGGGTCGCGATCATGATCGTGGGCTTCGTGGCGGGACGCCGCGTCGCTCGTGACGGCGGCGCGCCGTCCACCGGCCTTTGGACCCTGCTGGCGCTCGCGAGCTTCGCGCTGTTTCTGGTCGTGCGCCTCTCGGGCGGCTATGGCAACGCCTACGACTACGAGAGCGTCGCGAGCACGCAGTTCTGGACGTTCGCGAAGTATCCGCCGGATCTCGCCTTCCTCAGCTTCTCGTTCGGCTGCATTTTTCTCGCGCTCGCGCTACTGCCAGCGCTGATGCGCGGCACGACGCCGCGCCTGCTGCGTCCGTTCGAGATCTTCGGTCGCGTACCCTTCTTTTTCTATGTGGTGCACTTCTATGTGCTCGGCACCGCGGCCGCGCTCCTGCGCACGCGCTACGGCTTGCCGGAGACCTACCTCATCTGGCTGCTCCTGCTCGTGGCGATGGCCTGGCCTTGCGCCTGGTACTACCGCCTCAAGAGCAAGCGTCCGAATTTCGTCACGCGCTATTTCTAGTTGTCCGGCCGCGAGGGGATCGCCTGCCCGTGCGGATCAGCGTCACGAACTCTTCGCGGGTGAGGCCCGCCGGCAAGCCGTTTTCGTCGGGCTTGATGTTCGCCGAGACCAGATTCGGGCCCGAACGGCGTTCCGCCCGCTAGATACCGCTCGGCGTTGACCACAGCTGGCTCGCCCTCGAACGGATTGCCCCGTTTGGCTCCTGCGCCGTCGCGCCCGACGCCGCTCGTCCCTGCCAGAGAACGTGACGCTTGCACATCGTCGAACGGAGCGATTGAACCATCTCGCGTCGGCGGCTATGGTGGCGACCGCAGGGAATTCCCTGCGCGCAGGGAGCTGAGCATGAGGGAGTTCTTTCTGGGCGCCGCGCTGCTGCTGTCCGGTGCGGTCGCGTCCGCCGCCATGCAGAACGAAGGCTATTACGTCGGCGTCGGCGTCGGACAGGCGACGCTGGAGCTGGAAGGTACGGATTCGGATTCCAGTTTCGAGGGCGACGACACCGCCTTCAGGGTGATCGGCGGCTACCGGATCCTGCGCTATCTCGCCGTCGAAGCGTTCTTCAACGACTACGGAACGGCCGAGGACGAGGTGTTCGGACTGAACGTCGCCGGCGAATTCCGCGCCTTCGGCGTGGCCGCAGTCGGTTTCATCCCGTTCGACACCGTCGACCTGTTCGGCAAGATCGGCATCGCACGCTGGGACGGCAAGCTCATCGACGCCGACTTCGACGAGCAATTCTTCCAGGAAGAGAACTTTGACCCCATGCTCGGGATCGGCGTGCAGCTGCGGCTGGGCCAGGTCGCGTTGCGCGCGGAAGTCGAGGGACAACTGCTGAGCTTCGACGACGACGGCGACGCGCTCGCCGACGGCGACGACTGGCTCACGATGTTTTCCGTCGCAGCGACCTGGACGTTCTAGGCGCCGGGCAGCCCGGCGATCTGAACGGGGATTCGCGCGACGAAGTATTCCATGAGGCTGCGGGTGGCCGGAGCCGGCTTGCGGCGTGACGCCTGAGACGGCCGCGCGTCGGCCCGGCGGGTCAATCGAGCAGCTCGACCTTGGGCGAATACCGGGTCGGCAGCAGCGTGCGGTCCTGGATCTCGCCGACCATCTGGCCGTGCACGCGCGTCGCCTTCTTGATGTCGGACCATTCCTGGTTGGCCATGAACTTCGTCCAGCGATCCTGCATCGTCGCGCGATCGGGCCACTGCAGCAGGTAGGCGAACTCCGTGCGCTCGCCGGAGCGCGTTTCCCACATCGCCACGATGTGGAAGTCGTAGCGCTTCATGATGCGCATGGCGTGATCGCGAAAGCGGTCGTGGAACGCCTGCTTGTTGTTCTCGAAAATCTCGTAGATGCGCAACTGATGGATCGGTCCGTCCGTGCGCGTAGCCGGTGCCGCAGGCTGCGGCGATGCCGCTATGGCCACGCCATTCGAAAGCGCGCCAGTCGCCAGCGCGACGATCGAAAGTGCGCCAGTGGCAAGGAGAACGAAGAGGGAGACGCGAGCGGTGTTCATCCCCCGATACTAGCAGGGCGCTGCCGGGCGGGTGTGACACGCGCCGGCGCGGGCGCGGCGCTGTCGGCGTGCTGGCCTGCGAGGTGCCCCGCGATCACGAACGCTCCGCCGCACAGCGCGGTCGCCACGAACAGGCTGGTCCACTCTCGCCAGTTGCCGAGATCAGCAGCGACTCGCGGAATGTGCAGGATGAGCACCCAGCTTGCGAACATGATGCCCAGCAGCGTGACGGCGACACGATTCAGCACGCCCGTGAGCAGCGCGACGCCCGCCGCGGCGTGCGCGACCCCGGTGGCAAAGGCCCAGAACACCGGGTAGGGAATCCACGACGGAATCACGCTGGCCACGTAGACGTAGTAGATGAAATGAAGGATGCCGAATCCGGGCAGCGTGATCGCAAAGAGTACGCGGCCCGCCGGAGCCAGTGAGTCGAGGCTGTCGTTCCAGCGCGCCGGCAAGCGTCGCTCCGCCTGCGTCACCGCGGCGACGACGAGCAGCGCGCCGAACAGAGCAACGATCTCGAGGGCCGGCGTCCACGCGGCGCCCTTGTCGAAATGGGCGATCACGCGCGGCAGGTGCAGGAGCACGAGCCAGACGAGGAGAAATGCGGCCAGGCCGCTGGCAATGAGGCGCAGGCGCAGGCCGAGCAGAAGAAGTGCGCCGCCGCCGATGAGCACCGTTGCGGTGAATGCGGCGAACACCGATCGCGCCGGCATCCACAGGGGCAGCGGCTGCAGCTCCATCACCATGTCGAGGCGCATCAGGTTCTCGATGCCGAGCGCGGCGAGGCCGCACGCGAGGAGAACCCGGCCGAGGAAAGGAAACAATGTCGCGGGAAGCGAACTTGCTGCGTTCATGATGCCGTCGCTCGCGGGAGCCGTCGCTCGTAGGAAGGTCGGCGAGCCTAGGCATCGCACTCGCGACGGCTCAAGCGCGGCGGTGCAGCCCGTTATGGGCGTGACGCAGAACGCTTCGCCCTGGTGCCGTTGCCGGGAGCGCGCATCTTCAGCCGCGCTCGAGGGAGTCGAGGGCCGCGCGATAGGTGCGGCTGAGACGCAGCCGCTCGCCGTTGCGCAATACGATCGTGCAGTCCCCGCCGGCGAGCGGGCGGATCTCCTTCACCGCCGCGCGATTGACGATCAGCGAGCGGTGAATGCGCACGAACTCGGTGGGATCGAGCTGCGTTTCGAGAACGCGCAGGCGCTCGCGGTGCAGGTAGGTTTCGCGGCCCGTGTGGACCTCGATGTAGTTGCCGGAGGCTTCCAGCCAGTCGATCTGCGCGACATTGACAAACTGCACGCGCCCGATCGAGCGGATGACGAGCCGCTGCGCGTAAGGGCCAGTGGCGCCACGGCGTGGTGTGCTCGCGAGCACCTGCTCGACGCGACGCAGCGCGGCCTGGAAACGCTGGTCGTCGAACGGCTTGAGGAGATAGTCGACCGCCTGCACTTCGAAGGCCTCGACGGCGTGCTGCTCGAACGCCGTGGTGAAGACCACGAGCGGCCGCGGCTCGCGATTCTGCAGGAGTCGCGCGAGCGCAATGCCGTCGGTGCCCGGCAGGCGGATGTCGAGGAACAGTACGTCCGGGACACCGGTGGCCATCGCGGTGTGCAATGCACCCGCGCTGTCGCACTCGCCCACCACGCTCCAGTTCGGCTCGCCGCGCAGGAGCGCCCTCAGGCCGTCGCGCGCGTGCTGCTCATCGTCGACCAGGAGTGCGCGAATCATCTGTGCGACTCTGCGCCGTCAGGCCACGCGCGACAGGGAGACCCGCGGCAGCGAGACGCGCACGCGATAGCGCAGGGCGTCGTGCGGGCCGGCCTCGAGGCGGAAGGCGTCGCCGAACAGGCGCTCGAGCCGCTGACGCGTGTTGCGCAGGCCGACACGCGTCGTGCCTTCGTTGGCGGCCGCGTCGGCATGCCACGTGTTGTCGACTTCCACGCTGAGGCTGTGCTCGTCGAGCCCGATGCGCACGTCGACGCGCGTGGGCTCGCTCGAGCACGCGGCACCGTGTACGACGGCGTTCTCGATCAACGGTTGCAGCAGCAACGGCGGAATATCGCAGCTCGCCGCGCTGGGCGGCTGGTGGATCGCGAAGGCAAGACGCGAGCCGTAGCGCAACTGCTGCAGGTCGAGATAGTTGCGGACGAACTGCAACTCCCAGTCGAGCGGTACGCGCGGCTGCTGGCTCGCCTCGATCACGTAACGCAGCAGCTCGCTCAGGCGCGCGAGCGCCGTGGTCGCGAGCTCCGGCTGCCCGGCGCGGATGAGACTGGCCGCCGTGTTGAGCGCGTTGAACAGGAAGTGCGGCTCGAGCTGTGCGCGCAGAAGCTCCAGCTCGGCGCGCGCCAGCCGGGTGCGCAGCTCTGCCTGCTCGCGCTCCTGTTGCTGCGCCCGCCGCGTGAGCAGCACGGTGTAGCACGCCAGGCACGCGATGCCGAAGATCACGCCGTCCCAGATGAACGTCGTGGCCGCGATGCGCGTGAAACGTTCAGGAACGGTGGCAAAGTCACCGCTGCGCATGAACACGTAGGCGACGGCGTGCGTCGCGGTGTACAGGGGCAGCAGCAAGAGACCCGCAGCCGCGAAACGCCAGACGATGCGCTGTGTCGTCAGGCCCTGCTGCACGGCGCGGGACATGAGTAAGTAGATCACCGCGCACAACGGCACCCATATCGAGTCTGCGATCAGGCGTTCCGCGAGCAGCGGAAGGAGCTCCGAGGCGCGACCGGAGCGCAGGGCGTCGAGATGATTGGCGACGCCCTCGAGGCCGGCGAGCAGCAGCCAGCCCGACAGGCAGATGAGCCAGAAACGTCGGTTGCGCAGCACTGACATGCGCGCAGCTTATCACCGCCCGCTGCACGTACCGTCGCCACAGCGGCGGTTCATCACGCGGACATGACGCTCCGCCCCAATGGCGTTGTCGCCCCTGGCCCTGCATCCCTACCGTGCCTGCGCAGTGCGGGAGCGCAGGACGAATCGCGACCGATGACCGAAGCGACATTCGAACAGCTCGCCGGAGAGCTGGCGAGCGAGCGCCAGCGGCGCGAACGCGCCGAAGCCGCGGCCAGTGAGGAGCGCGCCCGCGCCCTGCGTGCGCAGCTCAACCCGCATTTTCTGTTCAATGCCCTGACCGGCCTCGTGGCAACGCTCGACGTCCGCGCGGCGGCCCAGCGCGATCACGTGCTGCGACTCAGCGAATTGCTGCGGGAAACCTTGCGGGCCAGCGAGCATGCCGAGCACGAGGTGTGCGAGGAACTGGCATTGGCCTGCGCGTACCTCAGGATCGAGGAACGCCACCGCGCCGCCGGCCTGGACTGGAACGTGCGCGTGGCGCCCGGCTGCGAATCCGCGCTGATTCCTTCTCTACTACTGCTGCCGCTGGTCGAGAACGCGACGACGCACGGCTCCTGCAACGCCGGCGGCCGATTGAACGTCGAAATTGTCGCTGGACGTCACGGCAGGCACCTGGTCGTCAGGCTTGCCAATACCTGCGTCGGCGAGCGAAGCAGTGTCGGCCAACGAAGCAGCGCCGGCACCGGCCTGGGCCTGCGCAATGTGCGCGATCGCCTGGCGGCCCATTTCCGGGGGGCGGCGGCTCTGAGTGTGCAAAGGAGCGAGGGCAGATTTGAGGTCGCGGTCGAATTGCCGTATCTCAAGCGAGTTGCCTGAGACCGCGAGCGCGCAGGCCTCACCGCCGACGCAATCGGCACGCAATCGGGCCCAATCAGGTCGTGCCCTTGTGTCCGCTGACGATATCGAGGACCGGCGCCGAATCCGGCACCGGGCCCTCGTCGACGCTCGGCTCGAAGCGACTCGCCAGCGCTTCGCGCAAGTCGCGTCGCCGCGGTGGCTTGCCGAGCACGCAATCGACGTTCGTCGGCAGATCGACATCGAGCACGATGCGCTTTCCCCAGCCGGTCATCAGGATGACCATTGCCTCCGGGTCGCTCTCCTTGACGCGCCGGCACACCTCGCGGCCGTCGACGTAGGGCATGCCGAGATCGCTCAGCACCACCTGAAACGCTTCACCGCGACCCTGCGCAACCAGGAAAACGTCGACGCCCTCGCGTCCGCCGCTGGCAAGCGTGACCGCATGGCCCTCTTTGATCAGCGTGTCCCGTACGGCAGCGCCCACCAGCGGATCGTCGTCGATGACGAGGATGCGCAGCGGCGGAACGCTGCTCGGCGCCGGCGCCGCGACCTCCACGGCGTGCGCGGAGGGCACGGGGAAGGTGAAGCGCATCGTCGTGCCCTCTCCCGGCGCGCTCTCGATCTCGATGCCGGAACCGTGCCGCTGCATCGTGCCGTACACCATCGCCAGGCCCAGGCCGGTGCCGCGCTTTCCCTTCGTCGTGAAAAACGGCTCGATGCAACGCTGGCGCGTGTCCTCGTCCATGCCCACGCCCGCGTCGGCAACTTCCAGATGCACGAACCTCGGCGGGAGTTGCCCGGCGCCCGCGGTACCCTGGGTCACCCCGGTGCGCAGGATCAGCGGACCGCCCTCGGGCATGGCATCGACAGCATTGAAGATGAGATTGACCAGCGCGTCGCGCAGCTCGCTCTCGACGCCGAGGATCGGCGGCAACTCCGGCGCGAGATCGGTCTGTACGTCGATGACCACACCACGCTGCTGAGTCATGTCGCTCCAGCGCGCGTGCGTTAGCCGGACCACCTGCTGTGTCAGCTCGTTGAGATCGACCGGCAGAAGCGTCGCCTGGGGCTCGCGCTCGCGCGAGAACTCGCGCAGTCGCGCGATGGTGTGCGTCACGTCGTCGATGGCGCGCTGGATCGTCTCCAGGCTGCGACGCCCCTCGGCGCTGAGTCCGCGCTCCTCGTCCAGCAAGGTTTCCAGGTAGAGCGTCACCGGCGAGATCGCGTTGTTGACGTCGTGCGCGATGCCGCTGGCCATCTGGCCGAGAGAGCGCAGCCGCTCCTGCTGCATCGTGGTTTCCTTGAGCGCCAGGTCGCGCTGCGCGCGGCGCGCGGCGCGCACCGATTGCCGTGCCACGAGCACGCTGACGAGCACACCGGTCGCGCACAGGATCAGCCACTGGGCGAGGTCGACCGGCCCCTCGAAGAACCGCTCGCGGCCCGGCAGCAGGAGGTACGCAGTCGAGACGGCGGCCAGCAGCGTCGCGAAGAGGCCCGCGTTGAATCCGCCGAAGTGCGCCGCGAGGACGATCGGGACCACGAACAGCACGAGATCGGGGCGTGTGCCATCCAGCGATTCGAGCAACAGGACGAGGCCGTAGGCCGCGGCTATCAGCATGGCGGCCAAACCGTAGGCGATCCACCGTGCGCTACCGTTGCGCATCTTGTGCCTGGACATCAGCGTTCGGCCTGCCTCCGTACGCCCGGCCACAGCTCCCTGTGATGCAATGACTCTACCCCGATTGACGCGATGCGTAATCAACATTCGAGAGCCCGACAGCGCGCTGCGTAAGGGTAGTACGTAGGGCAAGCGCGAAATGCCCGCAAAATATAGGGAAACTGAGAGGTACGAGCCTCAATGTTTGCGTGAGGGACGCCGACACCAGTTGACATGAGCTCTGGCAACGACACCGCTGACACCATTGGTGTTCTTCTCGTGGACGATCACAGCATCGTGCGCGAAGGCCTCGCGGTGCTCCTGGAGCGCGATCCACGCATCAGGGTCATCGGCACAGCGACCACCGGTCGGGAGGCGATCGAAGCCGCACGCCGGCTGAAGCCGCAAGTGGTGGTGATGGACCTCGTGCTGCCGGAGCTGAGCGGCGTCGATGCGACGCAGCGGATCCGGCACGAGCTTCCGCACACGAGTGTGGTCGTCCTTTCCGTCTGCGACAGCTCGGAACACATTTCTTGTGCGCTGCGCGCTGGCGCGTCGGGCTATGTCCTGAAGTGCTCGGTGGCTGCCGAGCTCGTGCGCGCGGTTCTTGCGGTGGTGAGCGGCACGCGCTACCTCTGCTCACAAATCGCCGAGTCTCTCGGCGAAGCAGCGACTGCTGAAGGTTCGACCAGCCCCCTGGAGCGCCTGAGTGCTCGTGAGCGTGAGGTCTTGCATCTCACGGTCGCGGGCGCGACCAGTGCAGAGACGGCCCGCCGCCTGTCGCTGTCGCCCAAGACCGTGGAGACGTATCGCAGCCGCATTCGCGAAAAGCTCGGCGTGGCGGACCAGGCAGCGCTCATCCGCTTCGCACTCCAGCACGCGATGGCACCCGCCGCCCTCCCTGCGCTGCGCGTCACGAAATGAGCAACGCAGTGGCCAGCGGGCACCCGTTGTCAAGGTTTCCTGACGGCAGCGCGGCGATTCGGCGCGATACAACCAGCCTCAGGCTCTGGCCTACAGGAAGCATGCGATGATCAACGATCTGCGCGTCCTCATCGTCGACGACCAGCAAGCGGACGTGATCCTTGCCCAGCACGCGCTCGAACGCGACGGGCTCGCGGTCGACTGTCGTGCGGTCGCCAGCGAAACCGCACTGCGCAGCGAGCTGCAGGACTTCCAGCCCGACGTCGTCCTGTGCGACTACTCGATACCCGGATTCTCGGGCTTGCATGCGCTCGAGACCGTGCACACCCTGCGTCCCTCGACGCCGATTCTGGTGATCTCCGGTGCGATTCCCGAGGACACGGCAATCGCCTGCCTGGAGCGCGGCGCCACCGACTACCTGTTGAAGTCGAACCTGCGCCGTCTCGGTCCGGCTGTGCGCCGCGCGGTGACCGACACGCGCCAACGGCGCGCGCTCGAAGAACAGATCGAGCACCTCTCGCACTACGACACGCTCACGGGACTGCCGAACCTGAAATGCGTGGGCGAGCTGGTGGCCCGCTCGCTCGAGCGTTCGCGCGCCGCGCGTTCGCTCGCCGCGGTCGTGTGCCTGAACCTCGACCGCTTTCGTTTCGTGGACGAGTCCTTCGGCCGCACGCTCGCCGACGATCTGCTGCGCGAGGTAAGCAGCGCACTCAAGGCGGCCGCGCGGGAACGCGACACGATGGCGCGGGTCAGCGGCGACGAGTTCCTGGTGGTACTCCCCGAAGTTCGGGACGCGTTGCAGGCCGGCGTGCTGGTGCAGGGACTGCTGGCCGCCGTCGCCGCGCCGCGCACGGTCGCCGGCACAGAGGTACGTCTGACGGCGAGCGCGGGCATCGCGCTGTATCCCGACGACGGCGCCAGCTTCGAAACGCTCCTGGGCAAAGCCGCCGAGGCGATGCACGAAGCGAAGGTGACGACGCAGGGCGGCATGCAGTTCCATTCGGGCGACGTGGTACGCCACGCGCAGCAGCGCCGCGCGCTGGAGACCGGCCTGCGCAACGCGCTACGGCGCAACGAGCTGGCGCTGCACTTTCAGCCGCAATACGAGGTACGGACGGGCCGCCTGTGTGGCGTCGAGGCGCTGGCCAGATGGTTCCGCGGTGGCTGCGATCCGATTCCTCCTTCGGTCTTCGTGCCGCTGGCCGAACAGACCGGATTGATCGCGCCGCTCGGCAACTGGGCGCTGCACGAAGCGTGCAGGTCGATCGTCGGCTGGATGCAGCGCGGCGGGCCCTCGTGCACCCTGGCGGTCAACGTGTCGAGCCCGCAGATCTGTCCGCAGTTCACACGCGAGATTGCTGCTGCACTGGAGTCGACCGGCTTGCCGGCCTCGCAGCTCGAGCTCGAGATCACCGAGAGCGTCCTCATCGGCAACGCCGATGCGGCGCTCGCCTGCATTGCCGACTGGAAGCGACTCGGCGTGCAGGTGGCGGTCGATGATTTCGGCACCGGGTATTCGAGCCTGACCTATCTGTCACGCCTGCCGGTCGATCGCCTCAAGATGGACAAGGGTCTGATCCGCGGCATGACCGTGGACTCGAGGGACGCCACCATCGTACGCGCAGTCATCTCGCTCGGCCGCGAGCTCGGCTTCACCGTGCTGGCCGAAGGCGTCGAGACGGAAGAGCAGCTCGGCATGCTGGCTGCGCTCGGCTGTCAGCAGGCTCAGGGCTATTTGTTCGCGGCCCCGGCGGCGGCCAACGAGGCGCTCGCTGTCATGAGCAGGAAGTGGGGCGCACGCAGGGCGGCGTAGGACGCGCGTGCTCGCCGCGGCAGCGCATGTGGATCAGGCGATGAAACGGAACGAGAGGCTGTCATGATCGACGTCAACGATTCAGCGATCACGCGGGTTGCCGCGGTAGCGCCCTGCAATGTGATGGTCGTCGACGATGACGAGCTCACGCGCGCCAGGCTCACGTCCCTGCTGAGACTGGCCGGCTATGAAGTGCACGTTGCCAGCTCCGGAGAGGAGGCACTGCGGGTGCTCGGCGTGCGACCCTGCCACATCGTCATCACCGATTGGGAGATGCCGGGCATGAACGGCCTGGCGCTGTGTCGCGCACTGCGCCTGCGCGACAGCGAGCGCTACACCTACGTGCTGATGCTGACCGTCCACGACGCCGAGAACGACATCCTGGTGGGACTCGGCGCCGGCGCCGACGACTATCTCGTCAAGGGCGCACAGGTCGAAGAGCTCCTGGCGCGCGTCGAAGTCGGGAGGCGGATCACGCGGCTCGAGCATTCGTTGCGTGTCACCGGCGAAGAGAACCGCCGCCTCTCGGTGACGGACCCGCTGACCGGCGCACAGAATCGTCGCTTCCTGATGAAGTACCTGCCGCGCGAGCTGGAACGTTCGCGCCGTTACCAGCACCCGCTGGCCATCCTGAGCTGTGACATCGACGGCTTCAAGCGCATCAACGACTGCTTCGGCCACGAGGCAGGCGACGACGTGCTGAGGCACTTCGTGGCACGAGCAACGAGTTGCCTGCGGGAAGCCATCGACTGGGTCGCTCGTGCCGGCGGGGAGGAGTTCGTGGTGGTGCTGCCGGAGACGACGCTCGACGGCGCGAGCTGCGTGGCGGAGAAAGTGCGGTTGGCTCTGGCCGATCAGCCGATACCGACGGGGGCCGGGCCTCTCAGCGCCACGGTGAGCATCGGCGTCACAGCGCTCGAAACGCCCCACGAGCTGGCGAGCATCTCGGTGGTCGAGCTGCTGCGCGCGGCCGATCAGTGCCTGTACGCGAGCAAGAATCTCGGCCGCGATCGCTCGACCTGCGTACGACCGGAGCTCGCGGCATCGATGATGTCGCCATCGCCCGCAGGAGCCAAGCATGAAGTCAACTGAATTCGCTTCCTGCGCCGTGAAACCCGCGGCGGCGTACGACGATCATTTCCAGGAACTGCGCGGCGTGTTCTACGCGCGCCTGCGCAGCGATCGGCGCCGCCTGACTGTGCTGAGCGCAGAGCTGGCACGCGCCGAAATCAATGCCAGTCCCGTGTACGCGGACATCCGGCAGATGGCGCACCACCTCGGCGGGGCTGCCGCGGTCTTCGAGATCCCCGACGTCGCCGAGCTCGCCTACTCGCTCGAGCAGGCGGCGCGCGCCGCCGCGACGGGACATGCCGACAATGCGGACCCGGCCGTGTGGAGCGCGCTCGAGTCGCTCGTCGGCCTGCTGCACGTGATGAACGGTGAGCGCCAGGTAGCGTGAACACCAGGTGGCGTGAACACCAGGCAGCGTCCTGCGCCTGAGTTCCGGGGCGGCGGACAAGCGACGTCCGCTGCCCGTCGAGTGCCCTCGCGCGGCGTGTCTCACGGAGGAGACTGTCTCAGGGAACGAGACCCGCCGGGGGCCGTCATGGATAGAGCCGGATCTCCCGCCCGTCCGCGCGCGGACGAAACTCGCGCGCGCTTCTTCGGGAGACCCGGGGCACGGTGGGGACCTGTGCCATCAGGCGCCGTTGGCTGCTTCGCCCTCCCTGGCTCCGACGAGCGGTGTGCCCGAACGATCAGTACAGGAAGTACGGGTCGAGAACGCGCACTTCGCAGATGTTGTCGACCGGCAGCTCGTTCGCCTTCGCGACCCCGCGGACCGCTTCGGGCGACGGCGCGTCGTAGATGCAATAGCTCTTGCGCCGATCGGGCGTGACGTAGGAGTGGATCCAGGTCACGCCGTCGCGCAGGTTCCTGGAGATGACGCCGGAGGCCGCACGCGCGCCCACCGGGTCGATCGGAAGCCCGAGACCCTCAGGAAAGTTACGTTCGACCACGTAGCGCGGCATGTCGTTACCCTCGTCTGACTCGATGGCAGCACGATACGGGCCGGTCGCGGCCGGCAATACGGTCGAACCACCTATATTTACTTGCCCTGAACCTGCTCGGCCCAGCTCTTCGTGCCGCTCTTCCCGTCCAGGAACGGGAGCACGGTGCGCGCCAGGTCGGGCGACAGGAAAACCTCGTAGTGCGTGAGATCAGGCAGGATCGCGAGGCGATTCTGCGACATGTGCTCGCGCATCCAGCCAGCGTCCTTCAGGCCGCCGCCCAGCAGCTGGTAGAACTTCACGATGTGCTCGGGGCGGAACATGTCGCTGTCGCCGTACACGAGCATCACCGGCATGCGCAGCTTGCGGACTTCCTCCGACCAGTCGAATGGCCGGCGCATCAGCGCACCCATGTTGTCGAGGAGCTTGGGGAACTCCTCCGGTTTCGGTGCCACCGCGACGTAGGATTGGTACATCGGCGTGGCTTTCATCTGCTCGGCCATTGCGGCGCCCACCGCAGCCTGCTGCGGCAGCATCTCGGGATAGAAGCCGTCCTGCGCGTAGCCGGCGGACGCCACCGCGAGCCGGCGCACCTTGTCCGGGTGCTGAATTGCCAGGCGCAAAGCGACGTTGCCGCCGAAGGAGTAGCCGAACACGTCGAGCTGCGCGTGGCCCAGGTTCTGCAGCAGCCCGGCCATGTCGTTGCCGATGTCGACGTGGCTGATGGTGCGATTGCCGAGGGCCGTGCGACCGTGCCCATGCAGGTCGACAGCGATCACCTGTCGGTGCTCCGCAAGTTGTGGCAACAGCGGACCGAACATGTCGATCGAACCGAGCCCGCCATGCAGCAGCAGGAGCGGTTCGCCCTTGCCGTGAATCTCGTAGTAGTAATTGACGCCGTTGACCAGGGCATGACCGGTCTTTGCCGGCGTCGGCTTCACGGGCGCCGCCGACTGCCCTGCTTTCGCGGGTTCCTGCGCGGCGCGGGCCGAATCCTGTGCCGCAACTGGCAGGCTCGCGGCGGCGGTCGCCACGAGGGCGAGCCACATGGTCTTCATGACGGATCTCCTGTCTCTGAATGAATACTCCATGTCGATGCGACGAAGCTGACGGCCGGTTTCCGACACGGCCCGGCGTCGCGCACTTGCGGTACGATCGCGGCGCATGCCCGCACACGACAGAATACGCCGATTGCCGAAGGCCGAGCTGCACCTGCACCTGGAGGGCACGCTCGAACCCGAGATGATGCTCGCCCTCGCCCGCCGCAACGGCGTGCCCCTGCGATTCGGCAGCGTCGAGGAGATTCGCGCCGCCTATCGTTTCGACAAGCTCGACGACTTCCTCGCGATCTACTACCAGGGCATGTCGGTGTTGCAGACGCCCGACGATTTTCACGAGCTCGGCGCCGCGTACCTGCGCCGCGCACGCGCCGACGGGGTCGTACACGCCGAGGTCTTCTTCGATCCGCAGGGGCACACGCGCCGCGGCGTGGAGCTCGGGACCGTCATCGAGGGCCTAGCCACCGGCTTGAAAGAGGGCGAGGCGCTCGGCGTCACTTCGCGGCTCATCATGTGCTTCCTGCGCGACCTGCCGGCCAGCGACGCGCTCGAAACGCTGCAACGCGCCGAACCCTGGCTCGAGCACCTCACCGGCGTCGGCCTCGATTCGTCCGAATTGGGCCATCCACCGGCGAAGTTCGCGAGCGTGTTCGACGCGGCGCGCGAACGCGGGCTGCGCCTCGTGGCGCACGCCGGCGAGGAAGGCCCGCCGGAATACGTTCGCGAGGCGCTCGACATCCTGCGCATCGAACGCCTGGACCACGGCAACCGCTCGCTCGAAGACGCTGCACTCGTCGAACGCCTGCGCGAGTCGCAGATGACGCTCACCGTCTGTCCGCTCTCCAACCAGCGGCTCGGCTCCGTGCGCGACCTTCGCCGCCATCCCCTCAAGCGGATGCTCGACCTGGGCCTGCGCGCCACTGTGAATTCCGACGACCCGGCCTACTTCGGCGGCTACGTGCACGACAACTTCGTCGCGGCGGTCGAGCACCTGAACCTTCGGGACGACGAGGTCGTCGAGCTGGTGAAGAACAGTTTCCGCGGGTCGTTCCTCGAGCGCACTGCCGTCGACAGGCACCTTGCGGACGTGGACCGCGCGCGCGGACTGATCGCTTCACCCGTCAGCTGATCGCTTCGAGACCCGAGCGAGCAAGATTCTGTTAGCGGGCGCGTGGCGCACCGGCGCAGCATTCCGCTCATGAACGCAAGAACCTCCCTCGCTCTGGTCGCCGGCAGCTGCGCTGTTCTGGTCCTGGCCTTCCCCCGCATACTTTCGGCCCAGCAGCCGCCGGCGGCCTGTACCGCGGCCGAGCATCGGCAGTTCGATTTCTGGGTGGGAGTCTGGGAAGTGTCGGTCGGCACTCAGGTGGCCGGGATAAACACCATCACGAGGGAAAACAACGGTTGTGTGGTCGTCGAGCGCTGGGCCGGCGCCCAGGGACTCACCGGAACGAGCCTGAACGTCTACCACGCGCCCACGAAGCGGTGGCATCAGACCTGGGTCGATAGCGCGGGGTCACTGCTGTTGCTCGACGGCGAGTTCAAGGACGGCGCGATGCGCCTCGCCAGCCCGACGCAGGGCGCGAAGGTCCTTCATCGCGTCACGTGGACACCGAACGCCGACGGCGGTCTGCGCCAGCTGTGGGAGCAATCCACCGACGGCGGGGCGAAATGGACCGTTGCGTTCGATGGTCTCTATCGCCGCAAGGCCGGCGCCGCGGACAGCGCGGCACAGTCAGCGAGCGCCTGGGCGGCGCGCGAATAGCTCCCCGTCGCGCGCCATTCGGAAGGTGTGGTGCCGAATGCCGCGCGAAACGCAGCGGTGAAATGGCTGTGTCCCGAGTAACCCAGGTCCGTCGCGAGCCCCAGCAGATCCTGCGTGCCGTCTGAAATCTGCTCGAGCGCACGATGCAGGCGCAGCTGGCCGCGGTAGCCGTGCAGAGTGCGCCCCGTCAGGCGGCGAAAGAGCCGGCACAGGTGAAACACTGAGACGCCGGTGGCGCGCGCGATGTCCGCCAGGCTCTCGTTGCCCGCGTACGAGCCGGCCAGGTGCGCGCGCGTTTCCTCCACGATCGCACGATGTTCCCGCCGGTCGGAAATCGGCGGCGGCGCTCCGTACAAGGTCTGCAACACCTGCGAGAGCAGACCGACCACCGATTCCTCGACGAACAGCCCATCGGGCGAGGCGCCCGTCGCGACCGTGTCGAAAACGGCGCGTTGCCACGCGTAGATGCGCGGCGTCGCACGGCCGTAGCCGAAGCGAAACAGCGTCCCGGCATCGTTCGCCGCGTTCAGGTCGTAGCGCGCGAGCATCTCGCGCAACAGACCCGGCGCGACGGCGAACCAGTCGGTGCGGTCCCCGTGCCGGCTGATGGCCCGGCGCTGATACGGACGGCCACGGTTGTAGAGCGGAATCACGTTGGCGTCCGCGACGAACGGCGCGCTGCCCTCGTGCTCGATCCACACAGCCGTGCGCGGGAAGACGAAGCAGAACCACTTCGTCGGCCCGCTGTCGTTGAAGCGCGGATGGTTCGTCGGACAGCGAAAACGCCCGACGCACACCAGTTCCGAAGCATGCAGCACGGCGCTCGGGGGTTCATGCACGGCACTGCGCAGTGCGACGCTCACGACTACCAGCCCGAGAATCGCGGCCAAACGGCAGCGATCTCCTCTTTCGCACCGAGCGCGCCGCCCTTGCCGAGCACGTGATATCGATCGTGCTGTCCCGCCGTCGCGCAGGCGTGATTCGGCAGGATGCGCAGCAAGGAACCCACCGGCAGATCCGGCAGTTTCGCTTGCGAGCCGGCGCGGATCGCGACGATGCCGTGCTCCTGGTTGGTGCTCGTCATCACCAGGTCCTCGTACGGCCGGCCCGCGGGGTCGCAGACGATCCCGTAACCCTGGTCCACGGCCTGGCGCGCCGTGCCACGATCGCGCGACATGGCGGTCCAGCCGGCATCCGTCAGGATCCAGCCCTTCTCGCGCTGGTGGCCGATGACCGCGCCGAGGACGCTGATCGCGATGTCGTCGATCGCGCAGACACCGAGCCCGGCCATCACCAGGTCCTGGAACACGAATACTCCCGCACGCACTTCGGTGACGCCGGCGAGATCGCGGGCGAAGAGCGCGGTGGGCGTCGAGCCGACACTCACGACCGGGCTCGGCAGGCCGGCACGCCGCAGGGCGTCGGCGCTGTTCACCACCGCGGCACGTTCCTGCTCCGCGGCGGCAATGAACGCTTCGCTGCCGGGACGATCGTACGAACCACCCGCGTGCGTCACCACGCCGCGCAACTGCGCACCACCCTCGTGAAGGAGCCGGCCCACCTCGATCAGGGTCGGATCGCGCGGCCGCAGGCCGGCGCGATGATCGTCCGCATCGATCTCGATGAGAGCCGGGATGCGATCGCCCGTCTCGCGCGACGCTGCGGCAAGCGCGCGGGCCTGGTCCGGCGTATCGAGGATCACCGAGAGGTCGATGCCTCTCCGCCGCAGCTCGAGCACGCGCGGCAGCTTGGCTGGCGTGATACCGACCGCGTAGAGGATGTCGCGCACGCCAGCTGCCGCGAATTGCTCGGCTTCCCGCAGTGTCGACACTGTCGCCGGCCCCGCGGCGGCAGGCATCAGGCGCCGTGCAACCTCGATGCACTTGGCGGTCTTGAGATGCGGCCGCAACGGCACGCCGAGGCGATGCAGCTGTTGTTTCAGCCGCGCGATGTTGCGGTCCATGCGCTGCTCGTCGAGCAGGAGGCACGGCGTCTGCAGGTCTGCGAGCTTCATTCCCGGAGAAAGATATCAGCCTTTTTGTCCGGGGTCGCCGAGTACCCTGAGCTTCGCCGAAATGAACGCGGCGTGTGGCACGTGCAACAGGTCGGCGACGCGCCGGATCAGGTGCTCCTCGTACTCGTGCAGCACCGCGTCGGCGTAAGCGACGCGCCACAGCTCTTCGATCAGCCGCAGCTTGCGTTCGGGCGTGAACGCCGCGTTGATCTTCGAGGTGAACTGAAAGAGGTCGTGCGCCTCGCGCGCCTGCGTCTCGGCCAGTGCCAGCAATTCCGTCGCCTCGCCGGCGTCCAATTGGAAGCGGCGCTGCAGCGCATCGAGAACCGCACGGCGCTCGTCCTCGGAGAAGCGGTCGTCGCTGCGCACCACTTCGACCAGCAACGCCGCGGCCGCGACGTTGTCGCCCTTGCGACGCGTCTCGTCGGATTCGCCCGGCAGGTCGGCGATGTGTTGGTCTAAGAGCTTGCGCAGCGCAGTCAGCATGACAGGAAGCCTGAGGCAGCGGCTTGCGGCGCCCGCGCCGTGGTTGGGGATGACGGCATTGACAGGGCGCGGGCTGACCGGTTCCGTGACTGTGGCCAGTGACGGCGCGGCGTACGGTCAGAACGTGGTGGGCCTCGCCTCGAAGTCCTCCGTCCCGAAAAACACTTCGAGACCGACGCCGAGGGCCCAACTCGGTTTGCGCGGCTCTTCCGGCTCTTCCTTCGGCCACGTGACCCCGGTGCGCAGCTCCAGCACCAGCCAGTCGCGCAGCACGCTCTGGCGCCAGGCGACTTTGAGCCCGAAATCGCGGACCGGTACGTCGGCATCGACCTCGTTGTTCGCGAACAGCTCGGCGATGGCGGCGCGCCGGCGTGGAAACTCCCGCAGCGCGGTGAAACTCGCGTAGCCGCGCACGCCTTCGGACACCTGCGAGATCGTGCCGGACGCCGTCCAGCGCAGCAGCCAGTCTTCGCCCGCCAGGTGCTCGACGTCTATCCGGCTGGTGAAGCCGAAATCCTCGCTGTTCTGCCAGAAGGCGGTTTCGCGCAGAGTGAGTTGCGAGGTCTCGAGCGAGCCGCGCTGATAGCGGTACGAACCCTTGACGTACGGGTCGAGCGGAAAGCGCACGCGCACGCCTGCGCTCGCGGACCAGCGATCGTCGCGCTCGAGCTCACGGTAGCGAATGCCGATCAGTGTCTGGTCGTCTTCCACCCGCGTGCCGCGCTGGCTGGCGAGAGCGCCGGACTCGCGTCGCCGCTCGGTCACGTACTCCTCGCGATTCACGCGGCCGATGAAAGCGTCGAAGCGCTCGTTGAGCTGCGGTAGCGGCAGGTTGACGCGAAAGCGCAGCTTGGGGCGAAAACCGTCGAACTCGTCCCACAGGATCGCGGGCGCGAGACTTCCGGAGATGTCCTGGTACTCGGAGGCGCTGGCCTCGCTGCCGAAGATCCGGTCGATGCGCATCGCCGAGCGCCACAGCGTCCAGTAGAGCCCGTGCTGCACGCGATCGATCCACGGCTTGCGCGTTGCTTCCGCCGCTTCGACTGTCGCAGCCTCGGCCTGCTCGTCTTCTGTTGCGGCGGGTGCGGAGCCGGCCGGTGCCGGCGGTGGAGGATCCTGCGCATGCGCCAACGGAACGCTGGAAAGCAGCAGGGCAGTCAGCGCGGCCCTGACCAGGATTCCTTCAACCCGTGCACGCCTTCCAGGCATTTCCCGGAAAGGAGCAAGCTGCGTGCCAGATCCAGCGGTCCGGCGGGCTGCGGCGGCTCAGGTGCGTGCCGGTCGCGGGCACCGGCACGAGCCGGTGGGGACAAGCGCGATGTAAATATGTGTCCATCGAGGCAACAAACTGGGTTTAGGATAGATATTGCCACGGTTCGGAACACCGGCCACATGACCGTCCTGGTCGTCGACGACGACGAGAACATTCTGCACACGCTCACGCTGCTGCTGAAAAGCGAGGGCATGGAGTGCATCGCCTGCCAGTCGCCGAAGGAAGCCCTGGCGGCGCTGCCGCGCGGCAACTGCCATCTCGCGCTCGTCGACCTCAACTACGTCGAGGACACGACCTCGGGCAAGGAGGGCCTCGCCCTGATCAGCGCGCTGCGCCAGGCGGACGAGGAACTGCCGGTCGTGGCGATGACCGGCTGGGGCACCATCGGCATCGCGGTGGAGGCCATGCAACGCGGCGCGGCGGACTTCGTCGAGAAGCCGTGGAAGGACAACACGCGGCTGCTCAGCATCGTCCGCACGCAACTGCAACTCGGTGCGGCGCGCCGGCGCGATCGCAAGCTCAGCGCCGAGAACGCGTTGCTGCGCCAACAGGGCGATCGCACCGTGGTCTCGCAGTCGCCCGCGATGACGCAGGTGCTGTCCATGGCGCGGCGCGTGGCCACGAGCACGATGCCGATTCTCATCACCGGCGAGAACGGCACGGGCAAGAGCCTGCTCGCCGAGTACATCCATCGGCACTCCGCGCGCGCGCCGGGCCCGTTCATCAGCGTGAACATGGGCGCGATCTCGGAAAGCACGTTCGAGAGCGAGATGTTCGGCCACACGCGCGGTGCGTTCACGGACGCGAAGAGCGACCGCATCGGCCGGGTCGAGCTCGCGGACCAGGGCACGCTGTTCATGGACGAGGTGGCCAACCTGCCGCTGGCGCAGCAGGCGAAGATCCTGCGACTGCTCGAAGAGCGCCACTACGAGAAGCTCGGCAGCTCGCACACCCGCCAGGCCGACATCCGTTTCATCTCGGCGACCAATGCCGACCTCGACACGATGGTGGCGGAGCGCGGCTTCCGGCAGGATCTCCTCTACCGGCTGAACGGCGTGACGCTGCGGATCCCCTCGCTGCGCGAACGCCAGGCCGACATCCGGCCGCTCGCCGAGAGTTTCCTGGAGCGCGCGCGCCAGCACTACGGTTCCCCCGCGCGCCGCTTCTCGCAGCCGGCGCTGCGCGCGCTAGAGCACTACCCCTGGCCCGGGAACATCCGCGAGCTGCAGCACGTCGTCGAACGTTCCGTGCTGCTCGCGCAGCAGGAAGACATCGTCGAAGGCGATCTGCAGCTGGCCAAGACGGCGCCGGCGCAGCCGGCGGAACTGGCACAGATGTCGCTCGAGCAGGCGGAAGTCTGGTTCATCCAGCAGGCGCTCGATCGCCATCAGGGCAACGCGAGCGAAGCGGCCAAAGCCCTGGGTCTCAGTCGTTCGGCGCTCTACCGGCGCCTGGGCAAGCGCGAGCCCTCGTGACCGCACGTTTTCGCTCTCCCGGCATCGCGCCGCGCCAGCGACTCGCGACGGACGTGCGCCTCTACCTGCTGGTGGCGAGTTGCATCCTGCCGGTCGCCGCGCTGTTCGCGTGGCTCGCCATCGACGGCCGCCTGCCGCCCATGGCGCAGGCGCTGCTCGCCATTGCACTGCTCGCCTGGATTCTGCTCGTGGCCGGCGCCGTACGCGGCGAGCTGCTGCGCCACGTGCGTACGCTGAGCAACCTCGTGGAATCGATCCGGCGCCGCGACTTCAGCATGAAAGGCGCGCGCGCCCGCGAGCCCGGCGAGCTTGCCGAGCTCTACGGGCAGATCAACTCGCTGACCGACAATCTCAAGGAAAGCCGGCAGGGCGAACAGGAACTGCTCGGCATCCTCGAGCGCGTGGTCAGCCAGATCAACGTGGCGATCGTGGTTTGCGACGGGCAGGACCGCATCCGGCTGGTCAATCGGCTCGCCGCCGCCCTGCTGCGCTCGAGCGCGGATGAGCTGACCGGCGCCGAGTTCGGCGCGACACCGCTCGCTCAGCTCCCCGCCTCGCCCGAACCGCAACTGATCGACTTTCGCTTCCCCGGTGCCGAGGGACGCTGGCAGGTGAGCCAGCATCACTACCGTCATCAGGGCAGAGAGAGCCGAATTCTCTTCATCGCGGACCTCAAGCAGGTGCTCTCCGACGAGGAGACCGCGGCCTGGCAGCGCCTGATCCGCGTGATCAGCCACGAGGTCAACAATTCGCTCACGCCGATCACGTCGCTGTGCCAGACGCTGACCGCCATCCTGGAGCGGCCCGACAGCGCCGACTACGCCGAGGACGTGCGCAAGAGCCTGCGCATGATCGCCGAGCGCGCCAGCGGCCTGCGCGAGTTCATCGCGATCTACGCGCGCCTCGCCCGCCTGCCGGAGCCTCAGAAGAAACTCTTCCCGGCGGCGGACCTCATCGCCGGCCTGCGCCGGTTCTTCGCCGATCGGCGCCTGGACATCGCCGCCCTGCCCGACGTCACGCTGTTCGGCGATCCCGTGCACGTCGAGCAGGCGCTGATCAATCTCATCAAGAATGCGCTCGAAGCGAATCCCGAGGGCGCGCCGCCGGTGAGGGTCGCGTGCCAGGTCGGCGACGGGTTCTGCGAATTTCGCGTCCTCGATCGCGGGCCCGGCATCACCAATCCCGACAATCTCTTCGTGCCGTTCTACACGACGAAGAGCGGCGGCACCGGCATCGGCCTCGTGCTCAGCCGGCAGATCGCCGCGCGGCATCACGGTCACGTGAGCCTGGCGAATCGCCCCGACGGTCCCGGCGCACTGGCGAGGTTCGTGCTGCCGCTGCCACCGGCGCACTAGCGCGCCGTCGCTGTCGAGGCGCACCAGCGCCTTGCAGTCCCATTCCTGCGACTTTCCCAGTCCCAGTTCCGCGACCGGGCGCGGCGGGCTGGCGGAACCCTCATGAAAAAACCCTGCAAAAACAGCGTTTTCACGCCTGGCATGCCGTTTGCTCTGCCAGTGTCGTCATGGACCGCGCACGACCTCAGTCTTCCGCCCGCTCGATCCGGCGCATCGCCGCGATCGCCGCCGTTGCGCTGGTGCTGGTGGGCGGCGGTGTGACGCTGGCGAGCATCGACTTCAACAGCCGCCGCATCGATCGCGACACCGTCAGCGTCGAAACCGTCCAGCGTGGAACGCTGGAGGTCCGCGTCAGCGCCAACGGCACGCTGCTGCCGAAGCACATCGAGCAGATCGCTTCGCAGGTGACCGGGCGCGTGGCGCGCACGCACGTACGCCCGGGCGCGGTCGTGAAGGCCGGCGCGCTGCTGGTCGAGCTCTCCAATCCCGAGCTGGTCGCGAGCGCCGACGGTGCCTACTCCGCCTGGGAAGGCGCGGTCACCGAGGCGCGCGCCGCGGCAGTGGAGCTGCAGAACAACCTGCTCAACGAGGAAGTGATCGTCACGCAGGCGCAGTTCAACCTGGAACGCGCCCAGCTGCAGCTCGAGGCCGAGACGAAGCTCATCGGCGAACGCATCATTTCCGAGATCGACTACAAGCGCACGCAGCTCGACGTCTCGCAGCTCACCAAGACACTGGGCATCGAGAACAACCGCCTGCGCAAGATGCAGGACAACGTGAAAGTGCAGCTCGCCGCGCGCCAGTCGCGCGTCACCGAGCTGGCGCGCGCCCTGGACCGTGCGCGCACGCAGGCGGACAACCTGCGCATCGTCGCCGGCATCGACGGCATCGTGCAGGCAATGAACGTGGACGTCGGCCAGCAGTTGCAACCGGGCAGCCCCATCGGCCACATCGCGCAGCAGGGCGAGCTGTACGCCGAGCTGCGGGTCCCGGCGCGCGAGGCCACCGAGGTCGAAGCCGGGCAGGAAGTGGTCGTCGACACGCGCGGCGGCACCGTGCCGGGAGTGGTCACTCGTGTCGATCCGGGCGTCACGGACGGCACCGTGATCGTCGACGTCGACCTGCACGGCGCCCTGCCCGCCGGCGCGCGGCCGCAGTTGCAGGTGGAAGGCATCGTCTACATTACCCGGCTCGCCGACACGCTCTACGTGGGCAAGCCGGCGTACGTGCGCAGCAACGCATCGATTTCGGTGTACCAGCTCGACGCCGACGGCCGCTACGCCACGCGAGTGCCGATCAAGGCCGGGCGCGTTTCCGTGAATCACCTGCAGGTGCTCGAAGGCCTCGTCGCCGGGGACCGGATCATCACGTCCGAGATCGGCGAGTGGCAGGACGAAGAGCGGATCCTCCTGAACTGAAGAACGACCGACCACCGAAGCCCGACGGATCGCAAACATGAACACTCCGATGATCGCAGTACACGTCGCCGCCGGGGCCCTGAGCCTGGCGTCGGGCGCCATCGCGCTTTACTCCTTCAAGGGCGGCAACCTGCATCGCAAGTCGGGCACGATCTTCGCGTACGCGATGTTGGTGATGACCAGCACCGGCGCGGTAATGGCCGCGCTCCAGCCCGCGCGCCTGTCCGTGATCGGCGGCGCACTCACGTTCTACCTCGTCACGACGTCGCTGCTCACCGTTCGCCGGCGCGCGGGCCAGCCGTTTCACGGGCTGGAGCGTGCGGCCAGCGTCGTCGCCTTCGCCGTCGCCATCGGCGCGTATGCGTCGGGGTTCGAGGCGGGCAACGCACCCGACGGGCAGTTGCACGGCTTTCCGGCCGCCGGCTACCACGTCTTCGCTTCCATCGCGCTTCTCGCTGGAATACTGGACATCCGCATGCTCCTGGCGCGGGATATCCAGGGGGCGCACCGCATCGCCCGTCACCTGTGGCGCATGGGCATGGCATTGTGGATCGCAACCGGCTCGTTCTTCCTCGGCCAGGCGAAGGTGTTTCCAGAAGCCGTGCGCCAGGGTCCGTTGCTTGCGATCCCCGTCCTGCTCGTGGCGGTCACCGTTCTCTACTGGCTGGTGAAGACGCTGCGCCAGCGTCGCCAGGCGCAGCCCGCCGCGCGCGGGCGCTCGATTCCTCAGGCCAATACCGGGACACTCTGACCATGCGACACCCACTGGATCTCTGTCGCCAGCTCATCGTACTCACGGCAGCCACGATGGCTGCCTCGATGGTCGCCGGCCCCGCGCAGGGCCAATCGACGGACGCCGAGTTCGACGCGCTGCGTCGAGCCGGCAAGGCGGCGGAGCTGGAATCGCTGGCGCGCGAGAAACTCGCGAAGAACGCCCGGGACGACGTGGCGCTCTGGCACCTGTCGGGCGCCGTCGTGAACGACCCGAAGAAGCGCGACGAGTTGATCGCGCTGACCGAGCGCTGCATCGCGGACACGCCGCGATCCGCGCGCTGCCACAACGCACTCGGCAACCTCTACGGTAATGTCGCGTCGACCTCCGGCATGGCCGCGGGCCTCAAGTACGCGGGCAAGGTCAAGGAGCACTACGTCACCGCCGCCGAGATCGACCCGAAGCAGTTCGAGTTTCGTCGCGACCTGAACCAGTTCTACCTGTTCGCGCCGCGCCTCATGGGCGGCGGCGCCGGCAAGGCGCTGCGCGGCGCGGAAGATTTCGAGAAGATCGACCGCCAGCGCGGGCAGGTGTTGCGCGCGCAAGTGCAGACGCACGAGGAAGAGTTCGACGACGCCGAAGCGCTGCTCGGCGCGATCAAGCCCGGCACGGACGTCGCCCTCGCCGAAGCGGTGCAGGACGCAACGTCGGCGCTCGGCATCGCGCTCATCGACGACGAACAGGCGGCGCGGGCGCGCAAGGTTTTCGAGCGACAGATCGCCGCCGACCCGCGCTACGCATTCGCCCACTTCGGCCTGGGCCGCGCGCTGCTAGAGCTGAAGGAACTGGACGGCGCGATCGCAGCGCTCGAGCTGGCGCTGCAGCTCGACCCGAAGTCGCGCGCCCACTACCGCCTCGGCATCGCGTACCAGGGCAAGGGCGACTCTGCCAGGGCGCTGGCGATGTTTCGCCAGTTCCTGACCTACCAGTCACAGGGACGCGCGGCCGACGATGCGCGCAAGCGCATCGGGCTGCTCACACAGGCTTAGGTGACGGCAATGAATCTCTGGTTCGACTTCAAGTACGCGTGGCGGCTGCTGCTCGCCTCCCCCGGCCATTCGCTGGTCTGCATCGTCGTGATCGCACTCAGCGTCGGCCTGGCCGTGTGGGGCTATGTGCTGGCACACAGCCAGGCGTGGAAAGCACTGCCGTTCCCGAGCAGCGAGAGGTGGCTGAGCGTGCAGGTGGCGGCGAAGGCCACCTTCACACCGCAGCCGAATCTCGACCAGTACACGTATCAGAGCATCGTCGCACGCACGCGCTCCGCGCGACACTTGGGCGCGTTCGCTCTGCAGACTGCAGTGCTCAGCGAAGGCCAGGCAAGTGTCGGACTTCGTTCCGCCGAGATCAGTCCCTCGCTCCTCAGCGCGATGCAGGTTCCCGCGTTTGCCGGCCGGCTGTTCGATGCCGGGGATGGGCAGTCAGGCGCCGCATCAGTCGCCATCATCAGCTACAACACCTGGCAGAATTACTTTGCCGCGGATCCACGGATCATTGGCCGTCAGGTGCGGCTCGACGCACACCCGGTACGCATCGTCGGCGTCATGCCAGACGACTTTTTCGCTTTCACGGACTCCGAGGTGTGGCTGCCGCTGCGGCTCGAGAATCTCGCGCGGCCGGGGGATTCGACACGCACGCTGTCGCCATTCATCGCCCTGGAAGACGGGCAGCGCGCCGAAACGCTGTCGGGTGAGATCAAGGCAGCCGTCGATGAAGTCAACCGCCAGTATCCCGGCATCTTCGACGCCGGTCGCCACGTCGAGTTGATTCCGGCTCATCTCACCTACACGCACATGAACCTGGAGATCGTCGCGACAGTGCTGTTCATCGCCGGCGCGGTTCTGCTGCTCGGCTGCGTGAACGTCAGCATGATCTTTCTGGCGCGCCTCCTCGAGCGCAGCCGCGAGCTCGCGTTGCGCACGGCGCTCGGCGCGTCGCGCGGCCGGCTGCTGCGTCAATGCCTGATGGAGACGGTGCTGATCGTGGCCGTCGGGCTGCTGCTGGGCTATGCACTGGCGGACCTCGGTGTCGACTGGATGCAGTCGATCGACGACTTCGGCAGGAAGGTCGAAGCGGACGGCCGCTCTTCGAACCTGCCGGAGGTGCAGGCGATCACGGTGATCGTGGCGGTTCTCGCCGCTGCCGCGATCTGGCTGCTCAGCACCCTTCTGCCGGCCTGGCGCGTGGCGCGGCAGGATGCCGCCTCGGTCCTCGCCGGCAGCAGCACCGGTGTCGCGAGCTCCGGCGGCACGAAGACCGTGAGCCTGCTGGTGGGCGTGCAGATGATCGTTTCCTGCCTCGTGCTCGTCATCTGCACGAACCTGGTCTCGGCGGTGCGCAGCGAGGCGAGCCGGCCGATGGGCATCGACCGTTCGGGAGTCATCATCACGACCTACGCCACCGCCTTCGGCGAGCGCTACGTGCAGGCGCACGACCGCGTGGGCTATTGGGAACAGCTCGCCGCCGCGATCAGGCGTCGTGTACCCGGCGCCACCGTAGCCTACACGACAGCGGTTCCTTCGCGGCCGCGGAGCGTTCCTGCAGTCATCGAGAATCGCGAGGGCGTCGCCAACGAGGGTACGTTCACGCTGCCGATGTCGGTCGTTTCCGAGGAATACTTCGCCTTGCTGGGCATCCGGTTGCGCTCGGGGCGACTGTTCGACACTGCTGATGACGCGCAATCGCTGCCCGTGGCTATCGTGGACGAGCACGCGGTGCGTCGCTACTGGCCGGGGCAGGAGGTCCTCGGCAAGCGCGTACGACTGAACCCTGCTGAAGGGACTCCGTGGCTCACCATCGTCGGCGTCGTAACGCCGGTGAGTCGCCCGTACGGCCGCGATCTCGGGATCGTCTATCGCCCTTTGCGGCAAGCCCTGCCCGGATCGTTCCAGTTGCTCGCCCGAGTGCCAGGCGCGGTGGCGGAGAGCCGCACGCAGTTGCGCGCCGCGGCGTTCGCCGTCGATCGCGACCTGCCGCTGCACAATCCGCAGACGCTCGACGACTACATCGCCGCGCTCAGCTTGTCGTTCACCGCGATGATTCCGGCCTTCACGGTGATCACCGGCATCACTCTGATCCTGGCCGCGACCGGTCTGTTCGGTCTGATCAGCCGCTCGGTCGCGCGCCGTACGCAGGAGGTCGGCGTGCGACGCGCGCTCGGCGCCACCATCTGGCAGGTAAGCGCGGTGTTCCTGCGCCAGGGCGCTGTCTACCTGAGTGTCGGCGTGATCGGTCTCGGCCTCGGAATCGTCGTGATGAATCTGATCACGGACTCGGTTCCGAACATCCTGATGCGCGCCGTTCCGGTGACGTTCGCCGTGCTCGTTGCCATGGCTTTCGTGATCCTGCTCGCCTCCTGGCTGCCGACGCGCCGCGCCACGGCGCTCGAGCCCGGCGACGCGCTCCAGTACGAATGAAGGAACTTCAATGACACCTCTCATCGACTTGCAGGGCATCAAGAAGATCTTCTACGCCGACGATATCGAAACGTGGGCGCTCGACGACGTGCACCTGACCATCAACCCGGGCGAATACGTGTCGATCACGGGGCCGTCGGGCTGCGGCAAGTCCACGCTGCTGTCGGTGATGGGGTTGATGCGCTCGGCCAGCGAAGGCCGCTACTTTCTCGACGGTCGCGAAGTCGCCGGGCTGCCGCCGAGCGAGCAGGCGAGAGTGCGCAACCGCGACATCGGCTTCATCTTCCAGGCGTTCAACCTGATCGCGGAGATGAGCGTGTTCGAGAACGTGGAGCTCGCGCTCACGTACCGCGGCGACCTCGCGCGCAAGGAACGCCGCGAGCGGGTGACGCAGGCGCTCGAGCAGGTGGACATGGCGCATCGCCAGAAGCACTACCCGGCGCAGCTCTCCGGCGGCCAACAGCAGCGGGTCGCGATCGCACGCGCGCTGGTCGGCCAACCCAAGGTGCTGCTCGCCGACGAGCCGACGGGAAACCTGGATTCGCGCAACGCGCAGATGGTGATGGACCTGCTGGCGGCCCTGCATCGCCGCGGCGGGACCATCGTGATGGTGACGCACGACCCGCGCTCCGCCGAGCAGGCGCAGCGCCAGATCGCGCTGTTCGACGGCAAGGTGGTGGACGACCGGCGCACGCGCCTGCGCGCAGCGTCCTAGAGGAGTCTCAGGGAGCATCCATGCACACGTTGCTGAACATGAAATTGACAAGTATCGCACTCGTCGCCATCACGGCCGCCGTGGCTGCATGTTCGACGCCCAGCAGCGCACCGATGCTTCCTGTCCGGGGAAGTATGGACACCATGAAGGCCATCCTCTATCGCGAGTACGGGCCGCCGGATGTGCTTCGTCTTGAAGACACCGAAAAGCCGCAGCTTGAAGACGATCGCGTGCTGCTCAAGGTCCGCGCGGCAGCCGCCAACCCGCTCGACTGGCACTACATGAGAGGCACTCCGTATGTCGCTCGCATCGGTATGGGGCTGCGCAGGCCCAAGGACCCGCGGCTCGGCTCGGACGCATCCGGTGTCGTGGTTGCGGTCGGGAAGAACGTCACGGATTTCAAGCCCGGCGACGAAGTGTTCGGTATCGTCGGCGGCGCGTACGCCGAGTACGCGCGGGCCTATCCGAAGAACATCGTCGTGAAGCCCGCCAATGTCTCCTTCGAGCAGGCTGCAGCCGTGCCGGTGGCTGCGATCACGGCACTGCAGGCCTTGCGCAACCGGGGACGGCTTCAGCCGGGGCAGAAAGTGCTGATCAACGGCGCATCCGGCGGCGTCGGAACGTTCGCCGTGCAGATCGCGAAATCGTTCGGCGCAGAGGTGACCGGTGTCTGCAGCACGAGGAACGTCGACATGGTCCGATCGATCGGCGCCGATCACGTCATCGACTACACCAGGCAGAACTTCACCGAGGGCACGCAGCGGTACGACGTCATATTGGACACCGTCGGCAACCATTCGCTGTCTGCGTTCAGGCGTGTCATGACGCCCAAGGGCATCTATGTGGGGATCGGCGGCGGCGGACCCAACGACGGGGGCTTCCTGGGCCCGCTGTGGCGGCCCATCAGGATGGTTGCCTACTCGCCATTCGTTCGCCAGCAGTTCGGAACGTTCATCTCGTCGGTCACGAAGGAAGATCTCACCGTCCTGAAAGAGCTGCTCGAAACTAGGAAGGTCACACCGGTCATCGACCGAGCCTACACGCTACCCGAGGTCCCTGCGGCGATCCGCTATCTGGAAGAGGGTCATGCGCGAGGAAAGGTGATCATCACAGTGGAAGACATTGACCGGACCTAGCTACTCCTCGCGTGAGGGGTTTGGTCGCTGTGGGTCCACTGCGGTCACACTCGATCGTGTTCCATGGGTTGTTCCTGGCCGGCGTGCAGGATCGGCGGGGGCGCGCGCGGGCGATCGGTTCGGGCGCGTCCTTGCGGGTTGCGCGCGTGTCCGGCCGGCGCTCGCGCACGATTGCGCGGCGACGGTGGTGCCGCCGCGCCTCCCTCGGTACGCTCCCAAGCTTCGACGTCGCCGCGACGCAGCCGGAACATAGGATGCGGTTCGGGCCGGCGGACCGTTCGCCAGCGCCGGTAGAGCGCGGGATTGCGCCGCGCAAGCTTGCGCAGCAGGTGCGCCCATTCGTACGCGAGCTGCCCGTGCGTCACCGCGATGCGCAGGTTCGCGCGCGCGCGTCCGACTTTCCTGACATCGAAGCTGTACTCGCGCGCGCAAGCCTCGGCGTGAATCGCCGCCAGGTAGGTGCAGATGGCGGCGCGCGGCATGGCGTGCGCGCGAAAGCGAACGAGCTGCGGGTGGTGACGGTAGCCGCGTGTCCTCCCATGCAGGACGGCTTTGGCCAGCAGTGCCTCGCGCCACACGGCGACCAGGCCCTGCGGATCGAGATAGCGCGGATGGAGCGACCAGAGCCTCATGGCGGCGATACGGGCATCGCCGGTCACTCTATATATGAGTGGTTCTGGCGACCAGCCCGCCGAACCGGCTCGGCTCGCCGGCGTACCGGTCCCGGCTCGCCCGTAAACGGTTCCGACTAGCGGACCCGCTTCCAATCCATGATCCAGCTCTGCTCCCAGCTACCGCCTCCGTCGCGCGACACAGCCTGGCGCCACCGGCAGGTCGTCGATGAGATGTTGTCCCAGATGCCCGCGGCCTTGATCGGCTGGTCGCCGTCCAGGTCGTCGGCGACGAAGATGCCGACCCCGTTCTCGAAGCTGCCGGTCTGACCTGGCGTCGTCAGCACGCCGCCGCGCGCGTTGACCCAGAAGTCCGACCACACGCGCTTCTCGACGTCGAGCAGGCGCAGGCCCATGCCGCTGAAGTTGCGCGCGGGAATGCGCAGTTCCTCAACGCTGCCGACGCCCGCCAGGATCGTCCAGCACGTCGCCTCCCCTTCGAACACGTCCCATTCCCCGGGCGACTTCAATCTGCGATGCCTGATGCGCCACTCGCCCGAGAGGAAATCGAAGTCGCCCGGCTTGCCGGGCGTTGGCTTCGCCGGCAGTGGCGGAATCGGCGCAAGCGCGGCCGGCTGTGCCGCGACCCTCGCCAGCAGCGCACTCGCACCAATGGCGGTGGCGGCGGACAGAATCCGGCGTCGTTGCGTGTCCATCGGCTCCCCTCTCGCATGACCGGATGGCACGCAGACTAGCGCGCGATTCCTGACATCCTCCGTCAGATACTTCGTCCCGGGCGCGTCGAACGGTCGAAAATGTCCGCCGGGCGGGCCGCGCAAGGGCTAGGCGCTGGCGCGAATGCCGAGGTACTGCGCAAACCCGCGCGTGCGGATTGCGACGCTGGCAACGCGAAAGAGATCCCGGTAGCGCGCCTCCAGGGCGTCGTTGGGCTTGTCCGTGACCACGGTGATCTGGACAACCTGTCCGCGCGTCTTCGTCCAATGCGCCAGCCGCGCGCGCAGGGCACGAAGCAACATCGCGCGGATGTGATAGTCGTCACTGGGAAGGCTGTAGCCGACGAAGACCCATTCGCGCGCTTCCTGCAGCGCGTGCTGGGCGTGCTTCCAGACGCTGCGCAGATGAACGTTGCGGTACTGCTTGACGAATGAGGGCGCGACCACGACGTTGTCGAGTCCCGCGCCGCAGTGACATTCGTCGTGCACCGGCCGCCGCTTCTGCGGATCGATGATCCAGGTCCCTTCCACGTTCGCGTACAGGTTCGCGCAGCAGGGGCAAAAGAACCAGTTCAGCGAACCGTGCAGCTTGTACAGGCTGTACAACCGTTCCGCGCGCTTGCGGATGTCGTCGCCTTGCCAGTTGACGATCCGTTCGCCGACGCCGCCGTACGCGATGTTGGTCGCCTTCAGCCACTTGCCACCCTCGTGTTCGCGGCGGGCACTGGTGAGCGCACGATCGAGCAGCGTGTCCCAGTTCGTCGTGATGACCGTGTCACGCAAGCCGAGGCGCTGTATCAGCGCACGCGCGCAAGGCGTTGGATGACGATAGATCGCGTCCTTGATGCCGAGACCGGTCGCCATCGCCAGCTCCGCGCGTACCAGCGCGAGCTCGTGCCGGTTGCCTTCGTAGCACACGGCACCGTCGCGGCGGGTAGCTCCCAGACTGGCTTCCTCGGCGATGGTCAGGTCCAGGATCGAGAGCGTTTCGATGAAGTCGGGCAGCGGGTTCGGTGCCTGCGGACGGTTTTCGCGATGGGCCAGGAAGCGATTCCACGCCTCGCAGGCTGCCATGGTCTCGCGCGGCCCGACGTCGTAGACCTCGCGGTAGTAGCGTGCGAGAGGGCCGTTTTCGCCGCGCGACGAGTGCAGGTACGCAGCGACGCAGTAGTTGAGCTCGCCGGTGGTCGGCAGACCATCCGCTGCCGACGCTCCCGCACCCAGGAAGTAAGCTCTCGCCATGCTCGACCGCCTACGGCGGCGTGACGGCCGTCAGCCGCCCTTTCATCGCGTCGCGCAGGTTCGTCAGCGTCTTCAGCACGTTGAACCAGAACGGCGCCCCCAGCACCAGGAGCATGGCCGTGATGAGGACGCCGCCGAAATGACGCCAGTGGAAGCCGGCGGCGGTGCGGTAGAACTCCCAGCGCCCCGACCACGGCTCGATGCGCAGCGCCGCGAGCGTGATGCCCGCGTTGCCGGCAGTCACTGCCACCTCGTCCGCATACGCGAGACGCTCCTCGTCGAGGAAGCGCTCGTAGTCGGCGACGATCTGGTCGCGATTCGGCGCGGATTCCACCGCCAGCCGCAACTCGTCGACGATGTAGGGCCTGGTGGTGCCGACGCCGCTCGCCTCCTCGATGAGCCCGCTCGCCCCGGGATGCGTCGCGGAGAGCTTGTCGAGCGCGCGCGCACTCGCCTCCGTGTAGCCGTTGAACGTGCGCATCGCTTCGGTGGCGTCGGTGAGCACGCCGGCCGCCGCCTCTTCCAGCTGGCGGCGCATCTCCGGTTTCGACCACAGGTCGCGCAGATACTCAGGCGTGCTCACCTGGAAGACGAACGCCACGGCCAAGGCCCACGCGGCGGCCACGATGCGCATCCGGAACAGAAAACGCTTTTCCATCGCGGCCTCGATGACTTTGAAATGCGCGGGCAGGGCGGCAGCGTTGGCGACGGGACGACCGATCGCGTTCGCGCCCTGGATGAACGTGGGACCATCGATCCACGATACGGTGGGCCCCAGGATACGAGCCAGCATGGATTGCGGGTTGCCGGCCGGCCGCAGGTTTCCTGCGACCAGCGTGTTGAGGATCGCCCGCGCATCGCGACGGTCGGCCTGGTCCGGCGTGGCATTGTTCGTCGCGTTGCCCGTCAGCCGCAACAGCGCCGCGACGCCGACGATGAGGTTGCGCCCCCGCAGCTTGAGTGTCGCCTGCGTGATCTGAACCAGGGAGGTGACGATGATGCTCAGGAGCAGCACCACCAGTGTGAAGGCGATCAGCACGCCCAGAACATCGAGGATCATGCGCCGACTCCTGATTCCAGAACCGTGGGCCCGAGTCCCGTTTGCCGCGGCGGGCGCGCTATTGCGCCGCCGCCCTGATCCAGCGCGTGCCGTCGCCGCGCGCCACGTCATCGACGCCGGGCACGCTGCGCGGATCGTCCGTTTCGACGACACGGAACCACGTCCCGTCGGTCTCGATCAGCACGTGGCTGCCCTCGATCAGCGCTTCCTGCGTCGCGGCATCGAGGTGGCCCGCCGGAAATTTACGTTCGTGAATGTGCGTGTGGTAGATGCGATGCGCACGCCCGGCCCACTTGACCACGTCCGCGGACGGATGACCGTGCGTGTTCCTGCCCATCGAGGCAACGCTGATCACCGGGGCGACGGTGTCGAAGAAACGCTCGAGCGAACGGCCGCTGCCGTGGTGCGGCACCTTGAGTACGTCGGCGCGCAGCACGCCCGTGTCCGGCAGCGAGCTCAGCATGTCGAGCTCGGACGCATCGTTGTGATCGCCGGTGAACAGCATCTCGAAATCGCCGTACTCGAGCCTGAACGTCACGCTGTTGCCGTTGATCGTGTAGGCCCAGGCCCCGAACTGGTCGGCGTAGCGCCGCGGCGGACGCTTCGGCCACAGATGTCGCAGTTGCACCGCGCCCGCGCCGCCCGCGGCCGCGAACTGCGGCAGCGTGCCGACCACTTCATCCGCGCGAGCGAAGGCCTGTACCGCGCGAGGGGGATTCTTGGCTGCGATCGCACGCGCAAATGCGTCATAGACGCCTTCCAGCTCCTGCGCGCCGCGCGCGGCGTCCAGGCCCTGGCGGTCGACGATGAGCTCGCTCGCGCGCAGATCCACACCGTTGGCCTCGACGAACGCCATGCCGCGATCGATGAATGGCGGGCTGCCGTGGGGTCTCTTGATCGAGAACACCGCCCGCGCAGCATCGCCGGTCTGCAACGCCTGGAAGCCGTGACCGGCCGGCCGCCAGGAGACCAGCCCGTTGTGGTAGATCCGCTGGATCAAGAATTCCGGGCGATTCAGGATGCGCGTCAGCCCGGCGACGTGATCGCTGTCGTGATGCGACAGCACGGCGTGCTCGATGGTGATGTCCTGGTTGCCGTAGAGCTGCTTGAGAAACAGCGTCAACTGCTCGCCGCCGGGGCCGCCGTCGACGAGCACGTCGAGGCGCTCGCCGTTGACGTTCATGGCCGTCGGCATCTGGATCAGGAAAGAATCGCCCTGCCCGATGTAGATGGCCCAGATGCGAAGCAGGCGGTTGGCGGCGGGTGCGTGCTGGATCTTCTGATCGCGCGCGAAGGTCGCGTACTCAGGCGGCCGCGCCTCGGCGACGGGCACAGCCACGAGCGCGATCGATGCGCAGATGATGCCGAGCGCAAGGAAACAGCGCCCCATGGTCGTCCCTGTCCGGCTCCTGCCGGTTCTTTTTTCTAGGACGAAACGTACCCGGGTCGTCGCGCGTTGTCACGCTGCGTCGCAGGGTTCGTGCCTCGCGCAGCTCGCCGTCCCGGCGCGCTGGACGCTCAGCGACCCTGAAAGAGCCGATTGGTCGCGCCGTAGTCCACGGTCGTGGCAAAGAAATCGCTGCGCGCGTCCGCGAGAAAATCCCGCGCGAGCCGCTGAGCGAGGCCGAAAGCAGCCGCGGCAATTGCCGCGCCGGCGCTCAGCCTGCGCACGCCCAGCGCCTGCAGCTCGCTCGTCGGCGGCAGGCCGGGAATCAGCATGACGTTGAGCGGCATCGGTGCAATCGCAGTGGCAACGGCCCTCATCTCCGCCGCGTCCGCGATGCACGGCACGAAGAGGCCGTCGCAACCGGCCGCACGGTACAGGCGCGCGCGTCGCACGACTTCATCGACCGCAGCAGGTCCGCTGGCGAGCCCGCGCAGATAGACATCGGTGCGGGCGTTGATGAAGAGATCGCGGTTCTCACGGCTGGCAGCCTGGCGCGCGGCCTGGATCTTCGAGCTCAGCAGCTCCGGCTTGCCTGCCCCGTCCTCGATGTTGATCCCGACTGCGCCGCTCGCGACCACGAGGCGCCCGACCAGCTGCGCGACGTCCGAGGGATCCTCGGAGTACCCGCCTTCGATGTCGACGGTGAGCGGTACGCGGATCACGCGAGCGATCTCACGTGCGAGGGCGACGATCTGCTCCGCCGGCATTGCGTCGCCGTCGGGATAGCCACGCGCCCAGGCCACGCCCGCGCTCGTCGTCGCGATCGCCTTCGCGCCCAGACTCTCGATCATGCGCGCGCTGCCCGCGTCCCAGGCGTTCGGCAGCACCAGCGCGGTGGGTCCTGAGTGCAGCTTGCGGAAATCAGCGGCCGTCATGTCCTCTCCTCGGCGTCTGCCGGTAACGACGTTCCAGGGTGCCCCGATGCGACATCGCGTATCAATGCCCCGTGTGACAGGTCAGCCAGTGCTCGCGCAGCTCGCGATTGAACTCGGCAGCACGCTCTTCCGGAAAGAAGATGCGGGCGCCTTCGAGCTCGATGCGCCGGCGCGTGCCGGGGATCGCGTCGGCCAGCCAGCGTGACCACTTTACGTCGAAGTACACGTCATCGGTGCCCCAGACGATGAGCGTCGGCGCCGCGAGCTTGCGCAGCCGCCTCTCGATCGCCACGGTGTGCCGGCAATCGAAAGCGGCGAGAAAGCGCGCGAGATCGCGCGTACGCTGCTCGCTGCGCAGGTGCGGGCGCAAGTACTTTTCGATGGTGGCATCGGTCAAGCGTTCCGGATGCTCGTAGGCGGGGCCGAGCCCCTGGGCGGACCGGTACAACTTCTTGTCCCCGAGCATTGCCTCGAGCGCCCCGCGCAGACCGCCGGCGGCCGCCATCGCCAGGAACGGCTTGAATGCCTCCGGCGGCCAGTTGTCGTGCGCGTCGCAATCGGTGAGCGTGAGGCTGCGCACGCTGTCCGGATGGCGGGTGGCGAAGATCTGCGCGATGCCGCCGCCGCTGTCGTTGCCGACGAGATCGACCTCTCCGATCCGCAGCGCATCGAGGAATTCGCCCAGCATCGTCGCATTCGCCGACACCGAAACGTCCTGGTCAGGCGAGATCTCCGTCCTGCCGTGGCCCAGCAGGTCTATCGCGATGCACCGGCGAATGTCCGCGAGACCGGCGAGCTGGTGACGCCACAGGTGACTGTTCAGCAGCACGCCGTGCACGAACAAGGCAACGGGGCCGGCACCCTGCTCGGTGTACGCAATGCGCCCGGATGCCGTCTGCACGCTGCGCCAGATCGGCGTCGCGTACTCGTCGTCGAGGTTGGGGTTCATGCTGCCGACACGGCCTCAGCGTGCCGACACGGCGGCGACCGAAACCTGGGCCTCGTTCAGTTGCGTCGCACATTCGGCGCAGCAGACCTCGACCACGCTGTCGCCGATCCTCACTTCGATGGAATTCGCGTCCAGCCGGCAGTCGCAGGCGGCGCAGGTTCTCTCGGTCATGACGGTTCCTCCTGTCAGTGCAGTAAGTACCCGCGAGCGGGCAGGAGGAAGTAAACCCGCGGGACGAGCGCGCCGCTGTCAGATTCTTTAGCGACGTGCGGGCAGGCAGCGCGGGCGAATGGCGTGCCGGAACTGCGCGGGTGTACGCCCGTACACCTGACGAAAGGCAGAGCTGAAGTGGCTGTGGCTGGAAAAACCGAGGTCCATGCTGAGGCGCGTGAGATCGTCGTAGTCACCGAGCAGGTCGAGAGCACGCGCCAGTCGCAGCCGCAACTGGTACCGGTAGAGCGGCATCGCCTCCACCTGTTGAAACACCTGGGTCAGGTAGACGGGCGAAACCCCGACCTGTGCAGCGATCTCCGCGAGCGTCCAGCGCCGCGCGAGGTCCGAAGAGAGCACGAGCTTGGCCCGATCGACGAGCTTCTGCCGTCCCGCGCTCGCGCCGGAGGCGTGCGATGTTTCCTCGCCCAGCGCCCGCCGAACCAGGGTCAGTGCCAGCGCCTCCGCTTCCAGCGTTTCAGCGACCTTGCGACTCAGGCTGTGTCGCAGCAGCGCCACGAGTGCCTGCGCGCGCGCATCGATGCGCAGGCGCTGGCGCCGGAACGTCACGGCCGCGCTCGAAATGCGCCCGCCGGACGCCGGCAGGCGCGACGCCGGCGTCAGTTCCCGCAACAGCGGCTCGGCGATCAGCAGCGAGAGGCAGGCGTCACCCCCTTCGACCGGGTGGCTGACGCGGTACGCTTCGTCAGCGTTGAAGAACAGCACCTGGTTCGCTTCGCCCACGACTTCGCTTCGTCCCAGGTGGCGCACGAAAACGCCGCGGTACGGAAAGACGAGATGCGTCGCCGGCACGCTTTCCTCCGCGCTGCGGTGCCGGCATTCGCCGCGGCAGGCCACGTCGTGGATGGTCGCAGTAGGCGTTTCGAGGAGGAGGTGGCTGGAAAATTCCGACATGGGCTGCGGGGTCTTTCGACAGTCGCCGCACGTTACGCGGACCGCGCCACGCGATCAACCGCGGCCGCGCCTGGCAGCCTATGTCACACTGTTGGTCGATGTCCGGACCGGAAATCCCTGCAAAACCCGTCAATATGACCGTCGCCGTGGTCGGGGCCGGCGCCGTGGGCTGCTATTTCGGCGGCATGCTCGCGCGCGCCGGAGTACCGGTCACGCTGATCGGGCGCCGCACGCACGTGGAAGCGATGGCCGCCGAGGGCCTGCTGCTCGAGCGGCTGGGGTCGCGTGAGCGCCTGCGGGTGAGCGCCTCGACGGAGATTGCCGCGGCGCGCGGCGCGCAACTCGTGCTCGTTTGCGTGAAGGCCGTCGACACGGAAGACCTGGCGAGGACCCTGCAGCCGAATCTCAGCGCGGGCAGCGCCGTTCTCAGCCTGCAGAACGGTGTGGATAACGTGGAGCGCATGCGCGAGGCCGCGCAGATCGACGCGATACCGGCGGTGGTGTACGTGGCAGCAGCGATGGCTGGCCCGGGCCACGTGAAGCACTCCGGACGCGGCGACCTCATTGTCGGTCGCCTTCCTGGCCAGGGTGAAGCGGTCCCGCGTCCAGCCCGCACGGATCTCGAAGCGCTGGCGCGCCTGTTCGAGAGTGCGCAGATTCCGTGTCGCGTCTCGCCGGACATACGCACCGAGCTCTGGACGAAGATGGTCCTGAATTGCGCCTACAACGCGATCTCCGCCCTGGGGCGCGCGCGCTACGAGCACCTGATCCGTACCCCCGCCATCCGCGAGCTGATGAAGCAGGTCGTCGAAGAAACGCTGGCCGTGGCTCGCGCGGAAGCTGTGTCGCTGTCTGCGACCGAAGTGCTCGAGGCAACCTACCGGCTCGGGGAAGCGATGCCCAACGCCACCTCCTCGACCGCGCAGGACATCGCGCGCGGGAAACCCACGGAGATCGATTCCCTCAACGGTCTGGTCGTCCGGCGCGGGCAGGCGAAGGGCGTGCCGACTCCGGTCAACTTCGCCCTGCACACGCTGGTGAAGCTCCTCGAACGAGGTGAGGCGCGCTGATTCGCCGGCGCTCGCCGCTATAATTACCGCTCCGCCTCGATACCCGCAGCACAAAGGCTCACCGCACGATGTCCGCACCGATCTCTCTTTCTCTTGTACCGCTGGCGCTCGCAACATTCTTTCTCAGCATGTCGCCTGCGCAGGCGCGTGCACCCGCGACGCCTGCCGAGACCGAGGCGCTCGAGATCTACCGCACGGTCATTTCCTCACAGACCTACGAGGGCAGCGGCAAAGTGCCGGAAATGGCGCGCTACCTCGCCGGCAAGTTCCGCGACGCCGGGTTCCCGGAGCAGGACATCGACATCGTCCCGGTCGGTGAAACCGCGGCACTGGTCGTACGTTATCGCGGCACCGGGTCCGGAAGCCGTGGCGGCTCGGCCGAAAAACCGGTGCTCCTCATGGCGCACATGGACGTGGTGCCCGCACGCCGCGAGGATTGGGAGCGCGATCCGTTCACGCTCGTCGAAGAGAACGGCTATTTCTACGGACGCGGCACTGCGGACAACAAGGCAGGCGTCGCGGCGCTCACGGCGACGTTCCTGCGGCTGAAGGCCGAGAAGTTCGTGCCGCGCCGCGATCTCATCATCTTCTTCAGCGGCGACGAAGAAACGAGCGCCAGTAGCGCCATCGAGGTCGCCGGCAAACATCGCGCGCTCATCGACGCCGAATTCGCGCTCAATTCCGACGCCGGCGGTGGCGTGCTGCGCGAAGAGGACGAGAAGCCGGCCGTCTTCCTGGTGCAGGGCGCCGAGAAGACCTACGCCACCTTCGAACTGACGTTGCGCAATCCTGGCGGGCACAGCTCGCGGCCGACGCCGGACAACGCGATCTACGATCTGGCCGACGCTTTGAAGCGCGTGCAGGCGATCCAGTGGCCGGTGATGTCGAACGAATGGACCCTCTCGAACCTGCGGGCGGTCGCGAAGGCGACTCGCGGGCCGGTGGGCGATGCGCTGAAAGCCTTCGTGGCGAATCCGCGCGCCGGCGCGGCCGCGGACATGCTCGCGGCCGCGCCCGAGTATGTCGGCCTCACGCGGACCACCTGCGTCGCGACGATGCTGAAGGCCGGCCACGCGGAAAACGCCCTGCCGCAATCGGCCACGGCCACAGTCAACTGCCGCATCTTTCCAGGCACTTCCGTCGAGACGGTGCGCGCCACGCTGCAACAAGCAGCGGGCAAGAACGTGTCGATGAAAACGCTCGATCAGCCTTCCGCGAGCGACGCCTCGCCGATGCGCAAGGACGTGATGGACAGCATCCAGCGCGTCGTGCACCGCCGCTATCCTGGCCTTCCGGTGGTGCCCTACATGTCCGCCGGCGCGACGGACGGCAAGTACTTCCGCGCCGTGGGCATTCCGGTCTACGGCTTCTCTTTCCTGTTCGGGAAGGAGAGCGAAGACTTTTCGCACGGACTCAACGAGAAAATCCGTGTCGACGAGTTCTATCGCAGCCTCGAGGACTGGCATGCCCTGCTGATGGACGTCGCAGCGGGCGCTCCGAACCAGGTTGTCAGGGCGTCAACGAGCCCCGACTGAATCAGGTCTCCCACCCACGCGACATGTCCGTCGGGCCGGATCAATACGGCCGTGGGAGCAGGAATCGCGCCGATCACCGGAAGCTCCCACGAACCCGCGTACCCGGCGTCGATCGACCGAACGCGATCCGTCCAGGGAGCGATGTCGAAAGCGCCCTGACCAAGATTCAACAGCACCGGCTGGGCATCGTGCAGCAAGCTGAAGACGCGCACCGGCCCATCGGCGGTGACCAGGTCGAGATCGGGCATGCGCCGTCCCAGCAGCGGGTGTCTCTTCTCGGGCGCAGAAGGGCCGACCTCGTAGTGAACGTCCAGGCCCGACATCTCCGCGGCGATTCGCCTGCGCGGCTCGTCCATTCTGAGGAGCGCGGAAACGGTGTCGCCCAGCGCCTTGCTGCGATCGTCTGGCCGGCGAAGCGCGACCTGCGCCATCGTGTTGCGAAGAACGCGCGCCCCAACCGGATGACGCTCGGCATGATAGGTGTCGAGGAGACTTTCCGGTGATGTCCGCTTGACCACCTGGGCCAGCTTCCATCCCAGGTTGATCGCATCCTGCACACCGATGTTGAGCCCCTGCCCGCCCACCGGGGGGTGCACATGCGCGGCGTCGCCGGCGAGCAGGACGCGCCGCTCGCGATACACCGCGGCTTGCCGCGTCAAGTCGGTGAAGCGCGAGATCCAGGTGGGACTGTGGATGCCGAAGTCGGTCCCGTAGACGGCGGTCAGCGCCTCGCGGATGTCTCGCAGCGTGGGTTCGCCGGCGGATCCGACTTGCCGCTCGGTCAATACGACCCGCGCGCCTCCATTGTCCGCTTTGCCGATGCCATGGATGCCGAAAGCGTCCTGGCGCATCCCCCATGAAGGCTCCTCGGCCGTCTGGGCCTCGGCGATCAGCCAGCTCGTCGTCGCATCCCAACCCGGGAAGTCGATGCCCGCTGTCTTGCGGATCAGGCTGCGTCCGCCGTCGCAGCCCACGAGGTACTGGGCCCTGGAGCGCTGGCCGTCGGACAGCTCGACGTCAACGCCGGTGTCGTCCTGCACGAAACCGGTCACTTCGCGTCCACGATAGATCGTCACCGCGAGCTCGCCGACCCATTCGGCGAGGATGCGCTCGATGTGGTTCTGCCACAGCCCGAGCACGTAGTTGTGCCGCGTGGGGAAGTCGCTGATGTCCAGCGGGACGTGGAAGTGCACGACCTTGTGCTGCTGTCCCTGCGAGATGAACCGGTCGGCAATTCCGCGCTGATCGAGGACTTCCAGCGAGCGCGCGTGCAGACCGCCTGCGCGCGAACCGTCGAGCTCCTGGTTGGCGCGTCGCTCGACAATGGCGACGTCGACCCCCGCCAGCGCCAGCTCGCCCGCCAACATCAGCCCTGTCGGACCGCCTCCGGCGATTACCACCGCATGATTGGCCACCGCCTGCCCGGGCATCTCTCCACGCATATCGTGACTCCTGTTTCCGCCGGTTCTGGCAACGGCCGGCGATGCTGGAGCACGACCCGGGTCTTACCGCAAGCCTCCGGGTGCGATATATTCTGAAAGTGCCCTTCTAGCGCAACGCTTCCAGCGTGCGCAGCTCGCGCTCGAAGAAGGCGCGTGCCGCCGCGAAGCGCTCGTCGACTGTCTCAGTCATCTGGCTGAGCTCGGCAAGCGGGCGCGCGGCTGACGCTTCTTCCAGGGCGGCGCACGCTTCCTGCAGAAGTCGCGCGCCCATGTTCGCGCTCGAGCCCTTGAGCGTATGGGCCGAACGGCGCAGCAGCGCAGCGTCATCGGCTGTCGTCGCGGCGCGGATGCCCGCCAGGGAACGCTCGGCACTTTCGAAGAAGGATTCGATCAGTCCCCGCGCGAGTGCCGCATCGCCAGCCGCCAGCTCTTGCAGTCGTGCCACGTCCACATCGGCGCTGCGTGCTTCAGCACGCGGCGCGCCGGCGACGGACGGGCGCGTGCCGGCCACCACGTACTGCTCGAGCAGAGCCTGCAGCCGCTCCGGCTCGATCGGCTTGGTGATGAAATCGTCCATGCCCGCGATCAGGCATTCCTGCAGGTGCTGCTGGCGCGCGTTGGCTGTCAGCGCCACGATCGGCAGGCGCCGCACGGGTGCGCTGCCCTGAGCGTGCGCGCGTGACAGCGTGTCTCCGCTCTCGCGGGCGCGCAGTTCCCGCGTGGCAGCCATGCCGTCCATCACCGGCATCTGCAGGTCCATCAACACGAGATCGAATTCGCGCGTCGCGCACAGGTCGAGCGCTTCGCGGCCGTCAACCGCCAGGGTGACGCTGCAGCCGAGACGTTCGAGAAAAAGCTGCGCGACGCGGCGGTTGGTCGAATCATCGTCGACCACCAGCACGGCTCCGGTGCGCGTCGGCGCCTCGGCAATCGCGCTGGGCGTCACCAGGGGCCGCAGCCCCTGTGTCCACATGTGGGCCTCGTCCTGCAGCACGCGACCGACCAGAACCTGCAACTCCTTGCGTCGCACCGGCTTGCTGAGATAGCCGGCAAATCCGATCTCCACTAGACGTTGCGGCTCGCCGTCGTCGACCGATGTGAGCAGCACCAGCCGGGTCTCGCTGAAGCGGCCGTCGGAACGAATCCGGCGCCCGAGCTGCAAGCCGTCCAGACCCGGCATGCGCTGGTCGGCAAGGACCAACGGGATCCGCTGCCCTGCGCGCCACGCGCGTTCCAGCGCTGTGAGCGCCGTCGAGGCATCCGGCGCCGGCTCGATGTCGTAACCAGAGGCGCTCAGCATTTCCCCCAGCACGCGGCGATTGGTGTCGTTGTCGTCCACGACGAGGATGCGCGCGCGGCCCTCCGCCGGGCGCACGAGCGTCGCGCGGCGTTCGCTCACACCCTTCCCGACACGCGCGCTGAACGAGAACGTCGACCCCTTGCCGGGCACACTCTCGACGTCGACCTCGCCGCCCATCAGCGTCACCAGCCGCTTGACGATCGAAAGACCGAGGCCGGTGCCCGCCTGCTCGGGCGCGTGCACGGAGTCGAGCTGGCTGAAGGGCCGGAACAGCCGCTCGAAATGCGCGGTGTCGATGCCGGCGCCCGTGTCGCGGATGTCGAAGTGCAGCAGCACATCCGACGCCTCGGTCGCGGACTGGGCCTGTGCGCGCAGGTGCACCTCGCCCCGCTTCGTGAACTTGATGGCGTTGCTCAGCAGGTTCGTGAGCACCTGGCGCAGGCGACCCGGGTCGGCGATGACGCGCGCCGGAAAATCGGCAGGAACCTCGATGACGAGCTCGAGGTCCTTCGCCGCGGCGTGCACGGCCATCGAGGCCGCGACGTCCTCGACCAGCGCGCGCGGGTCGATCTCCACGCGGCGCAGCTCGAGCTTGCCCGACTCGATGCGCGAGAAGTCGAGCACATCGTTGATGATGGTCAGCAGCGCCTCGGCGCTCGAACGGATGATCTGCGCGTACTCGCGTTGCTTGCGGTCGAGCGACGTGTCGAGCAGCAGCGCCGCCATGCCGATCACGCCGTTCATCGGTGTGCGGATTTCGTGGCTCACGTTGGCGAGGAAGCCGCTCTTCGCCGAGCTGGCCGATTCCGCCTGGCGCCGCGCGGCGATGAGCTTGCGCCGCACGCGCAGCTCCTCGGTCACGTCCTCGATCGAGCCGGCGAGACGTACGAGCCCGCCGGTGGCATCGCGCTCGCCTGCCACGTGCACGCGGAACCAGCGATGGCGCCCGGACTTTGCACGCAAGCGAACGCGCAGGTTGGCCGGCGTGCGCGGCCCCAGGCAGACGCGCCACCAGGAAAACAAGCGTGTGCGATCTGCGGTGTGAGCGAGCGCCAGGAAGGCCATCGCCGCGTCCGACAGCTCGCCGGCTTCGTAGCCCAGCAGCTCGCAGAACCGGGCTGAATGCCAGGCGCGCGCAGCGGGCACGTCCCACTCCCAGTAGCCGTCGCGGGTACCGCGGCTCATGCGATCGAGCCGGTCGGGGGCAGTCGGGGGCGAGTCGGGCATGGCCATGTTTCGTGACGTGCGTCTCGTTTCGGGCACGCAGGCGCGTTGCGGCCGGACTGGCCACTCCTCTTATTCAAGGTAACGGCAGCGCGACCGACTCTTTTAGGCAAGATGACCGCCTCCCCCCAACGCAGCGTCCTCGTCGTGGAGGACGACCTGCACATCGTCTATTTGCTGGGCCACCTCATCGAGAAGGAGGGCTTCGCGGTCGAGCGCGCCCCCGACGGGCGCACGGCGAACGAACGCCTCGAGCGCCCGCCCCCGGACCTCGTGCTGCTCGACGTGATGCTGCCCTACACCGACGGTTTCGAGCTGCTGACCCGCATGCGCTCGCTGCCTGACTGGAAAGACGTCCCCGTCATCGTGCTCACCTCGCGCACGCACGAAGAGGACGCGGTGCGCGCGCTCGCGCTGGGCGCCGACGACTACCTCACCAAACCGTTCAGCCCGGCCGAGCTGGTGGCGCGCATTCGCCGCCGCCTGCGCGTCGCGGCGTGATTCGCCTGCCGTGCCTCATGCGACCTTCCGCCCTCTCCCTCTGCCTGTGCGTGTGCCTCCAGGTCGCTGCGCTCACCGAGGCTCGCGCGCAAGCGGACGATGACGCGCGCTATGAGCTCGCGCGCGCCCAGCTGCGCGCGGGCAATCCGGCGGCTGCCGAGACCGTGTTCGGCGAGCTGCTGGCAGGCGATCCCGATAACGTGGACTGGTTACTCGGTCGCGGACAGGCGCTGCTCGCACTCGATCGGGCTGCTGATGCCGTGCCCTTGCTCGATCGCGCGCGCACTCGTTCTCCCGGCTACGAGGATCTGTGGCGCGTCGAGGCCACAGCCCTCGAGGCGAGCGGGCAATACGCTTGCGCAACCGCGCTGCTGGAACAGGCCGCGCGCCAGTTTCCCGGCTCGAGCTGGCCGCTCGCGCAGCGCGAAACCGTTCGCGAACGCGAGCTGCTGAGCGCGGGCACGCGCGCGTCGCTCGGCAGCAGCTACGAGCGCCTCAGCGATTCCAAGGGCGAGTGGCGGGCGGCGACGCTCGATCTCGACCATCCGGTGACTGCCGACGTTCGCGTGTTCGCGGGCCTGCACGCCGAGGAACGATTCGGCGTGCGGGATGGCCAGCTCGCCCTGGGTTTCGTGCGCCGTTTCGATTCCGGCTGGGCGGCGGCCGTCGGTGCCGATGTCGCGCCCGATGCGACCGTGCTGCCGAAAGCGGCGTACCAGGTCGAGGTCGGCAGGCCGGTTACGTCGAACACGAGTCTGAGCCTGCGTGCGCGCCATGCACGACACGAAACGGTCACCGTGAACGTGGTGGCGGCAACCGCGGACGTCAGCGCCGGCGATCATCGTTTCGCCTATTCGCTGACGGCGACGCGGCCGACCGACCTCGATACGAGCTTCGGTCACAGCCTGCGCGTGTCGCGCGACTACGGCAGCGGCAGCCACGTGAGTCTCGCGCTGGCGCACGGCGAGGAAGCGGAGACGATCGCGCCCGGGCGCGTGCTGGTGACGCGCGTCGACGCGCTCGCGCTCATGGGCGTGCACTGGAAGTCAGCCGCCTGGGGCGGGGCCTGGGAGATCGGCTGGCACAGGCAGGGCGATCTCTACTACCGCATGCGGGTGCGCCTTGGACTCGAGCACCGCTTCTGACTTCGTCCTGCTGCTCGCGTTGCGTGGCGCGACGATCGCGGCGCTCGGCGCCGTGGCGATGCTCGGCGGTGCGCTCATCGTGCGTCGGCTGGCGCAGTACCGCGCGCGACTGAAGCAGCGGCTAGCGGAGCAGTGGCGCCCCATCCTGACGCGCGTTGCGCTCGACGAAAGCGGCGCACCGATCGTCGCGACTCCACCGCGTGCGCGCCACATGGCGCACGTCATGGAGGAGTGGAGCGCTTTTCAGGACGCGCTGCGCGGCAGCGGCACGACACGGCTCAACGCGCTCGCGCGCCAGGTCGGCATCGATGTCGCGGCCCGGCGCTGGCTGCGCCGCGGAAATCTCGGCCTGCGGATCCTCGCGATCCGCACCATCGGTCACCTGCGCGACCCCGCTGACTGGCAGCTGCTGCAGCAACGACTGTTCGCACCGAACGCCCTGCTGGCGTTCTATGCGGCCGCGGCGCTGATCCAGATCGACGCGCAGCGCGCGATGCCCGGCATCGCCATGCAGCTCGCTGACCGCGAGGAATGGCCTGGCGAAGCCATCGCGGGGCTCCTCAAGGAAGCCGGCACGCACGTGACCCGCGACCCGATCCGCTCGCTGATCCTGTCGATCGCGCCCGCGCGCATTCCGCGTCTCCTCCCCTGGCTGGGTCGCGCCGATCCGATCCTGGCGAGCGAGATCGCCACTCAGCTCCTGCGCCGCGAAACACGCGATCCGCGCATCGTGGCGGCTGCGCTGCTGGTGCTGCAGGACCCGCAGCTGCTCCCCGAGATTCGTCCGTTGGCAGCTTCCACGGACCCGGAAGTGCGCAAGAACCTGGCCATCGCGCTCGGCCACCTCGGCGACGTGCACGACCAGGAGCTGCTCGTCTCGCTCATGGGCGATTCTCTCTGGTGGGTACGCTACCGCGCGGCCGAGGCGCTGGTGAATCTGCGCGGAATGAGCACGGCCCTCCTCGATGCCACGCGTGCGCGGCTCACCGACCGCTATGCACGCGACATGCTCGACCACGTACGCGCCGAGGCGCTGCCGGCATGATCGCGGTCGCATTCCTCGAGGGCGTTCAGTGGGTGTTCCTGACCTACTTCCTGCTGCTCAATGTCACCTACCTGGCGCTCACCGGCATTGCCGTCTTCGGCGTGCGCCGCTACCTCGGCGGCGGCAACGCGGCCGAGCGCGTGTACGCGCGCCTCGAGATTCCCATCTCGCTCATCGTGCCGGCGTACAACGAGGAAGCGACGATCGTGCCGGCCGTGCGGGCACTGCTGCAGCTGCGTTACCAGCAGTTCGAGGTGATCATCGTCAACGACGGCTCGCGCGACGGCACGCTCGCCGCGCTGCAGAAGGAATTCGCGCTGCAGCCGTTCCCGGAGGCGTACCGCATACAGGTGCGCTCCAAACCGGTCCGCGGCGTCTACCGCTCGGCGACGCATCCGAACCTGCGCGTCGTCGACAAGGAGAACGGCGGCAGCAAGGCCGACGCGAGCAATGCCGGCCTCAATGCCGCGCGCTATCCCCTGTTCTATTGCGGCGACGCCGATTGCGTGCTCGATCCCGACGCGCTGCGGCGCGCCGTGCGCCCGTTCCTCGAGGATCCACACACCGTCGCCTGTGGCGGCACCGTTCGCATCATCAACGGCTGCCGCGTGCGCGGCGGTTTCCTCGAGCGCGTGTCGCTGCCGCGCAATTTCCTCGCGCTGCTGCAGATCGTCGAATACCTGCGTGCCTTCCTCGGCGGACGCATGGGCTGGGCGCCGATCAACGGCCTGCTGATCGTCTCTGGCGCTTTCGGCCTGTTCCATCGCCAGACGGTCATCGACGCGGGCGGCTATCGGCCCGAGGCGATCGGCGAGGACATGGACCTGATCGTGCGCCTGCACCGCATGCTGGCCGAGCGGCGCCAGAGGTACCGCATCGCGTTCGTGCCCGACCCCGTGTGCTGGACCGACGCGCCCGAAGATCTCGCGACGCTCGCCAAGCAGCGCAAGCGATGGCATCGCGGCCTCGCCGACAGTCTCTCTTACAGCCGCAAGGTGTTCTTCGCCCGCGGCAGCGGCGCCGCGGGCTGGCTCGCCGCTCCGTTCTTCCTGCTGTTCGAGCTGCTCGGCCCGGTGGTCGAAGTCACCGGCTACGTGATCATGGTGTTCGCGTGGGCGTTCGGCCTGCTGTCGCTGGAATCGTTCCTCGCTTTTGCCGCGGTCGCGGTCGGACTCGGCGTCATGCTCTCGGCATCGTCGCTCCTGCTCGAGGAGCTGTCATTCCACGTCTATCCTCGGGCGAGCGATCTGCTGATCCTGTTCCTGATGGCGATCGTCGAGAACCTCGGTTACCGCCAGCTCACCGCGTTCTGGCGCGTGCAGGCACTGATCGACTGGTTGCGCGGCCGCGAGGTCGCGTGGGGCACGATGACGCGCTCGCGCTGGCAGCCGGACGAGAAGCAGTCGCCGTAGCTTGCCCGCGACGACGCGCGGGCCTCAGGCCTTCTCGATCCGCGCCTGGATGTCGTCGGCTTTCTGGCTGGCGCGAAACTCGATGACGCGAAAATCGGCGAGGCCGTGCTGCACGAACGGATCTTCCTTCACGATCGCCTCGATTTCGTCCCGGTTCCTGCCCACCGCCAGGATGATCCCGCCGTCGCGCGGAATCTTGCGGCCCGAGACCAGGAACCTGCCGGCGGCGTAGTGCTTCTTCAGGTAGCGCACGTGCGCGGTCATCTGCGCATCGATGTCGGCCAGGTCCGCCTTGTAGATGAGCTCGATGACGAACATCTGAATGACCAAATCGGCACCAATAACTAAATCGGTAACTAAATCGGTACCGGACTTTCTATTGGGTTATTCAGCTCTGCGTCGCGACGACCGCAGCCGCGCCCGCCATCGCGGTACCGGTGCTGCGATTCAGGATGCGCACCGCGCGAGCGCTGCGAAAGAGCCGGCGCGTTCTCGCGGCGGCCAGCACGTATGCCCCCAGCACCAGCGGCAGGATGACGACGATGGCCGCGCCGATCACGAAATAGTCCATCGCGCGCAGCTCCGACAGGTGAACGACAGTGGGCAGCAGCGCCAGGAAGAAGATCATCGTCTTCGGATTGCCGAGTGTGAGCACGAGGCTGCCGACGAAGAGCCGGGACGGCGACTGCGCGGGCCCGACCGGCTGCTCTTCCACCGGACGCGCCGGCGCGCTCCACAATCGCCACGCGAGCCACAAGAGATAGGCGGCGCCGGCGTACTTCAGGACGAGGAACAGCGGCTGCGCGCGCGAGGCGATGGCAGCGAGCCCCGTCGCAGCGAACGCGAACCACACGAGGTCACCGACCAGGAAACCTGCGATGAAAGCCGGTGCACCCTGCGCACCACGCGCCAGGGAGCGGGCGAGAACGGCGGCGACGCCCGGGCCGGGAGTCGCGACGGCGAGCGCGTACACGGTGCAGAAAACGAACAAACCTGACAGCGTCATGGCGGGATCTCGGGACGGGGGACGCCGCCAGTATGCAGGCTCGAGGTCGGGCAGCGCTACCTCAGTTCGGGCGGATGACGCGCGCCGTGGTGACGGTGTACTCCTGCGCCCTAAGCGTGTCGGGATGTTCGGCGCCGAGCGTCTCAACGAGGTGAAGGTAGCGCCTCGCGCCGCCGCGCGCGCCGACCTGCTCCGGTGTCCGGTACATAACTAAACGAAACTAAACGAGTGTCCGGTACATAACTAAACGAAACTAAACGGGTGTCCGGTACATAACTAAACGAAACTTTCCCGGGTGGTTTATGCTGCGGCGCCATGACGGAACTGCGCCGCGATCTCACGCTCACCCACGGCATCGCGATCGTCGTCGGCATCACGATCGGCACGGGCGTATTCCTGAAGTCGGCGCCGATGGCGCAGGCCGTGGGATCTCCCGGCTGGGTCATGGCTGCCTGGGTGGTTGCCGGGCTGGTGGCGATGCTCGGCGCGCTGTGCTTCGCCGAGCTCGGCACGCTGCTGCCGCACGCTGGCGGTGAGTACCTCTACCTGCGCGCCGCGTTCGGCGACCTGCCGGGTTTCCTGTACGTCTGCATGAGTTTCATCGTCGGCGCCGCCAGCATGGCCGCGTACGGCGCGGCGTTCGCCATCTTCCTTTCGGACATCGTGCCGCTGCCGGCGCCCTGGTCGCAGCAGAGCTTCGAGATCTTCGGGCAGCAGATCGTCTGGCAATTCGGTGCGCGCCAGGCGATCGGGATCACGGTGATCGCGATCTTCACAGCCATCAACCTGGCGGGCGTGGCCTTCGGCGGACGCGTACAGACGTTCCTCACGACGCTGAAAGTCATCGCGCTGGTGAGTCTGATCGCCGGAGTCTTCCTGCTCACGAGCGGTGGCGCAGCAGTTGCGGGAAGCGATGCGGCAAGCGCGGGATCGGGTAAGGTCGTCACCGCGAGCGCCTTCGGCTTCGCGATGCTCGCTGCTCTGTGGGCCTACAGCGGCTGGCAGTACCTGCCGATGACCGCCGCGGAAGTGCACGATCCAGCTCGCAACGGTCCCCGCGCAGTCATCGGTGGCGGCCTGCTGATCGTGGTCCTGTACCTCATGGTCAACGCCGCGTACTTCCACGCGCTGCCGTTCACCGACGTCGCGACGGCGAGCTCGACCGCGTATCCCGACGCGCCCGCAGTTGGCGCGCGCGCCGCGCAGACGTTCCTCGGGGCGAATGCGCTGTCGATCGTGGCGATCGTGTTCCTGATCTCGACGGTCGGCTCGCTCAACGGCGTTCTGCTGACGCGGGCGCGCGTACCGTATGCGGCCGCGCGCGACGGCCTCTTCTTCGGGCGATTCGCGCGGCTCAACCCGGGCGCGAGCGTGCCGGCGGAATCGGTGCTGTGGCACGGCGGCCTCGGCATCCTGTTCGCCATCTCGGGCACGTTCGACCAGCTCACGAACCTCGCGACGCTCGCCTTCGTCCTCTTCTGGGCCATGTCCGGCGCGGCACTTTTCGTCCTGCGTCGCAAGATGCCCGATGCGCCGCGCCCCTATCGCGTACCGCTCTACCCGCTGGTGCCTCTCGTGTTCGTGCTCATCATGGCCGGCATCGGCGTCAGCACCATTGTCGAAAGCCCCGCCGAAGCTGCTGCGACTCTGGTACTGCTTGCGCTCGGCCTGCCGCTCTACCCGCTTTTTCACCGGCGCGCCCGCGCCGCGAGCATCGGGCAAGCCTCTCGATAACTCCCGCCGACCCGGATTGACCAGCAGGGGCGCCTGCCCTACTGCCGCCGATGCGGAATGTAGGCGAAGCCGAGCTGCAAGCCGATGTCCGGCGTGTTGTTGAGGTTCTGCAGGTTTTCGGTGAACCCGAACGTGATCAGCACCGGACCCCTGCGGTGGCGCAAGCCGACGCTGAGCTGGTACTTGTCGATCAGCAGTTCCTTCAGGTTCGTGGTCTCGCGCGAGTACACGCTCTCGCTGTAGTAAGCCTGTGCATTCAGGTTCGTGTTCGCAGTGAGCTGCATCTCGTAGCCGAGGATCAGCGTCGGCACGATCTTCGATTCCTGCGGCAGGGGCTGCCCGGCGCCGGCGTAGTAGACGCCGGCGGCGTCGATGTAGAACGCGTGACGGTGCCCGAGACGCTGCAGGGAAATCTGCATGCCGTAGTCGGTGCGACCGGTCGAAAGGAGAAAGTCGTCCTCGCCGACCGGCACCTTCGCCGCCGCTTCGATCGACATCTTCCAGGGCTCGGGCAACGTCAGGCCCGTGTAGCGCAGGCCGATCGTCGGATCGGTCCAGCCACCGTCGGTCGGGGGCTCGAAGAATGCGAGCTGGAAGCCCTGCAGATCGTAGATGAGGTTGGTGTCGTTGCGACTCACGGCCGGCCTGCCGAAGCTCGCGAAGCCGAACGTGTCGTGGAACTCTTCGATCACGCCGTCGAGCAAGCCGCCGCCGTACGAGACCGCGCTGGCGGTGACATAGCCCGTCCAGTTCGTCGCGATCTTGTAGTGCAGGGTGATGTCGAGCAGCGCGGACTCGATGTCGACGAGATAGTTCTCGCCCGGCAGCGCCTGGATTTCGTGCAGGTCCTCGATGCCGAGCTCGCGCCGGCCCTGCGCCGCGAGCCGGTTGAGGTACGTCTCCACCTCGGGGCTCAGCGCCCAGGTGTTCTGGTAATCGAGTTGCGTTTCGAGCGCCCAGGTTCCTGGCTCGATTTGCACAGCGTGCGCGGGGCGCATGTCGAGGCGCAGAAAACCGAAGGGCGTGAGGTCACGCGATCTCAGCAGGCCGTAGAACGCGCCGTCCGTCGCACTGGCAACGGTTGTAAAGCTTGCGAGCGCCGTCGCCAGCGCCGCTGCAATGACCCGCCGCGCGGGCATTGGGCACGTCCTTGTGTTGGTTCTTGCTCGCTTGAGACCGGCGGCGCGCGACGAGGTTCGCCTCGCCGCCGTTCGTCACACCTGCGCTCTCGAGCGCTCAACCCTTGTGAGCGCTCAATCCTTGGGCTCAGTCTTGCGAACCTCGGGCCACTTCTGTTCGGCAGTCGCGATGTTGCCCGGGATGTCCTGGCTCCAGATCTTGACGACCTCGGTGTTGTAGTTGAGGTACAGCTTGCCGTCGACCACGGTGAAGGCATCGGGGCTGGTGCTGACCTTGTATCCGCGCGACGTGCCGAACGCGCAGTACCCGCCGAACTGCGGGGCGTACTTCTCAGGATTCCCGGCGAACAGCTTGCGGTTCTCCGCCGAGGCGAACAGGAACTTCGAGCCCTGGTATTCGTAACTGTGCGCGGGCGAGCCGCGCTCGGGCTTGCCCACGGTGAAGTAGCTGACCGGATCGTAGCCGCGCAGGGCCACCCCTTCCTTCTCGAAATACTCGCCGGCGGAGGCGAGCGAGGCGAGGGCAAGAAGGAGGACAGCAACGAGGGACTTGGGGACGAAACGCTCGAACATGGCTGCTCCTGCCGGAAGTCGGTGACGCAAGTATGCGCGTAAGAGCAGACCTGCCGAACGGGCAAAAGATCACAGGCACCCCTGAGACGCGGTCTCAGCCGTGAGCGACAGACCCGGTCTCAGCCGTGAGCAACAGACCGCGTCTCAGCGGTGTGTGACGTCAGAACCGTTTCTTAGTGCGTCATTGCCAGAGACTATTCGTCCTCGCTGCCTCGTTGCGGTGAAGATGCGTCAGCGGCGCCCTGTCGACGCGCTGCACCGCACCGGCGACCGCATTGCGGGTGCACTCGCGCTGCCGACGCCGCGCCTCGAGATCGAAGTCAGGCTCGACGGCCTTGCACACCGAGCGCGCGGCCAGCTGAAGGCGCTGATAGAGCGTGTGCGCACCTGCCGCGCCCGACAGGTCGAGGTCGGCGAACGACACCACTGCAGTCCGCGTCGCAGCTGCAGTTCGGGACGCAGCTGCAGTTCGGGACGCAGCGGCAACACGGGCCTCAGCGTCGTGCGCATCGGCCCGTGCGGGCGGCGATGCACTCGTTGTGAAAAGCGTTGCAACCAACAAGGCTGAAGAGATTCCGGCACGCATGGCGAAGGGTTCCTGAGGACATCCGACTTGCGACGGACTGTAATTCCCCCGCCGTCCCCTGATAATCCGGTCGGCGGGAAAACGACCGTTGCCATTCTGGAAACCATGCGCAGCGACAAACTCGAAGGCCTGGATTCATTCATCGCCGTGGCGGACACCGGCGGTTTCGCGGCGGCTGCGCGACGCCTGGGCATGACGACCTCGGCGGTCAGCAAGCAGGTGGGGAAACTCGAGGCACGCCTGCGCGCGCGGCTGTTTCGCCGATCGACGCGGCGGTTGTCGGTGACGGAAGCCGGCCATGCACTGCTGGCACATGCGCGCCGCGCTCTGGCGGAAGCAGACGCCGGCCGCGAGGCCGTCGCCGAGCTCGGTTCGGCGCCTCGCGGCCTGCTGCGCCTGACCACGCCGCTGTCGTTCGGGATCATGCACGTCGCCCCGGCGATCTCGGAGTTTCTCGCCGCCAATCCCGACGTGCGTATCGAGATGATGATGGACGATCGCCTGCAGGACCTGGTTGCCGGCGGCTACGACATGGCGATCCGCTCGGCCACGACATTGAAGGGCGCGGGCACGGTAGTGGCACGCCGGCTGGTGACGACGGACGTGGTGCTTTGCGCCAGCCCCGAGTACATCTCACGCCGCGGCGAGCCGCGCGCGCCGGAGGATCTGCTCGCGCACGACACGATGCTCCACACGTACTACCCAGAGGGCAACGAATGGATGTTCGAGGGGCCGCAGGGCCGCGTCAGCGTCACACTGGCGCCGCGCTACGCCACCAACAACGCGCTCGCGCTGCGCGCGGTGGCGCTGGACGGTGGCGGCATCCTGCGGACATCGCGATTCATCGTCGACGAAGCGCTCGCCGCACGGCGCCTGGTGCCGGTGCTGCGCGAGTGGCGGCTCCCGCCGATCGACCTGTTCGCGGTATTTCCCGACCGGGCGTACATCCCACTGAAAGCGCGGGCGTTCGCCGACTTCCTCAAGGCGCGTTTCGCCGGCAAGAGCTTCACTGCGAAGCGATGATGACGGTCACGCGGACACCCAGGAGCGGATGTGCGCCACCGCGGCCGCGACCCATCCCCAACCGACCACGGTCGCGGCGGTCAGGATGCGAAAGTCCTGTGTCGCCATGCCGGCGACGATCATCACGAGAAAGAGCACGCCACTGACGATGCTGTAGCGCGCCCAGCCCCTCTCCCCCGCCGCCGCGAAGCGCCGTGCAAAAACGAAGAACGACGTGATGAGCGAGAGCATGCCGAAGCCGAAGGCGATGCCGTGCACGATTCCCTCCGTGCTCACGCTCGGCGGCGGACCCTCCGGCGCGCCGGGAGGAAAGCCGAGGCCGGGATCGGCAAGGAAGACTCCTCCGCCGATGAGCGACAGCCCGAACACCGCGATGAGCAGCGGTCCCCAGGTTCCCGCGCGACCGGGATGCAGGACGCGGCGCAGGCCCACCGCGCAGGCGAAGATCAGCAGACCCGAGAGTACGAAGTTGGCGACCTGGATCCACCCGAGCTCGCCGAGGCTGAGCATGCTGATCGGATGACGCGTGGGGTCGAACCCCTCGCGCGTGAACGCTTGCAGCAATGAGACGATGACGAAGAGAGGGGCGCCGATGACGCCGAAGGTCAGCAGCATCCGCGTGGCCGGAGTGCCAGCCGCGGGGACGGAAGTTGCAGCGGAAGATTGCATGGTCGTTCCTGAGGGATGAGTGGCCAGACTGCACAGCTTGGGGCCGGGCCCGACGCTGCGCTCCTGTCTCTAGGAACGATTGGGAGCGGGTGGTTCCGACATCGGCACGCCCGTTCCGGCGTGAAAGGCGAATCGCCGTTCCCGGACGCGCCCCGTCGACGAACGCCCCGCTGCTTCGAACCGCGACGCGGCGCACGATGACGTGCTCGATTCCGGCCGGCTCGCGCACGGAGTGCTCAATCATCCCGCGATGTTGGGATCGCCGGTGGCGACGGCGCCAAGAAACGCCGTACGCAGGCGGTTCACGACTCCGCGCACGCGCAGCAGTTTTCTGCGTTCCGGCGGGCGGATCCGCCCGATACCCTCGGCGCTCGCCCCCCCATCCGACGCCCCCTTGCGCGCAGGATACCGTGGCCAAGGAGACCAACGGCGCCTGCGCTGCAATACGACCCCTGCTAGGATCGGCAGGCCCGCCGCTGGGGTCAGCGGCCGTCGTTGGCAGCACCCGTGAGCCGCCGAGCCACTCCGAAGCTGGTGACACCCCGCACCAAGCGCATCGTGCGCCGTGCGCGCGTCGTCACGGCGATCGATCGGGCCCTGCGCGACGGCATCTGCTGGATTGCAGCGCCCGCCGGTTACGGCAAGACCACGGCGATGCTCGACTACCTGCAGAAGAAACCCACTCCGCACGTGTGGTACCGCATCGACGAGGGCGACGAGGACATCGCCAGCTTCTTCCACCACATCGGCAGCTCCTTGCCGGCAGCTGCCTTCCGCCACCTGCCGGTGTTCGGTCCCGAGTATGCCGACCAGCCGACGGAGTTCGCGCGCCGCTTCTTCCGCACCTACTTCGCGCGCCTGACCGGCGCGCGCCTGCTCATCATCGATGACCTGCACTACGCGGAGGGCCCGCAGTTCAGTGCCGTGCTGAGCATCATGCTGCGCGAGCTGCCGGAGGGCCTGCAGTGCGTGTGCCTGAGCCGCACCTTGCCTCCCGACGGACTGACCGAGCTCAAGCTAAGAGGCCGGCTGACGTTGCTCGACCAGGCGACGCTGCAGTTCTCCGAGCGCGAGGCGCGTACGCTCGTCACCACTCGCCTGCGCCGGCGCTCCGGGTCGGTCGACTTCTCGGCGGCGAAAGGCTGGGCGGCGGGACTGGTGCTGCTCGCAGATCGCGCTGCCGAGGGCAACGTCGCAGACGCGGTTGCCCGCAGCTCGAGCGCCACGCACAGCAACGTTTTCGCAGCGCTCGCTCAGCAACTGTTCAATGGGCTGACGCGCCCGGAACAGGAAGCCATGCTCAGGCTGAGCCTGTTGCCCGACATCACCGCCGACCTGGCAACGGACCTCACCGGCTCCGATGCTGCCAGGACGCTGCTCACACGCCTGCACCAGCGCCAGCTCCTGGTCACCCGCGGCGACAGCGCGCAGAGCGTGTTCCATCTGCACGACCTGCTGCGCGACTTCCTGCGCGGCCGCCTCACCGAGCATTTCGCGCCGGCCGAGCTCGCGCAGTTGCGACAGAAAACCGCCGCCGTACTGGCGGCCGCGGGCAACGCCGATGCGGCCATCGATCTTGCGTTGCAGGCCCAGGCCTGGCCGCTGGCCCGACGGCTCATCGTCGAGCGTGCCGAGACACTGCTGGCTCAAGGCCGGCGCGCCACGCTCAACGACTGGTGCGACGCCCTGCCCGCCGGCGAGCGCGAAGCGTGGATCTGCTACTGGCTGGGTGTCGCCAACATGGCGGACGACGCCACGGCGGAGAACTGGCTCGCGCGCGCCTGGGAATCGTTCACCGCGCGCGGCGAGCTCGACGGCCAGTGCCTCACCGCCGCGCGCGCCGTGCTTTCGAAGTCCGAGAGCTGGCGCACGCACGAAGGGCTCGCGGCCTGGACGCGGCGCGTCATCGATCTCATCGACCGCGACTTCCCGCTGCTGCGCGACACCGACCAGCTGCTCGCCTGGACCGGAATGCTGCGCGCGGTCGACTTCGCGCAGGACTACCAGAGCGACGCGCCGGCGGTGCGCAGGCTGTGCCTGCGTCTCCTCGACAGGATCGCGGCGCGCACAGCGGCCGACACTGCGAACCTGCGCCTGATGGCGAGCCAGACGCTGATGGATCACGCGGGGTCCACCGGCAAGGCGGAGATCTTCGAGAAGGCCGTCGACAGCATCGTCGAGGACCTGCGCGCGAGCGACGTGACGCCATGGGTGCTCGGTGTCTGGCTGGTGACGTTCGGCTCCGTGACGTCACGTTACTTCACCTACGCGCGGCGCGGTTTCCCCTACACCTCGCCCGAGGAAGCGCTGCGCGCCGCCGTGGCCATCGGTGAACGCGAAGGGCTGCGCGGCGTCGAGTTCGGCGCGCTCTACCACCTGCAACTGCTGATGAAGATGCGCAACGACTGGTCGGAGTTCGCCACGGTCATCGCGCGCATCGATCAGATCGCCGACAGCCGCTTCACCACGCAAGTGGCGGTAGCCGCGGACTGCCGGGCCGCGCTGCACACTCGGCAGCGCGCCTTCGCGGATGCCTACCGGGACTGCGGGCGTTTCATGGAAGCGATCGAGGCGGCCAACGAGCCGCCGCTCGAGCGCTGGCCGCACTTCATCACTCAGTTCCAGGTGATGCTCGCGGACCGCCGTCCCGACGCCGCTGCCGAGTTCCTCGAAGGCCTGATCGGCCTGTTCGACGGCGCCTTGCGGCAGCGAACGCTGGTTTGCGTGATGACAGCGCGCGCCCTGTCCGCCAAGTCACGGGGCGCGGCCGACTACGCGCAGCAGTTGCGCGCCTGCCTGCGCGAGTTGCGCACGATCGGCTGGACGGCGCTGTTCCTCAACCTGCCCGACCGGCTGGCGGAGCTGTGCGCCGACGGCCTGGAGCTCGGCATCGAAGTCGACTTCTGTCGACTGCTGATCCAGCGTCGGCGACTCGCGCCACCCGAGACGCGCCCGGCGCACTGGCTCTGGCCGCTGCGCATCGGCGTGCTCGGCGAGTTTCGCCTGGAAGTCGGCTCCTCGCCGCTCAATCCGGGCGCGAAGGCGCCGACACGCTCGCTCGACATCCTGCGCGCGCTCGCGGTTGCGCGCGATCACACGTGCGCGCTCGACGATCTCTACGAGTGGCTCTGGCCGGACGCCGAGGGCCCACAAGCGAAGGCTGCGTGCGAGCAGGCGTTGCATCGCCTGCGCAAACACCTGGCGCTGCCGGACGTGATCGTCCAACGCGAGGGCAAGCTGTCGCTTGCGGCGGAACAGGTCTGGATCGACCTCGACGAGTGGGAGCGCGATCTCACCGTCGCGCTGCGCTCCGCACACAATGGCGGCAACGCCGCCGGTGCCATGCAGAGTGCATTCGATGCCTTCGGCGGGCCGCTGTTCCAGAACGAGCGGGCGGCGTCGTGGGCCTTGCCGGCGATCGAGCGGGTGCGCAGCAAGTTCATCGATCTCGCCACGCGGCTCGCCCGGGCCCGTGAAGCTGCGCGCGAGTGGGCGCCGGCGCGCGCGGTATACCTGCGCGCCCTCGACATGTATCCGACCTCCACCCGCTGTTTCGAGGGGCTGATCCGCAATCGCCTGGCTCAGGGCGATGAAGCAGGGGCGCGCGAAGACTACGAGCGCTACGTGCGGATCCTCGAGGCGACACAGGCCGAGGCACCCTCCCCCGCGATTCGTGCGCTGGTCGGTCCGCTTCTGGGCTGACACCCGCCGGCACCGTTCGTCATGACTGGCATGGACCTCCCGGCACGCCTGGCGCGCAGCGATCGCGAGGCGCAGCTCGCGCTGCGCGAGCTCTACGAGCGCACCTCCGCGAAACTGTTCGCGTCGCTGAGAGCCCGGCGCGTGACCCCGGCCGACGCGGCGGAGATCGTGCAGGAGACGTTTCTCAAGACGTGGGCTGCACGACAAGACCTGCCGGCGGACGTGAACCTCGAGGCGTACGTCTGGTGCATGGCGCGCAATGCCTGGATCGATCGCTATCGTCACGACCGGAAAATCCGCGACCGGCAGGCTCGGGACACCGAGGTCGCGCAGCTGCTCGAGGCGCAAGCGGTTGCGAGCGCCACCAGCGGCACAGTTTCCGCGGCGCCGGACAGCGAAGTGTTCGTGAATTGCCTCGAGCGCGCGTTCGAATCCTACCGGCGCGAAGAGCCCGAGCGCGCCCATGCCATCGAGCTGGTTGCGGTGCAGGGCTTCGATCACCATCAGCTGTCCGCGGCGCTCGGGAAAACGCGTGGCGCCGCGCGCGAGTTCCTGTCCCAGGCGCGCCAGGCGTTCGAGCGGCTCTACCAGCAGCTTTGTGGAGATCCCGCGTGAGCGAGGAAGAGGACGAACGCTTCGCCGGCTCGCTGCGCGGAGAATCCACCGGTCATCCGTTGGGGCGCCGGCTGGGCGAGCTGCTGCGCGAGCGCCACGAGCGCGCGTCGCGGGACGATGACGAAATCGCGCGGCGGCGCGTGTGGCAACTGATTGCGGCGCGGATCGGCAAGGAGACGCCAGGAGCGCAAGGAAAAGCTTGGGTACGCCGAGCCGCTTTCGCGCAGGCCGCGGTGGTCGCTGTCGCGGGTATCGCGCTCGGGTATTTCCTCGCATCATCGGTGCCGACGACGCCGGAGTCGCGCCTGGAGTTCTCGTACGGCGACCTCGAGGTGTCGCGAGGCATGCTGAGCGAAGCCGAGGTGGTGGTGGCAGATCCGTTGGAGGCGATGCGCCCGTTGACCGAAGCCCTGATCGGCGATCGGATCGCATTCGAAGTCTATTCGGTCGACGGCGGCGCGGACCGTCGCGTGCTCATCACGCTGCCGGCGAGCATTCCGCCGGCGACTGAAGCCGCGTTCCGCGCCCTGAACCTCACTCCGCTTCCCGGCGCGAGCACGGCAATCACGCTTCGCAGCTCATCGAGCGACTGATGCTGCGCGCCGCCGTCCTTGCTCTGCTCGGCTTCCTGACGATGCAGACGTGGCCGTCGCGCGCGGGCGCGTCGCAAACGACCACGACGCAGACGATCGCGACGCAAACGATCGCGACGCACACCTCGGCGCCGAGTGGCCCGGGCGGCGGCACGGCGTGGGCTCTGCTCGTCGGCGTTTCCGAGTATCCCGGGCTTCCCTCGACGCGCCAGCTGCGCGGACCGCGCGCGGATGTGCAGGTGGTGCAGAGGACCTTGCGTGCCTCGCGCAAAGACTGGGGCGACATCGTGGTGCTGGCCGACGGCGTCAGCAATTCGCGCGGGGTCCCGACGCGCGCGGCAATCCTGCAGGCGTTCGCCCGGCTCGAGCGCGCGATCGGAGCCGGGGACTTCATCGTCGTCTACTTCGCCGGCCACGGTTCCCAGCAACCGGCCGCGGATCCGCGCGAGCCCGACGGTCTCGACGAGATCTTCCTGCCGCGCGACATCGGCACGTGGGACGGACGGGTCGGCCACGTCCGCAACGCCATCACCGACAACGAGATCGACGAGCTGCTGGATCGCCTGCTGGCGAAGGGCGCGCAGGTCTGGGCGATCTTCGACACCTGTCATTCCGGAACGCTCAACCGCGGCGGCGGCGCGCTGCTCGCCGACCGCGAGCTCGCACGCTGGGTGCGTCCCGTGGAGCTCGGAATTCCCCTGCTGCCCACGGACCAGCGCACGGCCGAGAACGAGCGCACAGGCGAGCCGACGGTGGTTCATGCCGCCAAAGGCGCGACGGCTGCCGCAGCAACACCAACGGCCGGACGTAGCGGACTCGTGGTGTTCTCGGCCGCGCAGGCCTCGGAAACCACGCCGGAGTTACGTCTGCCGCCCGGAGATCCGGCGCGACTCTACCGGGGACTCTTTACCTACGTGCTCGCCGAGTCGCTGAGCGATGCGGGCGCGAGAACCTACGAGCAGCTGGCGCAGGCAATTCTCAGCCACTACGCGGCGATGAACAGGATCTCACCGACTCCCTCATTCGACGGCGAGTTGGCCGGCGCGCTGCCGCTGAATGCCGGCCCGGTCGCGCGCACGGCGCGGGAGCAGCGCAAGCCGCCGCGCATCTACGGGCCACAGACCTGCTCGCCGGCGATTGCGACCGAGCCTTGCAACGGAGCTGCGGGCGCACCCGCGGACGCTGCCCTGCGCGAGCGGGTCGAGCGCGCGCTGGGCGCGGCCCGATCACCGCATCGAGTCACTGACCCCGAGCTTGCTGACGTCTCGCTCTTCGTTCGCGGCGGCCGGGTGTGGCTCGTCGCGCCGCTCGACGACTACGGGGCAGACCGCCGCTTGCCGCCCAGTTTCCTGCCTGCCGCTTCGGACGATCGCGCGCTCGCGGCGCGCATCGCTGCCTACGTCGAACCGATGGCCACCGCGCGCTGGTTGTACGGCCTGGGCGCAGGAGTCTCCCCCGCGCTGAGTGTCGAGGTGCGCGCGCGGAACTGTGCTTCCGCCGACGGTGACGCGCTCGATCTCGCCGGAAAGCCACGCCGGCTGGTCGCGGGCACGGCGCTGTGCATCGCACTGCGCAACGCCGGACCGACGCCGGTCGACCTGACGCTGCTGCACCTCAGCGAGGACTATTCGATCGCCGCCGTGTTCCCGATGCGCGGCGAATCCAATCGTCTTGCCCCGACGCAAGGCCGCACGCTACGTCTCGAAGTCGTCGCATCCGGGGCAGCCTCGCTCGACCGGCTGATGGTCCTTGCGGTGGGAACCGAGCCTGACGCTCTGGCTTCGGATTTCTCCTGGGCGGCGCAAGCCGGAATACCGGCCGACGCCGTGCTGAGAAGCGGCGCGCCGGCTCGAGACCCCGTCTGGATCCGCACGCTGCGATGGATCGCCGTGCCGGCCGGCAAAGCACCGCCCCCTACCGATCGGCCGTAAGCGATCCGTCGCAGGCGATCCGCGTGAGCGATCTGCGTCGCAGATTCCCCGTAAGCGATACGTAAGCACCCTCCCCCTACCCTGCACGCGTCATCAGCCGGTCCAGGACCGGCGGCTGACACTTTGGCGTGCTGTCCGTCAATCGAGTCACGCACCGTGGGATGCGGGGGTCTATGCAAAGGAACACCAGGAGGAGCTCGGTCGCGCTCTGCGCCGCCGCGCTGGTCATCGCCACTCAAGCGCCGGCCGCACAGTCGCCGGCCACCGGCGACGCGGCAACGGGCAACGATCGCTACCAGCAGGCGCTCGACGGCGTGCTGGCCGACGTCGCGAACCCTGAGAAATCGTTCGAGCTGGTCGAGGCCGCGATGGCGGCCGGCGACCTGCGCGGCGCCGCGGCGGCGCTCGAACGGGTCCTGCTGATCGATCCGCGACTGGCCAACATCCGCCTCGAGCTCGGCGTGCTGTACCTGCGGATGGGCAACGGCTCGCTCGCGCAGTATCACATTCGCGAAGCGCTGCGCGCGCCGAACGTGCCCGCCACCGTGCGCCTGCGCGCCGAACGCCTGCTGGCGCAAGCCGGCGCCGAGGGGCGGCGCAGCACTTTCCGGTTCGAGAGCTCGCTGAGCTACCGCTACGACAGCAACGCCAACGCCGGCTCGAGCGCAGACGCGGTCTACGTGCTCGACCCCTTCACGTTCCAGCCGATCCTCGCGCCGCTCACGGCCGGCGCTGAGACTTCCGACTCGGCCCTCGACGCGGCGTTCGAGGTTTCGCACTCATTCGCCTTCCAGAGTGCGCGCGGTTCCTCGTGGGACACGGATCTGTTCGCATACACGGTGCGCTACCAGGATCTCGATGCGCTCGATCAATGGTCGATCGGCATCGAGACGGGCCCGACGCTCGTCGTCGCGGGGTCCAGCGAAGCCCCGGTCTCGATCCGCCCGTTTGGCCTCGTGGGCACTGCTTCGCTCGACGGAGAGGATTACTTCGACTACGGCGGCGGCGGCCTCGAGCTGTCGGCTTTCTGGTCGCCCGCGATGGTGACTCGTCTGCGGGCCACGCTCGAGGATCGGCAGTTCGACGATTCGCCCACGCGCTTCCTGAGCGACCGCTCGGGGGACTACCTCACCGGGCGACTCACGCAGCTCTGGCAACTCGGCCGTCTGCAACTGAGCGCCGGCATCACGGCGCAGGAAGTCGACGCCGCCGCCGACTACCAGTCCTTCGGCTATCTCGGCGGCAACGTCGGTGCGCGCTACTTCGGCACGGTGGGCGTTTCACAGCGACCCTGGAACGTCTATCTCGAGGCGAGCTACGGCACGGCCGAGTACGACGCCGCCGATTTCCTCGTCCATCCCGACATCGTGCGCAAGGACGACCGCCGCTCAGCGAGCGCCGGCGTCGAAGTGGGAGTGACGCGCACGCTGTCCGTGGCTCTCGACCTCACGCAGTCCGACAACGAATCGTCCCTGCCGAACTACGAGTACGACAACTTCTCGGCCAGTGTTCGCATGGTGGTGCGCTTCTAGCGCCTGGAGAACGAAGGATGGACATTTGTCACACGATCCTGTTGAACCGGCTCGCGCGCGCTGTCGCACTGACACTAGCCACTGGCGCAGCCACAGTCGCTGCAGCCGCACCGGTGAGCGGCGCGAGCGCGACTTCGAGTGCCAGTAGCCTGATCTTCAGCGCCAACGGTGCGACGCTCAGCGTGCAGCGCCCCGATACGACGGCGAAGCCGCAGGTTCGCAGCGTCCAGCGCGACGCTTCAGACAACGAGAAGATCGTTGCCGGCGCCCGCGAGACCGTGGAAGTGCTGCTCGCCGACGGAACCTCGCTCACGCTCGCGCCGGGCTCGCGCGTCGTGCTCGAGCGCTATCGCTACGATCGTGCCAGTCGGCTCGGCGAGCTGCAGTTGCGCATCGAGGCGGGAGCAGCGCGCTTCGTAGGCGGCGTGCTCAATAACAGCAGCGCCGTGGTCGTGAAGACGCCGAATGGTTCGGCGGCGCTCGACAACGCCGTCGCCTTCGTGCGGGTCGACGACTCAGGCAGCGAGTTCGCGCTCGTGGCGGGTCGCGGCATCACCGTGCAGGGCACGGTCGAGAGTCGCACGCTCTCGAAGTCCGGCTCCGCCGCTGAGCTCGATGCTGGCGGCGCCTTCGCCGGCGAAACTCGTTCGCTGAATCGCAACGAGCAGCTGGCCTACAGCAAGCTGGTCAATCCCGGCCTCGCGAGCGGCGTGGTACCGACGTTCGTCGTCGACAACCGCGCTCCCGCGTCGTCCGCTGTCGTCGTCGACACGGATTCGCGTGCAGATGAAGACGCGATCGCGAAGGACGACAAGCTCGGCCCGCAGCTTCCCGACCCGATCGCGCCCGCGGGCGCGTGCAGCGCGGGCAGCTGCCTCGCCGGCGCACCGAGCTTCGACCTGGCGACCTCGATCGGTGACATCAACAACCGACAGACGGGCCGCACGACGGGCGCCGTCTGGCAGCGTCAGTACGTGCAGGGTGATCCGGTCGCGGTGGATCCGAACCGGCTCCTGCGCGGATTCGAGCCCGATTTCTCTTCGGCCACCGACGGCCAGCGAACCACGACGGCGCGGATCTTCGCCGCGAACGCCGGCTCGCCGTTTTCGCTGACCTTCGGCGCCGCGAACCCGCCGCTGTCGGGCTCCAGCTTCGCCGCGCTGACCTGCTTCGAATCGACGAGCGGTGGCTGCCAGGGCAGTCCCATCGTCAACGTCTACGACGGCGCCGACGGTGCGCGTTATCGCGTTGCCGGTCTCTCGGGCGGCTTCCCTGCGTCGCTGGCGACGGACATGTTCCTCACGCTCTCGGGCGGCATGACCTTCGGTGACTTCGGCGCCTATCCGATCCTCGCCCCGATTCCGATCGATCTCGATCGGCCCGGCGCGGTCACCTCCCGATCGATCAACGAAACCGTCAACGGCTGTGTGCAGGGCGACGACACGAGTTGCACGAGATCCTACGGCACGGACCAGGATCGCGCCGATGACATCAACAGCGCGGGCTTCTTCAGCGCCTTTCAGCCGCAGTTGAGCGGCTCTTCGCCGCTCAGCCTGTTCTCCCAATACTTCGTCGGCGTGAACCTGACGGAGGAGACCTTCGGCAGCTCGACCAACTACCTGGCCACCGTGGTGTTCTCCGGGCAGTCGGCCTACGACGTGTCCAGCCTGCAGGCGGGCTTCCACCGCGTCCCGATCCGCAACTACGAATCGAGCGTGAACACGATCTGCGCCCAGGGATCGGCGAGCTGCGACTTTCTCGCGATCGACCTCTTCGGTCCGCAGTTTCCGAACGACCTGCTCTCCCCACCCGCGATCAACAGGGACCTGACCGATCCATTCTTCAATCCCGACTTCCCGCCGTTCGGCCAGTTCACGGCCGACGTCATGGTGCGCGACCTGGATTCGTTCCTTGCGCTCGACATGATCTCGCGCCTGCCCGGCGATACCCAGCGCCTCTTCTACGCAACCGGGTCGGTGAGCGGTCGCCTGCCCGGCGCTGCGGCTGCCCAGGGCGCCACGCTCGACTCGTTCCATCTCAGCGCCGGCCTCGACGCGTCGGTGAGCGGCGGCCGCGCGTTCCTTCGGCCCGACACGCTGCTCGGTATCGCTCCGGCGGCGCTTCTGTCTTCCGACCTGCGCGTGCTCAACGCGCCGTACGCGACCACGATTGGCTCGCCGTCCCGCGCCCTGCACTACGACTTCGCCGCGGCGGGCAACGGCACCGGCCAGACCTCGACGATCTCGGTGACGCTCGGCACGCTGACGTACAGCACCGCCTCGAACTCCGCGCAGTTCGCCGGCCGCACCGTCGGTTCCACGGCGCGCGCGGGTGCATCGCGCTACTCGGGCAGCGTGCAAAGCGCGCTCCTCAGCACGGCGATCGGCGGCGGCAATCCCAACATCGCCAGCACCGGACGTGCCGGCTACCTCGTGCTCGAGAACTACGATCCCGTCAGCGCGCCGAGCGGCGGCCTCGAGCGCACCATCGAGAACGGCACCGCGACGCAGACGCAGTACGCGAACCTGCGACTCGCGCAGATCCGGGCCGGAGGCTCGCAGGCAGCGCCCGCGAATCGCGCCAACCAGGCACTGACGGGGTACGCCGCCGGGCTTGCGGAAGTCACTGCGGCCAACGGTGCGAGCGTGGAGTTGGCAGCACTCAGCTCGCAGAGCTTCCAGCTCGCAACGAACGCTGTGCAGGGAACGGCGGGCGCGGCGTTCACGGCCAGCGTCGGCAACGAATCGGCCGCCCTCAACTTCGGGTCGCTCGCGGGCGCTTCCGGCCTGAGCGCGTACACGGGCGCGAAGGAATTCGCGGCGATGACTGCTGCCACTCCCAATCTCGCCGCCGGCGCCGTTGCGGATGCCACCTCCGCCAATGCGGCGATAGTGTCAGGTGCGCCGCTCATCGGCTCGGCAAGCCAGGGATGGACCTCCGAGATCGACGCCGCCACGCGCACGAGCATGGGCACCAATGCCGCGAACACTTCGGGCTACCGCTACCTGCAGTGGGGATTCTTCTTCGGCGACTTCGCCACGAGTGGCGGACGCGCAGCGCACTCGCATCTGACGAGCTGGGTTGCGGGGCGCGCAACCCCCGAAGGCACTCCGCTGCCGGGCGGCACGGCCAGCTATGCCGGGCACGTCTTCGCGAACGTCTCGAACGGCAACCAGCTCTACTCGGCCGCAGGCACTTTCGCGAACCAGTGGAACTTCGCGACCCGCTCCGGCAACGGCACGATGAGCTTCGACGGCGACGACTATTCGTTCGTGACGCGCCTGCTCGGATTGCAGCGCAACGGCTCGCAGGTCACCAGCACCAGCACGGCTCGCTTCGAAGGCCTCATTTCCACATCGGACGATCCCGGCTACGTCGGCTCGCTCAACGGCAGCTTTGCAGCCGATCCCGCGGCCACGACCGATCCACTGGCGCTGCGTTCCGGCGTGATGGGCCAGTTCAACCTCAGCCGGACCCGCGACGGAAATCCTTACCGTGCCGTCGGCACGTTCGCGGGCGAGTTGCAAGGCCAGGGCCAGTAGCGAGGCTCGCGGGAATCCGCAGGACCAGGGGCGCGGCATGAGGGGGCGACACACGGAGCGGCTCACGGTTTGCGCGTTCATGCTCTGCGCGTACGCCCTCTGCGCGTACGCCCTCTGCGCCTGCCTGAGCCCGGCACTGGCGAAAGAAATCACGCCGCCGAAGGAGATCTCGCAGGCGCAGGCGGAGAAGTGGCTCGCGCCAGGCCGCGAGGCTGCGCAGCGCGGCGAATATTCGCGGGCGCGAAAGTTGACCGGGAACGCCTTGTCGAGAGCTTCGCAGGAGCTGCCCGCAGACCATTGGGCGCGCGCCTACCTGCTGAATGATCTCGCGCGCTGGAAATCCTCCGATGGCGAGGTGGCGCCGGCGCTGGCCGACGCCGAAAGCGCGCTCGAGATCGCACGTCGCGTCTTTGCGTCCGAACCCGCGCGTGTCGCGTACTTCGCCCAGGACGTGGGCGTGCTGCGTTTTCAGCTCGGCCGCTGCGCTGAGGCCGACGCCGTGCTCTCGGAAACTCTCGCCGGTCTGCCTGCTGCGTCCGGCACGCCTGCGCAGTCCGCCTTGCGCGAGCAGATCGCGACGGCGAGCGCGCGCGTCGCCTGGTCGAGAGGCGACCTCGAGCGCGCGCGACGGGTCGCGACGGCGATACCGGCGCCGCTCCTGATCGCGCAGATCGACATCGACGCCGGCCGACTCGCCGGCGCTCGTGCCGAGCTCGACCGCTATCGCGCCCAGAACGAGCTGCGCGCCGACGAAGAGTCATGGCCTGCGGACTACACGCAGGCTGAGCTCGCGTACGCGCTTGGCGTTGGCGATCTGCAGCCCGCTCTGGCGCGCGCGCAGCGACTCGCGCGTACGGCCACCGGTGCCGACCCGACAGCAGATGCGGCCGCCCGACACCGCGTCGGCCAGGTGCTCGCGCTGCTGGGGCGGTTTGCCGAAGCGGAGCGCGAGCTGAGCGCGGCCGTCCAGATTCTGGAAGGTCGCAGGGGCGAGGCATCGCCTGCCGTCGCGAGCATTCATCACGACCTGGCCTGGACCTATCGCTCGGTGAGCGACTACCCGCGGTCGGAGTTTCATTTCGAGCGGGCACTCGCCGCGGCCGACCGATGCTCGGGTCCGAACGATTCGATGCCTGCGCTGATGCTGCGCGAACGCGCAATGCTGCGCATCGAGCAGGGCAAGGTCAGCCAGGCGCTCGCGGACATCGGCGAAGCCGCCCGGAAAGCCGCGAGGGTAAGCGGCGATACGCGCGTGCTCCGTGGCCTGCTCGTCGCGGCGCGGGCCTTCGCACTCGACCGGCTCGGTGACGCTGCCGGCGCCGAGTCCGCGATGCGGGAGGCGACGCAGCTCATCGCGCAGGCGGAAGGCTCGAAGTCGCTGAACCTGCCGCTCGGATACGTCGAGCTCGCGGACCTCGCCCTGCGCCGCAAGGGTCTCAACGATGCTCGCCGCCAGGCGAGCGCCGCTCTCGCAATACTCGAGGAACGCGGCACGCAATCCGTCTGGGGTACGGGCGCCGCGCTCAGCATTCGCGGCGCGGCAAGCGCTGCAGCGAAAGCACCGGCTGCGTTCTGGTCGGATGCCGAGCGGTTCGTTGCCGTCACCGAGCGCGGCCTTGCGCCCACCGGCGCACCAGGCTCCGCCAATCAGTCGGAAATCGCGCAGGCGCGCCGACAGACGGAACGACTGCTGGATGCGATGCCCGCCCGGGATGCGAGCCACCTCACGCTCACCGCGCGGCTGATGCAGCTGCCACACATCTCAGACGCAACGGCGAGCCTGCAGGTGTCGGCGCTGGAATCGCAGAACCTCCCCGCCGCAGTTCGCGCACTGGTGCGTCAGCGCGGCGAGCTGCTCGGGCGAGCGCAAGCGTTGCGCAGCTCGCTGCTGCTCGCCCAGCAGCGCGGAACGCCCATCGAGGGCGCCGCGGTTGCCGCGCTGCGCAAGGTAGGCGAGGAACTCGGCAAGACAGACGCGGCGCTGCTGCGCGCCAGCCCAAGCGTCGCGGGCCAACTCCTGCAGCACGCGGTCGACCCCTCCGAAGTGCAGCGCCACCTCGCGCAAGCCGAGGGTGTGCTGATGCAGGTGCTGACGGATCGCACGGCTCACGCGTTGCTGATCACCCGCGAGTCCGTGGTGCATCGAAGCGTGGCGATGCCGCGCCAGCAGATCCGCGCCGACGTGCGACACCTGCGCCGCGCGCTCGACCTGTCGTTGCCCGCGAGCGAACGCGTGGCGTTCGATGCGGCACGCGCGCACGCCCTCTACAGCAGCTCCGTCGGCCTCTTCCGGCGCGAGCTCATGGGGCGGGAGCGGCTCGTCGTGATCGCCGACGATGCACTGCAGAGCCTGCCCTGGTCGGTATTGGTCGACGAACTCGATCCCTCGGGCGCGGCGCGTTCGTTTCTCGTCAACCGCATGTCGATCGCGACCGTGCCTTCGCTGCAATCCTTCGTTGCGCTGCGCGCCGCGCCGGCTCGCGCCGCCGCGCGCCGTCCGTATGTCGCGTTTGCCGATCCGAGGATGGAGCGCTTCCGCGCCGAGAACGACACGACGCTGCGCGGTCGCGAACAGCAGGCGGCGCTCGATCTCCTGGCCGAGCTCCCCGCCCTGCCGGAATCCGCCGCCGAAGTTCAGAAGATGGCGCAGGTGCTCGGCGCGGGCGCCCGCGAGATCTACATCGGCAGCAAGGCGACCGAGAAGGCGGTGCGGGCTCTCGACCTCAGCCAGTTCCGTGTCGTGTCGTTCGCCACGCACGGCCTGATGGCGGGGGAAATTCCCGGCCTGTCGGAGCCGGCGCTGGTGCTCACGCGGCAGGCCCGCGTCGTCGACGAAGGCGACGACGGGCTGCTGACGGCATCGGAGATCGCGCATCTCTCCCTGCGGGCAGACCTCGTGATCCTTTCCGCCTGCAATACCGGTCGCATCAATGCCCGCGCCGGCGTCACGGGGATCTCGGGGCTGGCGCGCGGCTTCTTCGCTGCCGGTGCGCGTTCCCTGCTCGTGAGCCACTGGGCGGTCGCCTCCGAGTCGACCGCGTTCCTGCTCGGCAAGGCTGTGGAGCGCATGGCCGCCGATCACGCCCTCGGCGCGGCGGACGCGCTGCGCCAGGCGATGCTCTGGATGAAGGGCGGCGGCGCCGGACCGGTGTTCGCAAATCCCGAATTCTGGGGAGCTTTTTCGGTCGTGGGCGCCAGCGCCTGACACCTGGGCGCGCCAGCCGTTACTCCCCTCAGCAGCACGCAAGAACAGGTTCGCAACCATGAGCATCTTCGACACCTTCCTCTCGATCCCGCGCTGGTTCTCGATCCGGCGCTGGTTCTCGATCCGGCGAATGGCCAGGCCCCTCCTCGCTGGGGTTGGCGCATTGCTGCTGGCTCCCGCCTTCGCCGGCGATCGCACGGGCGTGCTGGGTGCGCTCGATCGCGTTGCCGGGAACTGGCCGGCCGCGCAGCTCGAGGCGGCACTTGCACAGAAACAGCAGGACGAGGTGATCCTCGGATCGAACCTCGCCTTCACCTACGAAGCGCGCACCGCGGGACACGCCGCGCTCCTGCACGTGAACAGTCACGGCGAAATGCAGCTCCTGCGCCAGGATGCGGGTCGCACCAAGTCGGGCAAGACCGAAGCGTTCGCCGTGTCCCAGCCGCTCGGCACGGAGACGCTCTACGTGATCTTCTCCGACGGCCCCGTCGATACGCTGTTCGGCAACTCGCAGGGCGACGTTGCGCTCGGCGATGCGCGGCCGGCCGCGGAAGCGTTCGCGACCCGGATCGACGCGCTGGCGCAGCGGCAGAAAGTCGCCCTCACTCGCATGCAATACCAGGTGGTCGCCGCCGCAGGCGGGACCGAGTACACGACTCGCGGCATCGTCCGCCGCGTCGTGGAAGCCGATGAGGACGACGGCGCGGTCGACTCGCGCGCGGCGCGCGCCATTCCGGCGCGCATCGAGTTCGCCTTCAACTCCGCCGAGCTGACCTCGCAGGGACGGCTCGACCTCGACACTTTCGGCGAAGCGCTGCTCTCGAGCCAGCTCGCCGAGCGCTCGCTCTCCCTCGAAGGCCACACCGACAGCGTGGGCGGCGATGCGTACAACTGCGATCTCTCGCGCCGGCGCGCCAACGCCGCGCGTCAGTACCTCGTGAAGAGCTTCGGCGTCGCGCCGGCTCGCATCCAGCTGGCCGCCTTCGGCGAGTCGAAGCCGATCGCCTCCAACGGCAACGAAGCCTCGCGTCACCAGAACCGGCGCGTCGAGTTCGTGTTCACCCGGCCCGGCGAGAGCCCCCGCTCCGTCGCCACGGCGTGCAGCAAGAGCTAGGAGGCAGTCGTGTCCGAAGAAGTGGCCTACGTGCTGATCACGGCCTTCATCATCGCGCCGCTGCTGTACCTGCTGGCCGCGCTGATGGGCGTGCTGCGCAACGCGTGGATCCTGTTCACCGCACTCACCTCGCTCGCCTTCTGACGCAGGCCCGCCGACATGAGCACCGCACTGCATTCGCTGTTCGAGGAGACGCTGAGCTACCTGCTCGCGCCCGTGCGGTCGCTGCTGGCGGACGAGCGCGTGTCGGAAGTGATGATCAACGGCCCGGACGAGATCTACGCCGAGCAGGCCGGACGCATCTCGCGCACCGAGCTGCGCTTCGCGGACGCCGGCGCGCTGGAAGCGGCGGCGCGCGGCATCGCGCAGTTCTCGGGCAAGCGTCTCACGCCGGAGCAGCTCAGCCTCGAAGCGCGCCTGCCCGACGGTTCACGCGTGCACATCGTGCAGGCGCCGGCCGCGCGCAAGGGCCTGTGCATCGCCATCCGCAAGTTCGCCAGGTCGCGCCTGTCGCTCGGTGACCTGGTCACCCGCGGCGCGCTCACGGAGGAAGCTGCCGGTTTCCTGTCCGACGCGGTGCTGGCCCGCAAGAACATCATCGTCAGCGGCGGCACTGGCTCCGGCAAGACGACGCTGCTCAACTGCCTGTCTGCGCAGATTCCTGAGTACGAACGCATCCTCGTGATCGAGGACACCTCCGAGCTGCAGTTGCAGCAGGAGCACGTGGTGCAGCTCGAAGCTCAGGCCCCGGACCGCTTCGGCGAGTCCGGCATCTCGATCCGCGAGCTGTTCCGCGCGTCGCTGCGCATGCGCCCGGACCGCATTCTGGTCGGCGAGTGCCGCGGCGGCGAGGCGCTCGACATGATCCAGGCGATGACCTCGGGCCACAGCGGCTCGCTCTCGACCTGCCACGCCGACACGCCGCACGACACGCTCGCACGCCTCGAGGTGATGAGCCTCATGAGTGGCGTCGAGCTGCCCCTGGCGGCACTGCGCGCGCAGATCGCTTCGGCGGTGCACCTCATCGTGCAGATCGCGCGCCACTCCGACGGCCGGCGCGGCGTCACGGAGATCGCGGCCGTCGAGGGCCTCGACGAGCACGCGCGCTACCGCGTGCGAACGATTTTTCATCCCGGCGATGGCGCCCACGCCGCGCTGGTCCGCTCCACCGAAAACGAGTCCAGACAACACAAGTCCTGAAGGAGACCCGTCCATGAACGTCCTGGCCCTGAGCCGAAATGCCCTGATGCAGGCGCGCGCGGCCCTGCGCAGTTTCCACGAGAACGAACGCGCCGACGTTCCGGTCGGCACCATCCTGCTGATCGCATTCATCGTGGTGCCGCTGGTGCTGCTGCTGATCATCTACCGCAAGGACATCGTCGATTACTTCCAGGAGGAATTCGGCAATCTCAAGACCGAAGGCAAGGAAGAGAAGCGTCCCGGGCTCTGATGGCCATGCCGGCGCCCATGGACATGAGTGTGCTGCAGCTTGCGGTGGTGTCGCTGGTGCTCGCGTGCGCGTCCGTGTACGACGTGCGCGAGCGCCGCGTGCCGAACTGGCTCAGCTACGGCGCGGTGCTGGCCGGCTTCGGCTACCAGCTTGCGGCCGGAGCGGCGAGCGCCGCGCTGCTCGGCGTATTGATGTGTGGATGCCTCGGCGTTCTCATGTACGCACTGTCGAGACTCGGCGCGGGCGACGCCAAGCTCCTCATGGCAGTGGGCGCGTGGCTCGGACCCGGCGTGGGCCTGGACGTGACTCTCCTGACTCTCGTCACCGGCGCGGCGGTGGGATGTATCCTGTTGCTGCGCGCGGGACGAGCGTTGCAGATGGCCCGCGAGCTGTGGCTGAGCGTGCTCACGCTGACGACCAATGGAGCGCGCACCTGGATTCCCGACGGCGCGCTGTCGTTCCCGCTGGCGCCGGTCATGGCGGCAAGCTGGCTGATCGTTGCACTCGTTCCCGAGCTGCGCCCGGTGAGCCCGCTGCTCGAGGCACTGCGATGATCGCAGGCCCGCAGCTCGCCGAGATGGCACGCGCCTTCGCGACCTCGCCCTCATTCTGGCAACAGACCGTGCCGTTGGCTGCGAGCGCGCTGCTGATCCTGATCGCGCTCTCCGGGTTCCTCACCGTACGCGTACGGCAAAGCGCGCGCTTCAACCGTGGAGCGCGTGGCGCGTCGGACCTGCTGCGGGGCGAGCATGGTTCCGCCCAGGCCATGGATTTCGTGCTCACTTTTCCGATCGCCCTCCTGGTCGTGTACCTCTTCCTCCAGTTCCTGATGGCCGCGCAGGCGTCGCTGGTCGTGCACTACGCCGCCTATTCAGCGGCGCGAGCCGCCCGGACGATGTACTGGGACATGTCGGTCGACGAGGTGCGCGCCGAGCAGTTTCGCGAACGGACCGGGGCCAACGTCGACTTCGTTCGCGCGAACTATTGGCGGGAGCTGCGACGCCGCAACGAACCTCGTGCCCGCACGCGCGCTAATGTCGCGGCACGCGTCGCGCTGATGGCGGCGGTACCGTCCTCGCAACGCACATCCGCGCCTGTCTCTGCGGACGCCGCGGTGGTCCTCAAGGAAATCGCCTCCCTGCACCGCCTGACAGTCGCCGCCCGCAACAAGGCCGCCTACGCCTTCGTCAGCAGCAACGTGCGCGTGCAGGTCCGGGTCGCGCCGCGGTACGAGAACGCGCAGCAGATGTTCAACCCGGGGCCGATCCAGGTGCGCGCGTTGCCGATCGAGGCCAGCGTCGTGTTCCGCTTTCCGTTGCGCATGCCCGTTGGGCGCTTCTTCGGAACGCGCACGCCGGCGGGCGGTTACTACCGCGAGCTGAGCGCGCAGGTGACCCTGATATGAGCACGCGCAACATCGGCACGCGGCTGCATTTCCGTTCCGCGCTGCGCGCGGGCGCGGGCGTGGGCGTGGGCCGCCAGCGCGGCCAGATCGTGATCTTCCTGGTGATGGCGGCAATTCCGATCGCCGTCGGTATCGCCTATCTCTTCAACTCCGCGGAACACCTCTCGCGCAAAGTGCGCGTGCAAGACGCCGCGGATGCTGCTGCGATCGCGCAGGGCACCTGGACCGCCCGCGCGCTCAACGTCATGGCGACGAACAACGTCGCACTGACGCAGACCGCGGCGATCAACGCGATCGGTGCCGCGGTCAACCTGACCACCGCCGATCTCATCCAGTTCTTCGTGCGTGAAGCGGCACGCTGGACGGCCGTCGGCGTCGTGGCCTGTGCCGCCGGCGCCTTCCTCAACCCGAAGTGCATCGAAGCGGGCGCCAAGCTCGCCATCGCGCTCGACGGCGCGTGGGAGCTGGAAGACGTCGCGGCGCTCAACGTTCTGGCGCATCCCGAGTTCAACGAGCACGCCTGGGCGTACGCGCGCGCGAACCAGCGCATTGCCCGGGACTTCGAGGGCTTCGCTGAGCGCATGCAGATCGATCTCGCGGTTGAGAACGGCCTCACCGCCTGGCCGCTGCTGCAGGCCGTCGGCTGGCGCGATCCGCCGTCGGTGGCCCCCGTCATGCGCAGCACGCGCCTGCCCGTCTCACCGATCGACGCGGGGGCCCTGGTGAATGGCGACATCGCCTCGGACGCGTTCACCGTGGTCTGGACCGGCATTCGCTCCGTGCACAGCACGGGCGAGGACGGCACCAGCGACTTTCCGTTCCCCATGGCGCGCAATTTCGACGAGCACGGCTACGAGGACCGGGCACCCTGGCCCAGGGCGCGCGATTCCGTGAAGGAACAGCTCGAAGCCGCCATCGATCGCGCGAACCTGCTCGGTTGGGACGACACGGTGGGCGAAGATCCGCCGGACTACGAGGGGTGCTGGGACACGTCGAGCACGCCGCCGTGGCTGCCGATGACGTGCCGCGAAGGCATTCCGCTCGGCAATCCGATTCCCGCGCCGCTGTACGGACCCTCGCAGGCGCCGGCGCTCGATGGCGACGTGGCCGCCTGGGGCATCACCGACATCCTCGTATACGCGCGCGCTCCCCGCGCCGCCGGCTACGTGAATCCGAGCCGGTTCCCGAACGCCGTCGATATGGTGTACGGCCTCGCGAAGGTGCGCGTGTACAACTCCACCGCGCCGGACCTCTACTCCTCCGACTGGCGCGCCGCCCTCGTACCCGTAACGAGCTGGCGCGGCAACAGCCGGCTGCCGCCGGAACTTCTGGCGGCGCTTCAGAAGCTGTCGCGCGCCGATCCGCGGCTCGCCACCAGCTTGCGAACCCTCAACAGCCGGGAGCTCCTTCGTGCGCTGTCACGCTGAGCGCAAGCGGCAACGCTGCTGCCAATGCAGGCCCGCCAGCCTCGAGCGCGGACTCGCCAGCCTCGAGCTCGTGCTCTGCCTGCCCATCATTCTCGTGCTCGCGGTGCTCGCGCTCACCGTCGTGCAAATCGGGCTCGAGCGCATCGATACTCAGACGCGGGCGCGCACGGGCGCCTACGTGCAGGCGTTCGACCTGCCGCCGCGCGAACAGCGCAAGCAGGGGAAATCCTCTGCCGGCGTCAACTTCGTCACCACGATGGGACTGCGCGAAGAGCGCTTCGGTCCCCTGGACGCGACCGAGGCCGCACCGACGACCGTGATCGCGGAGACCAATCACCTCGCGCGCCGGTCTCTCGGCGGCTGGAACGTGACGATCGGCAGCAAGCACGCCGTGATCGCCGCCCCGATCTGGGAACGCCAACAGCTGCCGCTCGGCTACGACCAGTACCTGCGCTCGCGCCTGAAGGACGCCGACTACGACTTCGGCATCTTCAGCGGCAACGCCTCGGCTGCATTGCCAGACGTATTTCCGAAGGCGAGGTAGCGGAGAGTTTCATGGCACCCGGCTCTCACTCCGGCTTCCCGACTCTGCAGCCCTGCGCCGCGGCGCTCGCCGCGCTGCTCACGGCAGTGCTCGTCTCGAATCCCGTCGCTGCAGAAGTGTTCGTCGAGCGCGCGATCGCCGTGAAGGGCGCGCGTATCAGCGGACTCACGACGCGTCAGATGATGGTCAACGGCATCCCGAGCATCGGCCGCAGCTGGCTGGCCGCCGAGAAGTTCGGCAGCTACGCGCAGCGGACGGTGCAGTCCGTGCCGCAGGCGCACCCGCTGGCACCGGTCGTGCGCCTGGAGCGCGCATCGCTTTCCATCGTCGAGTTCCTGCCCGAGGGCAAGGTACGCGTGCTGTCCGCACGCCCGGCCGGCGACGGCACGAGCGTCTGGGAAACGCATGTCGCGATGGCGGATATCGTGCGACAGCGCCGCGAAGCCGGACGCGGCCTGGCTCCCGGGCGCGATCACCCGATCGTGGGCGCTGCCGAGGCCTCGCGACGCGTCAACGTCGTCGAAGTGCTGACCCCGGGCTACCACTATTCCGCGGTCTACCTTTCGAAGAGCGCGCCGTGCACGTTGATCGCGGATCGCGTTGCGCGCCTGCGCTCGCTCGGCGCCACACTCGAAGCGCAACAGCGCGCCGACGATCACTGCACCGCCGCCCTCACTCTGCGCGGCAGGCGCGTCGACCTGTCCGCCGCGCGCCCACCGCGAGCAGCAGACACCGAGCTCGTCGTACAGACGGATCTATTCCCCAAGCTTCCTGCGGAGCGTTCGCAATGAACTCGCGTATCAGGCTCATCGCCGGCCTCGCGCTGGCCGTCGTCACTGCCGTATTGCTCGGCATCTACACAGTGCGCATCAAGGCCGCACAGACCAGCGAGCCGTTCCTGCGCCTCGCCGCCGACGTGTCCGTGGCGCAGGCGCAAAGTGTGCCCGAATCCGCGCTGCAGACGGCGTATCTGCCGGAGAGCGCCGGCTCGCTGGTCTCGATCGCCGTCAAGGACACGCCCGAGAACCGCGAATGGCTCAAGGGCCGGCGCGTCTCGCGCGACATCGCGCCGGGCTCGCTGCTGCTCTACGAATACTTCAACGACCAGCCGGCGAACCGCTTCGCCGCCCGCATCGAACCCGGAAAGCGCGCGATCAGCATCGAGGCCAACGCCTCCTCCGCCGTCTCGTTCCTGATCGAGCCGGGCAGCCGCGTCGACATCGTCGGCACGCTTTCGCTGGAGAGCATGCGCAAAGCGACCGGCGGCGACGCGCTCGCGGCAGTGCAGGCGATGCAGAAGAGCAGCACGCAGACGATTCTGCAGAACGTCCGCGTGCTGGCGGTGGGCAACATGACCTCGCGCGGCGCATACGAGGGAGCCGAAGAGAACAACTTCGGCACGGTGACCATCGAGGTCAGCCCCGAAGAGGCCGAGCACCTGATCTTCGCGCGTGCGAACCTGCAGGACAGCGAGCTGACCTTGCTGCTGCGCAATCCTGCGGACACGAAAGTCGTGGAACTGCCGCAGCGCGACTGGGCGCAGCGGTAACGCAGCCATGCGTCTGCTGGTGCGCAGCCGTGTAACGGGCGAGGAGCGCGAGTTCCCGCTGGAGGCCGACTCCGTCGTGATCGGTCGCGGCACCGCGCTCGCGGCCGAGCGCGAGGCGCAAGGCCCGGCGCGACTCGCGATCCCGAGCCCCTTCATTTCGCAGGCGCATGCCCGGCTGTTTCGCGCCGATGGCAGCGACTGGCAGGTGGAAGCGCTCGGCAGCAATCCGATCATGGTGAACGACAAGGCGCTGCCGCCGCGCAGCGCGGTGCCGGTCCAGTCCGGCGACGAGCTCGATCTCGGCGACTTCATCGTCGGGGTGTTTGCGGATCGCGAGGAAGCCTCAGGCACGATCGCGGCACCTGACGTGCGCTCGGTTCTCACAGACGTCGAGCTCTCTGTGCATGCCGCGCTGCTCGACGCACTCGACCTGCGGCGTACCGACAAGACCGTCGACATCGAGGATCCCGCCATGCAGGCGCAGATCCTCGGCCATCTCGGCACGATCATCGACGCGCAGCTGCGCACTCTGACGGCACAGATGCGTCGCGCGCTCGCCGCGCTTGCCATGCTGAATCTCCTCACCTACCGCGTCACCGCCTCAGGCGGCGATGTCCTGGTGTCCACGGGCGCCCTGCTCGCGCGCCAGCCGCTCAGCCCGCTCGCTGCGCGCAAGATCGATGCAGAACTGACGCGCCTCGCCAGAAAGCTCGGCCTGGAGCTGACACTTCGCAGCCTGCAGCGCGATCTCGGCCGTCTCGACACCTCGTTTGCTGCCGCGTTCGCCGAGAGCGAGCTCGAGCTCGGGACCGCGGTGCTGCAGGACCTGATCGCGCTGCACATCCGCCAGAGCACCCTGGCGCTGGTGTTCGGCCTCGGACCCATTCAGGACCTGATGGAGATGGAGGCGATCTCCGAGGTGATGGTGGTCGCGCGCGAGCAGATCTTCATCGAGAAGGGCGGCATCATCGAGGACGCGCGCCGCGCTTTCCCCACCGACGCGAGCCTGCTCGCCGTGATCGAGCGCGTGGTCGCCCCGGTCGGTCGTCGCATCGACAAGAGCTCGCCGATGGTCGACGCGCACCTCCCGGACGGCTCGCGCGTCAACGCGATCATCCCGCCGCTCGCGCTCAAAGGGCCGTGCGTCACGATCCGCAAGTTCCGCAAGTCGCCGCTGCGCATCGACGACCTGGTGTCCTTCGGCGCGTTGACGCCCACCATGCGCGACTTCCTCGCTGCCTGCGTGCGTGGACGCAAGAACGTGGTGGTGTCGGGCGGCACCGGCTCGGGCAAGACCACGCTGCTCAACTGCCTGTCGGGCTACATCGGCGAGGCCGAGCGCGTCGTCACGGTCGAGGACACTGCGGAACTGCAGTTGCACCAGGCGCACGTGGTGAGCCTCGAGTCGAAGCCCGCGAACATGGAGGGCCGCGGTGCCGTGACGATTCGCGACCTGGTACGCAACGCGCTGCGCATGCGGCCGGACCGCGTCGTGGTCGGCGAGTGTCGCGGCGGCGAGGCGCTCGACATGTTACAGGCGATGAACACAGGCCACGACGGCTCGATGACGACGGCCCACGCCAACTCGCCGCAGGACATGATCCGCCGGCTGGAGACGATGGTGCTCATGGCCGTCGACATGCCGGTTGCCGCGATTCGCGAGCAGATCGCTTCGGCCGTCGACGTGATCGTCCAGGTGCAGCGCTTCGCGGACGGCCGGCGGCGCGTGACGCACATCTCCGAGGTGGTGGCGGTCGATCCGCACTCGCGCGAGGTCATCGTCGAGCACGTCTTTGCCACCGAGCGCCAGCGCGGCCAGGACGCGGCGACCTACACCGGTTACCTGCCGACGTTCTCGGCGGAACTGCTGGCCGCGAAACACCTGGAGCTCGGCCGCCTGTTCGGCAAGGAGGGCGCATGAGCCTGATCATCCTCGTCTGCGGCGCGCTCGCGGTGTTCCTGCTGGTGACCTCCGCCTGGGAGCCGGTCCGCAACACGCTGCAGAACCGTTACGTCATCGCGCAAGGCCAGGCCGAGCAATCGCTGCGCGCGGCCGCCATCTACACGCTGACTCCCGTACGCCTGGTGCAGTTGCGCGCACTGGCAGCAGTGACCGCCCTGTTCCTCGTGCTCGTGATGAGCGGCAACCTCCTCATCGGACTGTCGAGCGCGGGCCTCGCCTCTTTCGTGCCCGTCTGGTGGGTCGAGCACCAGCGCGTTCGCCGCCTGCAGCGCCTGGAAGAGGTACTGCCCGGCGCGCTCGATCAGCTGACCAACTCGGTGCGCGCGGGCCTGAGCCTGGCGCAGGCGATCGAGGAGGTGGCGCAGACGGGACCCATGCCGGCCAACGAAGAGCTCGCCATCATCGCGCGCGAAGTGCAGCTCGGTTCGCGGCTGGTGGATTCCATCGACGCCGCGCAGGCGCGCATCGGCGGGCGCTTCTTCCCTCTGTTCGCGACCGCGCTGCGCATGAACATCGAGCGCGGCGGCAACCTGCCCGAAGCCATGCAGCGCATGGGCGAGTCGTTCCGCGAAATCTGGCGGCTCGAGCAGAAAACGATCACGGCGTCGGCGGAAGCGCGCAAGTCCATGCGGGTCATCGGCGCCATGCCCGCCGTCGTCGCGCTGCTCGTTTTCCTGATGCAGCCGGACCTCGCCGCCACGCTCACCGGTTCGCTCGCAGGCTGGCTGGTGCTGGCCGTCTTCGCGACGTTCTATGGCGTCGGCCTGTTCTGGCTCAAACGTCTCATGAGTACGCAAGCATGATGCCAGTCCTGATCGTTCTGTGCGGCGCCACCGCGGCCTGGGTGATCGCACCGCTGCTCGTCGCGCGCTTCGCGCCCGAGGACGAGAGCGGCGACCTGTCTCTCGTCGCGCGTCTCGGCCGTGCGCTCTTCGGCGCACTCAACCGCAGCAAGCGCATGGAGAGCACGCTCACCGCGCTCGATGCGCGCCTGCGCCTGGCCGGCCGGCGCGGCATCGATCCGCAAGCGTTCCTCGCGGAGGCGCAGGGTGCGGGCGCGATCGCGAGCGTGGCCATGCTGCTGATCCTGAGCATCGTGCTCGGCGGCTTCGGCCTGGGCGTGCTGGTGATGGCGGTGCTGATGGGCATCGCGACCACGTGGCTGATGGCCACGCGGGTCGGGAACTGGATCTCGGAGCGGCGTCGCCAGCTCAACCGGCAGTTTCCCTACTTTCTCGATCTCGCGGTGATGACGATGGACAGCGGCACCGGCCTGCTCGACGTCATCGCAGCGTACACGCAATCCTCGCCCGGCACGGCGCTCGCCCAGGAGCTCTCCGCGCTCAACACCGACATCCGCATGGGCACCACGGTGGACGGCGCGCTGACTTCGCTCGAAGCGCGCATACCCGCCGACGACGTCATCGCCGTGACGCGCGCGATGCGCCAGGGGCTGCGCATGGGCACGCCCATGACGCAGGTTTTCCGCGAACAGGCGGAAACGATGCGCTTCCGCCGCTCGCAGAGCGCCGAGCGCGTTGCGGAGGAGCTCAAGGTGAAGCTGCAAGGTCCCGCGATGATGCTGGTGATCGCGGTGCTGGTGCTCGTGCTCGGGCCCGCGATCGTCGGCATGACACAGGGAGGCGCCTGACGTGGCATCGGCAACCGCTTCGCTGCGAATCGTGGCCGGGTCGGGCGCCGGCCGCACGCTCAAGCTCCACAACCGCGTCACCGTCATCGGTTGCGCGAAATCCGCCGACCTGGTGATCGAGGGCGAGAAGGTCGCGGAGAACCACGCGTCCATCGAATCGGGCGCCGATGGCACCTACGTGCTGCGCAACCGCAGCCCGTTCGGCACGCTGGTGAACAAGGCGCGCGTCGACGTACACCCGCTCGCGGACGGTGAGCGCATCCAGATCGGTGCCGCGGCCCTGGTGGAATTTCGCGCCGGCACTCCGACGAAAACGCGCACCGCCACGACCTCCGGCAAGAAGACGATGTACCTCGTGCTGGGGGCGGCCTACCTCCTCGCCATGGGCGCCCTCGCCTTCGTGCTCGAAGGTCTGCGCGATCCGGGCGGCGGCGGGATTGCGGAGAGCGAGATCGTGAATGCGCTCGACCGCACCCGGGCGATGTTCGATCCCGAACGCAAGGACGTCGCGCGCCCCTCGACCGCGGTGATCATCGACGACACCGATCCCACCGCCGCCTACTACCGCGTACTGAACGCACAGCTGCGCGGCGAGGATCCAGGCAGCGTCGCTGAGCAACTCGAAGAGTTCATGGGCCAGTTGGGGATGCACCTGCGCGACGCGTCCGCGTTCGAGCGCCAGGAGCGCTGGCAGGAAGCCGAGCGCGAGTACCGCCAGGTGATGCAGATGCTGCCGGCGCAGCCTTCGCCCGTGTCGATGCTTGCGGCGCGACGACTCAGCGCGATCGCGGAGGACCTGCCCGATGAAGACTGAGGCGATGAAGACGGAGGGGCGCAGCTTCGCCGGCCGCTACGAAATCCTCGACGAGATCGCCGGGGGCAGCTCGATCGTCTGGAAGGCGCGCGATCCCAGCATCGGGCGCCTGGTCGCGATCAAGACGCCGAGCGACGTGGTGGCCGCGACGCCGGCGCTCCTCGAGAGATTCGTCGCGGAGGCGCGCCTGCTGGGACGGCTCAACCATCCCGGAATCCTGCGTATTCTGCACTTCTTCGAGAAGGGCGAAGCGGACGAGCGCTGCCACCTGGTGAGCGAGTGGCGCGAAAGCAATCTCGGCGCGCTCGCCGACCGCGACGATCTCGACTGGCGCGCACGCCTCACGGTGATGTGCCGCGTGCTCGACGCCGTCGAGTATCTGCATGCCCAGGGCATCGTGCACGGCGACCTGAAGCCGGCGAATATCCTGCTGTCGCAGGACTTGTCCGAGGTGCAGGTGGCCGACCTCGGGATCGCGAGCGCGCGCGGCGCGGCCTCGCACACCATGCGCGCGACCTTCCGCTACGTAGCGCCAGAGTCGCTCGGCAGCGGACGCAATGCCGATCCGCAGCTCGACATCTACAGCCTGGGCATGACGTTTTTCGAGGTGTTCGCGGGCAAACGCGGCGTCGATGCCACGTTTGAGGAGATCCTGCGCGACGGCCGGGGCGGCGATGGCGACGTTCGCTGGCTGCACTGGCACATGGACGCTTCGCGCCGCCTGCCCGAGGTTCAGAGTCTGAATGCCGAGGTTCCCGTCGCACTCGCCGGCGTCATCGCGCGCATGGCGGAAAAGAATCCGGCGCTGCGGTTCAAGGCGGTCGCCGAGATCAAGGCCGCGATGCGCCCGCTCGGCGTCGACCTGCCGCCCGGCGACGACACGCTGCAGGCGCTCGACCCCGAGGACTTCGAGAAGCGCGGGCCGCCGAAGCAGCGCGGCTGGTCGCGCGGCGCGATCATCGCCCTGTCGATCGTCGGCTTCCTGGTGCTCGCCATCGGGATCGTCGTGGTTCCCGAGCTGTTCGCCCCGTCGACCGGGAGCGCCCTCGCCAGTGCACCGCGCGTGGCGGAGCTGGGCAGCACGCCCGGGGAGATCGAGCAGGCGCTGCGCGAATGCAACGAGCGCAAGGGCGATTGCGCCGCGGAAGAATTCAACGACGAAACGCGGCGCAGCGTACCGCTCACGCCTTTTGCGATCGCAGCTGCCGAGACGACCCACGACGAGTTCGCGAAGTTCGTCGCGCAGACCGGGTACGTCACCGACGCCGAGCGCGCCGGGTTCCTCGCCCGCTGGGAAGGCCGCCGTTCCGTGAAGGTACCGGGAGCCGACTGGCGAAATCTCCCGCCCGCGGATGGCGCATCCAGCAGCGTCGCGCTGCCCGTGCGCGGCGTTTCGTTCAACGACGCGCAACGCTACTGCGACTGGGCCGGCATGCGGCTCCCGTCGGAAGACGAGTGGGAATACGCGGCGCAGAATGCCTCGCCGGCGCCGGATGGCTGGCAACCCCAGCTCACGCCCGCCGCACTCGCGGCGAGCTCGGGCCGCTTCGCCGCCTTCGGCCTGCAAGGCAACGTGTGGGAATGGACGCAGCCGAAGGTGCAGCCTGACGGCCCGAAAGTACTCAAGGGCGGCTCTTATCTCGAGCGCGATGCCTCGCGCCGCCGCCCGGCCGCGCGCCGGCTGCAGGAGCCGGAGCTAGCGCACACCGACGATGGCTTTCGATGTGCCCGTGACGCGAAGCAATGGCCTGACGAAAAACCGCGAGTAGGAGATCCGCCGTGAGAACCGCCCCGAGAGCCGCGCTGAGAACCGCGCTGAGAAGCGCCCTGAGAACCGCCGCCAGCTTGCAAGGGCTCCGCCCTTTGTTCGCCGTGCTCCTCGCCACCTGCCTGCCCTTCGACGACTCGCGTGCGCAAGAGGAGACGACTACTGACGCTGACGCAACGGACGCGGCGGAAGTGCTGTGCCTGTCGTTACCGCGTATCGCGGTGGCTGACGCCGCGCCCGTCGTGTCCGCGTTCTCGGAAACGCTGCGCGAGCAGATCGCGGCGTTCGTCGGCGGGCCGCTGCTCGAGCCGCGACCGATGACCTCGCGCGTGCCCGCACAGATCCGCGCGGAGGCCGCTCAGGAAGGGTGCCGCTATCTGCTCAACGTGACCTTCACCCATCACCCGCAGTCGAAGATCGGCCGCCGCACCGCTCAGACCGCCATCACAGTGGGGAGCGCGGCCACGCAGCTGGGTGCCGTGAGCAGCAGCGCCTCAGGAGCGCTCGGTGCAGCCTCGACCATCTCCGGATTGTTCGGCGGCGAAGACGACCACGGTGGTCCGAACGGCTCCGGAATCTACCCGCTCGGCAAGAACGATCGCGTCGCGCTCGAGTACGCCCTGGAACCGGTGAAGCGGCACGAGGCGTCGGCCTCGCAGTCGCGTAAGTTCGAAGGCAAGGCCGCCAAAGACAACGATCCGCAGGTCGAAGCGCTCGTCGAACAGGCTGCAAACGCAATCGCTGACACTCTGCTGTCGGATCAGGCCGCGGCGCAGTGACGCGACCTGACGCATGACACGAGCCAACGCATGACGCGACCCGACGTCAAACCCCCGGGCCCCGCCCGCACGCTGCTGGCTCGCGTGCGGCAGATGATCGAGCCGCTCGAAGCAGAGAGCATTCGCGAGGCCGCGCGTGCCCTCACCCCGGAAATCGAAGCACGCGCCGACGAAGCTGCATCCTTGCGTCGCATGCCGACTGATCTCGTCGCGCGCCTGCAGGCAGCCGGCGTCTTTCGTCTGGCGGTTCCGCGCAGTCGTGGCGGTCCGCAAATGTCGGCACGCGAGCAGATGGAGATCGTCGAGCTGCTCTCGACGGCCGACCCTTCGGCGGGTTGGTGCGTGCGCGCGGGAAGCGTCGGCGGCTTTCTCAGTGCGCGCCTGGCGGACGACGCGGCGAACGAGCTGTTCCCGACGCCGGACACGATCACTGCCGGAGACCTCACGCTCGGCGGGCGCGCGCAACGTGTGCGCGGCGGCTATCGCGTTTCCGGTCGCTGGGGCTCCGCGAGCGGCTGCACGCACGCCGCCGTGCTCTTCGCGCACTGTCCGGTGTTCGAGGGCGATGCTTCGGTGATGGCCGGCAGCCCGGGCGCGGGCGACACGAGCCCGCGACGACCCGAAACGCGAATCGTGATCGCACCGTCCGGCCGCTGGCAGATCCTCGATACCTGGTACACGACGGGGCTCGCCGGCAGCGGCAGCCACGACTTCACCGCACACGACCTGTTCATACCCGAAGCGCACGCGCTCGACCCTGCGGCGCCCGCACGAACCGCAGACGCCCTGTACGCCTCGGAGGACCTGGTCCCCGCGGCGCTCGCGGGCGTTCCACTCGGGCTGGCGCGCCGTGCAATCGACTCGCTGCGTGCCCTGCTGGAAGGGCGGAGCACCGAAGACTCCTCCATCCCCGTCACACTGGAAACAGCACCCATCGCTCTCGAGGCTGTGCCGCTCGGCCTCGAAGCACCGCCCGGCGTGCGCGCTGCGCTCGCGCGCGGCGAATCCACGCTCGGGGCAGCACGTGCCTACGCATACGAAGCGCTGGATGCGGCCTGGCTGCGACTGCGCAGCGGGAACCCTCTGACGCGCGATCTGCGACTGGCGCTCAGCCTTTCGCGCCTGCACGCGTTTCGCGCCGGCCGTGAGGTTGCGCAGCTCATGTTCAACGCCGCAGGCTCCACTGCCGTCTACACGCGCTCGCCGCTGGACCGGCTGTTACGCGACGCGATCACCATCGCGCAGCACGCTGCTGCCCACGACAGAAACCTCGAAACGATCGGCGGCGCACTGCTGGCCAAGGACGCGCCGCTGCCTGTGATCTGACCGGTCGCCAGGTAACAGAACTCCCACAGAACCGCCGCTGCCGAAGTTCCTCAGGTATCCTCTGGGCCGTGCCATTCGTCTCATCGGCATGACCAGGTCGAATGCCTTTTCCGTCCAGCGTTCCCTGCGCGGGCCCTGGCGACGCTATGTCGACCGGCTCGCCGAGCATCGCCCTGCCCTGCATGCCTATTGTCGTCGACTGACGGGCAACGTCTGGGACGGTGAAGATCTGGTGCAGGACACGCTGGTGCGTGTATTCAGTCTGCTCGGCCGAAGCGACACGCCGCTCGACAATCCGCGCGCGTACCTGGTACGCACCGCTGCCAATCTCTGGATCGATCGCGTGAGGCGATCGGCGCGCGAACAGGCGGCGATGCTCCTGGAAGAGGCCGGGCCTGCGGCGGACGCACCGGGCGATCCCGCGGAGACGCAACCCGCAGCACGGCATCTGTTCCAGACCCTGCACCCTCAGGAACGCGCGGCGATCCTGATGAAGGAGGTGCTCGACCTCTCGCTCGAGGAAACCGCCGAGTTGCTGCACACGACGGTCGGCGCGGTGAAATCGGCGCTCAATCGGGCGCGAGGGCGGCTCGAGGGACGCAAGGCTCCCGCGGGTTTCGACGCGCCGCCCCGGGAGATCGTCGAGCGGTTCAGCGCCGCGCTGCGCGACAAGGACATGGCTGCCTTGCAGAAGCTCTGCGCCGAGCACGTAAGCGGCGAGCTGGTGGGCGGTGTGCAGGTGAGCTCGTTCGCGAAGCTGCGCAGTTTCTTCGAGCACGCTCACATGGTGCTGCCGAAGCTTGGGTTCGGCGAGAACCCGTGGTGGAAGGTCGCGCAGTTCGAAGGCGAGCCGATCGTGCTCGGCTTTCGCACGCTCGGCGGCGTGGAGGGGCTCAACGAAGTGCATCGCCTGGAGGTGTCGGAGGGTCGTATCGTGCGGGTGCGCACGTATTGTTTCTGCCCCGAGACGCTCGCGGTGGTCGCGGACGCCTTGGGCGTTGCGGCGCTACCGCGGCCTTATCGTAGTCCGTCGATCGGCGACTTCGTGATGGCGATGCTGGGCTTGCGCGCGTTCCTGCCGCAGGGAACGCGCCGGGCTAGCGACTGAGCCTGGCGTCGCGCTTGCCTTCCCACTTGATGAAAGCAACGCACACGTCACTGAGGCAGGAATCGGCGTGCGACTGGCTGCCGCGGATGTACCAGTAGCTGCCGGGCCCGAGCGCAGGCGCTGCCGTCTCGCTTTCGCCATCGACCCAGTGCTTCATCGTGCCTTCGATGACGGCGAGGTGGTAGTCCGAGGAATGCGTGTGAAGCGGCGTGACGCCCCGCTTCATCTTGAACAGGACCGCCGAGGGTCCGGTGCCGGGGTCGCCCCACAAAGCTGCCACCTGCGCTCCCTCGGTCATCGCCGGATTGAGGTCGTGGAACGTCGCGTCGCCGTAGGCGCGCACGTAGCTGCGCGGTTGCGCGAATACCAGCGCCGCCAGGCAGCATGCGGCGGCGAGGAGCACGAAGATGACTGCGACGATTCGGGCGCGATGTTCGTGCTTCATGTCGAGAGTCCTGTTGCCAACCGGTGGACGCGGGCAGGACTCACGGTATCGCAGCGCCGGGCGCGAAACTCGCAGCAATCGGACCTCGATGGCGGTCGACGCACGGTCGACGCACGGTCGACGCCCGCCGGGATGCGCCGCCCCTTGCGAGGCGGCGCTCCGGATCCCTCACGGGGTTCGCGGCGGTGTTACTTCTCGATTTCCAGGATCGGCTGGAAGCCGCCGTAGATCATCCGTTTGCCGTCGAACGGCATCGGGTTCGTTTCCGGATTCATCCGCGGATCGTTCTTCATCAGATCGTCCATTTTCGACATCGCGGCGTCGCGCGTCTTCTTGTCGGGCCACTCCACCCACGAGAAGACGACGGTCTCCTCGTCCGTGGCCTTCACCGCGCGGCGAAAGTCCGTGAGCTTCCCGTCCGGCACATCGTCGCCCCAGCATTCCAGGATGCGGGTCGCGCCGAGATCAGCGAACACGCTGTCGCCCTTCTTCGCGTGCTCGAGAAACTTCTGCTTGTTCGCCTTGGGTACTGCAATGACAAATCCGTCGACGTATGACATGTCAGCTCCTTGCTCTCTGATTGGCTGCTAACGTCTGAACGACGCGCGCTGACAGGCTACGCCGACCGATGGCCGACTGAAAGGTGACATCGATGACAAATGACGCTCGCGCGTACGGGGACACGACTCGGGCGTGGAATAGTTACAAGGTTCGATCTTGACGCGCCGCGAGATGGCGAGCGGCGCCTGTGCGGTTGGCGAGAGCCTGCGCTCAGGGTCTGCCGGGCGGTTCGAGCGACACAGGAATGGGATCGACGCTCGGATCGACGCGCACGTAGTTCCAGCGCCACCAGCCGTCGGTCGATGCGCCCCAGGCTGGAAAGTTGATCGTGCCGAAGGAACGCACCGGGCCGTACACGTACTCGACCGTTCCGCCGGTCGGCGTCGCAGCACCCCACCGGATCGGCGCACCGGTCTCGTCGATCTGCCACCACCCGCGCTCACGACCCTCGCTCGTGCTGACCACTACGCGATCCGGATCGCGCCACGCCAGGCGGATGCGGTCGTCGCCGACCGCGAGCGTCCGCAAGCTCGTATAGAAACCGAAGGGATAGCGCTCGACCGTGGCGCGGTGACGTTCGGCGTCGAACATTTCCAGCTTGCCGTCGCGGCTGGTCCAGCCCGTGGTTGGCGACAAGCCGGTCACGGTGAGAAACGAACGCCCCTGGTACTCCGAGCGCTGCTGCGGTCCGGTGAGATCGCGCCACGCCCGCTCGATGACCGGTTCATTCGGTCGCGTGCGCCAGCCTTCGTACTCGACGTACAGACTCTGCGTCCGCGACCACACGGCACGACCGCCGAGACGCTCGAGCATCCGCTCGATGGCGGCAACGGCCTTGGGGTCGCCTTGCAGTTTCGTCTGGCCGTCGGCCGTTGCCGGCTGCGACAGCGCGGTCGGTAGCGACGCGATCAGCATCAGAATGCACAGTGCGCGCGGCGACGCTGTCACATGCGCTGTCGGCAACCGCCTCATCGGGGTTGCGCGAGCAGTGCGGCTGGAATCGGTTGCGTGCTCAGCTCGACTTTCGTGTACTCGAATCGCCACGAGCCGTCGACGTTGGCACCCCAGGCGGGAAAGGCGATGTTGTCGAACTTGCGGATCGGGCCGTAGACGTATTCGACCGGCCCGTCGCCGAACGTGACGCCCCACTTGATGAGCGCGCCGCTGGAATCGATCTCCCACCAGCCCCAGTCGTCGCCGGTGGCCGTCGACACCAGGACACGGCGTGGCGCGACGAAGCGCAATCTCAGGCGCTGGTCAGCGACCGCGAAGGCACGAATGAGGGTGTAGAAATCAAACGGCCAGTCTGCGACTGCCTCGGCACGGCGCTTTTCGGAGAGAACGGCTACGCCGGTCTGGCGCGCTACCCAGCCGGATGCCGGGCCGAACACCCAGGTCAGTGGCGCGCTCGGACTCACGAGATCGATGCGCTGATTCGGTTCCTGCAGGTCGCGCCACGCTCGCTCGCTGAGCTGCTCGTCGGGTTCCGTCCTCCAGACGCGGTACTCCAGGTGCAGTGTCCGTGCCGCTGCCCAGGTGTCGATCCCTCCGAACTGTTCGAGCATGCGCTCGATCAGCGTGACCGCTTGCGGATCGCCCTGTAATCGGCGCTCGCTCGCCCGCGCGCCGGACGCCGGGAAGATGGCGATGGTGAGAACCGCAATCGCCACACGTGAGGTGGCCGGCAGACCGACGGCAGGTCGCGAACCCATGCCGGAAAACTACCAAGGCTGCTCTGACCGGAATTGCTAATTTGCCGCGTCGCCGGGTTCGATTCGTCCTACCTCCGGACGCCGCCCAGACCCGCCGAACGCAGCGCGCGCCGCAGGACGAAGCGATCGGCGTAACCGGCTCGAGCCGCGACCTGGTCTTCCGGTTCGCCGCGTGCAAGCGCGTCAGCAACGCGCCGCAGGCGACGGCGCCGCGCGTAGGCCGCGGGACCGGAGCCAAAGGCTTCTTTGAAGAGGCGCAGGAAGTGAAACCTCGACAGGCAGGCGATCGCGGCCAGGCGATCGAGTGAGCAGCCCTCGCCTTGCACGTCCTCGACGTACTCGAGCGCGCGAAGCAGGCGGCTGAGAAGCTCGTCGCGCGTCGACCGCTTGCGCACGCCGGTCAGAGTCCCGGGCACGACCTCGCGGGCCTGTGCGAGTGAGCTCAGTAACAGCACTCTCGCGGCCTCGATCGCGGCCTCATTCGCGGGCTCATCGACCGCGTCGCCTGATGCGCCGTCGAGGCTGCGCAGCAGCGCGCCAAGGTTTTGCCGGTTTTCACGCGACGCCTTGAAGCGTATCTGCGGCACGTGGACCTGCGCCTCGTCGCTCGGCCCGCGACGCGTCGGGCAAGGACGCGACCCGATGGGCTCGAGGTCGCCGTCCGGCGAAGCCGCTACGCGACTCGCCGCCAGCACGTCGGCCGCCGGGAAAAACAATGAGAGCGATCGGGTCGGCTGGCGAATCCGGCTGCCGTACGTTTCACCGGCGTTCATCAGCAGCATGTCGCCGGGTTGCACGCACACCGTACGCCGACCGATGAAGTACTCCTCTTCGCCCGACAGCGCGAGCTTGAGCGAGAAGCCGCCGCCATGCGGCGGCAACTCCAGGTGCGCCGTCTCGAACAGAAAGACGTGCGTCTCTGCCAGCGTGCTGTCGTAGAACTCCCGGGCCGAGCGCGGCGAGATGGCGCGCGCGCGTTCCTGCCAGGTGGTGACGTTCATGGGCTGGCCGGGACCCTGGTGCGCGCTACTTGAAAACGGGCCGGAAGAATAGGCGCTCGTAGCTCAGAAAACACTTCGTCTCCTCGTAGTAGCGCATCGCGGCCACGCACTCCGGGTCGGTCTTGAACTTCGAGCGATAGATCTCGTATTCCGCAAGGGATGGAAACGTGAACAGGGCGAGCGCAATGTTGCTGGGTCCCTCGCTGGGCATGAAGTAGCCGTGATGCCGGCCGCCGAGTTTCTCCACCAGGGCGATCCACATCTTCCCGTAGGTTTCGAACTCCTGGAGCTTGAACGGATCGAGCACATAGCGCAGATAGCAAGTCACCATTGGCACGCTCCCCGATGTCTGACGCGAAGGGATCAGCGCGGCGCGGTTCGCGACGCTGCCTCTACGACCGCGCGCAGCTCTGCCAGTTCGCGCGCGCTCAGCACCCGCGGCGCGGCGACGGGCCTGTGCGTGTCTGGTGAGAAGAACGGACTGTGCCGCCAACCGCCGCTGATACGTTCCCGGAGCATCATCCGCAGAAGGCGCGCGACCCCCGCGAAGATCTTCTCGTCCTTCGGTTTCGGCTCGCCGCGAGCCGAGCGTCCGTTCGCGCGCATCCGGGCGGGCCCGAACGATTCGTCGACCGGTCCGCTTCTCAGGCAGGCGTGCACCAGGCCGACGAAAGACATCCTGTCGGTCGCGAGCGTATTGCCGATGGGCGTTCTGCAACAGCCGGCATACCAGCGGAACATTCCCTCGTCGGTGAGCCGCATGCAGGCCAGGTGCTCGCGACCCGCAGTGAAGCTGACGCGCCGCGGCGCGGTCTGGATGATGTCGGTGCCGCCCTGCTCGTTGAGAATTTCTTTCTCGCGGCCGAGGAAGTGCGCGTAAGCCTGACAGTCGCGGCAATAGCAGATGCCGCGGTTGACATCGCGCGAGACGTTGCTCGAAACGTCGACTTCTCCGCGCAGTGCGCCGCAGGAACAGCGCAGCGGGTGGGTTGCCGGGATTGTCGGCGTTGCCGGTGTCGACGCCGTCGCGCGTGCCTGATCAGTCACCACAGCCCACCCCTCCCCGTCTGAACGATCACTCGCGCTGACGTTCGCGGAACGCCGCGACCTTGGCCCGATTGCCGCACGCACTCGCACTGCAGAACAACCGGCGATGCGCCTTGGTTCGATCGAGGAACCACAGTGTACAGTCCGTGCCGGCACACGAGCGAACGAGTGAGGCATGCTCACTGCTGACCAGTTCCGCGATCGCCGCGGCGATCAGAGCCAGCAGGCTATCCGCGCTGTCCAGACGGGCATGGTCGGCAAGTCGCAGATCTCTGCCGGCTGCAATCACCTCGCGGTGGCGCGCCTCGCGGGCGAGCAGTTCGTTGAGCACGGCGAGCTCATCGCCGTAGTCGCGACGCGGGGCGTCGCGCCAGCGCGTCAGCCACGCGCGCGCCCATTCGCGCACCTTGCGCGCTTCGGCGGCGGCTGCGTCCAGCGCTTCCTGGCCGAATCGCCGCGGCAGCTTTGCCGCAACCTGCTCAGTGATCAGACCCGCACCGACCAGCCAGTCGAGGAAGGCGCGACCGTCGCCGATGACTTCGACGCGCTTCTCCGCCGGACCGTAGGCCGTGTTGAGGAAATCCATGGCCGGCTGGCTGCCCAGAAAGAGGCCCGCCGAGGCCGGAGCGGGGACGGAGACGGGGACGGGCTTCGATCGCTTCATGGGCCCGTAGTGTAACCAATAAATTTGCCGTTGACACGTTACGATATATGAGTAACCTGTGACACTCTGTTTTGAAGGTTACCACGCGAACCTGCCCCAAGGAGACTGATCCATGAAGTCCTTTTCGATTGCCCTTTCGTCGTCGCTCGCGACGCTCCTCGCCACCAGCGCCCTGGCGCTGGCGACATCTGAGCCGCAGGTTGCTTCAGCCGCGGTCCCGCCGTCCGCCTCCTCCGCAGAGCACCCCCGCTACCGCACTGTCGAGATCGACGGCCTGCGTGTGTTCTATCGCGAAGCGGGAGCAGCGAACGCCCCGGTGGTGCTGTTGCTGCACGGTTTCCCGGCGTCGTCGTTCATGTATCGCGACCTGATTGAACGCCTCGCGGGGCGATATCGCGTGATCGCGCCGGACTATCCAGGCTTCGGCTACAGCGATTCTCCTTCGACGACGCAGTTCGCCTACACCTTCGATCGCCTGGCCGAGGTCGTCGAAAAGTTCACCGACCGCCTCGGCCTCGAGCGCTACGCGATCTACATGCAGGACTTCGGCGGTCCGGTCGGATTCCGTCTCGCGCATCGACGTCCGGAGCGCGTGTCGGCGTTGATCATCCAGAACGCGAACGCCTACGAGGACGGCTTGCCGGATACCTTCTGGGCTCCGGCACGCGCCCTGTGGAAGGAGCCGACTGCCGCGAACTTCGACAAGATCCGCCAGCTGGCGCTGTCGGACGAGGCGCTCGAATGGAACTATACGCACGGCGTGCGGGAACCCGAGCGCATCAATCCCGACAATTGGATCCTGCAGCGCACGCTGATCGGCCGGCCCGGCAATCAGGACGTCATGCTCGCGCTGCTGAAGGACTACGGCAGCAACCCTTCGCACTATCCCGAGTGGCAGGCCTACTTTCGCAAGCATCAGCCGCCCACGCTGATCGCCTGGGGCCGCAACGACGAGATCTTTCCGGCGCCGGGAGCGCGCGCCTTTCTGCGCGACCTGCCACGTGCCGAGCTGCACCTGCTCGACACCGGCCACTTCGCGCTGGAGGACAAGGGGGACGAGATCGCAAGCCTGGCTCTCGACTTCCTGGGCAGGACGCTGAGGCGGCACCGGTAACACGACGAGCTCGCTCCGGGCGATGCGGTGCAGTGCGAGCGACGGCCTTGCGGTTTGGCGCTGCCGTCGCTCGCGCCACGGCGTCGAGCCGCTCGACGTCGAGTACGTCGATTGCGTCGATTGCGTCGATTGCGTCGAGATGGGCCGCAACTACGCGATCAGCTGCGTCGGGCAGCACTCCTACCGCGTGCGTGCCACGCTCGCCGACATCGAAGCGCGCCTGCAGCTGCCGCGGGTGGACTCAATGCGCATTCAGCTCGCTGAGGTCATAGACGAACACGACGCCGGCCAACGCGAGCGCCAGGCGCGATCGCGTGAGCCCCATGGTGCGCTCGGTGCTCGGAAGGTCGAACAAAGCCGGTATTTCCAGCGTCGCTTCCTCGACCCAGCTCGCGCCGACCGACTCATAGAGGTGAACGTGCGCGCGATCGAGCACCGCAATGCGGTTTGCCGTCTGCGCGACCTCGATGCCGAATGCATCGTTGTCGAACGGCTCCGGGTGCGTCAGGCTGGCCGCTGGATTCCAGGTCCCCTGGCTGCGCTCGAAGATGTATGCGCTGCCGCCGCCGGGAAACGTCCGAGGGGAGAAAGCGCCGATGAGGGCGCGATTGCCACGAATCGAGATCGAGTGGCCGAAACTCCCCGAGGCGCCGTCCCACGGAATCAGCGTCTGCGTCTCCTGCCAGGCGCCGTTCAGGAGAGTGAAGACCGTTGCATAGTTTCCACCGTCCGCGCCCGACATGACCGTGTTGCCGCGAACTTCGACGGTCCAGCCGTTCTGATCTCCCTCATCCACGTTGACGGGCACCAGTTTCGCGGTACGCGTCCAGCTGCCCTCGGCGCCGTGATCGAAGACGTAAGCGCCTCCGTTGGAGGGGAAGACTGACTCCGACACCGCGATGCGCGGGCCGTGAAAGTCGACACTCGTGCCGAAGTTCGAGAACGACACTCCCGGCGGATGAGGGTCCCCCTGCAGCGCCTGCAAGAGCTGGAACGTGGTTCCCTGCCTTTCGTACACGAACGCGGCCTCGCTGCCCGCGGTGGTCGCCGGCGAGCCGACGACCAGGCGTTTCCCATTGAAGCGCAGGCTGTCGCCGAACCGATCGTTGTTCAGCGGATCGGGACGATTCAGCTCCGCCCGACGGGTCCAGCAGCTTTGCGTGTTGCAATCCGCATTGCCCGTGCGCTCGTAGAGGAACACGAAGCCGGGACGCGCCGCTTCGCCCGGCCGCCTGAAGGGCGCGCCGACGACCATCCACTTTCCGTGCAATTGGACACTCTGTGCCGCATGGCTGGTGACGACCGTCTCCTCCGGTTGTAAGACCGGGACCGTCTGCGCCGACGAGAGCGTGGCGGCCCCAAGGGTTGACGTTAGAAAACCTGCAACGACGAAACGAAGCGGGGTACGCATGGCTCGCGCTCCTTGCGAGTACGTGGTGAGGCGGGGGCATCCCTGAGTGCGTGTTGAGACCGTGGCGCGATCCCTGAGTGCGTGTTGAGACCGTGGCGCGATGCGCGAAGTTCATGCGCGCCGCGCAACATGAGCGCAGATGCTGGCCGCTCAGAATTACAAACGGCGCGCGATTACAAGCGACGTGACGGCGGCTTTACGAGCGACGTGACGACGCGGCTCCATAAACGACGTGCCGACGCGGCTCTACAAACGACTCGCTGCCGTCGGTCGCGCAGCTACTGGCCCGTGAGCTTCTTCAACGTGTCGGTCGCCCGATATCCCTGCGGGACGCCATCGACGAAGACGACGGCGGACTCCGAGTTCTCGGTGCGCAGGCGAAGGATCGCCTGATAGGCAGGCGACTCGTACCACGCACGCGCGTGCTGGCGATCCGGAAACTCGATCACGATCACCGTGCCCGGCCAGCTCCCTTCGATCACCTGAACCTGCGCGCCGTGAATCAGGAAGCGCCCCTGGAAAGGACGCAGCGTCTCGTCGATGCGCGCGAGATACTCGAATATCGGCTGGCCCAGCGTCACCTGCCGCATGTGAGCGATGGCGTAAGCGGTCATGAGGTCTCCAGGTTGAGCGCTCTGATGTGCACGTCGATCAGAACGCGACGTAACGGAACGTCGCCATGGCGAGCACTGACAGCGCGAGCAGCGCTGCAGCGACGCGGGCGCCGACTTGCGCGCGCCGCATGAGGCTCGCGATTTCCTGTTGCGCCTCGGGCGGCGGGCTCTGACCCTCGGCGCGCGCGCTGTTCAGTTTCTGCATTCGCAGTCCCGCCGGACGATTCACGAACAGCCCGACGGCAAGCGAGAGCAACGCCGCCGCCGCGCCGCTCATCAGGACGAGACCGCTGCTCGAGGTGTCGTTGGGATGAAGGACGACGAAGAGGTAGATGCCGGAAAGGACCGTGAGCATCGCGGCAATGCCCGCCATGCGCCCGGCGTGCTGCGCCACCATCCCCATCCATCGGCCGGCGCCCTCCCGGCCATGCCGGGCGGCGAGCGGCAACACGACGTTCGCCAGTACGAACGCTGCGCCGGCCCAGCCGACGCCCGCGAGAATGTGAATGGCGCGTGCAAACGCGATCAAGGCGAGGCTGGACATGGATGAGGTCTCCGTGACTGACTCCGTATATACCTCATTCGACGACATCAAGTTCCCTCTGGCGCCATGCTCCGGTTTCAAGGATTCGGCCGGGAACTTTGCTTGCGGCGGGCGTTCAGGGCTGAGCGGGCCCAGTGGAACGGGGAGGAGATGACGTGAGTAACCCGGATATTGCCAGGCGGAATGCCGATGTGATTGCGCTGGTCACTGGAGCGTCGAGCGGCATCGGCCTGCAGCTGTCGCACGAGCTCGCCGCCCATGGTCATCCGCTGATCGTGGTCGCGCGCGATGCGGTCAGGCTCGACGCAACGGCGGCGCAGCTGCGCGCGCGTTACGGCGTCGCAGTTCACGCGCACGCCGTCGACCTGGCCGAAGCGGGAGGCGCAGAGGAATTCTGGACGAACCTGTCACAGACGGGACTGGCCGTGGACATTCTCGTCAACAACGCAGGTGTCGGCGACTATGGCGGGCTTCACGACCGGCCGCTCGAGGTGCTCACGCGCATGCAGATGGTCAACGTCGTAGCACTCACCACGCTCACGCGCCTGGTGCTGCCAGGCATGTTGGCGCGAGGACGAGGCCGCATCCTCAACGTGGCTTCCGTGGTCGGCTATCAACCGGGCGGGCCACGCATGGCGGTCTACTACGCGACCAAGGCATACGTGTTGTCGTTCTCCCGGGGGCTCGCGCGCGAGCTCGCCGGCACCGGTGTCTCGGTGACGTCCCTGAGCCCCGGCATCACCCGGTCCTCGTTCGAGGAACGCGCCGGCGCGAGTGGCACGAATCTCTATCGCTTCGTGCCGCAAGCCACCGCCGCGGCTGTGGCCCGGGCCGGCTATCGCGCCATGATGCGCGGAAGGCGTTCCGCGATCCCCGGTTGGGCCACGAAACTGCTCGCTTTCGCCGGCGAGCTTCCACCGCGCGCAATCGCGCTCTCCGTGAATCGGTGGCTGCTGACTCGGCGATAGGGAAAGGCACGCGCGAGCGAAGGCGTCGCGGGAACGCCCGCTCCTCCGGGATGTGAGAGCGCCGGGGTCGCGGCGCTCAATCCGGGAGTCAGGCGGCCCTTTCGCGAACGATTCGGAGTTCTACGCGAAGGCCCGCGTGGCCAGCGATGGCCACGAGCGCATCGAGGCTGAACTGGTCGATCTTCCCGCGCAGCAGCGCGTTGAGGCGCGGCTGCGTGATCCCGAGGCGCTTCGCCGCAGCGGCCTGGGTGAGCCCACTGCGCTTCACGAGCTTCTCGATGCTGATCATCAGCTCCGACCGCAGAGTGAGGCTGTGCGCTTCGTCCGCCGGAAAGCCCACGTCCCGAAAGACGTTGCCACTCGTTCGCAAGGTTTTCTTGCCCGCGCGCTGATCTGCGAGGGCTTCGAAGCCCTCCTCGATCTCCGCAAACAGGTCACGTTTCCTGCTCATGCTCGCTCCGGGCCCTCACTTCGGCCGTGATCCAGGACGGACGCCCTGCTCAGTTTCTGAAACAGACTGTTTCAGTTTCTCAGGCGCTTTCGAAACAACGTCTTGCGCAATTTGGCAGCAGCGTGCTGCCAAAATGTAACCGGCCAGCTCGCTACAGCGACTCACTCGGCGGCGGTCCAAGGCGGTCGAGGCGATCGAGTACCTCCTGAGTCACCCGAAGCATGGCAGCCAGCAGGTGAGCGTCGGCTTCGAACTCGCCCTGGTATTCCATCGCGTTGCGCTTGGTGTGCGCCTTGTCTAGAACGCGCCACTGCTCAGGCGGCAGACCGAGCGTATGCTCGAGAGCCTGAAAGGCAACATAGCGCTTGTCATTCGGTCGGTATCCGTGCCAGCGAAGCGCGGCGGTGGAGAAAGCGAACGCGGCGCCGTACGCGGCCATGAAGCGCGTCTCCATGCTCAGGGTCATGTTCAAAGCGTCCTTCAGCAGCGCTTTGCCCGTGCGCTTGCGGGCGTCCAACTCGCTCGCGTCTGGGACTTCGCGTGCCAGCTGCCCCGTGCGGGCCAGGTTATCGAGCTGCGGCGACGGCATCTTCCGATCCGAACAGGACGATGTGCTCGCCTGACAGCACGCGCGTGAGGAACGCCTGCCCTGCCCGCTTGCGATCCAGGAACTCCTTGGGGGTCAAGATCGTAGGATTGACCGGTCGAGCCAGCAACTTCTCTGCCGGCGCCAGCTCCGCATACACGTCCTCGAATGTCAGATCGTCGGTGACGATCAGGAGGTCGATGTCACTTCGGGCGGTGTCCGTACCCTTCGCCACCGAGCCGTAGACCAGCGCGTACAGGATCTTCTTCGCGAGCGGTTGCAGGGCATCGCGAAGCGGGTCGATGAGCCCCACTGTCTTCAACACGAGGCCTTGCAGTTCGGCAAAGATCGGTGCCGCGCGATTCGCGCGATAGTGCTTCTGGTTGCCGACTGGAGTCATCGTGATGAGGCCGCTGTCGAGGAGCCGCTCGAGCTCGCGCTGCACCGTTCCTGAGCCTGCATTGACGAGCGAGATCAGCTCGCTGGCAAAGAAACTGCGATCGGGCTGACCGAAGATCAGCCCGAGCACGCGCTTCTGCGTGTTGCTGAAGAGCGCATCGGAGAGGCTCGTCCGCTTGCGCGGCGAGGACTTGCGTGCGGCACCCTCTAATAGAGTGCGCCGGGAGCCCGTTTTCATACCCATATTGGGTAGGATAGTACCCAATATGGGTATTTGGCAAACGAGAGCCGTTTCACGGCTTTCGGGATCGGCTCCCTGCCCTCGCGGACCAGGGTCACTTTCTGCAACGCTCTGCTGCAGAATTTCGGGGCCGTCCTTTGATGTCACGATCTGTGACATCAAACGCCCTCCTCTCCCTTCGCGCTGCCGTCCGCGCCCCGGTTCGCGTCCCCCGCCTGTTCCTCCGCGTCGCTTGCCCCCTGCAGGACCTTCCTCAACTCCTCCGCCGTCGGCAGTTTCCCTTCCAGTTCCTTCGGCAACTTCTGCGTGATCGTGTACGGCGCGACGCCGATCGGGTTGCCCTTGCTCTTGAGTGAGAACTCGACGACGACGTCGTTCTTGCCGCTGCACAGGATCATGCCGATCGACGGGTTGTCGTCCGGTGCGCGCACGCGCTCGTTGAGCACGTTGAGGTAGAAATCCATCTTGCCCGCGTCCTCGGGCGTGAAGCGCGTCGTCTTGAGCTCGATGGCGATGAGCGACTTGAGGAAGCGGTGATAGAAGAGGAGATCGATGTAGAAGTCCTCGTCGCCGACCTCGAGGCGATACTGGCGGCCGATGAAGCAGAAGCCGTAGCCGAGGTGGAGCATGAACTCGGTGATGCGATCGACGAGGCCGCGCTCCAGCGCGCGCTCGTGGACTTTGGTTTTGACGTCGAGGAAGTCGAGGTTGTACGAGCTCATCAGCGCTTCGTGCGCCTGCTCGGCCAGGTCCTCCGGCAACGCCGTCGGGAAGTTGTGCGCCTTGCCCTCCGCCTGCGAGCGCTCGAACGTGCGCGCCTTGAGCATGATGTTGAGGACGTTGCGCGTCCATCCGTACGCCGCCGTGGCGCGGAGGTAGAAGAGGCG